>ERZ808051.1907-NODE-1907-length-12107-cov-4.593599_pt1 | contig 12107 bp, 11 predicted proteins | sample MGYA00380199_ERZ808051 | MGnify/ENA primary metagenome ERZ808051 (study PRJEB31490, sample SAMN06133391) | mouse gut metagenome | isolation source: J11 | host: mice | place: China: Chengdu | collected 2015-05 ...
TCCCATGGTGCAGAAGCGATTCGACCAGGTGATGGAGGCTGCAATGACGGAGGATTACACTGACTCGGAGGAGGGAACCAGTGAAAAGCTTCCCAAAGGCTCCTATGGGGCCGGGGAAGAGATCATCATGGTCTATGCCGCCTCCCGGGAAGAGGTAGAAGCGGTTCTAAAGCTGGTGGAGAGCGCGGGGAACCGATTTGAGCTCCATCCAGTGGTCCAGAATATCATCGATGAGGAGGCGGAGGGGTACTTTTCCGGCCAGGTGGACCTGGACAGAACCGTGGACAAGATCCAAAACAGGGTCAGCCTGCTGCTGCAGGAGTGGCGGTAGGGCAGTGGCTTAAGCAAGAACCCGATTGTAATAATCCAGTGCAGTATGGAGACACTCCTGAGGAGAGCTTTCCCAGCCGAAAGCTATTTGATGCCATGCACTGTCAAATTTCAGAATGCACCAGTAATAGGGATTTTGGAGATTATCATGTTTATGTTCTGTCAGAGATATTTTAACGGTATACTCGGATTTCATTTTACAAATGTCCTCACGTGAAGTATAATAAGACATAGTTCCTATAAGGGTAGTTATATGCGGGATGCCGGGAGAATATGCATGTTTGACAAGAAAGAGAAAGAAGATTTTGACAAACTGATTCAAACAGGAAAGAAACATGGGGGCAGGCTCAGCTCTACATTCCTTTCCAATTATTTTGTGGGATTTCCCTCTGAAAAGCAGACAGAGGATATCTATAATAAAATGACAGCCTATTTGGAAAGTGCGGGAATTGAAATTATTGACGATGGTTCCGAGGTAGAGTCAGAGGATGGGCAATCGTCTATGCCAGAGGTACGTCCTTTTGATCCCAGCAAGATTGATATTGACATGCGGACGATGGAATTATCCAGCATTATTACACGATTGAAGTACGGCGAGATTAATATGAATACGGAGTTCCAGCGAAAAAGCGGGTTATGGACGGCTGTGCAGAAGAGTCAGCTGATTGAGTCGCTGCTTTTGCGTATTCCCATTCCGGCATTTTATTTCGACGGGGGCGTTAAGGATAACTGGCTGATTATTGACGGACTGCAGAGGATCACAGCATTAAAAGAATTTGTGATAGACGGAAAGCTGGCGTTGACAGGATTGGAATTTTTTAGTGATTTGGAGGGAATGAAGTTTGCAGATCTCCCCAGGACTTTTGTAAGGCGGATAGAGGAAACCAATATTACTGCTTATATTGTAAAGGACGGAACCCCTGCAAATGTGAAGTACAATATTTTTAAGAGAATCAATACCGGGGGACTGGAACTGACATCCCAGGAAATCCGGCATGCTTTGTATCAGGGACCTGCCACAAAGCTTTGCAGAAGACTGGCAAAATGTAAGGAATTTCAGATGGCGACTACATACAGTGTCCGGGACGACAGAATGATGGATGAGGAATTGGCGCTTCGCTTCATAGCTGTCTGCTATTATGGAATTGATAAATACGAGGGGATACCGGATAACTATCTGAACGGTGCAATGGAGTATTTGAATTCGCCGGACTGCGCGGATGAGAGTGTGATAGAGGCACAGTTTAAGCGGGTCATGAACGGGGCCAAAAGCATTATGGGCAAGTATGCCTTTCGTAAATTGGGTGAGGATGGAATCCGCCGTCCCATCAATAAGGCAATTTATGAAGCATGGTGCAGAAATTTATTCTTATTGGAAGACAAAGAGATTGCTTTTCTGACAAAAAATGCTTCCAGGATATATGATGAATTTTTAGGGATCTCCAATGACACTGTATTTCTTCAGATGATTAAGGCCAGTGATAAGAAATCGTTTTCCCTGCGTTTTCTGCAGGTGGAGGACATGTTCAGGAAGATATTACATGATTTGGAAGATTAAGGCGGATAATTTTAAATGTTTTGAGCACATTGAACTGGAATTTTCAAATCTGAACCTGCTTTCCGGGGTTAATAGTATGGGGAAGTCAACATTGATTCAGATGTTTCTGCTATTGAGACAGTCTTACGAACGGTTGGAAAAAGGAATCTATCTGAATGGAAAGTATACCAATCTGGGAGTGGGAAGAGATATTCTGTATACGGAGGCGAAAGAGAACAGGATAAAATTCTCTATAGAAAGCGAATCCTGTTGCCTGGATACAGTATACGATTATAATGGAGCGGCAGATTTTTTGAAGCAGACAAATGAATTCAGCGTACATACGAAAATGTCCATGGGCACTTTGAATTTATTTGGAGATGGTTTTCACTACATAGCCGCAGACAGGCTGGGGCCTCAGAGCAGTTATGAGAAATCCTATTATGAAGTGTGGGAGAACAAGCAGGTAGGAAATCATGGGGAGTATGCAGTACATTATCTGCAGACTCATGAGTTAGAAAATGTGGAAAATGAATGTGTGCTGTATGATGGAGAGGACAATAAGCGACTGTTGAAGCAGGTGGAGCGTTGGATGGGAGAAATTACGCCTGGTGTTTCGCTCCGCATGGAAGATTATGGGCACAGTAACCGCATTGGACTTACGGTGCATCAGGCAGGCAGTATGGGGGCGGACTATTTTACGGCCCAGAACGTGGGCTTTGGTATTTCTTATGTGCTTCCGGTGGTGTTGTCTTTGCTGGCGGCAAAGCCCGGTGATTTGTTGATTCTGGAAAACCCGGAAGCGCATCTCCATCCAAAGGGCCAAAGGAAGATGGGAGAACTGATGGCAAGGGCAGCCCATGGAGGCGTGCAGATTATTGTGGAGACCCACAGTGACCATGTCCTGAACGGAATTCGTCTGTGCGCAAAAAACGGAAAGGTGGATCCGGAACTGGTAAGGCTATATTATTTTACCAGGCAGGAGATACAAAAGGATGGGGAACAAAGAACAATACCGGTTATAGAAAATCCCATTTTAAAATCTGACGGGAGGCTTAGCTTCTGGCCGGAGGGGTTTTTTGATGAATGGGATAAGGCAATTGACGACCTGTTTTAGGGGACAATACAATGCAGATGATTTTAAATGAACTATCTGCCCGATTTCCGGTAGAATCCACGGAGAAAGGGCGGCAGCTTATGGACCATTTCCTGACAACTTGTTTTGAAGTGAAAGACATCATACATAATGACAGCATTCTGCTTGATCAGGATTACAAATCCTTTGAGTTAGCGCCGAATTACCGAATAGAGCAGTGGCGGAATGATTCTGCCGTGGATGTGGAAAACAAAAGAAGATTCCGCACGCTTCTGAATAAGTCGGTGGTTTATCGCTCCGCAGAATTCGAGAGGGAACAGGAATGGGATTTCAGAACAAAGTTTCAGCATAAGGAATATGTTTCTAAGGGATGTCTTTTGGCATATGAGTCTGATGGCGTAGCGGTCAGCTTTTTGAGCAGCGAACACTGGAAAATATCTGAAATTGAAGGGATTTATACCGAACTCGTGGAAGATGGCGAGCTGAGAGAATGCCAGGTTAAGATTCCGAATGTGTCTTTTGACGAGAATGTCAGAATCTTCCGCAGCTGGTACGAGCACAAAAAGGAAGCGTATCGGTATAGGGATATTGTATGCGGGCAGGACATATTAAATTGCGCGAATGTTATGTTTCCCAATCTGGTATTTTGCGAAAATGCCATTCAGGGATGTCGTAAGAATGTAGGAATATCCGAGGCCGGGCAGGTGTACAGGCGTCTGTTGGAATTGCAGCGGGCAGCGGAGGCAATGGGCGAGAAATTTGATAAAAATATCCTGACAAACGCGACTCCGGAGTCGGGAGTTACTTTGGATAGATTTGCCGAGGAACATACCTTTCTGCTGCCTGAGGGAGACACGCAGTTATTTTCCTGGCATGTCAGATATACCGGGGGGTATGCGGGCAGGATATTTTTTCACCCGGTTCCCGGGAAGAAAAATATTTATATAGGGCATGTGGGCCATAAGCTGCCCACAGTGCGGTATCATTGATGTCCTGCATAGTCCCGTTTGTAATAAGAGATCTGGTACAAATTCTTTGTGATACGGTGGAGGTTCATTCCACCGTATTTTTCTGAAATAATTCTTTCAAGGGGACACCCCAAAAGCCTTGACAACCCCATTTCAGGTATGCTATGTTTAAATAAAATAGTGGTAAGGGGTATAACTACTAAATGGCAGAGCATGATTATTTAGAAAAGCTGGGCTTTTCCCAGAATGAAGCAAAGGTCTATACCACCCTTTTGCGGAACAAACGGTTAAATGGATATGAGATAGCGAAGCTGTCAGGGGTCTCAAGGTCTCTTGTGTATGAGGTGGTGAATCGCCTGGTGGGGAAAGGGATCCTGATCCGCCTGGAGGGGGAGCCCAATTACTATATCCCCCTGGAGTACGATAAGCTCATGGCCCGGATCAAGAGGGAAAATGAGGAAAATATCGGCAGGGCGGAGGCATTCCTGAAAGGCCTGGCCCAGGGGGAGGAGAACCGGGATTATGTGCTGAACATAGTGGGCTATGATAAATTCATGAAAAAGGCGGCTGCGCTGATTGACGGTGCAAAAGAGGAGATTTCCCTTTCCATCTGGCATAATGAGCTTCATGTGCTGCGGCAGGCTCTGGAACATGCCGTGAAGAGAGGCATTAAGGTATACATCTTTTCCTTTGAAGAGATAGAACTGGAGGGCGCTGTGCTCTTTTCCTATGGAATCGTCGATGCCGCAAGGCTTTTCCCCTACCGGAGAATGACGCTGATTGTGGACAATATTCAGTGCGTGAACGGGGAGAGCGGCGGAGCGGAGGACATTTACACCTATACGAGAAATCACGCCATTGTTTCCCTGGCAATCGATGAAATCGTCTTAAACATATTCTGGTATAAATATATAGAAAAGCAGGGCTTGCTTCACCGGGGAATTACAAGCAAAGAATTCCTGCAGGCGATTGCCGCCCTGGCAGGGGAACTGGGCATCAACGAGGATATGACGAAGAATTTCATGGTGTACGATTTTCAGAGGAGGTATGAGGAAAATGAAGAATGCTGAGACCATAAGGGTCAGGGAAGCAAGGGAGCTTGCCCGAAGAGAAAAACAACTGCAGGCAAAGAACAATCGGTTCTATATGTTGTATCTTTTCATGGTGCTGTCGCTGATCTATATCATTGATGAGATAGCCTCCACGATTTCCATTCAATTTCAGTCCAACATTATCAATGAATTCTTTGTCCAGAACATGGGGCTGGAGTACGGCGAGGGACTGTCCCTTTCCTCAGCCCTGGGTTTTATTACATATCCGGTAACGCTGCTGATTGTGTTCTATCGTCCCCTGGCGGACCGGTTTGGCAGAAAACCGTTTTTGGTCATCAATACTTTGATGATGGGGATGGGGCTGTTCTTGGTCTATCTCTCCCGCAATATTTTTGTCTATATGGTGGGCGGCACGCTTATGGGCTTTATGGTCTCCCATGATATGCAGTGTGTGTACATTCTGGAATGCTCCAGCGAGAAGAACCGGGCGCGGAATTATGCGCTGACCAAAGCTGTGGCCATATTGGGGACGCTGCTGATTCCACTGCTGCGGGCCACACTTATGAAAAACCAGAGCGAGCGGTGGCATTTGGTGTACTTAGTGCCTGCCATTCTGGGATTTGTGCTGTCCCTGGCGGCGCTGCTGTTCGCAAAGGAGACCAATACATTTGTGGTCAACAGGGTGAAATACTTAAAGACTCCTGTGGAGGAAAGAGAGAAGCAGACCAGGGAAGAGAAAAACAATAATGCCCAGGGGGGGATTCTGAACGCGGTCAAATTTGCGTTCCGGCACAGGCAGTTAAGGTTTCTGATGCTGGCCTGCTGCTTCTTCTACTCTGCCTCTCTGGCCACAGCCACTTACAATACGGTGATGAAAGAATCGGCGCTGATGACCGAGGAGGCTATTACGCTGGCACTGTATCTCTATCCGGTGGGGAATGCATTGATGACATTCATTGCCGGTGTTGTGTCGGACCGGTTCGGCAGAAAGATAACTATAATTGCCATGTCCTGTTCTGCGGTGGTCTGCTACAGTTTGTTTATTGCAAGCTCTATGCTGAACTGGATGCCGGCCCTTACCGGTTTTGCCATCGGCGGTTTTATGGGAAGCTACTGGGGGGCGGGAGATACCATAGGAGGTATTATGTTCTCGGAATCCTCCCCCACAAATCTGCGCTCTTCCGTGACAGTGATCAATACATTGCTCAACGGGATTATCGGCGGGCTGGCTACTATTGTGACAATCGTGCTGCTGCCCCTGCTTCCTAAGGAGACATTTGGATATATGTACCTGGGATTGACGATTCCGGGACTCATTGGGGCAATCATCATTATTTGGAGATATGTGGGCGAGACCCGGGGCCTGGACCTGAAGAAAGTCACAGGAGCGGAATGGGACAAGGAGAGGAGAACAAAATGAAGCTGGATTTATTAACGGTGGCGCCGGATGAGCAGCCGCTGGACAATCTGAAAGGAACCTGCGGGTTTGCAGGGATTTTTAAGGAAATCGGAGTCATAGGAGATTCCCTGTCATCGGGAGAATTTGAATCCCATGATGAAAACGGGAATATTATGTATCACGATATGTACGAGTATTCCTGGCCTGCGGTGCTGGAACGGCTCACAGGGACTGTGTACCGCAATTATTCCCGGGGCGGCATGACGGCTAAGGAGTTCTATGAGAGCTGGGCCGACAGGAACGGCTTCTGGCAATGGAACCAGGCCTACATCATAGCCCTTGGAAACAATGACGTATTAGGCTGCGGACATCCTGTGGGCAGTGTGGCGGATATCCACCCGGAGGACTCCCAGGCCAATCCGCCTACCTTTTTCGGCAATATGGGCCGCATTGTGTCGAAACTGAAAGAGATCGAAAAGGACGCCCGGATTTTTCTGGTGTCCATGCAGAGACGCGGGGAAGAGGAGGCGGATCCCGTGATCTGTCAGGTGGCGGAAGAGATGAAGAAAATGTGCCGGCTGTTTTCGTTCACGTATCTGATTGACATGACCAGCCACGGACCCGTTTACGATCAGGAGATGCGCAAAACCTTTGCCCTGGGCTTTCATCCCAATGCCATGGGGTATTACAGCTATGCGCTGATGATCGGGAACTACATAGACTATCTGATCCGCAAGAACCCCCTGGACTTTTTCGAAGTGCCTTTCATCGGCAAGGGGTACAGGAACAAGGATGTTGTCTATCCGCAAAAGAATACATGAACCCGGCAGGGAAAACGAAAAGAGGGCATGTTTTATGCCCTTTTTTGCCGCACAAAAACTGTTCTGCTTTTCCGAAACAAATTTTACAACTGTAAGTCAAAAGTGATCCTGTTGCCAATGGAATTGTTCGAAATTGGAAATAGATCACTTTTATTTTTCGACAATATCACATAGAAGACTTTGGGCAAAAATGATAGAATCTCCTCTATAGATAAATAAAACTTCACAATCTTGGAGGAGGAGGGAAATATGTTCAACAAAAAGTTCCTGAAGCATTACTACATAATGCTGATACCGGCAGCAATCTGGCTGGTGCTCTTTAACATTGTGCCCATGTTCGGAATCGTGATGGCATTCGAGGATTTCAATCCCAGCCTGGGCATGTGGAAATCGCCGTTCATCGGCTTCGCAAACTTTGAGTACATGTTTCAGATGAGTGACATCAGACAGATCATGGTCAATACCATTGTCATTGCGGTGGGGAAGATCATTGCAAACCTGATTGTGCCGTTGCTGTTCGCAATTCTGCTGAACGAGCTGTGCATTCAGAAATTGTACCGGCCCATTCAGACCATTGTATATCTTCCCTATTTCCTGTCATGGGTCATCCTGGCGAAAATCGTGCTGAACATCTTCGGCTATGTGGGCCCTATCAACTCCGTGATCCGCTTCTTCGGGGGAGAGAATGTGAACTTCTTCGGCACGGCCAGCATGTTCCGGCCCCTGGTCATCGGCACGGACATCTGGAAGAACTTCGGCTATAACGCGATCATCTACCTGGCCACTATGCTGGGAATCGCGCCTGAGCTCTACGAGGCGGCTGCGGTGGACGGCGCGGGACGGTTCAAGAGAATCTGGCACATCACTCTGCCGGGTATCAAGATGACGGTGGCGCTGCTGGCCATTCTCTCTCTGGGCAATGTGCTGAATGCGGGCTTCGACCAGATTTTTAACCTTTACAATCCGCTGGTATACTCCACGGGCGATATCCTGGACACCTGGGTGTACAGAGCCGGTCTTGTAAATCTGCAGTTCTCCCTGGCCACGACGGTGGGACTGCTGAAATCCGTAGTGAGTCTGGTACTGATCACACTGGGATACTGGATGGCCGACAAGTTCGCCGGATATAAATTATTCTAATATAACCGCATGTGCCGGAGAGTAGTTCCGCGCTTTCTGGAACTCTGTCTGCAGGGTTGTGCTGGGAACATTGGTGAGCCTGGTGTGTATCCTGATGGCCGCCTACCCGCTGTCCAGGACCAGGATTCAGTTCCCCAAGCGGAACCTGTTTATGTGGATACTGATCTTCTGCATGCTGTTTAACGGCGGCACCGTGCCCTGGTATCTGACCATGCGCAATTACAGACTGATCGACAATATCTGGGGCCTGGTGCTGGCTGGAGGGCTTCCGGTGTACAATGTGATACTGGCCATGAATTTCTTCAAAAATCTCCCTGCCGAGATGGAGGAGGCGGCGCTGGTGGACGGAGCCGGGCCCTGGAGGATATGGACATCCATCTATGTGCCCCTGGCTAAGCCCAGCATCGCCACGATTACGCTGTTTACCATGGTGGGCTACTGGAACGAGTTCTTCCAGGGCCTGGTACTGAGCACCAAGGAGGCCAGCTATCCGCTTCAGACTTACATCCAGCAGATGGTGGTGACCCTGGACTATTCCACCATGAACGCGGAACAGATTGCGGCGGCTTCCAAGCTCAACAACCAGTCCCTGGACGCGGCAAAGATCTTTATCGCCATGGTGCCGGTGCTGCTTGTGTATCCTTTCTTGCAGAAGTATTTTGTCAAGGGTATTACTTTGGGTTCCGTAAAGGGATGACAGACTGTCCCCTTGGAATTCGAATGAATATATCAATTATAAATGGAGGGAAGTATTATGAAATTGAAAAAGCTTGTTTCATTGATGCTGGTGGGTACCATGGCGCTGGCAATGACCGCATGCGGCGGCGACACCGGGGCGGATGGGGGTACAGAGTCTTCCGGTACCTCTGTGGAGACCGGAGGAGAGGCCGGTGAAGAGGCGGACGCAGAGAAAGGCGGCGAGACCGGCGGTGGAGAAGCCGATGCCGGGGAAGCCGCAGGAGAGGCAGGAGGAGTGGCGGACGCCGGCGGCTCCAAGGCCCTGCAGCCATTTGCCGAGCCCGTTGTGATCAAGATGGGACACGGCCTGAATCCCAACGCCACTTTCGCAGAGGGCGAGAACATGGAGAACAACCACTATCTTCAGTGGCTGAAAGAGGATTTGAATATCGAGGTGAAGTATGACTGGATCTGCTCCAACACGGATTTCGGCTCGAAAATGAATCTCTGTATCGCGTCCAACACGCTGCCCGACGCGATGAACGTAGGCCAGACACAGTATCTGGCCATGCTGAAGTACGATCAGATTCAGCCCCTGACCCAGGTGTTTGAGGAGTACGCTTCCGACAGGCTCAAGCAGTATGTCCACTCCGGCGGCGAAGCGCTCATGGACGCCATCTCCTCCAACGGAGAGATGTATGCCATCCCCGCGCCCAACCTGACCGCCAGCGGCGTGAATACCATGTGGATCCGCCAGGACTGGCTGGATGAGCTGAACCTGGAGGTTCCCAGGACGGTTGACGATGTCTTTAATGTGGCAAAGGAGTTTGTGAATGCCGGGCTGGGCGGCGAAAATACAATCGGTATCGTAGGCCCTGCCTCCGGCGATCAGCTGATCGGAGTAGGAGGGAACCGCTGGGGCCTGGATCCCATCTTCGGCGCATATAAGTCCTATCCGGAGTACTGGCTGCAGGGCGACAACGGAGAAATAACCTACGGTTCCGTACAGCCGCAGACCAAAGACGCGCTGGCGAAGCTGGCCGAGATGTATGCGGCGGGAGTCATTGACCCGGAGGTGTTCGTCAGAAACGACGCTCTTGAGCCTGTGACCGCCGGCAGGGCCGGTATTTTCTTCGGACCCTGGTGGTGCGGCTACACGGTGGACTCGGTGACGCTGGACGGGAGCCAGGAATGGGCGGCCTACGCGGTTCCTCTGGCAGAGGACGGAAAGTTCTACTCTCCCATGGCTGATCCTACCAGTTCCTATGTGTGCGTGCGTAAGGGTTACGAGCATCCGGAAGCGGCCGTGCAGATCATCAACTACCTGATCGCATATGAGCAGGACTGGATCAACGAGGGCAAGATCGCGAACATGTCTCTTTCAGAGGTGTATCCTCTATTCAACGTGTATGACAATGCCGACGAGATCGAGTATTCTTACGAGTGGCTGATGAAGTTCAATCTGGGCCAGGTGAAGAAAGAGGACGTGGATGTCACCGGCCGTAAGCTGCTGAAAGGGGACTTGGACGCTATCGAAGCGCTGAAGCTGGAGCCCAAGGACGACTTCTCCCTGGAGTACTGGGACCTGGAGAATGAGCTTGCGTATACTTTTATATTTGGAAAGAGGGTAAACAGATGGCAGTAAATACCGACATTGAACTGAGACAGAAAATGATATATTCCCTGTACGTCAGAAACCATACGCCGGAGGGTACCTTTGCCGCGGCGGAGAGGGATTTGGACCGCATCCGGGCGCTGGGCACGGACATTGTCTGGCTCATGCCCGTACAGCCCACGGGCATCCTGAACCGGAAAGGAAAGGACGGGAGCCCTTACGCCATAAAGGACTACCGGAAAGTGGACCCGTCCATGGGAACCATGGAGGACTTCCGGCATCTCACGGAGGAAATCCATAGGAGAGGGATGCTGTGTATCCTGGATGTGGTGTACAATCACACCTCGCCGGACTCCTGGCTCATAGAGAACCATCCGGACTATTTCAGACGGGACAGCCGGGGGAATACCGTAACTTTGGTGCCGGACTGGAACGATATAGCGGATCTGGATTATGGGAAAGGGGGGCTGTGGCGGTATCAGATCGACACGTTGAAGATGTGGGCGCAGATGGTGGACGGCTTCCGCTGCGACGTGGCGCCCAGGGTTCCGGTGGAATTCTGGCGCCGGGCCCGCAGGGAGGTGGAGGAGGTGAGGCCCGGCGCAATCTGGCTGGCAGAGTCCTCGGATAAGGATTTCGTCAGATTCATCCGCAACCAGGGCTGCTACTGCGCCACGGATTCTCAGCTGTACGAAGTTTTCGACATTTGCTATGATTATGATATCTGGACAAGCTTCCTGCGCTATCTGAAAAAGGATTCCGCGTATCCTCTGTCCCTGTACCTGGACGAAATCAGAAAGCAGGAGGGCACTTATCCGGAGAATTACGTGAAGCTGCGGTGCCTGGAGAATCACGACCAGGAGCGTATAGCACGGTGCGTGGAGGATAAGCAGTCCATTCTGAACTGGACGGCCTTTAGCTTTTTCCTCAAGGGAACGGCATTCGTCTACGCGGGACAGGAAAACATGCTTTCCCACAGGCCCAGCATTTTTGAAAAGGATACCACAGACTTCAAGGGGGGAGATGACATATCTGACTTCATTGCAAAATGCGCCGGGATCAAGAAGAGGGAGCTGGCGGCGGACGGTGTCTACGGGAGCTTTGCGGATGACGACAGAGACGTAGCGTACCTGTGGTGCAGGATGGGGCGGGAGTGCGTAGTGGGAATTTTCAGCCTGAAAGGCTGGCGGGGGGAGCTGGCCGCCTATATGGCGGACGGCACCTACCGAAATCTGCTGACGCAGGAGCCTGTCAGCGTATCCCGGGGACAGCTTATCCATGAAGGCGCACCCATAGTGGTCCGGCTGGAGGCCAATTGCTTTCTGGAACACAAGATGCCGACGAATTTTTAATCTGCCGCAGTGTCCCGGTTGTCTCCGGGAAAGGGGATATGCTATAATACCTAAGTGAAGTATCATATTCAGGGCAGAAAGAAAGAACAGCTTTCTACAAAAGATAAAGCTGCCCTGAA
>ERZ808051.1912-NODE-1912-length-12060-cov-11.439706_pt1 | contig 12060 bp, 14 predicted proteins | sample MGYA00380199_ERZ808051 | MGnify/ENA primary metagenome ERZ808051 (study PRJEB31490, sample SAMN06133391) | mouse gut metagenome | isolation source: J11 | host: mice | place: China: Chengdu | collected 2015-05 ...
AGGCGCAGAATAAAGCGGAGCTGAAAAACAGCTTTTCAGATGATTTCGTTAAGGATTTGGAGGGGATGGGCATTTCCCGTGACGACATAGAGGGTATGCGCGTAAGGATTGGGAGCAGCGGGGATGTGTCCGTGGACGGGATAGAGGATGGCACCATCCGGGAACAGGTGCAGAAACTGATAGATGAGAAGTACGGTGACCGGATGTACCAGTATTACATAGGGATTGCGGACAGCGTGGGAGACCTGTCCTCTAACACATACCGGTATGCCACGGACATACAGGAAGTGCGGCGCTACCTGAAAGGGGTTACGGGGGAGGACATTTCCTTAGAAAATCTTTATCTGACGCCTGACGGGAAGATCGGAGGGCTTCCGGACAAGGCGGCTGATCTGATCAACAAGACGAAGGACAATGCCAAGATAGAACGGATGAAGGATGCGCTGGTGGATATCATAGGGAAGATCAGGATAAGCGGCGACTTGGGGATTCCCGATTTCACTTCACAGTTCCAGTTCAAGGATGGGGCGCTTTCCGTGGCGGACAGCGGTTTTGCGGTTGATATGGGCGCACTGGATGGACGGTTTACACCACAGTCCTCCGGCAATATGTATTCTGATATGTATAGATATCAGTTCAGGAAAGTTTTATAAGTATGTGGTTCTTTATTCCCGATAAGCCACAGCCTGACAAGGCAGGCGGGCATCCAAAAGACGGCATCATCCAAGCTGTCTGATGCTCTCCGGGAGAAGACAACAGAATGTCTACATGGGGAATAAGTTCCTCGCCCTACGCAAAAGCGAGGTCGCCAAAGTCGCGCCGGACAGGGCAGGCATCCCCAGCAGATTAGTGAGAGGAGGTGAAGGCTGGTATGGAATTTGGTCGGGGAGGTTAACAGGTATATATGCATGGAGACAGTGAACTGCTCGGACTTATTGCGAGGGAGCGGATGCGGCTCTGAACGACAGAGGGGTTGCTATAACAAAGAAAATGGAGGAATAGAGATGGATTTTACATCTTTGAGTAAAATAAGCGAGTATCATTTAGGAAGTATTTACCGTCAGAATATGATGGCAAATATGCCGGAAAATATCGGTTTTCAGGCGGTATTAGATGCAAATATGCAGGGGCAGGGATTAGAGGATGCACTAAAAGCGCGATATCCGAGTTTGAAATATCATGTGACGGACACCTCTAAAATCAATTCTGCTTTATGGCAGCGTAATGATTATCCCTTTGAAATGTTTTTTCAGGATGATTTAGAAGAATCGGATTTGGGCTGGACACCCACATCAAAGGAGCCTTCCATGCTGGATGCAGGCGTGCAGGCAAGGCTGAACGCAGCGAGAGGAAAATATGCAATAGTCGTTCCTCCGGCTTTGGAGGAAAAATTGGAAAATAACCCTGAGTTATCCCAAAGCATTATGGATAAAATATCCACATTGATAAAAGAGCAGGATACGGTGCCAAGCAGTATGGATTCTTTTACTATTTCGCTGGATGATGAGGGTAATATCTCAAATTACAGGCTCTCGGGAGGCGGAGGGGAAATCACGGTAACAAGGAGAAATGGGCAAAAAAGCAAAGATGAAGAAACAGAGGAAGTAAAAGAGCAGGAACGAAATCAGAGACTGGCAGCGAAACGTGCATTGCAGAGAAAAGAGAAGTTGGAAAAAGCAGAGTTAGATAAACTGTATCAACAGAGTCTGCGTGAAGCCGCATGGCTGTATGGGCAGAACCTATTGTAGGAGGGAGAATGAAAAATAAAAAACTTATCATGGCATTGACACTGGCGATAATGGCTGGGGTATTATCATTTACCTATCAGGCAGGGGAATCGAATGCCAAAGATGTATATTCTTTCGGAGAATCCTATTTAAGCAGTGGGAAAGAAACAAGAGAACAGGAAGAAAATCTTGCAGAAGTTGGAGATATCCATGAGGCAGAACTTGCGGTCAACCAATGGGGATACACATACAGTGCGGGCGGGAATGACAACAGCATTATAGAAACGAAAACCGACAGTGAGACGCTGAATAGCGAGCCGGGCAATCCGGGAGAGAAAAAAGAGATATCAGAAAAGATATTATCATGGGATGAAGCACAGGAGCATTTTGGATATGATGCATTACGCTGGCTGAACAACGGATATTTATTTTCCTGTGCCGGAGACGTTTCCTTTATTGTATCAGATGATGATGTGGACATTGCAGAGTATTCAATACAGACCTCTAAAGTAAAGATATATACCTTTACAGTATGTGGAGAGAATGATAAATGCTTTGAATTTGGAAGGAACTATTCATCGGAATTATATAATGTTTATCAAGTTGAAGAAGATTATACATGGCAGTGTTTTTCTTATAAGGGCTATGATGGCACGGAATATACAAGTGCAGTCCTTCCATGCGGTAATATAGTATGTGAAATAGTATTTGAAGAATGTGATAAACAGTTTATCTATAACGCACTTGCCAGCTATGAGTGAAGAGAAATATATTCAGTGAAAAAGGAGGTTTTGAAGATATGGATATACAGTCACTTGGGATATTGAGCAGTATTGTTGCACGAGGCAATACCATAGTGGATAAAAGAAATAACCTGTCATTTTCCCAAATTTTTACAGAAATAAGGGGAACAAATCAAATATCTGCAAAGGATATGTTTTCCGCAGTATTTCCTACAAATGATGTAAGTGTAAAAGCCGGAAATTGTGACATATCTAGTACAGTGTTTTGTTGAAAACCGTATACTTTTTTGTTCCATTTTTTGGCAAATTATGCAATAATATCTTAAACAATAATTGCTTCAAATTGGAGGTATGCGATATGCAGATAACAAGGGATAACTATTCACAGTATGCCAACATGGTACAGCAGATGTTTGGCAATAAGAAAAATTCCAGTGATCCGCTGGCACAGTGTGATTATGGGAATTTTGCATTGCGGTTCAAGCCGGTTGACATCAAGTTCACAAAGCCGAATTGGGATAACATCATGACGAAGCGGGATAAGCCTGCCATGTCGGAGGAGGAATTTGAGGCGGCAATCAAGGAGCTGGCGCAGAAGGAATTTGCCACCGGGAAGCGGGATGATGCCGCATACAGAAAGCTGTGTATGCAGCATGGTGAGACGGTTTCCCCGGACAGGAAAGCCATCTACGAATCAAGTATGAGAAAAACGGGCGGGAAGGTGAATGCGGCCTGTATGTTTTGGGATAACAATGGGAACAAGACATTATCCTATAATCCCGAATCAAGGAACTGGAAGGCCATCAGCACGGAGGAGGAATTTGCGAGGGCGAGGGTATTCACTTCCATCTATAATGATGAACTGGCACGCCTGAAAAAGGAATACGGGGAGAATGCGAAGGGAACAGTTTCCTATCAGCAGATACAGTCTGATCTGGCGGCAGGCATAAAAGCACCATCTTCGGGAAGCACACTGGATATACAGATATAACCTTTACACCCTATTCCGCAGAGGCGCATAATGCTTTGCCTCTGCGGTCTGCCCGGAGGCGAACCGCTCGAACTTATTACGAGGGAGCGGATGTGGCTCTGATCGACAGAGGGGAGCGCAATTATAAAAATGATGGAGGATGTCTGATGAAAAAAGTGATTTTAAGTTCCATAATGTTTTTATCAGGGCTGCTATCTGTTGCAGTTCTTTTAGCGGGAACAATGGCTAATGATTGGAATGTTGATGGACAGCTATCTGCATTTCACAATATGTCGCAGTATGGACTTAAGCCGGCATTCTATATTTTTATTGGGATTGCCGTTTTAGGATTTGGTGTATGTCCCCAATAATCTACAGCCGAATAAGGCAGGGCAGACATCTCCGGTATTCCGGTATACTGGAAATCGGTACAGTATGGAATTTGCCCGGAGAAGTTATGTGGAATTTATTTATAAGGCAATGAACCGCTCGGACTTATTATGAGGGAGCAGATGCGGCTCTGAACGACAGAGGGGCCGTAATAATAAAAATAATGGAGGACATTTGGAGATGAGTGTAAATGGAATAGGTACAGCGGGATATCCGTTGACAGGATATACGGCAAGGAAAACGGGAAGAAGTGCGGAGCCCAAAACGGTGGGATTCATGGAAACGGTGGAAGAAAAGGCGGCGCAGGGGAAAGCAGGTGACCAGGACGAGAAAGCCTTTGAGATGGTCGGACGGGGTGCCCCGCAGGAAGTGAAGGATGCGTGGATGGATGCGGCGAAAGAAGTAAATGCGAATGGCATGGGAATCCGGGGCAACGGGATGATGAGCCACATATCGCAGATAATGGTGCAGCGGCTTAATAAACAGCTTAAGGGTGAAACGGAGAATTTTGACATCCTTGGAAATACGGTGGAATCTGCAATCCAGGCAACGAAAGAGGCGTTGTACGATTTGGAGCATCCAAGAGTATATACGCCCAGGAGCATAGAGGTTCAGCAGGCTCGCATCCAAGAGGGAGAATTTTATAGGGCGTTTTTGGAGAAGCTGGAACAGTTATAGGTGTTTTCTTTAATAAACCATAGCCGAACAGGGTGGGCATTTCCGGCACTTCGGTAGGTAAGTAAATATAGAGTTGAAAGGTGGTGTGAAATGAAAAATGTAATAAAGGTTTTGGTTATGACCATATTCATCATTGGTTTGTTTTCGGGTTGTGGCAGAAAAGCAGTGGAGGAACATCTTGCTGTGTATTCTTTTAGTGGAGAAAATGAATTTTTTACAATTTCAAATGGTGTAATTGTTCTAAATTCTACAGAAGAAATATTCTACGGTGGCAACTTGGAAGTAAAGGATGGAGTGTTTTCAGATATTGTTGCATTTTCAGTGTCTTTATATATTCAGTCTGGTGATGAGAAAAGAATTTTGCTGTCCAATAGTGTGGAGGACATGACAGGTGGAACAATAACCGTTCCTGATGAAATTGGGAAAGTATCCGGCGATATTATCAACGATACAGAAATTGAAGAATTGGAAAACACACTTTTTTTTGAGTTGATTACAACCAATCACAATGGTGGGAAAAATGAATATCAGTTACAATTGATTTTGACAGAGATTACAACAGGAGAAACCAATAGTTAGATTTATGTAGTATGGCGAAAGCAGACACATATCCCTGATAAGCCACAGTCAGAAAAGCCATCATGCGGGCATCCCCAAAGCGTCATCCAAAAAGGAATGGAAGCTGTCTGATTCCCTCTGGGAGCAGATAGCCGAATACGCCAGGGAGGATGCGGCGCAGAACGTCTATATGGGGAATAAGTTCCTCGCCCTACGCAAAAGCGAGGTCGCCAAAGTCGCGCCGGACAGGGCAGGCATCTTCCGGCGTTCTGGCAGATTGAGGAATCTGGGAGCAAGAATGCGATAAACATAAAGGAATGATAGGATGAAAAGAATTTTATTATTTGCCTTATTCATTTTTCTTCTTGCAAATTTAGCAGCTTGTGGAAGGCAAGAGAATGATCCTGTTCCACCCTCATTTGATTCAGGGGCAGTTGCCAAGGATGCCGATGGCGAGGAAGGCGTGCGGGAACTGATGGATAATACCGCCCAATTCAACAATTCATTTACCGTGGAGGGGAAGCCCATTATACAGGATATGAGCGTGGCCGTAGATTTTGGAGTGGTATACCCCAATCTGGAATCAGTTTACAACACGGCGGCGAATGTTGTAGCGGGAGAGGTTATGGATGTCCGGTATACGGATGATGAGGCTGCGCCCAGGACAATATACACATTTGCCGTTTCTGAAACATTAAAAGGGGATATAGCGGAAAACAGCCTTATAAGCATTAGTGAATCAAATGGCTATGTAAGGATGGCTACGGTTGTTGAAGTATATGGCGTCGGCCAACTATAAAAAACGCGACTCGCCAATGAACGCCTGGCTGAATGTGATCTTCAAAATGATGCTTGATGGACATAGCAGTGAAACGATTTATTTCTATCTCTTGGCACAGCCGGAATTCCAGGAAGGGGCAAGACAGGCCGAAAAAAATATATATCATTGGAAAGAATAACTTCCCGGGCAGGCCAGCTTTCAATGTGAAATATCTGACGGAATGGATATATCCACCTGACGTGACTGTTATCAGTCGCACAAGTCTGCTGAAGTATATGCTGACTGTCAATCCCAAGACCAAAATGGATAAAGAAGTTGATGAGCATATCGGCGCTATCAGGGAGAAATTCCCTGCTGCTGTCAGGGTAGAAGAAATCTTCCGGGAGTTCCACTCCATTTTGATGGGGAAAGAGCCGGACCGTTTGGACGGATTTCTGGAGAAGTATGAGGACAGTGAAATAAAATCATTCTGTAATGGAATAAAAAAGGACATCGCCCCTGTCAAGAATGCGATATCCTTTGATGTAAGTTCTGGATTTGTTGAAGGAAACAACAACAAATTCAAACTGCTAAAACGTATTGTATACGGTAGAAGCGGATTAGTCAACCTGGAAAAGAAATGCAAGCTGGCATTTCTTCCCAATAATGAGGATTTTGATCTGGCTTCTTTCGTATAAAATAAGCTGGCATAATACCAGCCTATTTTATATCCTAATATACCCAAAGTTCAGAAAGAACCACGATTGTAGTGCATCCAAACAATTTATTTCCGCCTCTGTCATGTGGATGTACTTTTTTGCGGTGGGCAGTGATATCCCGAAAGCCTCCGCCACGCTTCGGATTGTTTTTTTGTCCAGTCTTTCCCAGTATTCCTGGATTTGGCGGATCAGGATCTGTTTTTTTTACGGGACTGTGCATGGGCGCGGTATTGTTCCGATGAAAGGTCATGCTTTTTATTATCATATGCCATTTCTGTGCCGTCCGGGTTGCGGGGAGGCGTGTTGTCATAATGCAGGGAATCAATAAATTCATCATCCGGCTTTTTTATCTGTGGGATCTTTTCCGGTTCCTGATCCAGCACGTTCCCGTCCCGGATAAAAATTTTTGTCGGCAGATCCTCTTTGAAGATATCTTTCAGATGTTCCAGAAGGTTTTGGAGCAGGTGGAAACGATCAGCTACCTGCACGCAGTCAGGGAGTACTGTGCTGATGGCGGCAGCGTATGCGCTGGCCCGGTCCCTTGCAACCAGACGTATTTTCTTATGGTGCTCCAACCAGTTTTTCAGCGGCTCTCCATCGCGCCCGTCAAGCAGCGCGATCAGATGGTGGTCTTTCAAGTCGTAAATGGCGGTGGCATAAGTCTGCCCCTTGCGGATGGCCACATCATCAATCCCCACTTCCTCCACGTCCGGATTATCAATAAATTCAATCCTGTCATACAGACGCTGTATTGTGTCGCTGCTTATCTGTATGCCCAAAAGCCCAAGGACTTTGCTCGCCCCCTCATTGCTCAGGGACATGGAAACTCCCAAAACCAGCGTGTTGAGCGCGTCTGTCCTCACCTGGGATGCTTTTGCAAAGGGCAGTTCCTCCGTGAAAACCCTGCAGCCGCATCCGGAATTTAAGCACTCATACTTATAAACATTCGCATGAAGGAATGTCTGCTTACCGCGGATAGGGGTGTCCTGCAGTGTGCGATTATATGTGGCATGTAACTTTCTGCTTTCCATTCCGCATTTGGGACAACGACATTTATTCTGTTTGGACTTAATGAATATATGGAGAGTTTCCATATCCTCTTTATGGTCATAGACATAATAATTTTCATCCAGGAGAAAAGAATAATCTGTTGTTTCTTTATATTTCATTGATATCCACATCCCATCGTCATATGATAGTAATATTTTACCATATATGCCTTAACTTGAGAAATATAATGTCAAAACTAAAGGCAGATATTTTCATATCTGCCTTTAACAGAATACCCAAAGTTTAGAAAGAACCTATCTTGTGGCGTCCGACATTTTCTGATAATATATTCGCATGGGGTACTGCCATAACGGGATAGGCGGTCAGTCTTTCGATGCAAACGCAGAGGGAACTGCCCCTCTGACTACGGGTAAAACCGGGAAAGGGGGGATGCTTACAATTTTGTTGGGGAACTGTAAAATGTGCCCCTGTATTTTTCAGAAGATAGTGTTATTAGTGGTATTTTGGATTATAACGTGATAAAATTTAAAAAAGATATTTTTAGTTGGCAAAATTACAGACTGCATGATGGACACAAAAATTGGTGGAAAATGAAAGCTTGGGTGTTGTAAAAGTTATCGAGGTGGGAAGATTGGTCAGCTATTTTGAGAATTGGAGTATGGGCATTAAAATCGCGCAGTAAGTAAAAAGAATCTTTTAGACGCATGGTAATCAAATGAGGTGAAAATCATGATACAGGTAAAAAAGTTAGAGAAATCCTATGATAATGTTAATCATTTGCATATCTTGCAGAACCTGAATTTAACTGTAGAAGATGGAGAATTTTTAGGAATCATGGGAGCATCCGGAAGTGGTAAGAGTACGTTTTTGCGTATTTTAGGCGGTCTTGAAACTTTTTCAGGCGGCGAGGCAGAGGTCTGTGGAGAGAATTTGCGGACGATGAAGGATGCGGAGAAAGAGCTTTACAGGCAGAAAGCAGTTTCATATGTATTCCAAGATTACAATCTGCTGTCGGGGCTGACAGTAAAAGAAAATATCATTTTGCCCTGCACAATGATGCATGCAGAGGAAAAGGCAACGGAACAGGATTATACAGCCATTACTAGGAAACTTGGAATTGATGCTTATGAAGAACGTTTCCCGGACGAGATATCCGGAGGGGAGCAGCAGCGGGCGGCAATAGCAAGGGCTGTATTAAAGCACAGTAAAGTTCTTTTGGCAGATGAACCTACGGGCAGCCTTGATATGCATACAGCCGGAAATGTTCTTGAATTATTTGGGAAGATTAATGTGGATTATCGTGTTACGGTTGTCATGGTCACTCATGACGTATTCAGTGCGAGTTTCTGTAACCGTATTATATTCTTAAAGGATGGAAAATTTGTCAATGAAATTGAAAAGTCCGGTTCACAGCAGGATTTTTATAAAGCGATACAAAAAGAAATGAGGGAGATGGATGGAATCTTTTGATTCTCTGTTAAGCAAAAGTATCAAGACAGGAAAGGAATTTCGATTCTATGTGGGTGCGGTACTAATTCTTTCAGCAGCATTTTCTTTTCTGTTTTTTTGGCATGTAATAAGACTTTTGAGGAACTGCTGCAGCGGGAAAATGGTATGATCGGCATGATGTATATTATTTTGGGCGGGATTTTTGCAGCGGTCTTTTTTACCTGATGTGTTTATATCGAATTTATTTGAGTGCGAATATCAGGAACTCAGGTATTTTGATTGCTATGGGAATGCCAAGGAAAAAATTGAAAAAACACCTGCTTATCAGGGCTGCGATTCCTGTTGGTACGGCAGTTGTGACTGGCGCAGTATTTGGCTATGGGATTTATGACATTGTTATTTTAAATGTTGTTATTCATACGGGAAATACTATTTTGCAGGATATTTCCATACCGTTACTGCTATCGGCTATTCTGATTTTGATTTCTGTCTGTTATGTGGGAATTATATGGAATCACAGGGCATTAAATCGTAAGGACATTCTTGATATTCTCAATGGACGTGAAGCGAAAATGAAAAGGAGCGGCAGACCGAAAGTCATGACGGCAGTTGGTCTGATTTTGCTGGTTGCCGGGAACCTTTTTCTTATTATCGATAAAATAGGGACAAAGGAGCCTTCTAATCTTGTATCGCTTACTTCTGCAGCAACGGTAATCTGCGGCGTGTACTTATCTGTTTTTTCTTTTGGGTATTGGTTCCCTGCTGCTGTAGGACACAGAGATAAGAGCAGGAAAAGCCTTCTGTTTATCAATGAAATCAGAAGTTATTACAGGAATGATGCAAAAGCCCTGTCCGCTTATGCACTCATAAACTGGATAAATGTTTTTTTGACAGTCGTTATAGTGATGTTATGGATAAACAATGCAATGATGGATTATTCTGACAGTCCATATGATTATGTATTGGAATATGGGGCACAGGAATATGATGCTATGACAGAGTTTATAAATCGGAATGAAGATGCAGTGTATGAAAGGCATATTCTGAAATCATTGGAAGGGACAACTGTGCATGGTGAATGGGAAGTAGTAATGATACCGGAAGCGGATTATAATGAAATGACAGGGAAGGCACTGGAGATTGAAAAAGGGCATATGGTTGTATTGAGCCAACTGGACAGATCAATGGTGAATATCACAACGGAACCGGATGGGAGGGAGTGGCATTTTTGGGAGATAGATTATGAAATTCCGATGGATATCTGTGGATATCAGACTTCCTTTGTTACAGATTATGAAATATGGGAATATTTCATTAACTGCGAAGATTCACAGCAGCGTATCTTGATATTGAATGATGATGATTTTCAGAAGGCGGCACAGCATGGCGCTCTGCAATATAAATTGTGTGTTAATTTAGTGGAGGGCAAGAGCCTTGATATAAGCAGTCCGGATGAAAAAATGCAGCCAATCCGTATCTTGGGCAGGCAGGAGCATTTTATGAAAATGCAGAGAGAGAATAATATATTAATTGTCAGCCTGATTGCCATGCTGGCGGCATTAAATATTATTTTGTTGTTTACGCAGGTAACTCAATATTGCAGCGGAAAAAACAGCAGGAAAAAGGATTCTTATGTACAGCTTACTCTGGGCATTAAGGAAGAGGATAGGGAGAAAACAAGGCTGCAGTCATTGCGGATTAAGAATTTCCTGCCGGTGATAATCGGAGGTTTTGCAGGAGTGCTTTGTACCATATGTTTTATTAAAGATATGAATATTGGATCCGCTGCTTTGGCAGTTGGAGTATTTTTGACTGAAATAGCTATGCAGGCAGGTGTCTGTATTGTTGAGAAAGCAGTGGAATAATGTTACTGTTCACACAGACCTGCGCATTTACTGCGCTGGTCGTAAGAAAGTGATTCGAGAATGTAAAGTGTTTTTAATGGCATCTTGCAGGAAAATGTGATAAAATTCAAGGGGAAGAAGTGGAAACGGAGTACCAGATGGCAAGCGGTACAGATGGACAGAGATGATAGAAAGGTTTAAGATGTCAGGCAGACCTCTCACGGAGGAGGAAGCAGAGGAATTTAAGGTACAATAACATAGGATTAATATTTTAGAGAGCAGAGATTCAAGAGAGTCTCTGTTTTTTGTGCGAAAAATCAAACTCATCACTTGACAATGTTGCATAGAGGATACTGCGTTGGATGAGAAAATAAGAGGAACGCTTGCGGGGATTTCAGCATCAGATGACGGAACGGTGGCAACTTTAGCGGTGATTTGGTCTTTAAAAAACAAAAAATCTGCGATTCACGTAGCCAGATTAACCATTCACGAAGCAGGCGTTAGAAATTGCCGGGGGGAGTGAAAGATAATAAGGAGACAATCTTGACGTAGTCCGCTGCGCCTGCAATTTTCTTCTTTGCAGCGGAACATTTGTTTGGTGTCGTTGTCACAAGTTATTTGTGGACAATTCCTAAGTAAACGGAAACAGGAGAAATGACTTTGTATTACCAATGAAATGAAACTAAAAATCGATTAAATGGAGGACTTGATAAATGAACATTAGTGGAGTAGGACTTAAGTTTTATCAGAACAATGTGGCAACAATGAATATTATCGCTCTTGAGAGCCACCACAATATATAGTATGTCTTAATCGCTTGACGAATCTAAAGCAAGAGCATTTTAGAGCTGCAATGGCTGTAAAACAGTGGATTTACCCTTGCAGCTCTAAAATGATTCTTGACATAATATCATGCACGATTAATAGGGACTATACTATATCTTGTGTATTAGGGCGGCTCTCAAACTTGAAATTTCAGGCGGCTCCCAAGATTGAGACTGGGGGCTCTCAAGAGCGATAATGTTCATTTTACTTCTGTTGGCAGGCATTTCCCCAAGAACATGGCCTTGCAGTCAGAAAAGCCCAACAGGTAGGCGAGCATCCCATACCGGGATCAATAGCACAATGTGCTATGCGCGTTCTGCTCGCTGACGTAGCGGTCAATCAGCAGCCGGATTTCTTTTGATAAATCCATCCTGTCCAGTTCGCCG
>ERZ808051.1917-NODE-1917-length-12020-cov-3.238634_pt1 | contig 12020 bp, 11 predicted proteins | sample MGYA00380199_ERZ808051 | MGnify/ENA primary metagenome ERZ808051 (study PRJEB31490, sample SAMN06133391) | mouse gut metagenome | isolation source: J11 | host: mice | place: China: Chengdu | collected 2015-05 ...
GAATCTCAAGGTTGATATGATAAAGTTGGACAGGGATATTCGGGTAAAATTGCAGGAGCGGTTTGTGCTGATTTTTTCGGGGCAGAGAAGACTGGCAAGGAGCGTTCTGAGGGAAGAAATGAACCAGTGTATCAGAAACCATAAAAAGTCAATGGAAGTTTTGGAGGAAATACGAAGAATTTGTGCACTTATGAAATTTGAGATTGAGAGGGGAAATATAACTGCTTTCGCAAATTATATTTCAGAGCAGTTTGAACTGGTTAAGACGCTGGATCGTGGGGCTTCAAATACCTGTATTGAATATATTTTTGATTGTTGCGCGGATTTAATAGACGGAAAGTCGGTCTGCGGGGCAGGAGGGGGAGGTTTTTTGCAGGTTATTTTGAAAGAGGGTATTACACGGGCACAGCTTGAAGAAAGAATTTGTGAGCATTTTGAGGGCTGTGGGGTTGAGGTCTGGGATTCGACATTTTTATGGGAGGCATAAAATATGGTGGATAGGGAGGAAAGGATGCTTGCGACTGCGCAGCGGGTGGTGGAGCAGGAAACAGAGGCGGTAAGGGGGTTGGGAAAAAGTCTTGGAAAGGTATTTCTTTCGGTTTGCCGGGAGGTAGATTCGTGTCAGGGAAAGCTGATCGTTACAGGGATGGGGAAAAGCGGGCATGTAGCCAGGAAGATAGCAGCATCTATGGCAAGTCTTGGGATTTGTTCGTTTTTTCTGCATCCGGCGGAAGCAATGCATGGTGACCTGGGGATGATACAGGAGAAGGATGTTGTGATTGCGATTAGTTATAGTGGAGAAAGTGAAGAGATTGTAAAAATTATTCCTAATATAAAAATCATAGGGGCTCGATTGATTGGAATTACTAATAATAAGGAATCAACATTAGCAAGAAAAAGTGACATTGTACAAGTATTTCCTGATATGATGGAAGCGTGTCATTTGGGTTTGGCTCCAACGACTAGTACAACAGTTGCTATGGTTTATGGGGATGCATTGGCTGTAGCAGTTTCTGAGGCGAGGGGATTTACCAAAAATGATTTTGCAGTATTCCATCCGGCTGGTTCTTTGGGAAAAAAATTGACAGTTAAAGTGACGGATGTTATGGAAAAAATTGAACATGCGCAGTGTGTTGAAAAGGGGAAGATGCTGGTGGATGCCGTCAAAGTATTTAGCAGGCAACAAACCGGAATTATTCCAGTAAATTTTCCGGATGGACGGCTGTGTGGCATTATTACGAATGGTACTTTGGAACGGGTTTTGGAAGAGGGTGTGGACATTTATCATACAGGACTTTCACAGATGGTAAATGAGTTACCAGTTTATGTGGAGGCAGAAACAATGGCAATTGAAGCGCTCAGGATTATGATGGAACATAAAATTAAGTCGATGCCAGTTATATTGGAAGAAAAAGTAATTGGAGTAATCTCGGTGACTGCGATCCTTAACAGGGGGATTTATTTATAATTATGGTGAAGAAAATGGATTACAGAGTTTTGGCAATTGATCTGGATGGAACTCTGACGAATTCCAGAAAACAGATAACGTCTTATACAAGAGAAATACTCCGTGCGGCGATGGATAGGGGAATCAAAATAATTTTGGCATCCGGAAGACCCGTGCTTGGAATCCGTAATATAGCAGAAGAATTGGAATTGAAACAGTTTGGAGGTTATATATTGGCATATAATGGCGGGCAAATTATTGATTGTCATCATGAAAAGGTAATATTTGAGAAACTGATACCGAACAGGTTCTATTCTGAAATATGCCGTATTGCAAGAAGTTTCGGGGTACAACCGCTTACCTATTTAGGAAGTGAAGTGCTTGCAGAGTCGGAGGAGGATCCGTATGTCAGGAGGGAAGCTTACAATAATTCGACCACAATAAAGAAGGTGGGGAGAGTGGATCATGCAGTTAAGCAACAGGTACCTAAATTTATGCTTGTCGGGGAAAATGACAGGTTAAAAATGGCACAAGAGTGTATAAAGAAAACCTTTTTAGATAAGCTGGATGTTTTCTTTTCAGAGCCATATTTTTTGGAGGTTGTGCCAGCAGGAATTGAAAAAGCAAAAGCGCTTGAAATCTTACTTTTTAAATTAAGTTTGTTTCCTGAAAATTTAATGGCATTTGGGGACGGGATGAATGATATTCCGATGCTTTTATATGCTGGATATTCTGTTGCAATGGAGAATGCTTGCCAAAGGGTTAAAGAGGTGGCAGATTTCATTACTGTTTCAAATGATGAGGATGGGGTGGCAAAGGTTGTAAAAACACTGTTGCTTGACGGGAAAAGCCATTCGGGAGGTAGAGATGAAAGTATCAATTGTAACTGCAACATATAATGATGCAAAACATTTGCAAAAGAGTCTTACGGCTTTGCTTGAACAGGATTATGATAATATTGAGAGCATTATTGTTGATGGGGGCTCGACCGATTGCACGGTTAAGGTGATACAGGATTTTAAAGATCAATTTAAAGGTACTGTAAAGTGGGTATCAGAAAAGGATAAAGGGTTATATGATGCTGCGAACAAGGGAATCCGGATGGCGACTGGCGATATTATTGGATGTTATTGGGATGTGTTTGCTGATAATAATGTTATATCAGAGATTGTGCAGAGGATAAGTGAAGAGAATACGGATGGTGTTCATGGTGATTTGGTGTATGTTGACGGTGAACAGGTGGTGCGCTACTGGAAAATGGGGCAGGGAAAGATTAAACGGGGGTGGATGCCGGGGCATCCGACATTATATTTGAAAAAAGAGGTATATGAGAAATACGGTTTATATAAGGAAAATTATCGATGTTCCGGAGATTATGAATTTATGGTTAGGTGCCTGAAGGACGAAAGTGTAAAATTATCTTACATACCGAAGGTTATGATTCGGATGTTTTATGGGGGATTAAGTACCAGCAGTAAGGATGCATACCGTCGTTCTATAAAAGAGGGGATCATTGCATTGAAAGAAAATCATGTAAAACATCCTTATTGGGTGACATTCCTTAGAATTTTGGTTACATCAAGACAATTTTTTAATTGCAGTCGGAAGCTTGCAGGGAACAAATAGGTTTGGATAACGGATGGAAAAGAGGAAGAAATATGTTAAAAGGAATTAATACTGTGCTTTCACCGGAGTTGTTAAAGATATTGTGTGAGATGGGGCATGGGGATGAAATTGTGATTGCCGATGCAAATTTTCCAGCGGTTTCTCTCGGAAAGCGACTGGTAAGGGCGGATGGCATTGGGGCAGATATTCTGTTGGATGCGATTTTGGGTATATTTCCACTGGATCATTATGTTGGAGAACAGGTAGTATTGATGGAAGTAGCAAAAGGGGATTCTGTTATTCCGAAAATTTGGGTGGAATATGAAAAAACGATTTCGAAATATGATCCGCGGGCGAATATAATCCGGATAGAGCGACAGGAATTTTATAATAGGGCACAGCGGGCATACGCAGTAGTGGCAACGGGAGAACGCGCCCAGTATGGGAATATATTATTGAAAAAGGGAGTGATACAGGAATAGAGAATTACGGAGGGAAGAAAATGAAAGAGGAAAGACTTGTTTCCGATATGAATAAATGTGGAAATCGAGAGGGCTGGCTGGATTCGCTGCGTGCGTTTGCAGTATTGCTGGTGGTGGTGGGACATATAGCAGAATTGTGGGACGATGATTTTATGAGATACCTAAACAGGGGGCTTTATTTGTTTCATATGCCATTGTTTTTTGTAATGAGTGGAATCACTTTTGAGATGTTTACAATAAAGAGCCAAATAGATTTGCGGAAAATATGGGTGAAAAGGTTGGGAAACCTTTTGATTCCTGCATTCTTTTTTGTGTTGGTTCAGTTTTTGTTTGATTCCAAAAGGGACATTTTTACGGTGTACAGTGGGGTATGGTTTTTAGTTTTTTTAGCCTTGGTTCTATCTATAGAAATTATAATTTTAATGTTTGAAAGGAACAAAGGTAAAAAATCAGGGGGGGGGGGGTATTTTATGTATTGATAACAGGTGTTTTATGGATTCTTTTCGGAATTGTTTGTATTATACTTGATGAAAAAGGATTTATAGTTTTTGGGAAACTGGCCAGGGAAATTTCAAAATTTTTTGGGTATCTGATTTGTTTTCGATATGGTAGGTATGCAATACGGTACAAGGATACTGCATGGAAAATAGATTTTCATTTTTTCTGTGCGGCTGCGTGTTTTGTGGTGATACAGGTAATGGCAGCACTAATTGATGTTGGGGCGAATACCACCTTGTTGCGGATGATGTGTGGTCTTGCAGGGAGCAGGGTTATTGTCAGTCTTTTTTATCATTTTAGAAAGCGGGTTACTTGGTTGGAAAATTTAGTATCAAAGTATTCGGTGGAGATTTATATGCTTCATGGGAATATAGTCCATAAATTAATTTTGGTTCCAGTGCTTTCAGTTTTAAATTTTCGAGAAACCGAGATGATGATTGTGTTTTGCCTGATTTCTTTAGTCGCAGATTTTGGGTTATCGCTTGGGATCGCATTTATGGAGAGATTTTTTGTACCGCTTAACTTTATTTTTCATCCTATGGGATATTTGGAAAAAAGAGATTAAGTCAGAAACTTTAGTGGTGGACGATTTTAAATAAAAGAAAAGGCTTTGGTGGAAGGAGGTTCGCAGCCATGTATATGGATTATACTGAAATTGGCAGAAGGATCGCACAAAAGCGGAGAAAGCTTTTACTGACACAGGCGGAGGTGGAGGCAAAGGCAGAGCTTAGCCCACGGTATCTTTCGAATATTGAGCGGGGACGTTCCATCCCTTCTATTGACGTGCTGATGCAGATCGCGGATGTGTTACATATGACACCGGACGAAGTGCTTCTCGGGGCGGATAGTATGTCACAGGAAGAGTTGCCAGAAAGGATTTTTGCAGGGTTGAAACGTTTAAACAAGGTTCAGCAGGAACAGACATTAAGTTTTATTGGCTGGCTAAAAGATCACGAAAAGTAAGTCTTTCCTGAAAAATATTGACAGATTGCCAGCTATGAAATATACTTTCCATAAAATAAAGGATTGCTTTTAAATATGACATACAATCAGACAGAGGGGATATAGCTGAAAAACAAGTCTGTTGACTTTTTGTTTCAACTTGCTCGCAGTAAATTGCTCTGACATAAAGGATTATTTTGGAGAAATCATATATGGAAAAAGAAAATCTATTATCAGCAAAAAAACAGCCAGGTGAAAAATACGAAATAAATGATGCCGTCTGGATTGCGGCGGCAATATTAATACTTAGGAGTTACCGGGCAGATAAGATAGCAACGCGCGATGATCTGTATTTTAAACAGGCGGAGATTGCAAAACTTGCCACCCAGTACGCAGATGGCTATGTGGACAGGGCAAGATGTTCTTTATGGTGCTGTGCGGATCAGGATAGGTCTGTAAATTGTTATTTGCGCGGGGATAATGAGAAAGATTCCTCGCTTAGGCGGCTTACTATGATTGGGGAACTTGAGGGAAAAACATATCCGGAGGAGCTTAACCTGACAAACCGGCTGGAAGTGGACGGCGATGTGATAACGGTGGGGGAATTATTTGCCTTTGTAAAAAGTATATATCCTACAATTTATAATCATGTTTCCTGCCCGGAGCAGGTTTGCCCGGAACAAATTTATTTTGAGCAGATATCAATGCGGGGGAATGAAGTCGAGAGCGACGGGGATGAAAAGGAAAAATATGTAAATCCTGCTGCCGAAGAAGGCGAGGAGGAGGGGGAGCCGGGGCAGGACTGGGAAGCGTATAAGAATCTGATTTTGTACGGGCCTCCCGGCACGGGAAAAACTTATATGTCCGCAGTCTATGCGGTTGCCTTCTGTGACAGGAAACCACTTTTAGAACTTACGGATTATAGTAAGGTTATGGAGCGGTACGGGGAACTTAAAAAACAGGGGAGAATTGTGTTTACCACATTTCATCCCTCCTACAGCTATGAAGAGTTTATCGAGGGGATAAGACCGGTGGTTGACCGGGGGAAAGACAGTCTTTCGTATGCGGTGGAACCCGGCATATTTAAGAAATTCTGCGCCCTTGCAGCGGGGAGCGGATCTGGGGGAGCGGTCGGCACCCGTAAAGAAATAGCGGGGATGCCATATGTATTTATTATCGATGAGATTAACCGCGGGAATATTTCGAAGATTTTCGGCGAGCTGATTACGCTGATTGAAAATTCAAAGAGGGCTGGGGAGAAGGAGGCAGTATCTGCGGTACTGCCCTATTCGGGCGAGGAATTCAGCGTCCCGAAAAATGTCTACCTGATCGGAACCATGAATTCTGCCGACCGTTCGGTCGCCCTGATGGATACGGCACTGCGCAGGCGTTTCCGGTTTGTTGAAATGATGCCGCAGCCGCAGGTTTTAAGGCAGTTAAAAGCAGACCGTGTGGGGGAACTTGATGTGGCAGACATGCTTGAAGTGATAAATGGGCGGCTTACCTATTTGTACGACAGGGAACATACCATCGGACATTCTTTTTTCACCGGGCTTACGGGGGAGAATGCCACGTTGGAAAAGTTAGGATACATCTTTGAAACCGCCATATTCCCGCTTTTGCAGGAATATTTTTATGAAGATTACGAAAAGATACAGCTTGTTTTGGGGGACAATGCGAAAAGCCGCCCGGAACTGAAATTTATCCGTGACGATACAGTTTGTGCAGGCAATATTTTTAAGGGGAATGCAAGCGGGATAATTGATCTTTCCGGGAAGATATACACTATAAATAAATCCGCCTTCCTGGATATTGACAGCTACAAAGAAATACTTTAGAGAGTTGTTTTTGATTGATGGGAGTTGCTTTATATGAGAGGGAAAGGTAAGCTTTAATCGGATGCTCCTGCATTCCGGTTTGCGGCTGTGCAACGCGATGGGAAAATTATTTGAGGTTAAAGAATTTGATAAAATAATCTGTAATCCCGATTACAGGGAGGATAAAAAATATAAGTATCTGGGACGGGAGGAATTTGATGAGCTGCTTGCCTTTCTCCATGGGATTTCGGGGGAGGGTGAGAGGGCGGATGCTTTAGATTTTATGGGGATCGGGTATCGGCGCGGCGTGGGCGATGTGGTTTTTGTCAAAAATTATGTGGGGCTTATCCAGCTAAAAAGCGGATTTCAGATACAGATATTGCCTAAGATATCCTTTGGGGAGGATGGGGAACAGGGGAGTGAAAAAACAAAAAAGGTGTTTCTTAAAATGCTTTCGAGCATGAAAGATTTTAAGGGCAGGGAGTTTCTTGATGCCTCTTTAAAAGCGGATCGGATGAATCTTTATGAGCTTTTTATAAATATGTATTTGCAGGAGGTTAAGTGGCTGGTAAAAAGAGGACTGCAATCGGATTATATGGCGGGGGAGGAAAATCTTTCATATTGCAGGGGAAAACTTCTTGTAAATAAACAACTTTGCATTAACTTAGCGCACAGGGAGCGCTTTTATGTCGCATGCGATGAGTTTAATCAGAACAGGGCGGAGAACCGCATTATAAAGGCGACCCTGCTCAGGTTGCAGAAATTGACAACAAATGAGGAAAATACGCGGATGGTTCGGCAGCTTCTGATTTATTTCGGTATGGTTTTGGCATCGGAAAATTATGAGAAGGATTTTTCTAAGGTTGTGATAAATCGGAGTACAAAAAACTATGAAAGGCTGATGAAGTGGTCTAGGGTCTTTTTGATGAATCGTGGAATAACAGTTTTCTCCGGTTCCATCCCCGCAAAGGCGCTTTTGTTCCCGATGGAATCGGTTTATGAAAGTTATGTGGCGCAGCAGATAAAAAGAGTGTTTTCTGTCAGGGGCTGGGAAGTTTTGTGCCAGGATAACCGATACTCCCTGTTTGTGGAGAGGGGGCGGCAGTTTTCGCTCTGCCCGGATATCGTTTTGGTAAGGGCGGGGAGGACGGTAATTCTTGATACGAAGTGGAAAAGACTAATTGACCGGGGGGCGGGATATGGGATTTCCCAGGCAGATATGTATCAGATGTATGCCTATTCAAAAAAATATAAAGCGCCCGAGGTCTGGCTTTTATATCCGGTAAATGATGAGATGAGGGGGCATGCGCCAATCCGCTTTGAGAGCGGCGACGGAACATGTGTCCGACTGTTTTTGGTGGATGTGGCGGGGATGGAGGAGAATATGGAAGAATTTTGTAAAATTTTGGATGAAAATTCCTGAAAAATTTTGGGGTTGACATTCCGAAAAAATATGCTAAAATAGTTCCCATAATACCCCGGTGCAGTACAGTTGTAAGCTGGGGAGAAAAATGCAGAGATGGTGTTTGCATATCGCAGCAGACTGTTGTTTTCACTAAGAGAAGGGAAGTCACCGGCTGAGAGCTTCCCCGTGTTCAAATGACAGTTGACTTTCACACCGGAGCAGCGGGGCTGAAGATATTGACAGTAGGTTCTGACGTTTCATACACGTTACGTATGTCATCGAGTGTCCGCCATATTTTGGCGGGAATCAGGGTGGTACCGCGAAGTAGATTACTCCGTCCCTTTTGTGTTGCAGAAGGGGCGTTTTTTTTATGCGCAGCCCTTGCGCGGGGCGCGAATTTAATTACAGACCCGTGCAGGGAAATACCGTTATGGCGGCGCACGCGAATCCTCCTTCTGCGGCGATAACCCGCCCCGCTTTTGTGCGCTGCCAAAGAGGCGGGAAAATAACCGTAGCGCAGAAAGAGGCTTTTATGAAGGAGAAATTAGCACAGTTAAAGGAGAGGGCACTCTCACAGATTACGGCTTCGGAGGGGCTTGATAAGCTGAACGATATCCGTGTGGCGTTCCTTGGGAAAAAAGGGGAACTTACGGATATGCTCAAGTCCTTAAAGGATGTTGCGCCGCAGGAGCGCCCGGCAGTCGGGCAGATGGTCAATGAGGCGAGGGCGGCGATTGAGGCGAAGCTTGAGGAGCGCAAACAGGCATTTGAGAAAAAGTTGCGCGAGGAGAAAATGGCGGCGGAAACAATTGATGTGACCCTGCCAGCCAAAAAGCCGATGCTTGGGCACCGGCATCCAAATACCATTGCGCTAGAAGAGGTGGAGCGCATTTTTGTCGGCATGGGTTATGAGGTGGTGGAAGGACCGGAAGTCGAGTACGATTACTATAATTTCGAGGCGTTAAATATCCCGAAAAACCACCCGGCAAGGGATGAGCAGGATACCTTCTATGTGACGGATAATATTGTGCTGCGCACGCAGACTTCGTCCGTGCAGGCGCATGTGATGGAGCAGGGGAAACTGCCGATCCGCATTATCGCGCCGGGCAGGGTGTTCCGCTCGGATGAAGTGGACGCGACACACTCTCCGAGTTTCCATCAGATTGAGGGGCTGGTAATTGATAAGCATATCACATTTGCGGATTTAAAGGGTACGCTCGCCGAGTTTGCAAAAGAACTTTTCGGAGCGGACACAAAGGTAAAATTCCGCCCGCATCATTTCCCGTTTACCGAACCTTCGGCGGAGGTGGATGTTTCCTGCTTTAAGTGCGGCGGGAGCGGATGCCGTTTCTGTAAGGGTTCGGGCTGGATTGAAATATTAGGGTGCGGTATGGTGCACCCTAATGTGCTGAAAATGAGCGGTATCGACCCGGAGGAATACACGGGTTTTGCATTCGGTGTGGGACTGGAGCGCATCGCGCTGCTAAAATATGAGATTGACGATATGCGCCTGCTTTATGAGAATGATGTGAGGTTTTTAAAGCAGTTCTAGCCGCGGGGCAGGGTGTGGTCTGCCATAAAAATAAAGTAGCGCCGCATATAGCGGCAGAAAAGAGGGTTATCTATGAATACACCGCTTTCTTGGATTAAAGCTTACGTGCCGGGGCTTGACTGCACGGCGCAGGAATATACGGATGCAATGACATTGTCCGGCACGAAGGTGGAGGGCTATGAATGTTTTGATGCCGACTTGGAAAAGATTGTGGTCGGCAGGGTGAATAAGGTTTTGCGCCACCCGGACGCGGATAAACTGGTAATCTGCCAGGTGCAGGTGAGCGAGGAGGGCGATACGGTACAGATTGTGACGGGTGCGCCAAATGTGTTTGAGGGAGCCATAGTCCCGGTAGTACTTGACGGCGGGCGCGTGGCAGGCGGCCACAACGGTGAGAAAACGCCGGGAGGTATCCGGATTAAAAAAGGGAAGCTGCGCGGGGTGGAATCGTTCGGTATGATGTGCTCGATCGAGGAACTTGGTTCAAGCAGGGAAATGTATCCGGATGCGCCGGAGGAGGGGCTGTATATTTTCAATAACAACCCTGCATATGCGGATTTAAAGATTGGCTCCGACGCGGTGGAAGCGCTTGGGCTGCACGATGTGAATTTTGAATATGAAGTTACAAGCAACCGTGTGGACTGCTTTGGCGTGCTTGGCATTGCCCGCGAGGCGGCTGCGACCTTTGGGAAGGAATTTGTGCCGCCGGTTGTGAAAAAGACAGGGAATAATGAGAAAGCTTCGGATTATGTGTCGGTGGAGATACAGGATACAACACTTTGCCGCCGCTATGTCGGGAGGGTTGTGAAAAATATCAAGATTGCCCCATCCCCGATGTGGATGCAGCGCCGTCTTGCAGCGAACGGCATCCGCCCGATCAACAATATTGTTGATATTACCAATTATGTGATGGAGGAATATGCGCAGCCGATGCACGCTTATGATCTTGGCCGGCTCGCCGGAAAAAAGATTATTGTGCGCCGCGCTAAGGATGGCGAGGAGTTTGTGACGCTGGACGGGCAGGTGCGTCCGGTTGATTCTTCGATGTTAATGATCTGCGACGGGGAAAAGGCGGTCGGGATTGCCGGGATAATGGGCGGTGAGAATTCAAAGATCACGGACGACGTTAAGACAATGCTTTTTGAGGCAGCATGTTTTGACGGCACGAACATCCGCCTATCCGGCAAGAAGCTTGGTCTGCGCACGGACGCGGCAGCAAAATTTGAGAAGGGGCTTGACCCGAACAACGCGATGGCGGCGATGGACCGCGCATGCCAGTTGATTGAGGAGCTTGGCGCGGGTGAAGTGGTTGGCGGCGCGGTGGATGTCTATCCTGAACCATGGCAGGAAAAGCGCGTGAAATTTGATTATGAGCGCACGAACGCGGTACTTGGGACAAAACTTGACAAGCAGACAATGCTTTCTTATTTCAGGAAAATTGATCTTGCCTATGACGAGGCGACAGGCGAGGTGATCGTGCCGACCTGGCGGCAGGATGTGAACTCACAGTGTGACCTTGACGAGGAGGTGGCGCGTTTTTACGGGTATGACAATATCCCGGCAACGCTGCCAAGCGGTGAGGCGACAACGGGGAAGCTTTCGTTTAAGCTTCGCATTGAAGCGATGGCAAGGCAGATGGCGGAGCAGTTCGGATTTTTTGAGTCGCAGAATTATTCGTTCGAGAGCCCCAAGGTTTTTGACAAGCTTCTGATTCCTCAGGGCGATGCGGCAAGGAATACTGTAGTAATCAGCAATCCGCTGGGGGAGGATTACAGCGTGATGCGCACCCTGCCTTTAAACGGTCTGCTAAGCTCGCTAGCAACGAATTATAACCGCCGCAATAAGAATGTGCGGCTGTATGAGCTTGCGAATGTGTACCTGCCAAAGAGCCTGCCGCTTGCAGAACTTCCGGATGAGCGCATGCAGTTTGTGCTCGGGTTTTACGGCGAGGGGGATTTCTTTGATTTGAAGGGAGTGGTTGAGGAATTTCTTGAGAAAGTCGGCTTAAAGGATATCCTGACCTATGACCCGCAGGCGGGAAAGACTTACCTGCATCCGGGCAGGCAGGCAAATATCTGCTATCAGGGCGGGGTGATTGGGTATCTCGGCGAAATCCACCCGGAGGTGGCAGAGCGCTACGGCATCGGGGAAAAGGTGTATGCGGCGGTCTGTCAGGTGGTGGACGGGATTACGATTGCGGACCTTTTAAAATGGCAGCAGGAGGGCAGGGAATAGGCGCTTGTATGGCTTGGGATGGGCGGAAATAAAAATA
>ERZ808051.1919-NODE-1919-length-12015-cov-4.058720_pt1 | contig 12015 bp, 9 predicted proteins | sample MGYA00380199_ERZ808051 | MGnify/ENA primary metagenome ERZ808051 (study PRJEB31490, sample SAMN06133391) | mouse gut metagenome | isolation source: J11 | host: mice | place: China: Chengdu | collected 2015-05 ...
TTAGGAGTTCCATCTATCTTCTCCACAACACCGTCCGGGTTCTCGTCGGTGATCGGTCCGTTAAATGCTTCATTCACCACATCAACCGCGTAAATCAGACCCGGATACTCCGTATCCAAATAAGTAAGTACCTGGCGGATATAACTCTCCATACGCGCAAGCATAACCTCGCGGCTCACATACTCTCCCTCATTTGTATAATCCTCGGTAAAGAACCACCGCGGTGTCTGTGCATGCCACACAAGCGTGTGGAAACGGATTTTAATATCATTTTCCAGGGCACGCAAAATCGCTGCATTGCTGCGCGATAAATCAATCACCGGATCTTTGTAGGTGGAGCCATCCGCCAACCCGTCCTGGCTTTCCTTCTGGCGCAGCACCGCGTCCGGTTTCATCTCGTTCTCACAGGTAAAACTGTTAAAATTTGCCGTGATCGTATCTTTGATTTCTTCCCAGTTATTAAAATCACTCGGATTTAACGCAATCCCCATATAGAAATCATCCTTATAAAGATCAAGGAAATTATCCGCAGTCGGTGCCTTGGTCGGCTCCGGTGCCTCAGTTGGCTCCTTGGTTGCTTCCGGCGTTATCTCAGGCGTTACATCCCCCGTAATATCTGTTTCCTGGTCTTTTATATCCACAGGGGTGGGAGTTGCATTCTCCTCCTGCTTACCTCCCCCACAGCCTGTAAGCATAACCGCGGCAGCAACTGCAAAAAACAATTTTCTTATTCTCATACTAATAACCATTCCTTCCCTCAACCTGCGGACTTTAAGCCGCAGACAAAACTTACTTCCTCCTAAAAAAATCTTCTCTTTCCTGTAATCAAAAAAGCTTGTACTATCTGCTCACAACCACTTTTGTTTTCACCCAGGTAAACTCCGGTTTCAGATCACGTTCCTCTGTCATATCAAGCACCGGGAACCCCTCCCTGTTAAAATGCAGACGGCGCAGGCCGCTTGAGCGCTCGCCGTTCACTCCCCGCCTTGCATGGTAGACAAACCAGAAAACACCATCCTCGTCCTCCACAAAAGAATTGTGCCCCGGCCCGAATTCGCCCCATCTCGACTGTGCTGCCGTAACACCTTTTTCGCTGACATCCGACGGGATACTCCTCGATGACAACAGCGGGCAATTTTCTTTCAGCCAGTTTTCCGGATTTAGAAGATCATCGCCCTCCCTTGCCGAAAGCAGCCCCGTAACATAGGTGGAATCCACCGCAGCACTTGAGAAGGTCATATAAACCATCCCGTCCCTCTTAATCACAAACGGTCCCTCATCCACAAAGGTATGGTTGTTTGCCCAGCCATATTCCGGCTTTGACAAAAGCACCGGCTCGGAGGCAAGCTGCCACGGTTTATCCGGGTTAAGAGCTGCAATATAGAGCCATGCGCCCTGGTCAACCGGGAAGAACTGCCTCTGCGACCAGCACACATAATGTACGCCCGCCGATTCAAATTCCGTCATGTCAAGCGTAATCCCCTGTTCGCCGTAGAGCATGCTTCCATCCTGTTTCTCCACGCGGACCGGCATCTCCCAGTCCCCGCAGCGCATCGGATTTCCACCCGGTTTTAACGCCATCACATGACTCTGTTCTTTCTCAAATGGTCCGGGCGTACCCGCATGGAATATGTAAAGCCTATCCTTTATAATATGGAATTCCGGTGCCCACAAAAGCCCCTTTAAATGCGGGTACATCCGCGTATCAAGAATCTTTATTTCCTGCGCCGTAATTAACCCAGGAATCGTATCCGCCTCGCGTATGTACAGGGAATTATTCCCGTCCGCATCATTTGTCGCGATAAAATAATATTTTCCATTCCACTTCCCGATGCAAGGGTCAGCCCGATCCCACGCAACCGGGAACGGAAAATGTTCCTGATGCACTTTCCCGTATACTTCGTATTCGCCCTCCCTGTCAAAATCAACCGAATCCGCGTACCAGTCCACCTTTTTTTCCATAAAAGAACCGTCGCTGTAACACGCCACGGCGCGCACCTCTTCAAGTTCCTGCCTGCTTTTTACGAAAACGCACTCCGGCACATTATTTGCTGTATTAACCGGGGTCAGGAAGCGGCATTTTAAACACTCCGCCTGCTCTTTTGATATTTCAATTATATTTCCCGGAACTGCCCCCTTCACTTGACTTTGTATCGCGGCGCATTCCTCCTGCGTAAACTTTCCAAACATGTAACGATTCAGAAGCATGCTCTTTGTTGTCTGCTTTTCCTCACATTCTTCTGTATCGGTAAATTCCCTCACACCGTACTCTGCAATATTCTCCTCATCGAAACTTTTCATTTCGGTATCACCCTGCATCCGGGCAATCGCATACCGCATAACGGTACCCCCCTCGCGAAGCACCGTTTCCGCCTCCGTCCCCATGCCCCACGCGCCAAGTTCCTGATAGTGGATCAGGTCATCACTGCGAAACGCGACCGCCAGTTCCCCAAGTTCCTTGTCAAGGCTTCCGTCCACCTCAACCCTCTTTGCCAGCACACCGAACGAGCCGTCCGGCCTCTGAAATATCGAAGGTTTCTTTAAACTCTTCGCATGAAGCGTACCGTCCTCTCTTGATACCGCCTTCATGTACAAAATTCCCGAATTATGGTTCAGCGGGATAAAATGCTCCCCGTCCTCACATAGCGCAAGATGCATACTGTACGCAAGTTTTTCTGAATAAACGGAATCCTCCTCGGGCTGCCTGGTATAACAGAGCAGATAATACTTTTTATCCATTTTCCCCCTCCTTTCATTTCCCCAAAACTGCGCGGTAGAATCCACCACACAACTTAAAATCTCCGCTTTCGATTCCCGGTAAATTGAAAATTTACATCAGTTCCCCAACATCCAATTAATTGCAGGTTCAAGTTTCGCATCCCAGAACTGCATATTGTGGCTTCCCGGTCCCTCCTCATAAAGTACCGGAATCTCCTCTTTCTTCAAAAATTCGCAGAATGCACGGTTTCTCTCAAGCAGAAAATCTTCCGTCCCGCACGCCATATAGATTCCTGGAATTTCCTTATTCTCACTCTTTAATTTGAGCACAAGCGTTTCCGGGTTCGCGTCACTCTCCTCCACCTGGTCAAGATCACCAAAGCAGAGATGGTAATACTCATAATTTGCCACGCCGTTATCCTGCCCCGGCTTCATTCCGGCAATCTCATGAATCAGCAGAGCGGAGGACATCGCCGCAACCTTCCCGAAGTTTTCCGGGAACGCGAACGCCGTGTGAAGTGCGCCGAAACCGCCCATGGAAAGCCCGCCGATAAAGGTATCTTCCGCCCCTTTTGCAAGACCAAAAACCTTCCTCATATAATCGACCAGCTCACTGCCGACAAAATCACAATATTTGCGCCCTGTCGCAGCACCATTTAAATAAAACCCGTTCTCCCCGCTTGGGAAGACTACTGCAAGATTATACTTCTCCGCCAGGAAACGGATGGAACTGCCGTAGAGCCACTCCCCGGAATTGTTGGTGTAACCGTGCAGTAAAAACAAGGTTTTTGTCGGCCTCCCATAATGCGGATTTTTCCTTGACCCCTGCGTCGGAAAACGCAACCCATCCGGCAAATACACCTGAAATGTAACTGGCCGCATCAGACATCCCGAAAAAAATTCGATACTTAATGTTGACATGTGTAAACCCTCCAAATTTCATATTTGTGCATACCACAGTCAAAAAACTGCGGTCGTGCTACCACAAAAATACAACAACTATAAATACTACTTTTTAAACTGCGCCCGCACACAGACTACCAAGTTGCAGCCACCTTATTAAAAATTTAATGTCCTATGGACATTATACCGAAAAACAGGTGTTTCCATCAATGATATATCCTGTTAAGTCGCTGATTTATCCGGCACTTTTGCTTCCTGCCAAGTATTGTTTTCAATATATTTAAAAAGAAAACTTAATATTTCCATTGTGCAGTCCACAACCCTGTTGTGTGCATACTTCCTGTTTATAGAAAAATTCCCGAAATAACCCCAGGGATCTTTTATCTGCGACCCGTAGTCCCAAATACCATCCTTATTCCGGTTATCAAGAAGCCATTCCACCACATGGGAAAGATACCGCGCCCCGCCGCGGAACTGGTTGATAAAATTGAATGAATGAAACCACCTTCTAGTCTTTGATCCCACAAATTCCTCCGGCAGTTTCTCAGGACATTCCGCCCAAAAATATCCGTTGTGGTATGCCCCCTCCCCAAGATGGCAAAGCATTGCCTCCTCGATGCCCCTGCCTAACTGCCCGCGGCGCTTTAATAAAAGCGCCGGCTGCATCGGCACAAGTCTTGCCTCGCGCGTCAGAAAAACCTCGTGCTGCGCTGCCCGGTCGCGCTCATAGGAATATTCCCCATCCTCGTAAGCCCGACCCGCAATATAATTCCACTGCGCTATGGTACTGTCACAGATTGGATTGTCCGGGCGGATTGCCTCAATCTGTTCGCAGACCTCCGCTGTCTGCCACGGATTGGCACGCTCATTTTTTTCAGAACCTTTCGCTGGGATCGTCCCGTCAAGAATCCCCTCCAAATATTCATTCGCAAGCATCAAAATATCCCTGTCATCATAAGTAAGCCCAATATAAAGGCAGCGCCGTATAGCGACCTGCGAGGTCGGAAACACAGTCTTTACACTGTAATCTTTTGAGCGGAACTGCCCCCATCCGCCCTTAATATCCTGCTCATTATAAAGCTGCTCCACAATATCGCTGTGCAGAAATTCCCCGTGCAGCCGCTTTATCCGCTCCGTATCCGGCGCTTCCCCGACAAGCTGCAATATCCGATATTTTACTGCCGGATAATCACAGAAATCAAACAGCTTCATCGCAGCTTCATTTACAATTTTTCCCAGTTCATCACCCGATATTTTCACATCTCCCATCTCACTTTCCAATTTTATAATAAAATTATATACTTCCCCCGATTATGCCCGTATACCAATCCGTTCTTTCCTATAAAAAAGTTCTTTCTTTCAAAAGGTGCATGTAAGCCCTTACTGTGCCCTAGTAGTTACAATCCCATAACCTTTAGGTCGCGGGCAGTTGATGTGTCAAAAAAAACGGCAATATTTAAGTTCCAACAATAAAATATCCGGAATAAATCAGACTCCGTTTTTCTATATCAATTATATCACTTCACACCGATATTTGCAATTTATATGATAATTATTGTTTTACCAAATACATTGGATAAAAGCAATCATTGACTTCAAACAGCAAAACGGGTATAATACCCCCAGCAAACAAACTTGCCGAAACTACAAGGAGATTCCTATGAAAGTTCTACTTATACGCCACGGCGAAACTGACTGGAATATTGAAAAACGTATCCAGGGCAGAACCGACATCCCTTTAAACGAAAACGGACGCGCGCAGGCTGATGCGCTTGCAGAAATACTCTCACAGCGCCCCGCGCCTGTTTCTGCACTATATACCAGCCCACTGACCCGCGCAAGTCAGACAGCCTTCGCCATCAGAAACAGGCTTGCCCTTTCCTGCCAGAGTGTTGAGGATCTGCGCGAAATAGGATTCGGACTCTGGGAAGGGCTCCGCTGGGATGAAGTGAAAACCCGCTATCCAAAAGAATTCGAAATCTGGTACGAAAACCGCCGTGATACGCGCCCTCCGGATGGGGAATCCTACCTTGATTTATTAAAACGCCTTGTTCCTGCCCTGAAAAACATTATAAAAAACCATACGAATGATGGGGATATTATTATAGTCACGCACAGCGCCTGTATAATGTCGCTGCTTTCCCTGCTAAACAATACCCCACTCCACGAGATGGCAAAGCGTTACCCCCTCTCCAACACCGCCATCGTAGAAATCGACCCTGAACAAATATCAAACTGCGACTTATAATCAGCATATGCCCATACAGTGCCCGAATCGCTTTTCTGGGAGCTACGCGGACAGAAAAGCGATTCTCCTTGCATGGTACTGGGAGGGCATATGCGGAACTCAAAATCAGCATATGCCCGTACAGTGCCCGAATCACTTTTCTGGGAGCTACGCGGACAGAAAAGTGATTCTCCTTGCATGGTACTGGTAGGGCATATGCGGAACTAAAAAAATCAGCATATGCCCGTACAGTGCCCGAATCGCTTTTCTGGGAGCTACGCGGACAGAAAAGGGATTCTCCTTGCATGGTACTGGGAGGGCATATGCGGAACTAAAAATAGGAAAATAAACTGTATGTACTGCATTGCAATCTGTGAAGACGACACCGCCCAGCGTGAGTACGAAGAAACCTTAATCAGGCATTGGGCAAACGACCGAAAAAATAATATAGCACTCGACTCATACGCAACCGCAGAACAATTGCTCTTTGCATGTGAGGACAAGCCCCCCTGTGACCTATATATACTCGATATCCAGATGGGACAGATGAACGGAATGGAACTGGCAGCCAAACTGCGTGACCAGGGGCTTGACGGCGCAATCCTCTTTCTCACAGGCATCCCCGATTACGCCATTGAAGGCTATATGGTCGGGGCAGTTCGCTACCTGCTAAAACCCATCCGGGAAGAAGACTTCCTCACACTGCTCGACACACTCTATCAAGCCAGAAAAAAGGATGCCGAATCCTGTTTTATATTAAAACAGGGAAATTATGTACGGAAAATAAAACACACAGATATCCTCTATGTGGAAGCGCGCGGCCACTATATCCACATGCAAACCGCAAAAGGCGTGGAAGAATGGAAAGACTCTTTTTCTGCCTTAAAAGATGCACTCTTTTTACCCGCATTCTTCCTCTTAAAACGTGGACTTATAGTAAACCTTGCCTGGGTGGAACAAATATCCCGCACGGAATGCATCCTTGGCAACGGAACCGCCCTCCCGGTCGCCCGCACCAAGTATAAGGAACTTAATAAAGCATTTATAGACTTTTATCAAACAAAAAAACAAACAGGTGGATACCCATCATGAAGGAATTTTATTTGTATACCATTTTCATAGTCATCCTTATAGCAGCAATATGTACCACTGCCATTCTCATAAAAAAACATGAAGAAAAACGGCTCGGCGACTTCCAGGACAAAATCTTAAAAAAACAGCGCGACGAAGTACAGAATATATATGCAACCATGCGGGAATGGAGGCACGATTACCACAACCATATCCAGACCATAAAGGCACACCTGTCAATGGGACAAATAAACGAGATCCTGCCATATCTCGAGCACCTCGAGGAAGACCTTGACAGCATCGATATCGCGGTGCGCACAGGCAATGTGGGGATGGATGCAATTTTAAGCAGCAAAATCTCCATCGCTGCCAAAAATAATATCACGGTCAATTATAAAGCGGCTGTACCTGATAAATTAACTGTTACAGATGTACACCTTTGTGCGATTGTCGGGAACCTGCTCGACAACGCGGTGGAAGCATGCGAACATGTCGCGCCGCAAAACCGTTTTATCAGGGTCTATATCGGTATATTCAAACAACAGCTCTATATTTCCGTTTCCAACTCGACAAACTCCACAAAACGCAAAAAAATTTCAGAATTTATTTCTGGCAAACAGGGTGAACATGGTCTTGGTCTGAAGCGGATTAACCGGATTGTAGATCTCTATGGCGGATTTATCAACCGAAAAAACGAACCCGGTATTTTTGCCACCGAAATAATGCTGCCGCTTTAAAATAAATATACCTTCCTCCCGCATTCTGTGCACGATTTTTTACATTTCGTGCACTTTTTTGTTTTTCATCCGAAAAATGCGGTATGATAATAATATCAAAAACAGATCCGAAACATACTTATACAAAAAATTTCCCTTACCAACCGCTTTCGTCTTTACATCTTAGAAGCGTGGGGACTACTTTGATAGCTTAAAACTAAAAAAATTTAGATGAAACGAGGTGACCCGATTGAAAATGATAAAAACAACAGGCGGCACAGAGATATCCATGCTGTATAATATCAGTACAGTATTCTCCATGATGGGAAAGACCTTCCCAAAAAGCCGCATGTTACTCCCTCTCTATATGCTCTGCCGGATTGCCGAACCTTTTATGACCGCGTTTATCCCCTCCCTTGCAATCCGCACAATCACTGACGGGAACATACAATACTTTATCGCTGCCATAATATCCATACTTGTGTTGTTCTGGACAAGACAGGCAATAGAAAATATATCCAGCATGTACCTGGGACATATGAGGTTCTATACTACAAAAAACCTCTTTACCCGTTTTTTAAATAAAGTAATGTACACAGATTACTTAAATATTGAGCCTCAGCCAAAACAAAAAATAGTCCAGCGTGCTGACAATGCAGTTTTCTTCGCCCAGACTCTGTTAAATGAGTCCGTGGAATTTACCATCAAAATTTTTGGATTGTTTATTTATGGTTCCGCCGTAATGGTCTTGGATATCCGCATTCTGCTCGTGACACTGGTTCTCTTCTGCTTTGATGTAGTCCTGCGCAACCGGGCAATCAAATATGATGTTATGCACTGGGGAGAACATATTGAAGTTAGGCGCAAAAGCAATTACTTAGAGCGAAGCAGCCTGGATATCAGCGCAGGAAAAGATATCCGCATATACCAATTAAAAGACTGTCTGCACTCACATTTCGACCAGTTAATCGCGCAGGAGAAAGAGTTCCAGAGCAAGCGTTCTGTGCGTTGGTATTACCCGGCTCTGTCGGACGGATTTATAAGGGTTGTAAGAGATATTTTGGCATACAGTATCCTGATTGGCAAGGTCGTTTCCGGTGAGATAGATGCCGCTGGATTCACATTATATCTGGGATTGATCTCCTGTTTTACCGATTGGATTTACCCGCTTGCCCTATCATTTTACGAAATGAAAAACGCAAACACACATTTTCAGGATTACCAAACTTTTATGAACCAGCCGGATACCTTCCGCCATAGTGATAAAGCTAACATAAACAATAATACGGATAAAACTCCTGATAGCGTAAAAAATTCTACCCCGCCGGTCATTGAGTTCAGGGATGTTTCATTCTGTTACGAAAACAGCGATACCCCCGTTCTCTCCCACTTAGATTTCAAGATAAATGCAGGGGAAAAAATCGCCCTAGTCGGCAATAACGGTGCCGGAAAAACAACACTTGTCAAATTATTATGCGGGCTGTATCCGTCAACGGAGGGAGAAATCCTTATCGATGGGGAACGCATTGACACAATGAACTTAGATACCTGGCAGGAAAAAATCAGTGTTGTATTCCAGGATGCTGACCCAATGGCATTTTCCGTCGCAATGAACGTGGCAGGTGAAAGTGAACAAATACTCGACAGAAAACGCGTCGAAGAAAGTTTAAGGCGCGCCGGACTCTGGAATAAAATTAAGGGACTCACAAACCGTGAGGACACTTACCTTACCCAGGAACTTGATGATAACGGCATATTGCTCTCCGGCGGAGAAATGCAAAAACTGTTGCTTGCCCGCTCGATTTACAAGGATGGCTCGTTGCTTATTTTAGATGAGCCAACCTCGGCGCTCGACCCTCTTGCAGAAAGCGCAATGTACGAGGAATATAATTCGCTTGCCGGCGGAAAAACCTCCCTTTTTATTTCCCACAGACTGGCAAGTACAAAATTCTGTGACCGCATTTTACTGCTTGAAAAAGGGCAGATTGCAGAGATGGGGACACATGCGCAGCTAATGCAGAAAAATGGTAAATACAAAGAAATGTTTGATATCCAGAGCCAATATTATCGCGATGAAATATAAGGGAGAATAAAGTTGAAAACAAAAAATGAAAAAAATAAGAAAATAAAAAAGAAACACACCGTCCACAAAGTTGTTTCTCTTGTCCATAAATTAGAACCGGGACTTTTACCCCTGATTATTTTAACCAGACTAATCGCCTCAGCAAATCCATTTATCACTATTATTTTCGGAAGCCGTATCCTGGATTTACTGATTGCGCGCGCAGAATCCCAGCAAATCATGAATAACGCGCTGTTCCTGATTATCTCCACCACCCTGCTTAGCCTTGTGCGCTGGGCACTTGAAATGATATCCAATGTTAAAAAGATGGTGCTTTCACAAAAAATATTTCAAATAATTTGTGATAAAAGCTTTGAAATTGACTATGAGATCCTGGAAAAAAGCGAAACTCTCGACATGGTACACCGGGCGCAGGAAGGTATGCGCAGCCGGGGAGATCTCGGCGATTTCTGCGACCTTTTGGCTTCATCCATCGAGCATATATTCACTATTATATATGCAGTCATACTGCTGCTGCCACTCTTTATCCCAAATGCAGGTATTACAGTAAATGCCGGATCGGTTGCTGCAAACCTTTCCAGTACTGGAACCCTTGCCGGTGTAGCTGCTATTTTAAACAAGTGGTACAGCTTTCTCTTCCTGCTTTTATCGATGGGCTTGTGCCTTTGGATTACCTCCTTTTCCAACCGGCACATCGCCCGGATGCAGCAGGAAAACTTTGAAGACAACATCCGGTCAAACCGCCTGTTCCGCTGTTTTAATAATCTTGCGTACAATTACCGCCAGGGCAAGTACATCCGCCTTTACAAAATGCAGGAAATGATTCTTGGCGCAATTAAAAAAAACCTTGCAAGCATGGAACAAAGAGATCGGAAAACCATCCGCAAATCAATTAAACAAAACTGCTTTAACCTCTCCTCCTACCTGCTATTACAAATGGCAAGTTACCTCTATATCGGATTAAAAGCAATATATTCCCTAATCAGCATCGGCAGCACACTGCGCTATGTAAATGCATATCAGAGCCTTGCTAACAGTATGGGGGGAATACTTGGGATACTGATCCAAATTAATATCCGAAGCAAATATTTAGCATATTTCTACGATTATATGGAAATACCAAACAACCGCTACGACGGCACCATCCCGGTAGAAAAACGAAACGATGGCCAGTATGAGATAGAGTTTAGGAATGTTTCTTTCCACTATCCGAACAATAACACAATGGTACTTTGCAATATTAACGAGAAACTCTCCCTCGGGCAGAAAACAGCGATTGTCGGGAAAAACGGCGCGGGTAAATCAACCTTTATCAAGCTCCTGTGCCGGCTCTATGATCCTACGGAAGGCGAAATTCTCCTCAACGGCGTGGATATCCGCTACTATGACTACAAAGAATATGCGGCACTTTTTTCCGTTGTGTTCCAGGACTTTAATCTCTTCTCCTTCTCAATCGCAGAAAACGTCGCAGCGGGGATAACATATGATGAAGCGCGGGTTACGGACTGTATCCGCGGAGCCGGTTTCGGAAAACGGCTTGATTCAATGCCTGACGGGATCCTTACAAATCTCTATCAGCTCGAGGAGAAAGGCATTGAAATCTCCGGGGGCGAAGCCCAGAAAATCGCGATTGCCCGGGCACTTTACAAAGATGCCCCCTGGGTTATCCTGGATGAGCCCACCTCGGCACTTGACCCGATCTCCGAACATGAAATCTACTGCCATTTCAATGAACTGGTAAAGGACAAAACTGCTTTCTACATTTCACACCGCATGTCAAGCTGCCGTTTCTGCAATAAAATTTATGTGTTTGATGACGGCAGGATTGTACAGAAAGGCAGCCACGAAGAACTGATGAAACAGGAGGGCGGGCTGTACAGCGAGCTATTTAGAGCGCAGGCGCAGTATTATGATATCGCATGACAACCCCTGCAAAAAAGAGGCCGGTGCCGACAGTACCAGCCTCTTTTTCCCTTACAGCAAGTCATTTTTTTAGAAAGCTTTCTGAAAAGAATTGACTTTCCGGGACTTTTTTCCTATAATAGATAGTATGAAGTTGTTATAGAAACACGATTTTTTACGATTGGAGAATTGATTATGAAAAGGATCAGGATTTTAACAAGTCAAGCTACTCCTGGCATGGTAATCTCGGATGATGTTTACACTACGGCCAACCAACTTATTATTCCCGCAGGTACCGCCATTTCCAATAAAGTCATCACGAGATTAAAGTTCTATTCCATCCACCAGATCACAGTATCAGTGGATGACGGGGTGGAAGTACCTCCTGCACCTTC
>ERZ808051.1920-NODE-1920-length-12005-cov-3.975771_pt1 | contig 12005 bp, 11 predicted proteins | sample MGYA00380199_ERZ808051 | MGnify/ENA primary metagenome ERZ808051 (study PRJEB31490, sample SAMN06133391) | mouse gut metagenome | isolation source: J11 | host: mice | place: China: Chengdu | collected 2015-05 ...
ATAGATTTATTAGATTGGACTTTGAAACTATTAACTCAGTAGTCGTTCTTGACTACACCATCATTATACTAGGAGGACTATGCCCGACAATCCAAGGCTATTTGGAATCGTTCGTTCCAACCGCGACTATTCATTAAAAGATACCTGGGGAAAGAACCAATTTAATTCTTCCTTCCCGGCTGCGCTGGCCTGCTATCTCTATTCAAAAGGAATGAAAGCTGTTTACTACACAACAGACCATAATATGAATAAGAATATCACTAAAATTGGAATCGACGAGTTGTATGGAATTGACCCATTAGGAGAGGATATCTATTTCTCTTTTGAAACACAGTATACTCCGTTTCAAAAATATGTAACAGGAAGTATCCCGAGAAATGACCTGGTAATCTTATCTGACGGTCAATGTCTTACATCACTCGAGATCAAGCTGGTTGCACTGCCTGACAATCCAACCTGTGAGTTATCCGACGATTTATTTGGAGCAGAAATTGTTATCAGACCCGATACAATCATTTATCTTGCATGCAGTTTCATCAATGCGTTCGATGATAATCCAACTCAATTAAAGGATATTCTTGATGGTGTATGTGATAATATTGATGACTGGACAGAAACAAATTCTATTTTACCACATACATACGGGATTTATAATGCTATAAAAAAGATCGTAACTGCAAGTTATAAAAATCAAATGCCCATTATAATGGAGCCAGTATGGAAAACAAAGGGAAAATCCCCAAAATTGGCAGATAATTGTCTGGATGTTTTCGTATGGAGCAATTGTGGAATGTTACTACTGTTTATGCCGGATAAAAGTAATTTTATCACTGACTGCAACGGTACAAAAGTTCTAAAAAAAATCGGCCGTCATGAAAGAACAATGATATGGCTGTTTAAAATGCTGAAAGATTATGTTAAAAATGGTCACTTTGATGGAAGACGTATCATAGACGAGTTATCCTACAATACGAAAAATGATAAGGCCTTTGCATCAAACGGTTTGCGGACACGTCCTGTTATGACTTGTCCTGAATTAATTAATCCCAGAATTACAAAACAGGAAATAAAAAAAATCATTTTAGGCGGAGGGCAAAATCTGTTAAGCCCTGAAAGACGTTTTGATGCAATTATTTATAACTCACCCGACTTGTTTTAAGGAGGAAGTATGATTAATATAATTGACATATTTTGTGGGTGCGGCGGATTATCTTTAGGCTTTCAAAATGCAGGATTTAATATTGTTTCGGCATTTGACAATTGGGATAAGGCAGTTGAAATATATAACAAAAATTTTAACCATGGTGCAAAACTCATTGATGCATACGATCTTACACCTGAATACCTTGGAAGTTTTTCCCCGGATATGATTGTCGGCGGACCGCCATGTCAGGATTATTCTTCTGCCGGAAAGCAGGACGAAACCAAGGGACGCGCCGATCTTACACTTCGTTTTACTGAACTGGTCTGTGCCGTATATCCTGAATGGTTTGTTATGGAAAACGTGGACAGAATTTTAAAGTCACAAACCTTACCAAAGGCGATTGCTTTATTCAAATCCACAGGATATGGTCTATCACAGGTGGTTCTTGATGCCTCTTTGTGTGGGGTTCCTCAAAAGAGGAAACGCTTTTTTTTGATAGGGCATAAATATGAGGATGATAATTTCCTGACTTCAAAATTATATGCTGACTTATCTAAAAAGAGCACTACAATCCGCGAGTACCTCGGCGATGAATTTCAAACCGAATACTATTATCGCCATCCAAGATCCTATGCAAGAAGAGCTATTTTCAGCATTGATGAACCCAGCCCGACCGTCCGGGGGGTCAACAGGCCAATCCCCCCTTGTTATTCTATCCATTCAGGGGATGCAACAAAAGATCTGAACAAAGTAAGACCTCTAACCACACTTGAAAGGGCAAGAATTCAAACATTTCCCAAAACATTTAAATTTTCGGGAAATAAAACGGATCTGGAACAGATTATAGGAAATGCTGTTCCTGTAGATCTGGCCAGATATGTAGCGCTGCATATAAAAGAATATATTGAAAATCCAACTCATGCCCCTGTGCAGTTACAACTCAATCTTAATTAATTTATTGATAAAGTGAGGTGAGCCAATATCACCTCGCTTCCCATCCCAATAATTAGAAAAAAGTGTAACCACAGCTAAAGTACTTGGTCACATTAACAGCAATGAAATCTAATATTTGCAGGGGGGAACGCTTTTTAGCATTCCTTCCCCCCTGCAAATTCACTTTCCCACACCAATATGCTCCTATATCCGCCTGTCAACCATACAGGCAAAATTTATTTTCTAAAATAATTCACCGCATTATTATAGCAGATATCCCGCACAATCCCACCGACAAACTCCACTTCATCCGGATATTCGCCCTCCTCAATCAGGTTCCCAAGCATATTGCAGAGAATTCTGCGAAAATATTCATGCCTCGTATAGGAGAGAAAACTGCGGCTGTCCGTGAGCATCCCAACAAATTTGCTGATTAGACCAACCTGTGAGAGAGCCATAAGCTGGCGCTCCATACCATCCTTCTGGTCATTGAACCACCAGGCGGAACCAAACTGCATTTTGCCGACCGTGCCGCCCTGCTGGAAGCAATTTATAAGAGTTGCCAAAACCTCATTATCCCTCGGGTTAAGGCAGTATAGAATGGTTTTTGGCAGCTCGTCGGTTGAATCGAGCGCATCAAGCAGCATCGAAAGTTTCTTTGCAAAGGTCTGATCTCCAATCGCGTCAAAACCTGTATCCGGTCCTAAAAGCCTCATAGTTCTGGCAGAATTATTGCGCAGTGCACCGATATGATACTGCTGTACCCAGTGAAGGCGCGCGTACTCCCTTCCAAGATGCACGAGAACATAACCCTTGTACTGCTCAATTTCCGTGAGGGTCAGCTCCCCGCCCGCAAGCGCCTTTTTCACAATCCCGTCCACCTGCTCCTCTGTTGCCGGCATATACATCACTACGTCAAGCGCATGGTCGGAGCAGACGCAGCCCACGCTGTCAAAGTATTCAATGCGCCGGGTGAGCGCCTCGCACAGACTGCTAATCCCGTCGATTTTAATATCCGCGGCATCCGAAAGTTTCTCTATGTATGACACATAGGCCGGCAATTCTATGCCAAGCGCCTTGTCCGGGCGAAATGCCGGGCCAACCTCAACTTCAAAAGTCTTATCTTCCTTTAAGAGCTTGTGAAAATGCAAATCATCCACAGGGTCGTCGGTCGTAAAAAGCTTTTTTACATTGCTCATGGCAATCAGCCTGCGCGCGGTCAAAGTCTGTAATTTCTCATTTGCCCGGTTATAGATGGACTTTGCTGTATTTGGCGAGAGAATCTCATCAATACCAAAATAGCGGCGCAGCTCCAAGTGCGTCCAGTGAAAGATCGGATTTCCAATCGCATATGGCATTATCTCCGCATATTTCAGGAATTTCTCGTAGTCCCCCTTATCTCCCGTGATATAGCTCTCATCCACACCCATCTCGCGCATCAGCCGCCATTTATAATGGTCACCGCCAAGCCACGCCTGTGTGATGGAAGAAAATTTTTTGTCATTGTAGATCTCCTCAACACTCAAATGGCAGTGGAAATCAAAGATTGGCATATCCTTTGCATAATTATTATAAAGTGTCTGTGCTGTTTTGTTTTTGAGGACGAAATCCTCACCCATAAAAGATTTCAATGTCAACCTCCTTGTATAATTATTTTTCAGTTTTTTGAATTACTGTTTTTTGAAATAAGACAATGTTTAACCTATCAAAGAAGCCCCCGCTTCTAAGCCGTAAACACGAAAACAGTATTTACAATATCCCCTTAGCGCTGTTCTAAAGGAGCATCTGTTGCAGATATACAAAGAAATTCTTTGCAACCGGATTCATCTTTTCCTCAAGTTCCCCAGACCGTTTCATATCCACAGCATAATCAAACAACCCCCCCTGTTCCTCCTGCATATCCTCACATTCTTCCAAATCAAACAGTACCTCGTGGTCAATCTCCACCACCTCACATTTTTCCTCATCAGGCATATTTTTAAGGTCGATACAGCGGATAAAATATCCCTCTTTATCCCACGCAAACGGAAGATATCCATTTTTTACCAGGAGAGGGTTCCACGCATTTAATATTCCCTCAAATTTATCCTCCACCGGATTTCGCCCGATCCCTCCGTCAAAATAGTGGAAATAGGTGGTGAGAAATATTCTCAGCATCTGCGGGAGCTTTACCCCGATATTTTCCTCAAGCTCCGCAATCTCCCCATCGCTCACCTGAGCGGGAAGCAGCCGCCATGTCACCCATCCATCCTTATCGGGTTCACTGCCCTCCTCCCACATTGGTTCATTGCCTTCAATAATGGGGATTTTTATCAGAACTTCACCCACATCCCTAAATTTCTCATAGAGAGTTTCATAAAATTTTTTTATAAATGATTTTGTTTCTTCCGCATTCAATTATAAATTCCCCCTTTCCCCCAGTTACAAAGTAACCCCCGTCTTAAAAATCGCGATATCCCGCGCACCGTGGTAAACAGGATAAGATGGCAGCCCGCTGCCCGTTCACAATAGCCACGACAAGCTCTTTAAGCCCGTCAAGTTTTTCCTCAAAACTTTCTCCTCTGGCAATTCCGCCCGCATCAAAATCAATCCATTTCGATTTGTGCTTTGCAAGATCAGTATTTGTTGAAATCTTGATTGTCGGGACAAAACCTCCGAACGGCGTGCCGCGCCCCGTGGTAAACAGGATAAGATGGCAGCCCGCTGCCGCAAGATTTGTGACCGCCACCATATCATTGCCGGATCCGTTTAACAGGTTTAAGCCGCGCACCTTATATCCCCAGCGCTAAAGCTAGGGGCTTTACGGCGCATTTGGTAAAATGGTTTGCCGTGGTCAGCCAGTTAATAAACCCCTGTTCCATACCGAGAATCCCGGCAAGTTTTAGAAGGACGTTTTTTAATTCCCCGCCGTTCTGGTCGATCAGCTCGCAGGGAATAATCGCAACCCCCCTGTTTATATCACCGTTAAAATAATCGTACCTGGCCTTTAAGAATGCCAGAAGTTTTCCCGAAAAACTCTTTGGACAAACGGTGAAATCCGTGTCGGAAGAATCAAGTACAATCCCCGCGATCACTGCAATTCCATCCACATTCCCGCCCTAAATTATAACCTGACACGCTTTCCTTTCCCACCTAGAGCCTCTGCCTGATATACGCGACGGCATCCGGAATATCTTCTCCCACCGTTTCCTCAAACACAAGATTTGCATCCGGACATACTTTCTTAATCTCCGAAAGTATCCTTGCATAGTCAAAAATACCTTTTCCGACACCGCACTGCACAAGCGAACCATCCTTATCCACCACACAGTCTTTCATATGGAAAACACAGATTCTGTCCCCGAAAGTCTGCAAGCCCTGCGCAAGGATTTCATAGCGCTTATCGATATTCGACGCATCAAGATAATTGTACAAATCAAATATAATCCTGATATTATCCCTGCCGATCTTATCCACCGCGCTGGCAAGCCGACCCACATCATAACATACATGTCCGATGGCTCCCTCCATACCGACATATGCTTTATAGTCCTTCGCATAATCACAGAGTCCTGCGAAAATATTTACCACTCTGTCAAATGCCTCCTGTGTATGATTCCCAGGATGGTAAATCCACGGATCGCCATTTACGGAACCTGTTTCAGACCCCACCGTATCGCAGCCAAAATCATGTGCAAGCCGCAGGTAATCCTGAAAAACCGCCACCCCTGTTTCCACCTTTTCCTTATCAGGATGAACAGGATTAAAATAAGCGCCAATCAAGGGTATACTCTTCCCTGCCGAAACAAATGTTTCAGCAACTTTTCTGGCGCTTGAAACGCTGACTCCTCCCGGCACATATCTGGCATCGGGCAGTACCTTGTAAGCGACGAGCTGGACACCGTCAAGTCCCAGCCCGCAAAGCTTCTGAACAATCTCCTTTTCTCCTGTAACCCCCAAATCATGAGCGCGTATAAACAGTTTCATTATTTTTTCTCCACCAGATGAACCGCAAATCCACTGAACTCATCCTTGAGGTAAACCACAATCATCCTGCCGCCCGCATCGTATTTCGCGGTATCCATATCGACCTCGATACCCATATGGGAAAGCTGATAAACCGCACGGCGCACGCTGTTGGTCGCCACCGCAATATGCCCCTTCGCACCCCTGTACGGCGTTTTCATACACTCGACAAAACTTCCTGCAAATACGCTGCTGTTCCCGACTTTCTGCTCCCAGCCAAACATTTTCGCAAATTTCTCCGTGGTCGCCTTCGCCTCGCCCTCCCCGTCGCAGTTAATACCGACATGTGCAACTGTGAAACCAAGCATCTTATTGACCGCCGCGCGGCAGAGCGCTGTGATTTCCTCCCATTTTCCCGCCTTTATAAGATTGTCCGGCACAATCCAGCTTCCGCCGCAGCATACCACTTTAGGGAATGAAAGGTAAGTATTCAGATTGTTTTCGTTGATCCCGCCCGTCGGCATAAATTTCATCGCGGAATACGGCGCTGCAATCGCCTTTATGTAAGCCAGTCCCCCCGCCTGCTCCGCCGGGAAGAATTTCACGAAGTCAAGACCTAATTCCATCGCCTGCTCAATCTGGCTGCCGTTCGCAACGCCCGGTGTAAACGGGACTCCCCGGTCAAGACAATGCTTTACGACCGCAGGGTTAAGCCCCGGTGCAACGCAGAATTTTGCGCCCGCAGCAATCGCCCGGTCACACTGCTCCACTGTGAGAACCGTGCCCGCACCAACCAGCATATCCGGATAGGCTTTTACCATCTGCGAGATCACCTTGTCCGCCCCCGCCGCGCGGAAAGTGACTTCAGCACAGTGAATACCACCATCATACAGCGCCTTTGCCAGATTTACTGCATCGTCGGTATTCTCCAGTTTAATCACCGGGACAATGCCCGTGCACTCCATCTGCTCCAAGAATTTTTTGTTATCCATTTTTATCTGCCTCCTGAATTTTTATTTATCAACTGGAAATATTACAAATTATTTTACCATAATTTCCATCAAGTTGCAAGTATACTACAAATATTTCCCTCCAAAAAGAAAAGTTTTCTGAACTATTTCTTCAATATTGTATCGAGGATAACCCACATGCATAAACAAGCGCGGGAAGCATTACCGCTTCCCGCGCATACACAGTCAAAGGAAATCTCTTATCCATATGCTGTTATCACAGCTTGTCAGATGGAGCCTGCCGCCCTTCATAACATAATAAGTGGCTTAAAATTGATCCATCCACTCATGTATAACCTTTGTCACAGCTTCCTCTGCCACACCGCTCTTCTCGTTGAGTTCCCCATTAAAACTAACCCACAAAGAATACACTATATTCTCTTCGATAATAAATCCTTCTATCTGGCAGGAAATATCAGAATATTCCGTATCTGGAAACATAATCAGCCCCGTTTTTCCGTTTTTTGTAATATACTCTTTTCCCTGTATATTTTCCCGCTCCTCAAACGGCTTTTTGATGCTCCTGATCTCCGAATCCCAATTCTCGGTAAAAATCTCCACTCTCGCACTTACTTGTATTTTCTCCCCCACTTTATAAGCATTTGCATATTCTACCTTAACCAGATTTCCTTCCTCATCCCCATATGCTGCCAACTGACAATGCCAGTTCTTCCAATCCGGCAGCATCGTTTCCCTGAGTCCCCCGTACCCGACATAATCGATCGCTTCCCGCTCCGTCACAAGCTCCTCCGTCACCCAGCCGCGCGGACAGCCATCCGGCGGGTAAATCCCATTTGCTGCCTCCTCCTTAAAAATATTTTCCACTTCCCTTACAGATCCGGTAATCGTATCTACAGGAACCGGTGATATCTTAAAATCCACCCAGTATCTCAAATAATCCGGCTGTGGGTTATTAGTGTCCACATACTTTTCAACATGCCAGTTAAGCAGGGATGCCGCTAACGCCACCCCGCCCCCGACCAGGCAGAAAGAACAGAGTGCAGCGACCGCCCACCTAAATTTTCCCGCTGTATTTTTCTTTATGGCACTCTGCTTTTTTTCCTCAGTACCCGTCTGGATTTCCACCAGACCATCTTCCAGAAGATTCATTGCCATCAAAATCTCGCGGCCAGCATACTGTTTTCCTCCGCTTGCAATCTTTCCAATTTTTACCATTTTCTTCTTCATAAAATACCCTCCTTCTCCAATTCCCTCCTTAGCCCCCTGCGCAGCCGGAACAAAACACTCTTCACTTTCCCCTGCCGACAGCCAAAAGATTCGGCAAGTTCTTTTATCGTTTCTCCGTACCAGTAGCGCTTTACAAACATTTCGCGCTGCTCTTTCGTCTGCCTGTTTAGAAAATCCGCTATCGCCTTCGCCAATTCCTGCCTGCTGATCCCATCGGATAAATCCGGTGCTAAACTGCCAAGTTCCTCGGACAATTCCACAAACACCATATCCCGCTTTGCGGCATGATTCCATTCCACACGGTTTAGTGCCAGGTTCCGGCATATTTTTGCCGTGTAGGCAAACAGATACTCAGGAGCCCGCGGCGGGATGCTCTCCCAGACGGCAAGGTATGTATCATTTACACACTCCGCAGCATCCGGTGCCGGAAGAATCCGCTCCGCCAACAGCCCTAAACGCCCCCCATACTTTTTATTGAGCTCGATGAGCCCCCGCTCGTCCCTGTTAAAAAGCAATGCGATAATTTCTTCATCTTCCATCCACTCACCTCCTCCCCTTCACTTATATAAACAGAAAATATTATAGGTTGGTTGCGCAAAAACTAAAAAAATTCCCCTTCATAAAACTTTACATAAAAAAACTGCCGCAGCCGGTTCTATCAACCTCACCCACGACAGTTTGCCCCTTTTTTACGTTATTTAGGCATTACTCAAGCCTCAGTCCCCCTATCACTTCCTCCGGTCTTTCATAAACCCCGCCCTCCGGTTTCTCGAATTTCGTCATGTCCAAAAGATACAGGGCACCATAAGCTCCATGCTCTGTTTCTATCGTAATAAAACTTTTATCATCCGTCCGCACAGTAAAAAATCTCTCACCCGGCTGCAAAATAATATATTCATCTGAAGCGTGGAAATCATTGTCAAACGACCATTTCGTATATAGGCGGATGGGTGCAAGCACTTCATATGGGAATTGATCCTCCTTATAGTCCTCCATAAAATACAAGTCCTCCCATATATTTTGTACAACCATATGTTCTTCATTTAACAAGAATGTTTTTTCTGTCCACCAGACCTGCAAAATATTAAGCCTGCTTTTTACCCGGATTTCACCATCATAACAATATTTCACATCATCCCCATCCTCACTCCACAATCCCTCCACGCTTCCGGAAAAACGAAGGTGCCCTCCGTCATACCAGTAAAGCTCGGTAGATCCCCCTGGTTTCTTTTCCGGCTGCCAAAAACCAATTTCCCAGATACCATCCTCCGTATCGATATCACACAGAATAAACGAATCTTGTATAATGCCCGCCGCATTCTTTAAACTGTCCGTATAATTTTTGCCATTAATCCAGAGCGAACCATTTTCAAAAGTTAAAATATCCTCTATCCCGTCACCGTTTAAATCGATACGATAATCCTCCCCTGATTCATATTCCCCGACAGCCCCTATTCTTTTTGTTTCCTCCCTCCACAACCCCGTTATTTCAGCAAATGCTCGCAGTCTTGCCCGCGCCCCTTCGCAGCGATCCGCCCCTTTTAGTGCTCCGATCTGATAGATCAGACAATTTTCATAGACCGGCAAGTCCCCGCTTGTTCCAACAGCCAAAAAGCCATCCCCATCACTTCCCGTTTCCTTCCCCTTAAAAACCCCTCCACAAATATACTCCCCATCAATCCATATCCCAACGGAATCCGCCCCCGCTGCCCTTTCAAGCAGTCTTCCCATATCATAGCCCTTATCAAACCGAAACACCAAACTGTCCCCGCCGATACAAAAAAGCTCACTTCCATCTGCCAGAATTTCTACACATTCCGGCGAAGATAATGCATCTCCCGCCTTATTCCCCTCAGTATTCCCTTCCTTCTCAATACCGATTTTTAAAGACTGTGCTGCAAGTTTCTTATATTTCTCCTTATAAAAGATGAGCGGCGACTGAAATTCTGGATACTGCGCAAGATCCTGCATATAACTTTGCCGGTAAATTCCGTTTGCAATAAAAAGATCATACCCGTAAATTTCCTCCCTCTCTTTTAACTCCCAGAAATCAAATGATTCGTCCCATCCTAAAACAAAGCCTTCCTCCCCCTCGGAAAGAATCGGAACCTGCAAATAAAAATTATTTCTCGGCCGCCCTTCATAACCAATATTTCCTTCGGTAAAATTAACCACCATTCTTTTATCCGCATAATAATAGATACTCTTTACTTCCATATATTTTTTCCTAAGTTCCCTTAGAATCGCCTCCCCGTTATCATACTGGCAAAATTCTTCCTCCGTCACGGGCGTTCCGCTGTACTCGTGAAATCCTTTTTCATCATGATAGTAATAATAATGCTTATATGTCAGATAAGCCGTGTCTTCTTCAAGAAGTTCCCCATAATTCCCATCAAGTGAATAGCCGTCGCGCTCACAGCAGGTTACACGGATTCTTCCGTCCTCCATAACATCAAAACCATAACGGCAGTCAAGCTTTGCCGGTTTAACCAGATTTCCCTCCACTTGATACAGCCGTGTATTATCCTGAGAATCCGAAGAAATTCTGCATTCAAGATATATCCCCCCCGACAGTTCTGCGCAATCCGTATAACTGAAATTTATTCCTTCCTCAAGTAACTGCAATGTCCCGTCCGCCGCTGCAAACCAAAGTTCCTTATCATTCCACATGGACATGCTGTCATCTTTCAAATCAAAAAGGTACACAAAGGCTTCCGTTTTCCCATCCCCATCAAAATCCCTCCTTATAATCCAACATGGGATTTTTCCGGTCTTTTCTGCCAGTTCCCCTGCAATTACTCGGTCTTCCTTATCAAAGCCGTCCGCAAAAAAGCTGCCTGGCATATCCATATTTTTCCATTTAATAAGATTGTCCAAATCATTTGCCCCGCCCTCCCCAATTAAATTAACCGCAATGTATTCCCCAATATTTTTTCTCTCCTTCTCCCCAAACGGTGCAAGTAATTCCGCTATCCGCTTCTTTCTCTCACTTATCTGCACATCAGACTGTGTTATATTACCCGTATCTTCCTTTTCTGCCTCTTTAGGAACCGGCGTGGCAGAAGGCGGCTGTAACTCATCGGGTGGTACCTTCTCCCTGTCAGTCTTACCCTCCACATCGGATGTCGGAAATTTCCCCGTCAAACTCCCTGTATCCTCAATATTTATTATCCCGCCCGCTTTTACTGCCTGTGCGATTTCCCCGCTGGTATCCTGCTGCCCCGCACATGCCCCGCAAAAAAGCATACCCAAAAACATCAGTGTATGCCCAGCCCTAAAAGCGGAACACCCCTTTATTTTCTGAAACCATCCACCATTTTTCATAAATTATCCCCCTCCAAAAAAATTCCGCTGCTGCCCCGCGTAGAAAGATAGAATATCGGACATATCTCAATCATTATAATACTTGTTCTTTCCCCTTTTGTCAAACCACTATAATATTACATTTTATTATATTTTGTAATAAACCTGCAATAATATTTAACAATTAATTATTAATCAGAGTACTTTCCTGCTAAAATTGATTGATGTAATTTTAACCTGACAAGCTAGAGCAGTAAAGAGGGATGAAATTTCCTTTGGCATTATTAATCAAAGCACTTTCTAACTGAAATTGGTTAATGTTAAGCTCTAAAAATTCAACTTCCCCCAAAATATCACGACAAACGCACGAATGAACGTTCTGTTAGCAAAAGGAATAAGTATGCAGGATGAATTTTCCAAATCGAATGTTTATACATGGTGTTTTTGAAATTCCAACAAAAATTTGTTTCTTTTACGTTTTT
>ERZ808051.1921-NODE-1921-length-12004-cov-3.392974_pt1 | contig 12004 bp, 4 predicted proteins | sample MGYA00380199_ERZ808051 | MGnify/ENA primary metagenome ERZ808051 (study PRJEB31490, sample SAMN06133391) | mouse gut metagenome | isolation source: J11 | host: mice | place: China: Chengdu | collected 2015-05 ...
CATCTGCTATTAAGGATTATTCTTTGCAAATGCAAAATGCAGTGTATGCAGGTGATGCTTTAATAGCAGCAAAAGAAATTGGTTGTCAAAAGTTTGTATATGCTGGTACATATAATGAATTTGAAATAAGGACATTTTTAGCAGAGGAAGATTTTAAACCGAGATATACTTGTATCTATTCAACAGGAAAAACAGCAGCCGATTTGATATGTAGAACACTTGCTTTTCAACTTGGTATTAATTATAATATTGCTTTTATTCCTATGCCATATGGCGAGAATAATTATTCTATGCAGCTTGTAAATGTGGTGATTCATTCATTGAATAAAGGGATAGCTCCAAAACTGATAGAAGGAAATCATTTATATGATTTGGTCTACATTGATGATATAGCAGAAGCATGTATTGCTATTGGGGAAAAAGGAATTAATCAAAGAGGTTATTATGTCGGGCATAGAAAATTAAGATTTTTTAAGGAATGGATAGAGGATATTCGTAATATTGTGGCTCCACACATAGAATTAAAATTTGGGGAATATAAAGATACACAGAAGATAGATTATTCTCTTATTGATTTGGAAGCATTAAATAGGGATACAGGTTTTGAATGTAAGGCAGATTTTAAGGATAGTATAAAAAATACAGCAAAGTGGGTAGAAGAAAATATAATAGATTAGGAGGGATAAAATGCGAGACCCTAAAATTAGTGTAATAATCATTACATATTTTCATGAAAAATACATAAGACAAGCATTAGAAAGTGTAATTTCTCAGACACTTTTTTCGGAATGTGAAGTACTTATTGGTGATGATGGTTCAAGAGATCAGACAGTAGAAATACTTCAATTATATAAAAAGCAATATAGTAATATAAAGATATTTGCGCATGAAAATCAAGGAATATCCAGAAATGTTTATAATTTATTTTGTATGGCAAAAGGAAATTATATTGCTATTTTAGAAGGTGATGATTATTGGATTGATAATAAGAAATTAGAGAAACAGATAGAGCAGATAGAAAAAAATGGTTGTATTGCAGCGGCAGGTAATAGTAAGATTGTAGATGATAATGGCAAATGTTATGGTTATAAGAATAAAAGACAAATAGATTGCATAGTGGGTAAAAAAGAAGTGGAACAATATCAAACAGATTTATTTATGCCAAGTGCAGTAATGTTTCGAAATATTTTTTTAAATAGTGAAGATAAGTATTTGGTTATTGCTAATGCAAGTAGAATGGGTGGTAATCATTCAGGAATAATTAATTTATTAGGTAATAGTGGAATGATATATTTGTCTGTAGAGCCATATGCCGTATGGAGACAGAATATTGTTAAGAAAAGTACAAATTATTCTTCACAAAACCATGATTCTTTTTTGGATTTTTATGAGGCATTAAGAAAGTATATTGCATACAATAATGCGTTTGATTTGAATTATTCTAAAACTATTAAACAATTATATTCAAATTGTATAGAAAGTTTGAAAAAAGAAACGAAGACATCTATTGGAAAGAAACTTTATTGGGAATGTATTTGTTATAATTTATGCAGAAGAATATATCGATTTGTGATTTCTTGTATGAAAAAACGATAATTTTTGTATATGTGTAATAATAGTAAAATATAGGGAGCTGTTGCAAAATAGTAACGTGATATTTTATAAAATATAGATAATATGGAATATTTACTATATATTGTATAAAAATTTTAGTTTGCAATAGCTCCTTATTTTTTTTATTCTTTTTATGCCAGCTTCGTACTAACACATACCGTTTGTTCTGTTTCTCTAATGGTTTTTCTAAGTTTCTTAACACATAGTAAATAGGCTGGAATTAAAAATATGTCGGCAAGTATCCAGGCTGTCGGATTTGCAGCACAAACGGCATAATATCCAAAGATTGGAACAAACACAAATCCAACAGCAGTTCTAGCGATCATTTCAGAAACGCCAGAAAAAATAGCAAAACGGCTAAATCCCATTCCTTGTATTAAAAAGCGGATAATATTTACTAATGCAAGTGGGAAATAAAATGCCCCATTAATAATAAGGAAGGTTCTGGCATTAGCAATTAATTCTACTTCTGATGAATTAACAAAAAGTAGGATTAATTGTGGTGCAAATAATACATAGACCCCTAACGCAAGGACAGAATAGCAAGCACCAAGAATAACACAAGCTTGCAACCCTTGCCCTAGGCGGTTAATTTTCCCAGCCCCAACATTTTGCCCGCCATAAGTAGCCATTGTGGAACCCATTGCATCAAAAGGGCAGCAAAAGAAGCAGGACAATTTAGAAGCGGCAGTTACAGAAGAAATATACATGGTTCCAAGTGTATTGACGGCGGTCTGTACTACAACACTTCCAACAGCAGTAATGGAATACTGTAAACCCATAGGGATACCCATGCCACATAAAATAGAAGCATAATGCGGGTCAAAGCGCCATTCTGATTTTTCCATATGGAGTACATCATATTTTTTCTTCATAAAGAAGAAACACAAAATGCCAGAGATAAGCTGGGATATTACGGTAGCATAGGCAGCGCCTGCTACGCCGCTATGGAAATAATAAATAAATACAATATCTAGCACAATATTAATAAAAGAGGATAAAGCAAGGAATAATACAGGTGTTTTACTATCCCCAAGGGATCGGATAATCCCAGCGAGCATATTATATAAAAAAGTAGCAGGGATCCCGGCAAAAATAATAAAAATATAAGAGTAGGCATCTTTAAAAATATCATTAGGTGTTTTCATTAACACTAAAATAGAATGGCATAACAGCATAGTGCTAATGGTGATTATAATGGAAAATATAATACATAGCCAAACAGAATTTGCCACAAAAAGCCGTAGGGCAGAATATTTTTTTGCCCCAAATTGCTGGGCGACAGGAATAGCAAACCCATTACATAAGCCCATGCAAAAGCCAATTACAAAGAAGTTGACAGAACCCATGCTCCCTACTGCTGCCAGGGCTTCGGAACCCAAAAACTTCCCTACAATAACGGTATCAATAACACTGTAGAACTGCTGGAATAATAGCCCAAATAAAAGTGGGACAGCAAAATGTAAAATAAGCCGGAAAGGGCTTCCCTCGGTCATGTCCTTTGTCATAATAATCTCCTCCATTTCTGATTTTCGAGACTTTATTATAGTGCAATCTTTAGTAAGGAAAAATAGATTATCTTGTACTGTTTCTGTACTTTTTTACCATTTTTTTCTGTATTGCCAGTTTAAGAAAAAAATCCATTTATTTGGATATACTGATAATATTAGGAAGACATACAATGTGGGAGGCTGGGCATGAGGCTTGGGAAAGATAAAACAAGGCAGGAAAAGCTATTAGTAAGAATCTTAAACCGGATAGAGTGGATAGGTAATAAACTTCCACATCCAATTACTATTTTTTTCTGGCTAACCGTAATTACTGTTGTAGTATCTGAAATTTGTGAAAAAACAGGAGTATCTGCAGTAGGGGAAATTATGGATACAGATACCCATTTAATTGTAAAAAAAACAATAACAGCAGTAGGTTTACTAAATAAAGAAGGCATGGCATATATGCTGACGCATTTAGTAAGCAATTTTACAAGTTTTGCCCCTCTTGGGGTGGTATTGGTGACAATGCTTGGGGTAGGCTGCGCAGAAGGTAGTGGCTATATGGAAGCATTGATGAAAAGAGGAGTAGCCATTACGCCAGAACAGGTTATTACGCCAATGCTGGTATTTTTAGGGGTAATGTCTAATATAGCAACAGATATAGGCTATGTTGTACTGATCCCATTGGGCGCCATGATTTTTGCCAGCTATAAAAAACCGCCTCTTGCTGGGCTGGCAGCCGTATTTGCAGGTGTGTCAGGCGGTTATAGTGCGAACTTAGTGATTGGGGCGTTAGAGCCAATGCTTGCTGGCATTAGCACAGAGGCAGCCGCTATGGTTGCACCAGGCTATATAGTAGGTGCGGCAGCGAATTGGTATTTTATTATTGTATCTACAATTATTATTGTAATAATAGGTACGTTTGTAACTAATAAAATAGTGGAACCAAAATGGGAAAAGGCAGAAGTAGGGAAGCAAGAAAAAGTAGTATTAGAAGATAGAGAGAAAAAAGCACTTTTGTATGCGAATAGTTCTTTGGTTCTTTTGGTTTTTCTAGTAATTGCATTTGCCATACCAAAGGATTCTTTTCTAAGGAACCCAGAGACGGGAAGTTTAATTAATGGTTCTGTATTAATGGAAGGGTTAGTTGCCCTAATCGCTTTGTTATTTTTTGTGCCATCTGTAATTTATGGAAAGGTTTCAGGTAGTTTGCCAAAGGAAAAAGCAGTTGGTGAGCTTTTGGGGAAGAATATGGAAGCAATGGGAGGATATATTGCCCTTTCTTTTATGGCAGCCCAATTTATCAATTATTTTAATTATACAAAATTAGGGACTATTTTAGCGTTAAAAGGGGCAGCTTTATTAAGCGGATCAGGGATTCATGGGATTGTTTTAATGTTTTTATTTATTTTATTTACTGCAGCCTTAAATCTAGTAATGGGTTCTGCATCTGCAAAATGGACAGTTTTGGCACCTGTGTTTGTTCCTATGTTTATGATATTAGGCTATAGCCCAGAATTAACACAAGTTGCATATAGGATAGGAGATTCTTGTACAAACTTAATTACCCCTTTAATGCCTTATTTTGCAATGACAGTAGCAGTTGCCCAAAAATATGAAAAGGAGTCTGGCATCGGGACTTTAATTGCTATTATGCTGCCATATAGTATTTGTTTTTTAATTGGCTGGTCTTTATTATTGGGAATTTGGATGCTTTTGGGCTTGCCATTAGGCCCTGGGGCTCCTTTATATTGGTAAGGTAAGAAGTAAAATATTCCGTAGAATCAACTTTTTGGACAAGTTTCATGCTTGTATTTCTTAAAACAGAATGGTAGTATGTTTGAAAGAAAGCAGTAATGTAAATGGAAAGATGCTGTATTGTCCATTTAAAAGGAGATAAATAAAATGAAAGAAAAACATATGTTTAGCAATAAAGATTTGGTTAAGTTATTGATCCCACTTATTGTAGAACAACTTTTGAATTCTTTAATGGGGACAGTAGATACAATTATGGTAAGTAATGTTGGTTCAGAAGCCATATCGGCTGTTTCATTAGTAGATTCTATTTGTGTATTAGTAATCCAAGTGTTTTCTGCTTTAGCAGCAGGCGGGGTTATTGTTTGTTCCCAGTATATTGGGCGGAAGGATGAAAAAGCAGCAAATAAGGCGGCAAGCCAAGTTGTCTTTACAGTAACCTCTATTTCAGTAACACTTACAATATTATGTATGGTATTGCGGAAGCCATTATTGCGGGTGATTTTTGGTTCTATAGAACCTGGGGTTATGGCAGCAGCCCAGACATATTTCTTTTTTATGGCGTTATCTTTTCCATTTATTGCCCTATATAACGCAGGTTCTAGCATTTTCCGTGCCCAGAAAAATACAAGGACGCCTATGGTAATCTCAACTATTTCCAATGGGATAAATATTGCAGGAAATGCTTTGCTTATCTGGGGGTTACATCTTGGAGTGGCAGGCGCAGCACTTGCTACATTGGCATCTAGGATGTTTTGCGCCATAGTAGTATTGTGGTATTTAAGAAAACCACAGAATACAATTTGTGTATGTAACTACCGAAAAATCCGCCCTGATTTTCCACTAATAAAAAGAATTTTGGCAATTGGGATCCCATCAGGCGTAGAAAATGGCATGTTCCAATTTGGAAAATTGGCAATACAGTCTACCGTATCTACTTTAGGGACAGCGGCCATTGCGGCACAGGCAATGGCAAATATTATGGAAAATGTAAATGGGGTTGGGGCAGTTGGCGTTGGCATCGGGTTAATGACCGTAGTAGGCCAGTGTATTGGTGCAGGAAGGCGTGATGAGGCAAAGTATTACATAAAGAAATTAACTATAATTGCAGAAGTAACAATTATTATAAGCTGTTTATTTGTTTTTTTAATTACTCGACCTGTAACAATTTTAGGTGGAATGGAAAAAGAAAGTGCAGATTTATGTATGTATATGGTGACATGGATTACTATTGTAAAACCAATTTCTTGGACGCTTTCTTTTATCCCAGCATATGGGATGAGGGCTGCTGGAGATGTGAAATTTTCTATGATAGTATCTTGCGTTACGATGTGGCTGTGCAGGGTAAGCTTATGTGTGTTTTTGTGCAGGGTTATGGGGTTTGGCCCAATAGCCGTATGGATAGGCATGTTTGCGGATTGGACAGTCCGGGGGATTATTTTTACAATAAGGTTTTATAGTGGAAAGTGGGCATTGCATCATGTAATACAATAAAAATACCAAAGCATAAGCCATATATATTTTTTGTCACAGAATAATGCTATTTATCTAAAATAAGTAAATTGTTTTTAGAGGTTGTGCATATTGTATTTCTATATAATACAAGGGCATTTTTGTATATTGGACAATAAATAAAGGATTAGGACAAAAATTTTATAGAATATTGCTATAAAAAATTTTTTGTATCTTGATTTTTCCTATAAAAACTTTAAAATATATTTATTATTATGATAACTTTTTGTGTAATATTATGTTTTAAAGGGAGGGAAAGGAATATGGCTTGTAATGGAGTCAAAAAAAGTCAATGCCCCAGATTGATATGGAAACGGGGATTGGCTATTGTACTAGCATTGGTATTGGTCTTTTCTGGCATACCATTCCAGGCAAATGCAGCTTGGGGAGAAACCGTGAAGGCAGATACAACAGAGTGGGGGACAAATAAGGGACAAAAAAGTGAAGCAGTAAGTGGATATCCACTATTGATTGCAGCCCCGGCAAAAAGTGCTGCATCACTAATAGGGGAGCAGGCAGTATGGGGATATAGTGAGAATCTATATGATGATACAGGGACGGTCAAAACACAATTACAAGGAAATAAAGGTACTTACCAAAACCAAAATGGAGACATTCTTTATATTGATACAACAACTGGGAAATTTGCCCCACAGGCAGATCCAAATAATAGGATACAAGTAAATAAGGGTACTAAAATATATGTCCCAGTAAAGGACGATAAAATTACATTAGTAGTTTCTGTACATAAAAGTTATGTAGGGACAGAAGCCAATTTCTTATTAGATACTTTGGCAATATCAGGGATAGATGGGAATCTTTTGGCTGATCCAAAATGTACAAAGATTGAAACAGAACCAACAGATAGTAATTATAGGTTAGTAACAATAGAAGGCTATCTAAATGGGACAGAAGGAGAAATACTTTTAGAAGATGTAAGAGAAAATTCTATTTATCTGAAAAGTATCAGTATAAGCTGTGAAATATTGCCTACTGTTACAATAAGTGGGACAGTAACAGCAGCAGAGGCATTATCAGCAGATATGCAGGTTGTTGTAATAAATACAACAACAAATGCCCAATATACGGCTGATATTACAAATGGGGCATATTCTATCCAGGTTCCAGTGGAAGATACAGAGGCTTCCTACGAACTTTCTGTTAGTGACCAAAATTTTCAGATTAACAGTGGGACAACACAATATACATTGAGTAGTGGTAGTTCCAATATTACAAATAACCTGGTACTTTCTAAATTAAGCACAGTTACAGTATCAGGGGAGATTAAAGGGATTGATTCAGGATATGATAAAAGTAATCTAGAACTTATTTTTACAGCAGAAGGGGAATCTGCTTTTACGCCAGAAGTAAAACTAGACTTGCAGCAAATGACTTATACTGTAAAAGTAGAAAAAGGAACATTATATTCTGTTAGTATAAAAGGTGTGAATGATTATAAGCTACAAACAGAATTAACAGGGCTGCATTATGAGGCAGATAGTAATTTGGATATAGTAGTGGGTTTAAAGGATAGGTATCCAATTACATTAAGCCTTAGCTCTAAGCCGGATTTATCAGCTTTAAGCGTGGTTTATAAATTTGTGCATGAAGATGGCTTAGAATATACTTTTACAGATAAGGCAGCAATCTTATTACGGAATGGGACCTATACATTTTCTATGGAAGGAGAATTTGAAAAAGAAGCTTATCGGGTTTCATCGGGTACTACTTTAAAAGTAGATGGGAAGGCAACTAGCCATGCTGTTACATTTACCCCTGTTACATCTTGGTCTTTTGTAGCAGGCTCAGGGGACTTTTATAATAAGTCAATACAAGGAGGCACAGGGTATTACCAGGGATTGTGGATTGATGCAACATCAGGGAAATTAGTACCAAATGGTGCTACCCCAAATAGTGCACAATTTAATACAGGTGCTGTAATACATGTCCCAGTAACAGGCGATTGTAAGTTAGAAGTAACCGCATACCAGCCTCAATATGCACTATATACTATTAACGGAGAAGCAGCAAGTACTTCATTAGCTTCTACTTCTTATGAATATAAAGGCGGGGAAGGCACAATAGACATTGTGTCTACAGGAAGTGCCTATATTACAGGCATTACAATTGTATACCCAGAAAAAGAGGTAGAATATGTCCCTCAAACAGTAATGCCATTTGTACCAGGTGATGATACGGATGCAAATACAGCATTTGATACCGATCAAATACCAAGGGCTAGTAAGAGTGATAGTATTGTAGTACAGCCTGTAGGTCAGAAATTAAAGATTACCCAGGCAGGTGGGAATTTTTCGGGGGCATTTTCAGCAATAGAAAATATAGGGTATTATGTATTTCCTATGACAACAGATAATAACCATTTAGAATTCGACATTATTATACATTCTGCAGGAAGCACTAATGGAGATGGGGCTTTTATGGGAATGTTTACGGATAATTATGCGTATACCCTTGGAATTAGGAAGGGGACAAATGCACGTGCCATTTATTCAAAGGGCAATGTGACATCAGGAAGTGATTATGCTGGTGCAGGGGGAATTAATAATACCATTCCGATTGCTACCCCATTACATATTGAAATATCATTAAAGGCAGGAAAGCCAACTATTACATATACCATAATAGAAACAGGGGAAACAGCAGAGGTTTCTTTAAGTATAATTGGTGAAACAACAGCAGGCCTTTATTATGGCATGGTAATTTCAGATGCCTCGGTAACAGTAACAAATATGTGTTATACAAAAGAAGATGGAACTGTATTGTATAACCAGAATTCTTGTTACTATCCAGAGGGGAATATGCCAGAAGTAAATGAAGTAACTGCAAAGGCGGTAGATTCTAGAGAATATATTGATATTACATGGACTGGTACTGTGCCAGAAGATGATGGCACTTATGTAGTAGAGATGTCAAAAGATGGCGGCGAATGGATAGAACTAGCAGATAATATAGCAGGGTTTTCCTATCGGTATATATTGCCAGAAGGGGAAGGAGGATCGTATTTATTCCGTGTCTGTGGGCAGTTAGGGAAGAAAGAACTGGGCGGTACGAGAAATACCCCTGTAGTGATGCCACAAGCTATTTTTGTATTGGGTGCTTTGGCAAAGCCAGTAGTCCAAATAACCAGTAAGGAAGCCACTATAATATTAAATTGGGAAAAGAATGTAGATGCAGAGTATTATTTAGTATACCGGTATTCTTATGATGAAGGGGAAGAGGGAATCAAACAGGCTGCAAAGGTAACAGAGCCTTCTTATACAGATGCGGCAGTAGAAGCTGGTATGCCTTATTATTATAAAGTAAAGGCTGTTTCAGAAGCAGCAAATAATGAAAGCCCATTTTCGGATATAGTTTGGTCAGTCTGTACAGAGAATAAGGGGCCATATGTGTATGAAGGCGAGGCAGCAGAAATTACCTTAACAAAAAAATCCTATGATACAGTATTTACGGATAAAGCTGTTTTAGAAGGCACTGTATCAAAGGAAGGTGAAATAAGTGCCATTGTAAATGGCAGCATACAAACAGAAGAGCCTATAAAAGCAGGTGGATCGTTTAGTTTTGAATTAACAGTAGAAGAAGGCAGGAATGATATAGAGCTTTTGTTTACAGACGAAGCAGGGGCAGTTACTAGGCAGGCATATAATTTTGTTTATTTGACAAATTATGATATTGTAGTAGATGCAGCATATCAAGGGACAGATGGGGATTCTAATAATGGGATACCTACATATAAGACAGTACAAGCAGCGGTGGATTCTGTCCCAGCAGGAAATACAGAAAATAAAGTAATCCTTGTGATGGCAGGAGATTATGAGGAACGCTTAGTCGTGAATACGCCTTATATTTCTTTAATTGGGGAAGATAGGGAAATGGCAAAAATCCATTATTATCCAGGGTTAATTGGCGCTGATTATGAAGCAGGCGGTGATATGGATAAGAGATGCGCAGTATATATCCAAAATGGTGCAGTAGGATTTTCTGCTGAAAATATCTCTTTTAAAAATGATTATGTTTATTCTACGCCAGATGGGAAATCAAATAAGTCGGCAGATGCCCTACGGTGTGATGCAGAAGGGGCTAGTTTTATTAATGTAAAATTTACAGGTGTCCAGGATACACTTTATATAGATAGGGGGCATCAGTATTTTTATAAGTGCCGTATAGAAGGGCTTATTGATTTTATTTATTCGGGTGACAATGCTAGGGCATTTTTTAATGATTGTGAAATCGTGTTTGTATATGAAAGTACAAAGAAATCAGGTTATGTATGTGCACCAAGGACAGCAAAAGATGCAGAATATGGGCTTACTTTTTATCAATGTGTAATTTTAGGCGAAGAGGGTTGTTCTGGCACAGGATATTTATTAGCAAGGCCATGGGGGCCAGATGCTTATATTACATGGATTAATTGTTATATGGGAGAATCAGTCAATAAGAGTATGCCATATGGTGCAATGAGTGGGAACCAGCCTGAAGATGCTAGATTTTTTGAGTATGGGACTTATGGCCCAGGATTTGCCATTAATGTTGATAGAAGGCAGATTTCTCCTTTAAAGGCATCTGACATGGTATCAGACTCTTATTTGGGATGGGCTCCTAACACAATAATTGAAGAATTATCATTAGATCATTATATTGGGAATATAGTAACAGACAGAAAGCCAATGTATATAACAAATGGCACCATATCAGATACTTATTTGTGGACGGATGGGGACGATACCGGATTAAAAGCGTATGATATGGAAGGTTATGCTGCAGGTTATAAAGTAAGCGGCGGCGGGCTTTTAAAAGAGAATTCCAGTAATTATTATAAGGTTTCCACAGCAGAGGAATTTTTAGATGCACTGGCAAGTGTAAAAATAACTGGTAAAAAATCTGTTATTGAAATTACAGCGGATATTAACCTTGGCTGTAATGAAGTAACAAATTATAACCAGTATAATAGCGTGATAAAGCCGTATTCGGCACAGGCATTAACACATCCAACATTAATAGAATCAGGGGTTTCTATATTAAGTTTAACAGATATTTATAACCTAACCATATTCTCACTAAATGGTTCTTCTATTAAACATGCAAATATTACAATGAAGAATTCAGGAAATATTATTATTAGGAATATTAAATTTGATGAGCTTTGGGAGTGGGATGAGGCTACAGCAGGAGATTATGATAGGAATGACTGGGATTATATGACAATTGACAGTGGATGTAATGGTGTTTGGGTTGACCATTGTACATTCTATAAGGCATATGATGGGGTAATTGATGTAAAGAACCCAGCGCCTGAAAGTAATGTTACCATATCTTGGTGTGAATTCCTTCCAGGAAGTGAGGATAATGTCTTTTTTGATAGCATGATGGCTAAACTTGCATCTAACCCACAGGATTATCCTACCTACCAGCATATGCTGGATGAAGGAATGACGGCTGAACAGATTTATATGTACGCATATGGGCAGAAAAAGACACATTTATTTGGGCAGTCGGATGAAGCAGTTAATGCGGCAGGTATCCAAGTGACATTGGCAAATAATTATTATAAGAATTCGATGGATAGGATGCCAAGGCTCCGCTATGGATATACGCACGTATATAATTGTATT
>ERZ808051.1922-NODE-1922-length-12002-cov-3.615010_pt1 | contig 12002 bp, 6 predicted proteins | sample MGYA00380199_ERZ808051 | MGnify/ENA primary metagenome ERZ808051 (study PRJEB31490, sample SAMN06133391) | mouse gut metagenome | isolation source: J11 | host: mice | place: China: Chengdu | collected 2015-05 ...
TTGTATTCCTCCTGCCAAGACAGTCGTTACTTTTGTCACAGTATATTTTCTTCAATCACTTTGATGTGGTCGGAATTATGGATTTGTTTACCGAGGCGGGCGAGGTCAACCTGATTAACAATCCGGTCGTGCTTGTTATCCTTGCGGTATTCGGATTCGGTGTGAACCAGAGCTTGTTTATTTTCCTGTTCAGCCAGTTCTTTAAGAATATCCCTAAGGAACTGGAGGAAGCGGCACTTATTGACGGGTGCGGTTTCTACAAGACATATTTCAGGATTATGGTGCCGAACGCGGTGCCGATTATCTCGACCGTTGCGATATTGTCGTTTGTGTGGAATTACGGTGATACTTACTACACGAATTATTTCAGCCCGAACGGGGGATTTTTAAGTACACTTCTCTCTACGACGTTTAATTCCGCGAACAAGGACTATGTTATGAATGCGGTAAGAACCTGGTACGATGTGCCTCTTGTGCCGGATATGGCATTTGATGCGGTAAAGCAGGCGGGTGTCTTGATTTACCTGGTTCCTCTTTTGATTGTCTATCTGATCGGGCAGAGGAAGCTGGTGGAGAACCTGGAGAATTCGGGTCTGGTTGGTTAAGGGGCGGAATGTTACCGCTGTTTGACCTTCGGCCATAGCAGGCAGTTAGATGGAGTTTCCTTTGCAAACTATATGGTATTCCCGCGAAGGAAGGCTCTGGAATGGATGGTTGATATGATAAAAAGATATTTGGCAGGCAGGAGGTTTGCGGCGGTGGCGGGTGTTGTGTTATCGGCTATGTTTGCGGCGGGGATGACCGGGTGCGGTGATAAGCAGGAAACCCCGCCTGCGCCGACACCCGCACCCACCCTTTCGGCGGAGGAAATTACGCCGGAAGCTACGCCGCAGGCTACCCCGGAAGTGAGTACAGCACCGGAGCCAACAGGAGATGATAGTATGGCAGTGAATTATGATTCAATGAAGCTGGATACGGCGACGACCTATCAGACCATGGAAACTTTCGGCACAAGCGGCGCGTGGTGGTCGCAGTATGTCGGGGGGTTTACGAAAGACCCTTACGGGAACGGAGTGGCTACAAGGGATGCAATTGCCGAACTGTTGTTCGATAAGGAAAAGGGAATCGGGCTGACCAGCTACCGCTATAATCTTGGCGCGGGTTCCGTGGAGAGCAGGACGGGGACGTTCTGGGACAGCCACCGCAAGGCGCAGTGCTTTGAGACGGAGCCGGGCGTATATGATTTTACAAAGGATGCGAACGCCGTGTGGTTTTTGAAGAAGGCGGTGGAACTGGGTGTTGAGGAAGTTGTGTTTTTCTGCAACAGCCCGCTTGTCCGGCTGACGGATAACGGTCTGCCCCATATGAGTGAGGGGGGAAGCAAGACCAATATCCAGCCGGAGAATTATGCTGAATTTGCAAATTACTGCTATGATGTGACGGAGCATTTTATTGCGGAGGGCATCCCGGTTAAGTTTCTCTCACCGATCAACGAGCCGCAGTGGGACTGGTACAATGGGCAGGAGGGCTGCCACTATACTCCGGAGCAGACAAGGGAACTTTACTTGGCTTTCTTAGATGAGCTGGAGAAACGCCCGGAACTGCTTAGCGTTCTGCATTTATCGGGACCGGAGAGCGGCGAGTGGGGCGGCCAGGCGAAGGATTACACTCAGGCGATTCTCGGAAATGAGCGTCTTTATGCGCATTTTGACGGGATAGACAATCATTCCTACTGGTCAAATAATATTGCGAAGGAGAGTTTCCGCAACTGGATGAAGATTCTTTATCCGGATGTGAAGATGCGCACGAGCGAGTGGTGTGAGATGGTGAACGGCTCCGATGTGACAATGGATTCCGCGTATCATCTGGCGCAGCAGATTGCCGAGGATCTTACGATTTTAAATGTGGTTTCCTGGCAGAACTGGGTCGGCGTGGCTCCTGGCGGCTATCGCGACGGGCTGATCTATATTGATGAGGCTTCGCAGAAATTCCGCGCGCTAAAGCGCCTGTGGAGTTTTGGCAATTACTCCCGCTATGTGCGTCCCGGCTATGTGCGCGTTGAGCTGACCGCAACAAGGCGCGCGCAGGAGAAGATGATGCCGACGGCGTTTGTCGGCACGAACGAGGAAACCGGGGCAGAAGAGCTGGTTATGGTATTTATTAACGACGATGTGCTTGACCAGACTTTTGTGCTTGAGGGCGCAAAGGAATATGGAAAGATCGCAGTTTATGAAACTTCGGACGCGCGTGATCTTGAGTGCGTGAGGGAAGGGGAATGGACGGAGGATGAGCCGATCACGATTTCGAAGGGGTCGGTGACAACGGTGGTGTTGACGAAGTAAAGGAAAAGTATTGATAGAGATGTGAAAAAGTTTATAAAAGCGTGTTTGAAACTGTTTTCTTTGGATTGTTGGAACAGTATCTGACACGCTTTTTAATTATATTTATTTAGTTGGTTGGTTTTATGTTTCTATGACGAATAATGAAGAAAAATGCATTATACAGTCAAAAAATATCTGATTAAGGCCACATGATTGAAAAATAGCATGTGGTATTATATAATATTCCTAATATTGTAAGTGAGTAATCGAGCTTCTAAATAATTTATTATTTAAATTATACAAAATATTTAAATTAGGAAAGTGAAGATAGTATATGTTTAAATAATATCAATAGATTTTGATATTAGAAAATTTCCTGTGATCGAAAAGTGAAACAGGAAATTATTAAATTATGAGCTATGTAGAAAAAGGAGAATTAATGATGAAAAATTGGATTAAACAGAAGATGAGGATACTGTTACGACCAATGGGGCGTATTATATTATTTTATATTTTTATGTTTGTAATCATAGGACTTGCAGCATGGGTATGCTATAAATTTATTTACAATTGGCCGGAAATGGATAAAAAATATAAACCAGAGAAAATTGTTATATCAGATGAAACAGATGTTCGATTGGCAAGTTATCGTTATTATCTAGATTTTTCACCTTCCATGGAAGGATTTATAGCTTCTTCAGAGGGTGGAATGAAAACATTATCTAGTATATTTGAGAGTATCCATAAGGATGAAACTACTATAAGTTATTTTAGGTGTTATGATAATATAGATGAATGTGATGCTACAATGTTTTATAATTCTATGAGGGATGTAAATAATATCAGAGAACTTTATAAGCAGTTCGAGGTGAATAAAGAACAAAATGAAGTATTAAGTGGGCTTGACTTGACAAAAGTTTTTTCTGATAAATGGGTTAATGATAGCGATGAAGTAAGCTATGTAAATCTTATCCTAACGGACTTAAATTTTTTTGATACTGTTAATGGTAGTAGTACGCACGATGAACGGATGGGGCGTTTTGTACAGAGGTTGACTGAAATTGCTTGTGCATCTGATATTTGTATTTATCAGTTTAATGAGGAATATCAGGGAAATGGAATAGATGGAGTTATATTTTCTGAAGATAACAAAGATTTAAATCCAATGAATTCTCCACTTTTTTTAATTGTGTTTTCGGAGAATACTACAGAATATGAGAAATATATAAAAGAGTTGGAAATGTATCTGAAGCAGGAAAACACTATTAAATTTAATAAAATGGAGTTTCGTAATGCATTTTTACAGGATAGTCATCTTCTACAGGTGGATGATTCTGTCTTGTATTCAAAAGGAATTTCGAAAGCTAATTTTCATTATAATAATAAATGGATTAAGAACCGTGAAGCTTATGAGATTGGTCTGTATATTTCGGGAGAAAACAGTTCTATAGCTATATTTCGTGGAAATGTGGCAGAACTTAATATTGAGGCGCTTGGTCACGAAAATTTAGCAGATGTAAGTAAATGTGTAATAAAAACGAATGTTAAGACTTTTTATCCTAATGATAAATCGGGATTACGAGAGTATATTGAAAGTCAACCATTGGAGTTACTTGAGGCAGGGATTGTATGGGATAATAACAAAAAAAAGTACTATTTAAATATCTGGATGAAGTGTGATATTCAGGTGGATTTTCCTGAAACTTTATTTTACAATAAAGATTATTTTGTAGCAGAAGTTCAGTTTTTTATAGATCGCCCTGTTTACGCTATACCAGAGTGGATTGATGAACTGGATACGGAGGAAACTTTCCTGAATCTGCAGAAAAGGCGGAAGATAAAAGAGTTGGCACAGAGTCTTGCAGATAAAAAGGCAGACTTTTTTATGAGTAATGCAGAAATGGGAGAGAAGTATATGGGGGCATTAGTATTTTATATTAGTAGATAGTGTAAAGGAGAGTATATGGGAAAGAGTACTTGGCAAATCAGAAATGAAAATGAAGAGTTTTACTTAAAAACTTATGCTTCGAAGATTACTAGGAGATATAAATGGTGGGGTGTGTGTTTTTTAATTTTTTGGTTAGCGGAATTGGCATTTATGAAATTATCCAATGATATGCTTTACTATTATAAACTTGCAAAGACGAAGGATTTAGATTATCTGGAGGTGAAGGAATGGGTAGTGAACCAGATTAGGAGTAGATTTTTATTGGATCCTATAAATATTGTTATTGTTATCATGTTTATTATTATGTTATTTATTTTTATACGTCTTTGGAAGATAAGAAGTTATGAATTGCACAAATACTGGAATAAAATGCGCTATCTGCCATTGTTAACTGCTTTGTTTGGTAATATAATAATTTTAGTATTGCTGCGTAATAAGAAAACTCCAGTTATTTTGGTAAATGTTATTGTAGCTCTAGTTGAAACAGCTCCTTTAATATTTTGTGTACGCTTATTGTTTCCACTGGAGATGAAAGAAAGTGAGAAAAAATTATGGAATGTCTTAGACTTGGCTGGTAAGCTGATTGAGAGATTGTAAGGAGGACATCTATGGATGAAAAAAAGAATTATTATATAATTTTATTAGGTGGTACTGGGGCAAAATGTGGAGAAATATTAATTCATATGTGTGCAAATGGGTATTTAGAGTGCGATCGTCTGACAATTTTATATATTGATTCCGATTTGGAGAATGGAAATGCAAACCAATTTAAGGAAGTTATGGAAGCTTATATAAAGTGTCAAGAAAAATATAGGATTCCAAGTAGTTCAATTTCCGGTTTTTTTAAAACAAAAATTGAGTTTCAGTTTCAAAGTCCCGTAGAAGGATATAATCGCTTTATAGATTTAGCAGTTCCGTCAGGCCAGGATACAGCAAAAATAAATAGTGCAGAAATATTGATGAAGGCTCTCTACAGCGAAGAAGAACAGAATATGAAGATCTCCGAAGGATTTTTTGCTCATCCTAATGTGGGTGCAGCTTTTTTTGCTGCCAATGTAGATAAAATATTAGAGAAATTATGTCGATTAGTTGAAAATGATAAAAAGGAGATTGGGAATGTAAAGATATTTGTCATTGGATCTATTTTTGGAGGAACTGGAGCATCTTCCCTGCCTACTATAACAAAGTATTTAAAGAGAAAGTTGGTAGGTGAGTCAGATAATAAAAATATTAATAATCAGATAAAAATTGGTGGATGCATGATGCTTCCGTACTTTTCCTTTTCGAGGGATAATATGAGGGAACAGGTTTTATCTGGTGAAGATGTTGATGTGGAGGCAGATAAGTTTGCTACTAAAACCCGTTCAGCATTAAAGTATTATAACTATGTTGATGGGAAACAGGATAATAATATTTTTGAGTGTCTTTATATTTTAGGACATGATAGGTATGATGTAAGAGGATATTACCAAACAGCCGGTGCTGCTCAGAAAAATATGCCCCAAATTACGGAATTTTACTCTGCAATGTCCGCAGTGGATTTTTTTGACCAGCCAATAGAGCAGAAGGGGCGATTTTTTGCAGTAATTCCTACTGATACAATTAGTTGGTCGAACATATATCGTTATCCTAAAGGATTTTTTCATTTTTTTGTGATGATGCGTTTTGCTTTAGTATTAAAAAGCTTGATCTTAGAAGAATTATTTGATTTCAGAAATGGAAATAAGATAAAAGATGGAGTGAAAAATATAGGATGGTATTATGACTTCTTGGATGGTAGAGAAAAGTCCCCTGATATGGAAGAAGATAAGTTATATGGAAAGTTTTCTGCAATTTCAGAGTATTGTGATCATTTTATACGTTGGTTTGCTGAACTTAATATTAGTAATATCAAAAAAAGGGAAGATCCTGGAGAAATTGAATTTGAACGGGGAGATGGAAAGAGTGATCTTGTAGAGTATTTGCAGTTTTTTGATAAGAAGCTAATAATAAAGCAATATTATAATGACCGGATTATTAAGGGAGATGTAAAAGAAAAAGACTCTAAAATATATGAAAATATTTATAAACAAAATATCTTGTATATTAGGGAAAATTTTAAAGATCTGGAGAAATGTCATGGACATACTGATGCGAGAACTGAGAAAATAGGGATGGATGAAATCTGGTCTCGAATTTGTGATCTTGGTTTTAACAGTGCATTAAAGATTAATGATATTTTGAAGAATATGTCAGCTTCTTCAGATAAAAGTATGGAAGCAGGAGTAAGAAATTTAATTAATGCAATATATATAGCTTGTTTAAATTGAATATTGAGAGTTTTATCTTGAAAATTACCTTATTTTAACTTTGAAGTAGGAAGGAAGATAATATGAAAAAAAAATATCTTTTACCCCAGTTAAAAACGGATGATGTGGTTGATAAAAACGGATGTTGGAAAGAACAAACACGAATCTATGATTATTTACTAAAAAATCTAAAATTATATTATGAAGCAAAAAGTTCAATTTTTGAAAATGGTTCCAGTTCATATCCTCATATTTTTGAGCAGATGTTGCTATTCCATAGTGCATTTCTTGATAGGTCTGATCCAGATCATGATCGAGCAGTGGCAGAATGGAGGGCATGTCTGGCAATTCTTGCATTACCGCGCATTATGAATGTTAAGTTGGATATGGTCAAAGTTGATTTTCAAAATAGTAATAATGCATTTCTACGAGCTGCTGCATCTTTTTGCCCCGAAGAGAGTCCAGTATTTTATCTTACAACATGGGATTATATTTATGTACTGTGTATGGATGGTAACCCTATTGCACTGCTTTCCCCTATTACTTTAATTTGTCCAGCAAAACAGTTTCTGCGTAGAATTAAAAATTTAAAATGGATCACCATAGAGAAGATAAACAGTAAAGAACAGGTTAGATTCGATTTTTATGGAAAGGGAAATGAATATTCTAACTTGGAATTCTGGTTGGAACAACTGAAGGTAAAACTGAAAAGGAATCCGGATAATTTTAAGATAGAAGAATTTTATCGATGGGTCATGAACAAACTTAATGAGTATATTAAATGGGTAAAGGAAGAGGGAACAACTGAAATTGGCGCTATTGTCTGTGATAGGATTTATTATAGTATGAATAGTAATTTACGCAAAGAATATTCATTTTTTAATTTTTGTTGTGATTTCCGTGTAAATGATCCCTCTCTTGAATTTTTAAAGCAACGTTATCGGGAGGATATTTTTCAGGATAGATTGTTGGTTGTTTTATATGATAAAGCACCAGATGCCATGTATCAAACAGAGAATTTAAGTAAACTTGACAAGTTGTTCCAACAATTGGTTCAAATTAATGGAAACCGTATTGTTGCTGTAACAGAATTTGGAGGTGAAAGGCTGCCTATTTATATTTTCTTACCTTTCAGGGACAGCTTTGCAAGAGAATTATCAAACCGTCAGATTAATTTACAAAAGGTGTTGGAAGAATGTAAAGTGGAATATATTCAGAGTATGGAGGAAATTCATATTGTTATCAGAATTAAAGGATTTCCATATGTTTTTCAGAAACATTATTCTGAAGAAAAGTGGAAGCGCCTTTATGGGACAGAATTAGGTAACATTTATTTTTGGCCAAGATTTCAGATTAATGAGACAAAGTGGAAGGCATATTATGCGTTTTATGTGGCGACACCAGATGTTGAAATAGATCTTTTAGATTCTAAGGATAGTATGATAGGAAAAACGGAAGAAAATCCACAAAGGGAAATGCATATACTCCGGACACATCATTTTCCAATGTTTATAAGATATGCGTTTGAAGGTGTAAGTGGATATTTACCTCTTGCTGCAAACGATAGAGCCTTAAATGAGGATGGTGGAACGGCAAATGTGTTTGTGCATATAGGACATTCAACAACCTATGTGGAAGTTGTAAGAGAAGATATACGGACAGATAGCGTGAACTGTCTTGGGTTCGAAAGACCAGAATCTTTGAGGGTTGTTGGTGGAAAAGAGTTTGATGGGGATATTTATGGCTACTTTATACCTGCTGGAAGTCGAAAAAGAGATTTTCGTCGAAGGTATTTTAGGAATATATTTCATAGTTTTTGGAGAAGTCAAGGGGGAACTTCTTATACAGAAATTAGACCAATGCAAGATGGACAAATTATTTTTGACAGTTCTTCATTAGACTATGAAGGCTGGATGGATACTGCTAGCTTTTTTCAGTTTGAATATGATTTGATGGAAGAAAAGGATCGAAAAGATGTACATTTGTTTTTAGAAGAGATACTATTGTATGTTGCTCATCAAGTCATGTGCCAAGGATGCACTAATATAAAGCTTGAATATATTCATTTCTTAGAAACCAGAGATAATAAACTTGGTGAGTTGGATGGATTGTGGAAGAATGCCTTTGAGTGGATGAAAAAATGGACAGGTGTCAATGGATATATTGGACAGTCGATTGGAAGGATGGACGAGGCAGAGGCTCTTGGCTATCTTCTTTGTCGTTGTATATACCAGAATAATTTGTTTGATGAGAAAGATTTTGATCCGAAGGCACCTGATTTATATGTTGGTGTGGATATTGGGTGGAGCAAGACTCTGGTGTGTATGTTCTGTATGGAAGAACATGAAAAAAAGGAAGGAGTAGCAGGACAAGTAGGTGAGCAAATGGATAGTGGGAGTAATCCGCAAGAAAGAAATGATTTATTGATTCGAAAGTGGACACAAATTGATTTTGCGGGTAAGGATATAAGTATGATGGACAGTGATGTTGTGTTACCAAACTATCCAGAAGTATTAAGCATTCTTTTGCGTGGTTTTGAAAAAATTGGATATGGTGGGACTGCGGATGATTTATTACTTGAGTTTAAGAGGATAAACGCTAATCCAGCAGAGAATAGGAGGTACTATCTTGGACTGTTTGATTTGCTTGCCATACAGATTGAGGATGCAGGCTTTCGGATTCCACCTGATGTCTATAATAGGAAGCAGCAATTTAAAGGTTTTGTGGAGGTTATGACTTATAATATATACTTGCTTTTTCTTACAATTGGGTATGAAATTTGTAAAATGATATCATTTAAGGATGAGAGTTGTCTTACTAAGAATAAGATACATATTTTCCTGAGTGGAAATGGAACAAAATTTTTAAAATGGGTATCCAATACGAAAGAGATTAACGTAATAAATGAAATAAATGGGCTGGAGTATTTTATATGTGAAACAAGTGAAAGCTTACCAGAAGTGGTGAAAAAGGGTCTTAGAATAGGTTCGAATAAAATTAATGTAGATATGTGTGAAATTAAGCTGTTGGATGAGAAGGAACAGCTGATTGATGGGTGTATTTTTAAAAGTGTTTCTATGTTGAAAAATAATAATAATGATTTAAAAATAATGGCCAAGCAAAATGATAATGAGTTTGCGCAAGATGATTTTACGGAATTTATTGAAGCCTTAGGGAGTGTTAAGGATGGGTTTTCTAATACTATTTTTAAAAAAAATGGATGGGCAGGAAGTTCCAAAGGAAAAAATATAGTGTCAGAGGTGATTAAGAATGAAGAAGAGGGAATTGCAGTACGCTTTGCTGAAGCAGTTAAAGATATGGGGGAAAAAGAAAATTTTTAGGGATAAAAGGAAGAGCAGGTTTATGACACTATTACTTTTTTGTTTTTTATGTTTAAATGAGATTTTTTCTGATTTTATTTTAGCTAAGGCAACAGAAGATAGTTGGGAGGTTCTTGAAAGAAATGTTTTGCTACTTCTTGATATAAGCGGTTCAATGAATGAACCTATTGAATATCGGGATTTGAAGGTTGAGGTGAAAGCAGGGCAGGAACTTACACGTAGAGAAATAGCGACTGAGTGGGCACAGAACATCTGTGCCACTCTTGCTGGTAGTGATATTTTATTTTCGACAGGTTTTTTTTCGGAATATTGCTGTTTCCTTGATTCTGAGAAAAGTATTCAGGTAGGTGATAGTAAAGTGATAGAACAGTTTGACCATATCGTATTTAACGGTAAGAATACGAACCAGTATAATGCTCTTTTAGCGGCCGAGGAGAAACTGGAAGGAAAGGAAGGGCGTAAATATATTGTATTGATTTCTGATGCTGATCCTGATCCAGTATCATGGAATAGTGATTCAGAGCCAAGAGCACATATAGTTGATGGAGCGGAATTGGACTACAACAATTTAAATTTAAAACAATATGTTGATAACATCAAACCATTAGCTCAAGAAAAGAAGGATGGTGAGCGAAAAGTAAGTAATGAAAACCAACGAGATGTGACTATGTCCCCAGCAGAGGAAGAAATTAGATATATTAATAATTTTAAAAACAAGTGTCTTGAATTGGTAAATAACAAGAATGAAGATTATAGGATAATTTTGGTTGGTTTAGGGAAAAATGTTGGACTTTATAAAGGATTGGATGAGGAATCAGATAAAATCAAATGTTATAATAACCAGACGGATCTGGAAAATTTAAAGAAAGTTTTGCTTGATGATACAGGAATTGATACAGAGGCACTTAAACTGGAAAAAGATTTATTTAAAGAAGGATATTCTTTCGAGGGGAAGGAAGATTATGAACGGTGTATTATTTATATGAAATATACTGGAAGTAAAAAAAAGACGATTACAAGAGGGGATTTTAAATTATATTGTGATGGGAAAGAGTGTCAAATTGACAATGAAAATTATATTGGATCAAAAGCATATATTTATATGAGTAATCTTCAAGGGGGGAAGTATTTTATTGACTTTTCCATAGGAGGCATAGAGATGCAAGATGTTGACATTGAAGTACAATTTATTAAAGAGTGCCGCATTAAGATGGTAGAACTTATATTAGTGGATGGAAACAGGAAAGAGTGTACAGGAAAAAAGATAGACGATTGTATTTTTTATGATTTGGAAGTTGACAGTAAAAATAAAGAGTATAAATTTAACCGAGGTAAAGTTTCGATTTTGGTCAAAACAGATGTCACTAAGCCTCCTACAGGAACGAAGGTGACATGTTATTATAAAGAAATAGAGGATTTGGAGCAGGTGTGTGATTGGGATTTAGAAAATGAAACGGGTAGAAATGATATTTCAAATAATTTTGAACAAAATCAAACAGAACTAGGGGCGAAATCAAACAAAATAGAGGGACAATGGAATGGTACCTTAAAAGTCGAAGCAGGAAAGAGCTATGTGTGCAAGGCTGTTATCGATACAGATTTTCAAGAGAAATGTGTTAGCAATGCAGTATGCTTTACTGTTCCGGAAGAAGAACCAATACGAACATCAAATCTAGATCTGAAAATTATTGATGGAATAAAGGGAAAATGTATCTCAGCGCAGGAATATATAACGGTTGACCTAAGCATTGAAGAGTTGAAGATTTCTTGGGAGGAACGAATTCTTGTTGAAAATGGAGTAATAAAGGAGAATGTAGAAGTCATACAAGTTAATGAAAGATATGGTCTATGTTTTCAAAAAGAGGGTGACTATATACTTGAAATTTTTAATGGAAAAGAATTATCCGAGATTGTGCAGTTTCATATTGAAAATGACAACCACGATAGGATGTTGGTGATTATTGGAATTGTTTGTGTTCTTATAATTGTTACCATGTCGATATACATGAAACAAAAGAAAAAATAGATTTCTGATGGTGTATTTTGTTTATCTTTAAAGGGAAGAAGTGTGACAATGTAATTAAAATTTTATAGACACAGGTCA
>ERZ808051.1923-NODE-1923-length-11999-cov-6.329056_pt1 | contig 11999 bp, 9 predicted proteins | sample MGYA00380199_ERZ808051 | MGnify/ENA primary metagenome ERZ808051 (study PRJEB31490, sample SAMN06133391) | mouse gut metagenome | isolation source: J11 | host: mice | place: China: Chengdu | collected 2015-05 ...
CAGCCACTAAATCCAAGCAGACAGCCAATCTCCCCTTGCTCTAATTGCATAGATAATGACTTTACTACCTCAGTCTCGCCGAAGCTGACACTGATATTATCTAACATCAAATAGTGTGAATTTAATTGAGACTGTTGAGCTGAGGTTGACTGCATCGAATTCACCATTTTTTGCTTAGGCTATTATAGAGTAAGAGGTAGTAAAACAAGCTTTGAGGCATAATACTGAAATGAGTTTAACTCTTATCAGACTGAGTAATTAATAAAATAACAGGAATCAAGCCTACCAAAACGATAGTCAAACTCGGTAAGGCGGCACGTTCATACATCCCTTCAGAAGTCATTTCAAACACCCTTACGGCTAATGTATCCCAGCCTTGGCGGCGGGTCATTAAGGTAATAGGCATCTCTTTGGTGACTTCAACAAATACCATAATTAAGGCGGTAAATACTCCTGGACTAATTACCGGTAAATAAACTTTACGCCAGCGCTGCCAACGATTGGTGGTCAATAGCTGTGCGGCTTGCTCTTGGCTTGGGGTCAGTCTGTTTAACTGTCTATCAATAGGCTGAAAGCCAACAGTCATAAAGCGAGTAGCCAGTGCCAATAACATCACAATCACACTACCACTAAACACCTGAGCACTGGTAATGTTCTGGGAAATTAATAGGTTATCTAACCAAGCGATGGGAATAAACACCCCAACTGCCAGTACCGTTCCAGGAACCGCATACCCTAAGTTGGCCATAGAAACTAACAGCTGATTGCTGCGGCTAGGATAATGACGTAATAACCAAGCCACCAGCAATGCCACGGCTGCGATAGCTGTGGCAGTAGTGCCTGCGATTAATACTGTGTTTTTAACAAAGCCCCAATAACGAGCATCTAAGTCAATATGATAGTTTTTCACCACCCAGATTAACAGCTGAGTCATGGGCAGGCCAAAAGCCAGAATAAAAATAAAACTACAGAATACAACTGCCCATAGGTTACGAAGCCCGGTTAGCTTCTCACGTTGCCGACTGCCTGCACTGGGCAAATAGCTGCGTTTTTTCTGCCAATAGCGTTCTAAAAGCAAAATAATAAACACCGTAACAATCAGCAATGCGGCCAGCTGTGCGGCTGTGGTTAGACTAAAAAAGCCAAACCAAGATTTATAAATGGCTGTGGTAAAGGTGTCTAAATTAAAGACAGACACCGCACCAAAGTCAGCTAAAGTTTCCATCCAAGTTAATAACAGGCCGCCCACTACCCAAGGCATAGCTTGAGGTAAAGCCACTTTAAAGAAAGATTTATTGCGAGTAAGGCCCAGCATTTGACCGGCTTCTAGTGCTCGTTGACCTTGAGACAAAAAGGCTTGTCTGGTTAGAAGATAGACGTAAGGATAGAAAACTAAGGAGAGAATGAGACCAGCGCCCCAGACACTGCGGATGTTAGGGATAGACCAACTAAGGCCCATGTCTCTAAGAGAGGTCTGAATAAAGCCGCTGTAATCTAGCAGCCCTACACTGACGAATGCCAATACATAGGCAGGAATGGCAAAAGGTAACATCAATGCCCAGACAAAAAATCTTTGCCCTGTAAAGCGATACATGCTTGTCAGCCAGGCCAAATAAGTGCCTAGGCTACCCGCCAATACCGTTACCAGTGCTAAGATCAGTATCGTATTTTTTATGACTTGAGGTAAGACGAACTCGGCTAAGTGCGACCAAATGTCTGCCATAGGCTCGAGCCACGAGCGCATGACAATGATCACCGGAATTAACATAAATAGCGAAACCAGTGCTAACACTGATTTCGCCAATACTGACCCTTTAGAAATATTTGCTTTCATAAAGCCCTATTGCAAAGTTTAAGGGCTACCTATGACAGGAGCCCTTACTTTCAGCAGTTATTTATGGTTTTGTTATATAGCATTAAACTACCTTGATATATATAACCTTTTGATAAATCTGAGCTAAGATTTACTTATTCGTAGCCTGCACGGTCCATTAACTGTACCGCTTCAGCTTGGCGCTGACCGAAGATGCTAACATTAATATTGTCTTGGTTGAAGCTACCCCATGAGCGAAGCATGTCTGACTCATCAACACCTTCTTTTACTGGGAACTCTTTATCACTGCTAGCATACTTGCCTTGAGCCGTATCTGAAGACAACCATTCAATTAGCTTACGAGCGCCTTCTACGTTATCAGAGTTCTTAATGATACCTGCGCCTGATACGTTTACGTGAGTACCGGTTGCTTCAGCACCCTCACCTTGGTTTGCCCAAAATATTTTCACTGGGAAATTAGCATCTTCATCTAAGATACGACCGTAGTAGTAGCTGTTAGCAATACCGACTTCACACTGACCAGAAGCAATGGCTTCTAGTAGCTTAGTGTCATTACTAAATACGGGGGCTGCTAAGTTGGCTACCCAGCCTTTAACAATTTCTTCAGTCTTCTCAGGACCGTAATGCTCAATCATACTGGCCACTAAAGACTGATTATATACCTTTTTAGAGGTACGTAAACAAAGCTTACCTTTCCACTTAGGATCAGCAAGATCAGCATAAGTAGATAAGTCAGTTGGCTGTACCTTAGCTGGATCATAGAAGATAGTACGCGCACGTAAAGATAGACCCGTCCATAGATCATCTACTGAACGGTATTTCTCAGGCACGTTGCTATTAATTACTTCAGATTGAATAGGCTGTAGTAGGCCCTGTTGACCTGCTTGCCATAAGTTACCAGCATCTACAGTTAATAAGATGTCAGCAGGAGTATTGGTGCTTTCTGCTTGCAAACGCGCGATTAGAGGGCCGCTATCATCAGTAACTAGCTCAACAGGAATGCCTGTCTCTTTGGTGAATTCATCTAATAAAGGCTGAATCAGCTGCTCGTTACGCGATGAATAAATGGTGACGGTATCACTTGAAGCTTTATCAGTAGTTTGCACTTCAGTATCTGCAGTCGTTGCGGCCTCTTCAGTTGACTGATTACAGCCTACTAATGCCAGTGCACCTAGAACAGCAGCGGTTAACATAGTGTATTTGGTGCTTGCTTTAGTAACAGATGTCGCTTCTCGTGATGTTCCCATATTTGCCTCTTTTATAAAGAATTAAGCGTTTGTTTTGTAGTGATATATCTTTTAGATATAAGAACTATAGGATTAATTTGCTGAAAGCATCTTAATCCAAATGGTAATAATTATCAATAACAATTAGCGACTGATTATCAATTAACTTTAGTCAAAAATAGATACACTACTCTAAAGCTTGGGTCTCCTCCCCCTCTTCTTCTGGCACTTCAGGTTCTTTTTTCTGGGGTTCAATCTTACGATGATCTTTAATAAAGTCGATTAAAGGGGTTGAATCAGGCTCAAACTGTGTCCACTCAGGTCGAATCGTCTCCATATTCACCGTATCATCTTTAATGTCTATCACTGGGAAGGTGCTGGTATGAAAAGCAAGCAAGGCCTGCCCGCGATCACTGACCAACCACTCCATAAACCTTAAGGCTTGACCCACCTCTTCTCCAGCATCTACCATACCTATGCTAATGGCGTTGGTAATCGCGCCTCTGTTAATCTGATTGGGCCACATTAATCGAAGCTGTGTGTTGGGGTGTGTCTTGGCATACCCCCAGAAGGCATCACTGTCTACTATCCCCACATCACAGCCGCCCTGTTCTATCTGATTAAGGATCTCAGCATTATTAGCCAGTGGACTACCCATATTAGCTTGCCAGTTAGCCAGGATTTCTGGGGTAAGTTTGGTGCCATTATAAGACATCATCATCTTAGCAATGGCTTGGTTTTCTGGGCTATAAATATCAGTCATGCACAGCTTGCCAAACCATCTACTGGCACCAAGGCCGGCGTAGTTCACTAGCTCTCGCTCATTGACTTTATTTTTGTTATAGACAATGCTTCGTGCATATTTGCCTACCCCAAACCATTCCCCATCTGGATCTTGGTAGTGCGCCGGCACCGTAGTCGCCAAGGTTCGTGACCCTACTGGCTGCAAGACATGGCTGGCACTAGCGTTGGCCAGTGTATAGACGCTATGCATCATTAACATATCTACGCCTTTGGGGAGCTTAACATCGAAATGCAAAGGTGGCTCTTCATCAAAATGAATAGTAAAGACGCTTTTATCTACAGGCACCCACTCAATCAATATACCCGTCTCTTGGCGGTAGGCATCACTAAGCCGACTTAGAGTTTTTATATCTAAATCGGTACCAATTTGGAATCTTTCTTGACTGATTTGGACAGGGTTGTCGGCCTGATTTTCATCCTCATCTTGGGCATTTGAGCACCCGGTCAAACTTAGCGAGGCAAGAATAAAGACAGACAAAGCTCTTTTTAGCAACTTGCTATTTGACCTAACAACCTTGAGCATGAAATAGAACCTATAGATAAAAAATGCAGAATCAATGGAGCGTTCAGTATACCTGAAAACCACCTTATAAATAACGCCCACAAAGCGCGTTAACGGCAGCTTCAGTACGTAATATTCGACTGCCTATACTAACAGACTGACAGCCATTATTTTGTAGTAAAGACACTTCATAATCAATCCAGCCTCCTTCAGCACCGATACATAGCACCTGAGGTAAACCTGCCTGCTCAATATATTTATTAAAAGACAGTGGGCTGTAAGGATGGGCCACCACAAGGCTACGATCTTTGGCCCATGGAGCCAGCTCATCCTCTACAAAGGGCTTAAAGCGTTTTTTTAATTGTATCTTTGGCGGTATGGTATCCACCCCTTGCTGCAAGCCTTCTGTGACAAACTCATCAATTCTCTTGAGCATAGGACTTTGCCAATAGCTTTTATCGGTGCGATAGCTGTTAACCAAGATAATTTCAGCCACCCCTATGGCCGTCATATCCATTATCAATCGGCGCAATACCTTCGGCCGCGGCAAAGCCAAAACCACCGTTAAATCCAGTTTGCTCGGAGGCATCGTATCCAAGTTTAGCTGACCCAGCTTAAGCTGCTTATCTGACACAGCTTCAATAACCGCTGTGCCTAACTTACCTTTTAAACTACCTACCTTTAAGCTATCACCTGCTTTAAGCCCAAGCACCTGCTGCACATGGTTAATTTGGTCAAGGTCAGTAATACTAATACAAGACTGATTATCATCTAGCTCAGGTAACAGTAGGATATTCACTATGCCTCATCCTCACCGCGTCTGCGGACCTTAAAATGATCCAAATCCACTTCTTCGTCTCTAGGATCAGCCTCTTTATCTGTCATTTGATTGGCCTTTAACAGACTCTCTATCATCGCCAATTGCTGCTGCATGGCATTGCTTTTGGTAGTCACCAACTGCTGCCCTTTTTGGCCTGCCAGCTTAGCTTGCTCAGGATAAGTCAGCCACTCAGCCACACTGTCCGCCAGTGTAGCATTAGGCGTTGCATGAGTGTTATCCGCCCCTTTAGAAGCTTTATTATTTCGATCGCCATCAACGGCATTGACTACTTTTAAGGCGCCCACGTCATTTAAGGCCGCCACCACTTCATGACAAGATTGGGTATAAGGCCCCATAATAATGGGCTTGGCTAAGCTTGCCGCTTCAATCGGATTATGACCTCCAATATTTACCAAAGACCCACCCACTAAGGCCACATCTGACAGCTGATAACAGGAAGTTAACTCACCCATCGTGTCAGCCAGATAAACTTGGGTGGTGGCTTCAATAAGCTGCTCTTGACTACGGCGCTGATAAGTCAAATCGGACTGTTTAAGTAGCTCAGCCACTGCATCAAAGCGCTCAGGGTGACGAGGCACTAAAATCAGTAAAGCATTGGCCAATTTAGACTGAGCCATAAGCTGTTTGTGAGCTTCAATGGCTGCCTTTTCCTCTCCTTCATGAGTACTCCCAGCCACCCAAATAGGGCGATCAAACACTTCAGGATTTGAGCCGAACTCAGCTTGTAAAGCTTGAGTTTTAGCCGTCAACTCAAGATTGGACTGAGAGGTAGGAGCCGCTCCTGTTGACCACTTTAAAGAATCCGCTCGGCGTATCTTAGCAACTTCAGTTCCTAAGCGGCGAAAGCGTTTCGCTGAGTCTGCATCTTGAGCAATAATCATGCTGATGTTATGCATCATGCTTTTGCTAACAGACTCATACTTGGCATAATTTTCGAAAGATTTTTGTGACAATCTGGCATTAACCAGCACCGAAGGAATACCTGACTGTTTTAACACCGCCAATATATTGGCCCACAGCTCTGTTTCTACAAACATGGCCAAATCTGGCTTAGCCTTAGCAACAAACTTCTCAACTATCGCTTTATCATCAACAGGGACAAAAGTATGAACCATTTGCTTGTTAGCAATGGCATCTGCAAAGAGCTGTTCGGTTCGCGCAAAGCCAGTTTGGGTAGTATTGGTAATCCAAATCTTAGCCCCTTGCTGCAGCATCACTTTTAGCATAGGTGCAATGGTATTGGTTTCCCCTAAAGACACAGCATGGCACCAGATGTTTGCCCCGTTCAAAGGACTGGCCACCGAAAGAGATTGGGATGAGCCTATAGCATTAGCAGGAGGCTGCGGATAGGAACGACCATAACGAGAGTCAATTTCTTGCTTGTAATCGGCCACTGGCATATCGCTTTTTTTGGCTTGCTTATAGCGGCGCCACAACACCAGTCTATACAGAGGCTTTAACAGTTTGATTGCTAATTTATAATACCAAGGTGGGGCTACAGCCTTAGTGCTCTTGGCAACATGAGATGCTGAAGAATAGGCTGAGTTAGAAGCATTGGCGTCTTTGTTGTCTGTCATAATCAACCTATGGTCACCTTGTAAAAAATTACAGCCGTCAATTACTTTAGTGATTTACTTTAAAAGCTCATTAATTAACAGCTTTGTTAAAAAAAACCAAGTAATCAGGCACTTTGATAAAACGGTTTGGATAAAAAATAGCCGGTATTCTACCGCATTTAAAATTTATAAAATAGCCATTACTATCAGCAATCTCAGCATTATAGTAAGGGGCTAAACAGACGTATTCCTGAATCAAAAAGCTGTTTGTAAGTGGGTCGAGTCTCCCACTCTTCCAGATTTAGCAGCTCACACTGTGTTAAGTAAGCTTGTTGGCAAGTATAGACCTGCTCTACGATACTTGGGGTGTACAGCGCCAAGCTAATCTCCATATTCAGATAAAAGCTACGCATGTCCATGTTGACGGTGCCAAACAGACAATAGTCATCATCAATAACCACTGTCTTAGCATGCAGTAAACCGCCTTTAAATAAGGCGATATTCACCCCTGCTTCCATCAAAATTGAGTAAGAGGCCTGTGAAGCATGTTGAACAAAAAAGGAGTCTACTTTTTCGGGCAGGATTAAAGTGACCTCCACCCCTCTTTTAGCCGCTGTGGTTAAGGCAGCCAGCAAGGCCTCATCCGGTACGAAATAAGGCGTTGTTATCAGAATACGGTGATCCGCTCTATGGAAAATTGTCAAAAGAGTGTTATAAATCACATGCTCGGTAATGCGCGGTGCTGAAGGGATAACTTGAGCCATAACATTGTCTATCACCGGCATATTAGCAATAGCACGCATATAAGGCGGTAAGCTTGGGTCTGGATCTACCTCATAATCGGGGTCTTGCTCGGAGGCCTTAAAGTCATGTCCATACTCATCGCTTAAATTCAAAGACGAGATTTGTCTGGCCAAATAGCCGGATGCCTTATCGTTAATGTCATTAATTGCCGGCTTGGGACGATATAGTTTACGGGTATACATATTGATATTGTTTTCAATACGAAAACCTAGCTGCTGTAAGTTACGGGTACTTTCTGCCCCAATATCGGTGACGTTAACCGCTGCCAATGCGGTGACCACACTCACTGCATTATCACTTTGTATGCGCATAATAAGGTCAATCCATTGCCCCACCGCTTTATCCTGTTTAAAGAACTCAGGATCAACTAGATTAAAGCTACCGGTATAACCAATATCATCATCAATCACTACAATTTTTCGATGGTTACGTAGATCACTACGCTTAAATAAGGTTTTGAATAAACCCACGGGCAACGACTGGTGAATAATAACCCCAGCTTCGACCAGCTTTTCATACCAATCATCGGTAAAAAAGCTAAAGCTTCCCACACTATCCGCCAATATTTGACACTCTACCCCTCTTTCAACCGCTTCAATTAAAGCTTGAAACACCTCTTGCACCCGGCCTTTGGGATAAATAATATAAAATTCCATTAAGATTAAGGCAGAGGCATTATTAATGTCTTGTATCAAAGTATCAAAGGTACTATCAGCAGAGGTCAATAGCTGCATACGGTGATTATCATAAACCCCAAAGCCAGTGTCATAGGTGCCAATGCGACTCACGCCTTGATAGCGCTTAGGCAGAGCGTCATCCACTTGTGCTAGTTGAATATCTTGACGCTTAGCCACCCCTTTTAGCATGTTTTGGGCCTGCGAATTACGCAGCTTATAGCTCTTACCCAAATAAGGCTCACCCACCAACATATAAGCAATAATACTAAAAAACGGAATAGCAAATAATAGAACTAACCAAGCGATAGCAATACCTGTGTTGCGCTGCGTCGATAAAATACGCACCACCATAAACACGGTTAATACTAAGTGAATTGACACCCCTAACCACGCCCAGTTTCCTGCAGATAGAGATTCTAGCGACGACATCACTCGATCTAGTTGCTGGACTAAATCTACTTGAGCAGTCAGGACGAGAGAAGATAGTGCAAAGGGAGCCATGAGTTATACGACAGATTGAGTATTTATTATTAAGGATAAAGAGCTTAGCGATAGATTACTCGTTTGAGGCTAAAAATGCCAACAATGCTTTCTCATTGGGCGGTTCAAACTCATTAGGCGCTTCAAACAGTCTCACAGTCATGATAACTACCACACTTAGCTACTGTTGAAGAGATTATGACTGCCTGCTTAAATAAAACAGTTTTGCATAAAGTGATAACCCTAATTGATAACCCTGCTTTTATTTTAAATAGGCCACTACAGTTAACACAGAGGTCACGTTTAGGAGAATGGTTACTGCCTGTAACTTGATTATCCCACTCAAATTCACTGCTAATAAAAAAAGCTGTACCCTGTTTTGGGTACAGCTTCTTATAAACCACGAATATCTACCAAACAAACTAGGTCATTCTAATCGCACCGTCTAAACGAATAACATCAGCGTTTAGATAGGCGTTCTCAATAATGTGTGCTACCAAGTTTGCAAACTCTGACGGCTCACCTAAACGCTTAGGATAAGGTACGCTGGCCTTTAGTTGCTCTTGTGCTTTTTCTGGAAGGCCTGCCATCATAGGCGTCGCAAAAATACCTGGGGCAATGGTCATCACTCGAATACCATGACGTGTCAGCTCACGCGCCAAAGGCAGAGTCATTCCCACTACACCTGATTTAGATGAAGAGTAGCTGGCTTGGCCGACTTGACCATCGAAAGCAGCGATGGAAGCGGTATTGATAATAATACCTTGGTCTTCATTATTCGGTCCGCCTTCAGCTGCTACCCGCTTAGCAATGCTTGAAGCCACCAAGCGGGCCACGTTGAAGCTGCCTATTAGGTTGACTTGCACCCCTTTATTAAACTGATCTAGGTCGGCTGGATTGTTATCTCTATCTAGTAGCTTTTGTACAATAGCAATACCTGCACAGTTAACGCTACCTGCTAAACCCCCAAACTCTTTTTCCGCAGTCTCAACCGCAGCTTGAACCTGCTCTCCATTGGTGACATCGCAGCGAACAAAGCGTACGGCATCACCCAGCTCCTTAGCCAACGCTTGACCTGCTTCTTCATTGAGGTCTGCAATGACCACATTAGCGCCGCGTGATACCAGCTCTCTAGTGGTTGCTTCGCCCAGACCTGAGGCACCGCCGGTTACGATAAAAGTTTGTGATTCAGTTTTCATATAACATCCTTATAATATTTTTATTTAACAAAACGACCCATCAATAAAGTAAAGAGGTACTTCTTCGGCCAAGTCTTAGTATATTATTATATTTTATTGGCGCAATAAGAAGCGCTGAGTTTTACCACTGGGTGTTTTTGGTAATGACTCTACAAACTCCACAAAGCGTGGGTAAGCATGGGCGGAAAGTCGCTTTTGTACCAGCGCCTTAATTTCGCTCACCAACTCTTCCGTCCCAACAATGCCTAGTTTTAACACCACAAATGACTTAATCACATGACCACGCACTTCATCTGGCACCCCTACTGCTGCAGACTCAGCGACCGCTTCATGCTCCATAACACAGTTTTCAACATCGGTAGGCCCAATACGATAGCCGGCGGTAATAATAATGTCGTCATCGCGTCCTGCAAACCAGAAAGTACCATCTTCATGACGCTCGACCACATCCCCAGTCAAGTAGTAATCTCCTGAGAAGGCATCCTTTTCATTCCAGCTGTAGCCTTTAAAATAAAAAGCTGGTGATTCACTGACCACTACTGCCAATTGGCCTTGAGTACCATCTTCAACGGGTTGCAAGTTATCATCGAGCACCACAAGCTTGTGTCCTGGCATAGGAACCCCCATACTTCCAGTCGGAGTTTCATGAGTTAGAGCATGGTGCATACAACAGGTCATACCGGTTTCTGTTTGACCATATTGATCAAATACATCACAGCCTAAATTGTCTTTTACCCAGTTAACCACTTCAGTATTTAAAGTCTCACCTGCTGAGTTGGCAACACGCAGCGATAATTTATCTGCCGCATTTTCAAATACGCCACTAGACTTCATCATTCGAAAGGCCGTTGGTGATGAGGCAATATTGGTAATTTTATGACGCTGTAGGAAATCAAGGGTGTTTTGAGCATCAAAGCCCATCTCATTAAAGTGAGTAGTAATACCCATCAATAAAGGACCAGTAATGGCGTAATACAAGCCATATGCCCAGCCTGGATCTGCCATATTCCAGTAGTTATCCGTTTCCTGCAAATCGATAGCATAACGCATATATAAGTAAAAGGTAGATAAGGCAGCAAGCGGTACACTCACCCCTTTTGACTTACCCACTGTACCTGAGGTAAACATCTGCAAAAACGGTGCATCAGCATCTAGCATAACCGCTTCAAAGTCAGTGTCGAAACCCTCAATATCTTTAAAATTGGCATCTGTATATTGGCTGGCATCCTCGCCCTCTTTAGTCACTAACACCATCTGCGGTAAGTTAGTAATTTCTTCAAACTTTGATCGGTTATCAAGGTTGGTAAACACCACCTTAGTGTCTGCCTTATCTAGTCTATACTCAATAGCCTCAACCCCAAAGGCAGTAAACAAGGGCTGATAAATCGCACCGATACGCCAAGTGGCTAAAACAATAATGAGCAACTCTGGCGTGCGCGATAGCATTGTGGCCACTCTATCGCCTTTTTTCACGCCATAACTTTGTAGCATGTGAGCCACTTGAGCGCTTTTTTTATCTAATTCATCAAAGGTAAGTTGAGTTATGTTTTGCTTGGTATCTTCATGAACCAAGGCAACTTTATCCCCTAAACCATTACGGACATGCCTGCCACAACAAGCTAGGTAAGCATTAAACTGATCTTGAGGATGGTCATTAAAGATTTCTTTAATAAGAGTATCTGGTGTGAATGCTTGATAGAAATCAGCATAATTTTGAGGCGCAATAGACTTTACTGTAGTTACTGACATAACCGCTATTCCTTTAGCTTAATTACTGTTCTAGGGGAAACAAGTACCCCACTCAAAGGCCTATACCTTGCCTCCTTATTTGGAGGTTTCTTTATTTTTAGGACAGTCAGGCCGTTAATTTCCTTTTAACCCCTCTATTAATAACCGATTTTAATACTTATTTCAATACAAAACGTATCATTAATAAAAATTATAAAAAAAAGCAGCAAACCAAAGTTCGCTGCTCATTAGAAGTTAAGGCTAATTTATATTTCTCTGCACACGACAAAAAAATCATCCCCACCGGATTTTCATAGGTTTAGGGGTTAAAAAGCTAACTAATTGTCG
>ERZ808051.1928-NODE-1928-length-11948-cov-5.924101_pt1 | contig 11948 bp, 8 predicted proteins | sample MGYA00380199_ERZ808051 | MGnify/ENA primary metagenome ERZ808051 (study PRJEB31490, sample SAMN06133391) | mouse gut metagenome | isolation source: J11 | host: mice | place: China: Chengdu | collected 2015-05 ...
GGGCGCCGGCTGCGCCGGTACGCCTTGGGCGCTCCCGGCGGGAGCGTCCTTGACCGTGGGCCGGGGGCTGTAGCGGATGCAGCTCTTGGGCAGCACCTTGCGCAGCACCCGCTCCAAAACGGTGCGCTCGATGGGCTTGGGGACAAATTCCGTAAATCCCTCGCTGCGGAACATCTCTCTGGCGCCGCTGACCGTGTTGGCGGTCAGGGCGATCACGGGGAGGTCCTGGTAGACGCCGTTTTGGAGCTCGCGGATTTTTTTCAGCGTCTCCACGCCGTCAAACCCCGGCATCATGTGATCCAGGAAAATGATGTCATAGCCGCCGTCGGCGCACCGCGCCACCGCCTCCCTGCCGCTCAGGCAGGTGTCCACCTCGATGCCGTAGCTGCCCAGAACGCCCTTGGCCACCACCAGGTTCATCTCCTCGTCGTCCACCGCCAGCGCCCGGACGCCCGGGCAGGTAAAGGGCTTGCGCCCCGCCGCCTGGGCCTCGGCGAACCCCCGCTCTCCCAGCTCGCCGTTGAGCAGATTTGCCACGGAGAGGGCGGAAAAGGGCTTATGGATCATAAGCAGCCTGCTGCTGCCGGACAGAACGAACTCCTTCTCCGCGATGACCACCACCCGGAGATCGCCCGCCAGCTCCTCGTAGTAATTCGGGTTTTCCAGGTACTCCGCCTGGGCGATGAACACGTGGGTCAGCTGGTGGCTGCGCCGCAGTTTGAGCAGGCCGTCAAAGCTGTGGGTCTGATACCCTTTGATGCCCAGCCCTTCCACCAGATTCAAAATCAGCCCGTCGTAATACTCCCGGACCTCGTCACAGCTGTACTTCTCCGGCTTGAAATAGCAGGCGATACAAAGCTCGTCCGGGTGGTTGAGCACAATGCAGGGCCGCTCGTCCGCCACACCCTGGGGGATGACGATATGGGCGGACAGCCCCTGCTGCTCTTTGCGGTCAAAATGGATGAAGCCGCCCATGGCGGTGAGCAGCCCCCGGGCGATGGGGAGCCCCAGCCCTAACCCGCCCGCGAAGCGGCTACTCCCGGAATCCGCCTGATAAAAGACATTGTAGATCTGTGTCAGCTGGGAATCGGTCATGCCGATGCCCGTGTCGCGGATATCCACAATGAGATTGATGCCGTAGTTCTCCCGGCGGCACCGGATGCGGACGTTGACCCCCCCTTCCTCAGTGAACTTGATGGAGTTTTCCACCAGAATCTTGAGCACATGGGAGATCTTCTCCGCGTCTCCCACCAGGGCGGCGGGCATCTTTGGGTCGATGTCGAACACCAGCTCCAGATGCTGCCGGTTGCTCTGAAGGGCGGTCATGGTGATCACATCGTTCAGCACGGAGGTGATCATGTATTCCTTTTTGGCCGGAGTCAGCGTCCCCTCCACAATCTCCGTGTAGTCCAGCATATTGTTGATCTGGCTGGACAGCCGCTTCCCCGCCATTTTGATGGACGCCATATCGGACCGGATATCCGGGGGGAGGTCCCTGCCAAGGGCCACCTCGCTGATGCCGATGACCATATTGATGGGGGTGCGCAGCTCATGGGACACATTGGACAAAAAGACGGCGTTCTGCTTGCCTGCGGTCTCCAGCTCCGCAAACATGTTCTTATACCACTCCTGCTGGAGGTTCCGCCGGTTGATCCAGTAACGGGAAAGGGCCGATCCTCCGAACACCAAGAGGATGCCCAGCCCCAGCCGGAAGGCGTCCCGGCTCCCCATCTGGCAGGAGATGGTGCGGAGGATCAGGACGTGGTACAGCAGGCCCAGCACATACACGGCCTCGATGGCGTGCATCACCCACTTTTTATTCAGCATAAACAGGGCGAGAATCAGAATGCAGGCCACCGCGGGGAGGTCAAACAGGCTGGTCGGATGTACGCTGAAGAAAAAGAACTGGGCCAGCAGCAACCCGGAGCACAGGTTTTCATAAAAGGCGCCTGAACCGACCCTGGCAATGTGCAGGAACCACACGCTGAAGCAGCCCGCCCCAATCAGCGGGATGACCCAGAGCTCCCACGCCAGGGCCACCGTGATCAGCGTCAGCACGGCGCTGAACACCGTGGTTATGACCGCCAGCAGCAGACGCCTGCCTGTCTGTTCCTCAGCCCTCATGGTTCCTCGAACTCCTGGGCGACCCGGTCCAGCAGGTCCTGGGGGAGAAAGGGCTTTTTCAGATAATTCGCCGCCCCCAGTTTAATTGCGCTGACCACGTCGTCCCTTGCCCCCGACGCCGTAAGGAAGATCACCGGGATGTCGGCGCCGAAGTCCTTCATGCGCTCAAAGGTCTCAAAGCCGTTCATCCTTGGCATTTCAATGTCCAAAAGGACCAGATCCACTTCTTCCCGACGCAGGGTATTCAATGCCTCTGTCCCCGAGCTTGCGCAGAACACGACGTAGTCCTTTCCCAGAATCTTTTTCGTTCTGGCCAAATTCATGCTGTCGTCATCCACCACTAAGATACACTTTTTCATAATTGCCTCCTTGTTTTGTTGCCCGGGTATTTCGGGCAACCCTGCGGGGTTTATTTTAAATGAAAGCGGCGCAAGAATCAATCCCATATTTCGGTTTCTCAACAGGATTGGAGCGGGAATGCCGGTGAACTATGTGATGGAAAGAATTGTACCGCGAAACGGGGAAGTAATCAAGTAGGAAATGAACGATTTGTCCCGGGCGGGTCTGGAATGGGGGCGGCGCACCCCTCTGAACACGGCGAAAACTGAATTTGCCGCCTCCGTAAAACATACGGAGGCGGCAAAAAATCGCAAGCCGAAAGCCGAAACGTTATTCACCGGCGCGCCTTTGTTATGGATAACAGGCGCGCCGCGGCATGTCAGACGCTCGAAAAGCAGCCCGGCTCCCTGTCCCCTCAGTCCGGAGTCAGAACAAAGGCTCCGCCCCGGCCGACGCAGTCCGCCAAAAGAAGATAGGGCGTCTCCACATGGCCGATGACGTTAACCCGTTCGTCGGCGGGCAGATCCCGGAGGACCAGCTGAAGTTCCCCGGAATAACGGCTGTAACGGCTGTTGTCCAGAGTGACGCTCCCCCTTCGCCGCTCCACGCAGTTTTTGGGTTGCACCGCCCCGCCGAAACAGGAGTACGTCCGGGATTCGGCAAAGCGGACGAGCTGCGCGGGGGAATCCACCCGGTTGGTGAAGGGTTTCCCGTAGAGGGCGGCGGCATCCCCCTCCAGCCGGGCGGGGATTTCCAGCACGCCATCCCGGCAGAACCGCTGGATCCGGTCAAGCTCCCGCGGGGAAACGCCGGGGTCCCCCACAAAGATCTCCTCCACCCCGAAATGGATGGCCAGATCGGCAAAGCAGGCCGACGGGGGCAGGCCCCGGTGCCGTTCCAGCGTGGGCAGGCCCAGGCGGAGGGGGCCCCGCAGCTCCCTGTCCCCGGGGATGAATGCGAGCACCGGTATTCCCGCTTCCCGGAGGGCCTGGGTGGACTCCCGGAAAAAGCGGTCGTCCAGGCCGGTCTCCGGCCGCGGGTAGAAGTTGTGCATCGCCATGACCTTCACCGCCCCGCGGGCGATCCGCCGGGCGGCGGCGGGATCAGTGGTGGAGGCGTTGAGCACAATGGGCAGGCGCCTGGCCAGGGCGGCGATCTCCTCCTCGGAAAAGCCGTAGTCCACCCGGAGGGCCCAGAGGCCAAGGGCTTCCGCCAGCCGGACAAGATCCGGCTGGCGGAACTGGTCGACGGTTTTCGTGGATACGTCCCCGATCACCCGGTATCCGTTCCGGGAAAGCCACCCGCAGATTTCCTCCGCCTGGCGGCAATAGCCGGGAGAGAACTCCTCGCTGATGTGGAGGGAGAGAAACACCGGAGCGCCGCAGCCGGCGTCCCGCTCCAGAGCGGGACACCGGCTGTCAAAGGACGTGAGGTAGACCGAACGGCCCAGAGAATCAGGCATTCGCCACTTCCTCGTCCTTCACCATGATATTGGTGAAGAGGAAGCCCATAATGTAGCTGATGATCAGGCCAATGACAAAGAAGAGCACGCTCTTGGCCGCGCCATTGGGGCCGGCGGTCATAACGAAGCAGCCCAGCAGGCCGGAGGGGCCCCAAGTGGTGGAGGCCACCTGCATCAGGTTGACGAAGGCGCCGCCGAAACCGGCGCCCAGGCCGGCGGTGAGGAAGGGTTTGCCCATGGGAAGGGTGACGCCGTAGATCAGGGGCTCGCCTACGCCCAGGATACCGGCGGGCAGAGCGCCGTCAATGACGCTGCGGAGGCGCTTGTTGCCGCACTTCTTGCACTTGAGCCAGATGGCGATGGCAGCGCCCACCTGTCCGGCGCCGGCCATGGCCAGGGCGGGGTAGAGATACACGGCGCTGAAGGTTTCAAGCTGAACGGTGTACAGGGCCACCAGGCCGTGGTGCATACCCATGGCCACCATGGGCAGGAACAGCGCGGCGCCCAGATAACCGGAGATGGCCCGGACCACGGGAGAGGTGCTCAGAGCCACGGCGCCCACGATCTTCACCAGAACGGTGGAAATGAGGCCGGTGATGGGCATGACGATGAGGATATAGGGGACCAGAGTGACGATGAGGGTCAGCAGGGGCGTGAAGACGATGTCCAGCGCGTCGGGCATCTTGGAACGGATGGCCCGCTCAATCTTGCACATGAACCACACGCCGATGACGGCGGCCAGCACGCCGCCGCGGCCGGCCCGGAGAATGGCGTCCAAGGGCTGGGCCTCATTGTAGAGATGGACCACCTTGGCGATGGCGTCGATGCCGCCCAGGGTGGTGATCACGCCCAGCATGCCGCCCAGGATGGGGGTGCCGCCGAACTTCTCGGCCGCCCGGTAGCCGGCCCACGCGGTCAGGTAGGCCATGAAGGCGGAGTTGATGAGCCCCAGCAGGCTGGTGACGATGATGTACCAGCCCGCCGCCAGCACCGCGTCGTTGCTCTTGAAGATCTGCTGGAGCAGGGTGTTGACGCCGGCGCACAGACCGGCGGCGATGACGCCGGGGATCAGGGGCACGAAGATGTCGCCGAAGGTCTTGAGCATGCTCTTGACCTTGTTGTCCTTCTGGGACGCCTTGAGGTTGGCCTTGTTGGCCTTCCAGTCTCCGCCGGCGGTCATTCCGGCGCTGTCCGCGTCGGCGGCGGCGGGAATGCCCAGGTCCTTGCAGTAGTCGGCGCACTTGCGGCACTTGCCGGGGCCCACCACGACCTCAATGTAGTTGGCCCGGTCGTGGACAATGCCCATGACGCCCTCAATACCCTTCAGGTTCCCCTCGTTGATGGCGCCATCGTCCTTCACATTGATCCGCAGACGGGTCATGCAGTTGGTGGCGGTAATGACGTTGGCTCTTCCGCCCACTCCTTCCAGGATCTTCTGTACCAGTTGTTCGATGGTCATGTGAATTACCTCTCTTTCTCGAAAAATGGTGGTAGGAAAGGGATTTGCGGGGATATCTTATTTGACCATGCGCGGCGCTTCCCCCGCACGGGCTGGGAGGCGGCGCGCAAAGTGCACCTGCTCAGCGGCCCTGGACGGCGTCCCGGACCTTGCCGCCCGCCTTTTCCAGCAGAGCCAGGGCCTCCTCCTTGCCGCAGGAGGCCAGGATCATGGTGATGGCGGTTTTGACCTTGCCGTCGGCGGCGTCAATGGTGGCGCGGGCCTTGTCCCGGTCTACCCCGGTGGCCTCAATGACGATGTTTTCCGCCCGGACCTGGAGCTTGGCGTTGCTCTGCACCACGTCAACCATGAGGTTGTGGTAAGCCTTTCCGGTGCGAACCATGGCCCCGGTGGAAATCATATTGACAATGAGCTTCTGGGCGGTGCCGGATTTGAGCCGGGTGGAGCCGGTGAGCACCTCGGGCCCCACCTCCACCTCGATGGCGATGTCGGCGGCTTTGCCCACGGCGCTGTCCCTGTTGCAGGCGATGGCGGCGGTGACGCAGCCCAAACTCCTGGCATATTCCAGACCTCCCAGCACATAGGGGGTCCGGCCGGAGGCGGCGATGCCCACCAGCACATCCCCGCCGGAGAGGTTATGCTCCTTCAGGTCCCGGACGCACAGCTCCCGGTCGTCCTCGGCCCCCTCGATGGGGAACCGCAGGGCCCGGTCGCCTCCGGCGATGAGGCCCACCACCATGTCCGGCTCCACCCCGAAGGTGGGGGGACACTCGGAGGCGTCCAGCACGCCCAAGCGCCCGCTGGTGCCCGCGCCGATGTAGAACAGCCGTCCGCCCTGCCGGAAGGCTTTTTCCACCGCCTCAATGGTCCGGGCAATCTGCGGCAGAGCCTTTTCGACGGCCAAGGGGACGTTACGGTCCTCCTGGTTCATCACCGTGGCAATTTCCAGCGCGGACATCTGGTCCAAATCCATGGTTGCGGCGTTGCGTTTTTCTGTCGTCATGCGGCTGAGATCCATACAATCAACTCCTACTCTCTTTCATAAATTGTCGGCCGTGAGACTGGAAGCCTGCCTTGCGCCTGTGTATAACGTCATTTTAAACAAACAAAAAAATATGTCAACATTCTCTGAAAAATGTGGTACAATATTTTACCAGAAACAGACTTTTGAATAAAATGGAAGAACCCTTGATTAAAAGAGGAGGAAAATTGTGAAAAATATACTACTCAGACTTCGGGAGACACAAAGCGCCATGAGCAGCACGGAGGCCACCATCGCCCAGTACATCTGCGCCCACCCGGAGGAGGCGGCCCACCTCACCGCCCGGGAGCTTGCGGAACGGACCTATTCCTCTCCCTCCAGCGTGGTCCGTCTGTGCCGGTTCGTAGGGTCCTCCGGGTATAAGGAATTCCGCCAGGACCTGCTGCTGGATGTTCACACGCTGGGGGAGCGGGGCTCCCATGAGGAGGCGGAGCTGGACGGGACCGCCACCATCCCCGAGATCATCGGCAGCATCACCAGGCGGAACATCCAGTGTCTGGAAGACACGCAGTACCTGCTGAATCCGGAGGATGTGGCGGACTGCATGGAGCTCATCCGCAAGGCGCGGACTATCCTGCTCTTCGGCATCGGCGCGTCGCTCTGCGTGGCGCGGGACGCCTATCTGAAATTCCTGCGGGTGGACAAGCCCTGCGTCCTCAACGACGACTGGCACTCCCAGCTTCTCCAGGCCCGGAACGCCACGGCGGACGACGTGGGCATTGTCTTTTCCTACTCCGGCCAGACCCACGAGATGATCGAATGCATCAAAGCCCTGAAGGAGAACAACGTTCCCGTCATCGCCGTCACCCGTTCCACCCCGTCCCCCGTGGCAAAGCTGGCGGACTACCGCCTCCACACCGCCACCAACGAGTTCACGTTCCGCATGGGGGCCCTGTCCTCCCGGATGGCCCAGCTCAACGTGGTGGACATCCTCTACGCCAGCTTTGTAAACGCGGAGTATGACTACTGCATGAAGCGCTTTGTAAAAACCCACATCTTCAAGGAGGGCCAGTGACGCCGGCCCCAGCGGCGCAAACCGTCAGGGGGCAGAGGCTCCCGGCCTTGCCAATCCGCCTCCGGAGGGGCGGGCCGAGGGCGCCATCGCCTCCGCAGAACAGCGCCGCCGCCCACGCACGGAGGGCAGCGGCGCTGTTTTTGTTTCAGGCGTTTTGTTACCAGGTCAATTCCAGATACAGGTCCTTATACTGCTTGGCGGAATTCTCCCAGGACAGGTTCTTGTCCATATCCCGCCGCACCATCTCGTCCCAGCGGCCGCGCTCATTGAAATAGACGGTCTTTGCGCGGTTGATGGCATCCAGCAGCAGGCCGGCCTCATAGCGGTCAAAGGTAAACCCGTTCCCCGTATTGACATATACATTGTACGGTTCCACGGTGTCCTTCAGGCCGCCGGTCTCCCGGACGATGGGTATGGTGCCGTAGTGCATGGCAATCAGCTGGGTCAGCCCGCAGGGCTCGAACTGGGACGGAACCAGCAGGGCGTCCGCGCCGGCATAGATTCTGTGGGCCCGTGTCTCATCATACATGATATTGGAGCACACGTTCCCCTTGTACGCGTTCTCATAATAGCGGAATGAGTCCTCATACACCCAGTCGCCGGTGCCCAGCACCACGATCTGCGTGTGCTCATCCATCACCTGGGGGATAATGGCGTTGACCAGATCCAGGCCCTTCTGATCCGTCAGGCGGGAGATCAGGCCGATCACAAACTTATGATCGTCCTGCTCCAGCCCCAGCTCCTCCTGGAGCCGGCGCTTGTTCTCCTTCTTTTTCTCCAGCACATTGGCAGCGCTGTAATTTGCATGCAGTCTGGCATCGGTGTCAGGGTTCCAGATGTCATAGTCGATGCCGTTGACAATGCCGCGCAGCTTGCCGGAATGATACCGCAGATGGGCGTCCAGATTTTCACCATAGTAGGCGCTCTGAATTTCGCCCGCATAGGTCTGGCTCACCGTCGTGATAATATTCGAGTACGTCAGGCCGCCCTTCAGCATATTTGCGTCTCTGTAGCCCACCTTCAGGGCGTCCTTGTTAAAGACGTGGTCCGGAAGCCCGGACCAGTAGCGGATCGTGGGAATATCATAAACCCCCTGGAACCGCAGGTTGTGGATGGTCAATATGGTTTTTGCCGTGGTCAGCTTCGTATTGACAAACTGGGTCCTCAGATATACGGGGACCAGGGCGGCCTGCCAGTCGTGGCAGTGAATGATATCGGGTATCCAGTCCATGAAGTTCAGCGCCGCCAGGGCCGCCTTGGCGAAGTAGCAGTATTTGGGAATGTCGTCAATGAGGTTGGTATACGGGTTTCCGTTGCTGAAGAATTCTTCGTTGTCGATGAAATCATATACCACCCCGTCCCAGACATATTCCATAATGCCCACATAGAAGGAGCGGCCGTCCGCGCAGAGATCCATTTCAAAGGAGCCCCGGTACATCATCTTCTCCTGGTACTCCCACGGGATGCACTTGTATCGGGGAAGGATGACCTTCACGTCACAGTTCTGCTTCACCAGCGCCTTGGGCAGCGCGTACATCACGTCGCCCAGACCGCCGGTCTTGACAAAGGGATAGCACTCCGACCCGATAAACGCGACGCTTCTTCTGGGGGTTGTGCAGATTTCTTCCGGGGGCGCGGCCTCCTCAGCCTTCGCCTCCGGCTGCTCCTCGGAAACCGCCTCCTCCGCCTCCGCCTCCGGCTGCTCCTCGGGAACCGCCTCCCCGGCCTTCGCCTCCGGCTGCTCCTCGGAAACCGCCTCCTCGGCCTTCGCCTCCGGCTGCTCCTCGGGAACCGCCTCTCCGGCCTTCGCCTTTCCGGCTTTGGCCTTCGGCTTCGCCTTTTTGGCCCCTTCCGGGGCTTTGGCCTTCGGCTGCTCCTCAGAAACAGCTTCCGCTTCGGTTACTTTGGGCTCTTCCACCAGCCCGCTTGCTTTGCTCGTTTCAGCAGCGTTCGCGTTGCGTTCCGCCGCAGCTGCCGCCGGAGCCTTTTTCCCGCTTCCGGTTTTCCCGTCGTTCTTTTTAGACATCTGGTACCTCCCGATTCAATCATTGAATTTGCGGTTGACATCATATTGGTATTATCGGATCGTTTCCATTTTTAGTTTATACTTTTTTTCAATTTTCAATTATTTTCTTCCAGCGCCCCGCCGGACGGAAGCTTATTTGCCGTCCGGTTTTGTGTCTATATCCTGAAGCTCTTCAGGCGCGGATGCCTCCACCAGCCGCAGGCGGTCCCGGTGGGCCCGGATGACGCCGCCCCCGCCCCGGTCCCCGGTGAGGGCCAGCAGCTGGGAGAACAGACTGCGGGGGAACACCGCCGGGGACCCCCGCTCCCCCTTCCAGCTCAGGGCGCAGATGCGGCCGGGGTGCGCCGCAAAGTCCGCCAGCAGCCGCTCCACGCTGTCCCTCCGGAGCCAGGGCTGGTCGCACACGCAGAACATCACTCCGTCCAGATCCGTCAGGCGGGACAGCCCCAGCCGGACGGAGGCGGACTGCCCCTGATCCGCGTCCGGGTTGGGGACGGGCAGGTAGCCCCGCTCCCCGGCTATGGTCAGAATCTCCGGGTAGCAGCTCACCACACAGGCCCGGGTAAACAGCTCCGCCGGAACCGCCGCGAAAGCCCGCCGGATCATGGGCACGCCGTCCACCGGGTGGAGCAGCTTGTTGCCGCCGAACCGCCGCCCCGCCCCGGACGCCATCAGCACCGCGCCCAGCCTCATCGCCAGAACCGGGAGGGGCCCCGGCGGACAAAGCGGCCCCGGCCCTCCGCTATGACCCGCCCGTCCTCCACCGCCGGCTCCCCGGACAGCAGGACAGTCTCCGTCCGGCCCTTGATCTCAAAGCCCTCGTAGGGCGTGTAGTCCACCGCCTGGTGCTGCGCGGCGGAGGTAATACATCCCGTATATTCCGGGTCAAATATTACAATATCAGCGTCGCTCCCCACCGCCAGCGCCCCCTTCCGGGGGTACATCCCGAAGAGCTTGGCGGGCTGCTCCGACAGCAGCTTCATCATCCGGTGGGCGGACACGCGCCCCGCCGCCACTGCCGCCGTGTACATCAATACCGGCCGGTGCTCCACCCCGGGGATGCCGTTGGGGATCTGGGAGAAGTCCCTCAGGCCCAGCTCCTTCACGCCCTTGAAATGGAAGGAGCAGTGGTCGGTGCCGATGGTGTCGATCTCCCCGGCCTCCAGTCCCGCCCACAGGGCCGTCTGGTCCTCCGCCCCCCGCAGGGGCGGAGAGAGGACAAATTTCGCGCCCTCAAAGCCGGGGAGCTGATATTTTCCGTCGTCCAGCAGCAGGTATTGGGGGCAGGTCTCCACATACGCCGCCTGTCCCCGCGCCCGGGCCATGCGGACCAGCTCCAGTCCCCGCCCGGTGGACAGGTGGACGATGTTCACCGGGTATCCCGCGAGCTCGCCCACGGCCAGCCAGCGGTTGACGGCCTCCGCCTCCACCAACCCCGGCCGGGACAGGGGGTGGGCGGAGGGCCCCAGGTTCCCCGCCGCCCTCTGGGCGGAGATGCCCGCCGCCACCAGGTCGCCGTTCTCGCAGTGGCAGCCCACGATGCCGCCCCGCTCCCCCACGGCCCGGACCACCTCCAGCGCCGTGCCGTCGGACACCCGCAGGTTATCGTAGGCGAAATAGACCTTGTAGGAGGTCACCCCCGCCCGGTCCATGCCGGCCAGCTCCTTTTGAATGGCGGGATTCCAGTCCTTGATGGTCATGTGGAAGCCGTAGTGGCAGGAGGCGGCGCCATCGGCCCGGCTGTGCCACACGTCAAGGGCGGAAGCCAAGGAGGCTCCCCGCTCCGGCTCGGCGAAGTCCAGCACGGTGGTGGTGCCCCCGGCCAGGGCGGCCAGGGTGCCGGAGGCCCAGCCGTCCGCCGTCTCCCGGGGGGTGCCCTTGTTCATCTCAAAATGGGTGTGGGTGTCGATGAAGCCGGGGAACACCAGCTTGCCGGACGCGTCAATCACCCGGCTGCCCCCCGCAGGGAGGCCGGGGCCGATTTCCGCGATTTTCTCCCCAACAATCCGCAAATCAGCCCGGACGGGACCCTCGGGGCAGATCAGTGTGCCGTTTTGGATCAGAATGGACATAAAAACACCTCCAAAGCACGGTTGTGAAAAAACCACAATGACCCTGCGGGGCCCGTGGCCCCGCAGGGTATGCCGCTTACTGCCGGATGACGGTGCCGGTTTTGCCCGCCACGCCGTCCCGGGCCTTCTCCAGCAGGGTGATGAGGGCGGACCGGCCGGGGGCGGACCGGGCGAACTCCACCGCCGCCTGGACCTTGGGCAGCATGGAGCCGGGGGCGAAGTGGCCCTGGGCCATGTACCCCTCCGCCTCCTCCGGGGTGAGGGTGTCCAGCCACTTCTGGTTGGGCTTGCCGAAGTTGACGGCGGCCTTCTCCACTGCGGTGAGGATGATGAGGGTGTCGGCCTCCAGCTGCCGGGCCAGCACGCAGGAGGCGAAGTCCTTGTCGATGACCGCCGCCGCGCCCTTGAG
>ERZ808051.1929-NODE-1929-length-11945-cov-4.647371_pt1 | contig 11945 bp, 6 predicted proteins | sample MGYA00380199_ERZ808051 | MGnify/ENA primary metagenome ERZ808051 (study PRJEB31490, sample SAMN06133391) | mouse gut metagenome | isolation source: J11 | host: mice | place: China: Chengdu | collected 2015-05 ...
GACAGCCAGCGGGAACGTGGAAGTCTCCGGGCTTGAGCTGGAGGCGCTGGAGTGCTCCAGCGGCAGCGGGAACGTGGAGATCCGGGAGCTGGTGGCAGACAGAGTGAAAGGACATACCGGCAGCGGGAACCTGGCCGTGGAGCATGCCGAATTCATATCCGCAGGCCTGGAGGCCGGAAGCGGCAATATCAGGCTGGAGCGGATTAAGGGAAGAGAGCTCAGATGCGGCGCCGGAAGCGGCAACATCAAGGCGGACGCCGCGGTGGCGGAATACCATATGAACACGGGAAGCGGCAATATCAAGCTAAAGGCCGTGGGGGCCGCGGAGATCGTGAACATGTCCGCCGGAAGCGGCAGCGTCAAGCTGGAACTGGAGGGCACGGAGGGCATGGAAGCAACGGTGAGAACCGGATCCGGCAGCGCCCATATCGCGTGGGGGGAGGAAGAGGCCGTGAAAGTCAAAAACGGCACCTATACCTACGGAAACAGTGCATGTAAAGTGAAAGCCAGCACCGGAAGCGGCAGTATCAAGGTCTCCGGGAAGTAGGACGAGAGCAAAGCCTTTGACGGGCTAGGTGTAAAGAAGCTGCCCACCGTCAAAGGCTTGTAGGCTGAATATGGCGATACGGTGTGATTCTGTATACAGCCCTGACGGCCTGGCTGGATAGCAATGGAATTCTCGTGGAGAGGGTGCTGAAGTGGAGGTCCGGATGAAAATCTGTACTTGCTTTTCGACTTGGTAAGTGTTAGAATAGCAGTCATATCGCTTGGTATGCTGGACTGACATTTTGACGGAGATCGGAGGGCCGGTATGGGCATGAAAAGCAGTAAAAGAGAAAAGAACACGGTTGACTCCATATCACAGAGGAAATGTGTTCTGCGGACAACCATCATTTATATGACGGTTTGCCGGGTGATTTTGTTTGTCCTGATATGTCTGCTGTCAGGGGGGGTATCCCTTTGGCTGGCGGCCCTTTATCTGGCATTTGAAGTTATTGCTTCTTACATATTGGCGAAGAAATCCTATATCCCGTTGCGGAGAGTGCTCAACCACGCCGACGCCATGGTGACGGAGAGCGAAGAATACAGTGACGAATATGAGCTGATTGAGATTGCATTCAATAGGCTGTATGCGGATACCGGCAAAATGAAGACTGCGGAATATCGCTATAAACAAAATGCGAAGAAAGAAATGCTCCAGATGCTGCTGTATGGGGACGGAAGCCAGATTAGAACGGAGCAATTAAGGGAAGCTGGTGTAGTATGGGACGGTGATATCTTCTGTGTGGCAAGAGTCAGCATGAACCACCTGGAGACGCTGAAAGAAATCTATTCCTATTCCGATATGAAGCTGTTCAGCTTTGCCATAATCAATATCATGGAGGAGTATCTGCGGAACGCAGGCTATACGGTGTATGGAGTGGATAATGTGGATTACTCTGTGAGCATCATTATCCAGTTAGAGGAGGAATATGAGAACAGCAGTGTATTCAGGCGGGAGACATTTCCGCTGGAAAATATTACGGAGATACAAAAGATATTGTACGGCGCCAAACAGGAACTGGAACGGATTCTGAACTCATTTACCGTATTTATCGGCGTAGGCCGCAGCGTAAAAGGATATGATGCCATTCATCGCTCCTGGCTGGACACTCAATACGCTACAATCTACAGATTTACCAGAGGAGATCAGCTGGTGACCCTGTTTACATCCCATATGGAAAGCTATGAAAGCGGGATACAGTATCCCTGGGACATTGAGAAAAAACTGCTTTCCAACATGAAGGCGGCAAAGGAAGAAGCGGTATTGACGGCATTGGAAGAATTCTTTGCGGCGGTACAGAAGATGGCTCCGGACGAGATGCGCTGGGCAATCAATCAGCTTTTGAACTCCATTTTCCGGATTGGAATGATGAATAATTTTAAGATGAAAGACGGCAATCCCCTTGACTGGAAGATATGGATTCATGAACTCAATGCCACGGACACCAAATATGAAATGAAAGATGTGCTTATCAGACTGATTCTGAATCTGTCCATGGAGGATGAAGAAAGTGAATCCGGAAAAAAGAAGCTGGCGGATTCCGTAAAGCAATACGTGGACGAACATTTCTTTGAGGAGATGATTTCGGTTTCGGAGGTCGCCTCACAGATGGGATATTCGGTGAATTATGTAAGGCAGGTCTTCAAGGAAATACAGGGCAGTTCCGTGTCGGACTATATCCTGGAAAAGAGGATGGAGAAAGCCCGGGAACTGCTGCTTACAACAAACTATACCAGCAAAAAAATCGCTCAGATGGTGGGCTATACGGATAACCGGTATTTCTATGTGGTATTTAAGAAAAAGACCGGCGAGACAGCAGATAGCTTCAGGAAGAGAAAGAATTCAAATTAATACAGACAGCAGCAGAGCCATGTCGGCAATACGACAGGGCTCTTTTATTATGCGCACAGGCGTCAAAATGCGATATAGCAGCAAGCTGACTATTGCATAGATTACAGGGCCCGGAAAGAGGATGTTTGATTTGCTATGGTGTGAAAAAACAAACATGTTTAAAAGTTACGGCATTCTGTGATTGTTATATCTGATACTTGAAAACAAAGCGCAGGCCTTGTTAAATAAAGACATGGCGCACTGCTTTGCGCCAGCCATGGAAAGGATGCAGCAGCACTAGTAAAAAGTACAGGCAATTGGAGTGAAGCAATGGGAAAGAATCAGGTGGATGTATATCCCGTCCCTGAGGGGATAGCGGGAAGAACGGATTTCAGAGTATATGTCAGGCCCGCAAAGAGGGCGGAATGGGAAGAAGCAGTCTGCTATGAGGTCAGTGTGGATATGCACGAAGTGCGCAAGGCCTCCATGGCCTGCTTTGATTTTACCGGAAAAATAGAGGTTAAAATCTGTGTGAATGTGGAGAAATACAGAGAGCTTTATCGGGTGGATATCCGTCCCAGGAGCCGTGGTATCATTCCCAGGTTTACCGAGACGGAGATTTATTTTGAACTGGATAACCCGGAGAATCTTTCTATAGAAGTGAACGGGGACAGATTCCATAACCTCCATTTGTTTGCCGGGAAGACGGAAGAGAAGCCGGAGTGGAAAAACGAAAAGACAGTATTTTTAAAAGGGGACTTAAAACGGCCCAGTGTCCATGGCGGCGATGCCCTGAACCGTGTGCTGCAGAAAATGCCGGCAGGGAGAACCGTGTGTTTCGGGCCGGGAATCCACTACATTGGCGAGTGCATATGGAAGCTTCCCTCCGATACGAATATATACATTTCCGGGGGAGCGGCGGTCATCGGAAGCTTTGTCTGTGAGGGTGTAGAGAATGTGAGAATCTATGGGAAAGGCGTTATGCATCTGGCCGGATTCGAGAGATACAGCTCTCTGCGGGGCGTGCGCATCAGCCAGTCCCGGAATATACAGGTAGAGGGGATCGCTTTCATCAATCCCCCCCACTACACCATATATGTGGGTGGCTGCCAGGATATTGCAATCAGGAATATCAAGTCTTTCAGCTGTGAGGGATGGTCTGACGGAATCGACATCATGAGCAGCAGGAATGTATCTGTTCAGGGAGTATTCATGCGCAACTCGGATGACTGCATAGCGGTGTACGGACATCGCTGGGAGCATTACGGGGACACCTGCAACGTGGTGGTGGAGGATTCCGTTTTATGGGCGGATGTGGCGCATCCCATGAACATAGGATGCCATGGAGACCACGAAAAGGGCGGGGATGTCATCAGGGATATCCGGTTCCGGAATGTGGATGTGCTGGAACATCACGAACCCCAGAAAACATGCATGGGCTGTATGTGCATCAATGCCGGAGACGGCAACACCGTGCGGAATGTGCGGTTTGAGCAGATACGGGTGGAACATATGGAGCATGGAAAGCTTCTGGACCTGCAGACTATATGCGGGAAGTACAATCCCATTCCGGGGAAGTTGATTGAAGATATCTGCTTCAAGGATATTTATTATGACGGTCAGGGAGAAGAGACGTCGGAGATAAAGGGGCTGGCAGGGAGCGAAGTGAGAAATGTCACTTTCGACAATCTGGTGGTAAGGGGACAGCGGATCAGCAATACGGAGCAGGGGAATATTTATGTGGGAGAAAACATTGCCAATATTACATTCGTATGACGTTACACCAGACCGGACACCAGGCGAAAAAGGGCAGGAACCGGCTTTTGCGGGATTGATGGCAGAATTTGTGCCAAAGATGGAGGAGAGAGCGGGAGAGAGCGGTCTGATGCATCCGGGGATTGCTTTGACGGCAGAGATTCTGGACAATGTCCGGATGCAGGTGCGCAGGGGGGAAGAGCCATGGAAGACATACTTTGAGGATATGCTGCTGTCCCGGGCTGCGTCAAAAGAGCCGCCTGTGTGCCTGACGGATCCGGCCGGGACCTGTTTTGCTTCTCAGGACACCAACCGGATGTTTCGACAGGACGGACTGACCGTATATACTCAGGCGGTATTGTATTATGTCACAGGCGACAGCATATATCGGAGAAATGCGCTGCATATCCTCCGGCTGTGGTCCGGGCTGGATCCGGATACCTATTCCTATTTTACGGATGCCTGCATCCATGTGGGAGTTCCCATGAACCGGATGTGTATGGGGGCAGAAATCATCAGATATTCCTCTTATCGGACACAAGGCGGATACGGGGATTTGGAGTGGAGCGACGGTGAGATTTCCGATTTTCAGGAGCATCTGGTGAAACCGGCGGTGAAGACTTTCCTGTCAAGCCGTGACGAGTTTATGAACCAGCATTTGTACACTGTCATGGGAGCTATGTCGGCGTATCTGTTCCTGGACGATGTAAACGGCTACGAAAAGACCGTAGAGTGGTTTACCGTAAACAGGAGAGCAAAAAACCAGGGGTTCAACGGTTCGGTAAAAAGGCTGTTTCGGGAAATCAAAACCGTGGATGAGGTGGGGACAAGGGAGGGCAGCGGAAAGCCGCTGCCGGTACCTGTGATACAGCATATGGAGATGGGGCGGGATCAGGCCCACGGATGCGGGGATCTGACCAACGCGGCAATCATCGCCAGAATGCTTTTGGGACAGAAGACGAAAGTGGATCCGAAAGACGGCACTGTCTCCGGGGCGCAGAATGCGGTGGGCGTCTATGAATTCCTGGACGACAGGATACTGAAAGCGGCGGATTTTTTCTCGCGGTACATGCTGGGCTATGAGACAGACTGGGTCCAGGCACCTTTTTCCATACGGGAGGGGAAAATTGCGGACAATTACAGGGCCATTTCCCCGAACTACAGAGGCCGTTACGATACCATGAACTTTTGGGATCTGTACGCTTACTACACGGACCGGCGACCGGATGTCTCTCTGGAAGAGGAGTATCCTTATTTTTACGAGGCATTTCGGAAGAAAGTGCCGTCCAATTACTATACAGAGGGAAAACAGAAGATAAATTGGGACAATGGGGACGGGGGAGGGGACTTCTGGCTGTTCCTGCCGCCCGGATTGGCCGGCGACGAAAAGCTGCTGGCAAGGCCCCAGAGAGACTACCGGGTGGAAGTGGCGGACCGCGGAGTCATGGTAGGGAACAGGGAGGCCATGTGTGTGAAAGAGGAACAGGGCATAAGGTTTATCCGGTTCCTGCAGTCCGCCGAGAAGAGCAGACTGGCCGTCACATCAGGCGGAACCGGGAATCCGGTGATTGCGTTCCATATCCGAACGGACGGTATAGCGAAACTGACCCTGGAGAATGGAGTGGGAGGAAGTATCTTTCTGCCGGATACCAGGGGACAGTGGGAATATGTCACCTTTCGGAGAAAGGCCTGGGAGTCTTTCGGAAATTTGTACTATCTGGTGTTGTCGGAGCTTTCGGGAAGCTGCGTGGACATAGATGCCATTGATATCAAACCGGATGTGGGGAATGAAAGCAGGGATCCCATTGTCGTTCTGGAATTTGAGGACGGCAGCAGGGAGCGCTCGTATACCGCTTTCTGCAAGGGGCTCCTGGACATAAGCTTTGTCGCCGAAACGCAGCAGGCGGACAGGGGCGTCTCCTACAGCGGGGCAGAGCTGCCGAAAGGTGCGGCGCTGGATCAGAAGTCGGGCAGACTGACCTGGAGGCCGCATAGGGCGGGGCGGTATGTTTTCTGGGTACACGCCAGGGCCGGGGGCACATGCCTTGTGAAAAAGGCGGAGGTGATTGTGGCGCGGAATCGGGCTGAGGCCGTCACATGGATATGGGACCAGGTAAAAGGACAGGACTATACCGCGGCCACATGGGGACCCTGCCAAAGGATTCTGGGAGAGACCCGGCAGATGGCCGCCCGCGCTTCCGATGAAGCGTTTGGGACACAGCTGAGGAAGCTGGAGGAGGCGGCAGGGCATTTAAAGCTTCTGGCGCCGCGTCTGGAGGCCGATCCCCTTACGGACGGGACTTCCCTGGATTACCCCCATATGGTAGAGGAATCTACCATGGGGGAGGAAATATTTCATCTGACCGACGGGAGCGGCAGTTTCTGCGGCTATTACAAGGCACGGGAGGGCGTTCATATCATGGATTTCGGATCGGAGCGGCAGGTATTCGCCGTAAAGTTCGGATACCAGGCCCGGTACGGATTCCCGGACCGTCTGGCCGGGGCGCAGGTGTTCGGCTCCAATGACCGAGAAAGCTGGAATCGGCTGACCGCGGCAGAAGCTGCCTGCACCCAGAACTATCAGGAGACAGCGGTAAGGGAAGAGGAAAAGGGAAACGGATACCGCTACCTGAAAGTCTGCAAGACCACCGAGTATCCGGACGTTCTGCGGGGAGATATCAGCGGGCTTCTGGAGCTGGGAGAATTCCGTATTTTCGGAGATTGCCGTGAAATATGCAAGAAAGGTGATGTGACACGATGAAAAAATATAGGTCCATGAAAACGGTGGCTGTAGTTTTATGTCTTGTCCTTTTGGCAGGTGCCTTTTTGCCGTGGGGAATGGGGAGCGTACAGGCCCGTCCGGGGGAAAGCTATACCGTATATGAGGAAACGGTGGAAGTTCCAAAGGAGGGGATGTACGAAATTACGGTAGAATATGTACAGCCGCAGGACAATGCCAGAGATCTCATCGTTGACGTGGAGGTAAACGGCGAGGTGCCCTTTCCGGAGGCAAAGGGCATTGTTCTGCCCAGAATCTACCATAATGAGGGAGACATCCGCAGGGATGCCAACGGCAATGAAATCGCGCCCAAACAGGTCATGGTGCCGGATCCGGTGAGACATACGCTGATGAATACTTCGGGATTTTACGAGGGCAATTACCAGTTCTCTCTGCAAAAAGGGGACAACGAGATACGGCTCATTTGCACCAATACGGATGTGGATATCCGGGGAATTTCCGTCTCGGCCAAAAGGGAAGTTCCCTCCTATGAAGAATACCTGAAATCCCATCCGGGGGAAGACACGAAAGGGCGCTGTGTCATGGTTCAGGCAGAGAGTGCAGGGAACAAGACCACAGCCATGCTCTACCCCACCTACGACAGGAACAATGCGGGAACCCAGAGCATGGATGGAAGTCTGAACAGCCCCTCGAAAATCCGTATCAACGCCGCGGGCGGAGAGATGTGGAAGCAGACCGGACAGTGGATGGACTGGGAAGTAGAGATAGAGGAGAGCGGATATTACAATCTGGGATTCAAATACAGGCAGAAGTACAAGGATGGCCTGTTTACCAGCAGGAAAGTATACATAGACGGCCAGGTGCCTTTCGAGGCCATGGAGGGCGTCCGGTTCCTGTATGACGACGAATGGCAGACCATGACCCTGGCAGACGAAACAGGGGAGGCATACCGCATCTGGCTGGAGCAGGGCAGCCACACCATTAAAATGGAAGTGACTATGGGAGTCTTCGCGGAATCGCTGAAAAACATCAACAGCTGCGTGCAGGAGCTCAATGACCTGTATCTGCAGATAGTGATGATTACAGGAACAAGCCCGGACAGTTATACGGATTATTTCCTGGAAACGAAAATCCAGGGGCTGGAGGGGATTCTGGAGCAGAACCGCAGCCTGCTGCAGAAAGAACTGGACTTCATCACTTCCATCACAGGCGGAAAGGGTTCGGCCACATCTGCCATCGATACCATGCAGGTGCAGCTGGGTATATTTCTGAAAGACCCCGAGGAGATCTCGAAACGGCTTGCCAGTATGAAGAACAATATCAGCGCCCTGGGCACATGGGTGGTGGACATGCAGGATCAGGCGCTGCAGCTGGACTATCTGTACCTGAAGTCGCCGGATGTGCCCACGCCGGAGGCAAACGTGGGAGGGCTGGAGAATTTCCGGTATCAGCTGAGCCGGTTCTTCACGTCCTTTGCAGGGGAGAACCAGCAGGTGGGTGCGGCACAGGGAGAGAACAGAACGATTACGGTATGGCTGAATTCCACCATCAATCCCAATGCCAACGGCACCAGCGCAGGCCGCGACCAGGCGCAGGTGCTGAAAGATATGATAGACGAAATGTTTACGCCCCAGACAGGGATATCCGTGGAGCTGATGCTGGTGCAGGGTTCCCTGCTGGAGGCCACACTGGCCGGCACAGGGCCGGATGTGGCGCTGTTTACCGCGGAGGACCAGCCGGTGAATTTCGCCATCCGTGGAGCGCTTCAGGACCTCAGCGAATTTGAGGGCTGGGAGGAAGTGAAGAGCAGGTTCTACGATTCTGCCATGGCCCCCTTTGCATACGATGGCGGCTGGTACGGCGTGCCGGAGACGCAATTGTTTAACATGCTTTTCTACCGCACGGATGTTTTTGAGGAACTGAATATAGAGCCCCCGAACACCTGGGAGGAGTTCTATAAAATACTGCCTGTGATTCAGAGGAGCAATCTGCAGGTGACAACCCAGGACCTCTTCGCCACGCTGCTGTTCCAGAACGGCGGGCAGTACTACAATGACAGCCATACGTCGGCGCTGCTGGATTCCCCGGAAGCCGTGGAGGCCATGCAGACTTATACAGACCTGTATACCCAGTATGGGTTCGCGGTGAAGACGGACTTCTATTCCCGGTTCCGCTCCGGCGAGGTGGTCATGTCCATACAGCCTTACAATATGTACAACCAGCTGGTGGCGGCCGCGCCGGAAATCAACGGGAGATGGGACATGGTGCCCATTCCGGGAACGCCCCGGGAGGACGGAAGCATTGACAGATCCGCCAGCTCCACCCTGACGGCCACCGTTATGCTGGATGCGGCGAAAGACAAGGAGGCGGCGTGGGAGTTTATCGAGTGGTGGTCCAGGGATGAGGTAAAAGCCAGGTATGGAACCCAGATCGAGGCGCTGCTGGGCGGTTCCGCCAGGTTCACGCCGGCTAACATCGGGACGCTGGAAGATCTGCCCTGGCCCGAGGCCCAGTATACCAATTTGAAAGATGCCATGGCGGCATTAAAGGGGATTCCGCAGATTCCGGGCAGCTATTATACCGCAAGGGCGATTATCAATGCGTTCAGGAGCGTGGTCTATAACGGCTCTCAGGTGAGACAGGTGCTGATAAAGCAAAATGAGATGATCAATTATGAGATACACCGGAAACGGGCGGAATTCGGACTGGATGGAGGGGACGAAAATGAGTGACACAATGAAGAAGAGACTGCTTTGGGCCTGGCGCGTGTTCTTTCCTAAGCGTGTGAAGAGCAGCCTGTCCCTCCGGCAGCGCGTCAGGATGAACAAGATTAATTATCTGATGATTGCGCCTTATTTTATCCTGTTTACGATTTTCACCATCATACCGGTGGTGGCGTCTCTGGTGCTGGGATTTAGCTATTTCAATATGCTGCAGCCGCCCAGGTTCATCGGACTGGCCAATTATGTGTCTATATTTCTGAACGATGAGATATTCCAGCTTGCCATTAAGAACACCATCATATTTGCCCTGCTGACGGGGCCGGTGAGCTATGTGCTGTGCTTCCTGCTGGCCTGGTTCATCAATGACCTGCCAAAATACCTGAGGGTCTTCATGACGCTGGTATTCTATGCGCCCTCCCTCTCCGGCAACCTGTACCTGATCTGGCAGTTTATCTTTTCGGACGACCAATACGGTCTGGTGAACTCGTTTTTGATGACTTTCATGGACCTGGGAATCATCAAGGATCCCGTGAAATGGTTCACGGACGAGAAGTATATCATGATTGCGTTGATCATCGTGCAGCTGTGGCTGAGTCTGGGGGCAGGTTTCCTGGCGCTTGGGGCAGGCTTCAAGACGGCGGATGCTACCCTCTATGAGGCTGGGGCCATCGACGGCATCAAGAACCGTTTTCAGGAGCTGATCTACATCACCATTCCCTCCATGAAGCGCCAGATGCTCTTCGCAGCGGTGATGCAGATTTCATCCTCCTTTGCGGTGGGAAATATCTCCATACAGCTGTGCGGGTTTCCCAGCACCAATTACGCGGGGCATACCATCATGACCCATATCCATGATTTCGGAACGGTGCGTTATGACATGGGCTATGCCTGCGCGCTGTCCACTCTGCTATTGCTCATCATGCTGATCATGAACAAGGTCATTACCACCGTGCTGGTGGACAAGGATTAGGAGGGCGGCGTTATGGCGGAAAAGACATATAAAATCAAGAAGCACAATATCAAAAAGACAAAAAGGGTAAACCGCTCCACAGGAGGAAACATTCTGGTGTTTATCATGCTCCTGGTTCTGGGGGGATTCATGATACTGCCGGTACTGTATACGGTGGTGCAGGCGTTCAAGCCCATGGAGGAGCTGTTCATATTCCCGCCCAGGTTCACGATTTCCAACCCTACGCTGAAGAATTTTAAACTCATCGGACAGCTTGTGGACAACTTGTGGGTACCCTTTTCAAGGTATACTTTCAACAGTATCTTCGTGAGCGCGGCTGGTACGGCCGGCAACGTAATCATTGCGTCCATGGCGGCCTACCCCCTGGCAAAAAACGACTTTCCGGGAAAAAAGGTGCTGTTCAAAATCGTGACCGTGGCGCTTCTGTTTTCCGGAGGTGTCTTAAGCCTGGCCCAGTACATCATCATGGCCAAACTGCACATGATCAACACCTACTGGGCGCTGATCCTGCCCTCGGTAGCCACCCCTATGGGACTGTTTTTGATGAAGCAGTTCATGGAGGGAATCAGCACATCCCTGCTGGAAGCTGCCAGACTGGACGGCATGAACGAATTCCAGATTTACTGGAGCATTGTGATGCCCAACGTGAAGCCGGCCTGGCTTACCATGATTATCTTCGCGTTCCAGGGTATGTGGAGCATGACAGGGGGGAATTTCATCTACAAAGAGGGGCTGAAGATGCTGCCCACGGCGCTGGCCCAGATCCAGTCAGGGGGAATCGCCCGGGCCGGCGTGGCTGCAGCGGCGAACCTTTTGATGTTCCTGCCGCCAGTGGCCATGTTCCTGGTCACTCAGAGCAGCATCATGGAGACCATGGCGCATGCAGGGATCAAGGAGTAAGGGGGGATAGCGGTGGAACAGTTTGGAAAGAAAGGGTTTTGGAGGAGAGGATGGCGGCCGGCAGCGGCAGCACTTATACTGACGCTTCTGGTGCCAGCCAGAGTGCATGCGGATTACCGGTATGACTCCTTTGGGAATGCCATTCCGTCCCAGTACGCTTATGTGGCTGAGACAGATTACAATGGCCTGCAGCTGGGGGTGGGAGCTTTCAACGGGCCCACGGATCTCTATGTGGACAGGGAGGGCAGGATCTATATTGTGGACGCAGGAAATGACAGGGTTGTCATTTTAAATCAGGATTATGAGCTGTACAAGGTGATTGACAGCTTCCGACTGGACGGGGAGGCAGTAAGTGTCAAGGGAGTCACGGGCATTTTCGTCCACACGGACGGGCTTTTGTACATGGCGGACAAGAGCCAGGGCAGAATCCTGGTGGCGGACGGGGAGGGCAATGTGGTGCGGGTCATCACAAGGCCGGAGTCC
>ERZ808051.1932-NODE-1932-length-11937-cov-4.143676_pt1 | contig 11937 bp, 9 predicted proteins | sample MGYA00380199_ERZ808051 | MGnify/ENA primary metagenome ERZ808051 (study PRJEB31490, sample SAMN06133391) | mouse gut metagenome | isolation source: J11 | host: mice | place: China: Chengdu | collected 2015-05 ...
CTGAGTCTAGTACATACTTCTGTAAAAACGCTATATCCTCCATGCTATAGTTCGGGATAATACTGCGGAACAGACCCGTTACATAGCTGTACTTATCTTCATACTGCATCCATATATCCAGGTCGCCACACTCACGAAGCTTTCTTACATATGCCTGTTTCCCCAAAACCACCATGTTCCTAAAGTGCTTTCCCCAGCTATCGTCCCACAGGAATCTTTGGACAAACCTGAACACTCTCTTATCCGGTTCTGTTATCTGGGAAAGGATTTCTATAAATACATATTTCACATTGTACCGCACATCCTCTAACCCTAATAGCTTTTCCCCGACAGCTAAAAAATCCTCCTCTGAATCTTCCAGTAAAAGCTGCAGGAACATCTGTACCTGATACCGTCTGCCCGGATTCTGTCTGCTCTTTTCTCCTATAATATCTGAAAGGCTTACATCATCATAAAACTGCGCCAACATATGCTCCGCAAAAAAACAATCCAAAATTGATTGATGCACCAATGACACCTTATCGCCCATTAGCACAAAAAATCCATTCGACTGCAGGAAATCCCTGTAATCATTTGTCATGTTCAGCCGGGAGCAGCTCGCATACATCTTCCCGCTCCTGTCACAATGCTTTATGAAACTATCCTTTATCCTTTCCAATTTATCTGAATCGAGGCCATTCCTGTCAGCCTTACTCTTTAGTTGCCCCCACCATTCCTTCACAAGCTGCTGTTTTGTGCTTATTTCAACTTCCCGCTTGACATCCAGGTGCTCCCATATATACAGATTACTCGCCGTTGACAACAAATCCCTTGTCTTTGGAGATAGGGATTTATAAATGGAACCAACAACCTTTTCCACCTCTCCCTGACTCAATTTATCCACCCGGATCCTTGCCCACTCTACCATGCAGCCCCGCCTCGCCGAATCTTCAAATATCCCTTGTATGTTATTGTCATTTTCCAAATCGTATGTGCGGCATACCACAACAATTGAGATCTTATGCCTGCGCTCCTGATTCATCTGCTCAACTTCCCGTATTATTTTTCTGCATATGGCAAGTGAATCGCTGGAATGTGCCTGCGTCCATCGCAAAGCATCCAACTGGTCAAAAATAAGGACTGCCCTTTTATCACAGGACACAGCATTCAGGCATTGCGAAACAGATGCGGACAATCCCATGCTCTGCCCCCATCTCTCGGCAGTATCATGTGGTATTCTTTTGTCCAGCTTGACAGCCAGATATAAGGTCTCCGATTCCTTACAGAATTGAATAATGTTCTCTATACACCCGCTTTTACCCATGCCTGCATGTCCATGGACGATTACTGACTTTCCATCTAATATCCACTGCCAGCAGCATTTTGCCTCATTCCGTATAATATATCCGCCCTGAAATCTTCTAAATACGGATTGATATTCTTCGTTTAAATCCAAAATAGCAGGAAGTATTCTCCCATCCCTCGCCAAATCCCGAAAGACAATGCCCGCATCCTTACAGTAATCTGTAATCATCAGCGCATCTATCTTCTTTCCCCAAATATCTTCCAACAGAATAAATTTGAGCAGCTTTGAAAAAATCTCTTCCCCATCGCCAATAAATAACAGTTCAATTCTTTGCAGAAGAATTTCCCTCAATCCAAAGTTGCCAGGGTTTCGATAAAACGTCCTTGACATATAGTCAATCGCAGTTGCTATGCCACTCTCTTCATCAGGATTTATGCCCATTGCATCACAGTATTTGCAAAAAAACTCTACTGTCTTTTTCCCTGATTTCTTTATCTGGTATTCATAAAAACCTCTCGGCTTTGTGGCATCTGTATTCCTCGCCATCTGGGTTATGTCTTCCAATGTGGTAAATGCAAGCGGAGAAACTAAAGAAACCAAATTAGCTTTGCTATTTTCAAGATGGCCTTTCCAGTTATCCCAGATTCCTCTTTCATTCACGTCCCCATATGTCCAACATTCATTACTGCGGCACCGCCCTTTGCATTGCTGCCCTTCACGGGTTCCATCCTTATTTCCAATCCATAAATCCACTCCCCTCTCGTCATCTCCGACTGCTTCTATGGTAAGATACGATATTTTTTCATTCAGGACATCCAACATTTTGTTGATTGTCCAGTTATATTCAAAACGGTTTCCTGATTTATCCGCTCTTCCGCCTGCTTCATATGCCATAATAGTCCCCTTTGTACAATCCAGTCTACAGTATAAATTACATGCTATTCGACTCACCAGTCATAAAGTGCCCTCTTTCAAAATCTTACCATATACAGACTGGCATATCAATGAAAGTCCGCTCAAATATTGCTACATTGCTGTATTTTTTAGTATCACGATCTGAGCTTCCTGTTTTTATATACACAAAAATAGAGCCAACAACAAAACTGCTGTTGACCCTGTTTTCTTAAATCTAACATCTGCCAAATCATGTATGTATCTCATAATATGCCTTTTTCATGTCCTCCTGCCCATGCAGGAGGATTCCTCCGCACAGGCCTGTGCCGCCCGGCTTCTCCTCCTGGAAGAAGAAGCTGTAGGGCACAAAGTCATCGTACACCATGATCCTGACGCTCCCTTCCCACGCCAGGTGGCTGGCAAGGAACTTCCCCAACTTCTTCCGCAGCCCAGGCATCCCCGCCACGTCCTTGAGGTGCCCCCTGCTGCGGAACTCAACCTTCGGGCGTCCGCCGTCCTTCATTGCCAGCAGCCTCACGGCCTCCCCGTCCAGGCTGCGGCTCTCCGCAATCCCTTCCTGGAAATCATCCCACGGAAACCGCAGGGTCTCCTCTGTCCCGGAAAGCTTGCCTTCCGCGGCATCGCTCAGCCAGACAAGCCTGACCACAAGGACATCCCCTCCTACAACTGCCCTCTGCAGGCGCAGCACTGCAAAAGAACGGATGTCTGCAGATAAGGCATACCGATTCTCTTCCAGTTCCTCCAGCTCCTTTTCCAGCAGGACGAACCTGTGCGGCGAGCGGAACCCCCTGGATACCGTCCGCATGGATACGCACTCCCCTGATGCCGAAAGCTTCAGCATCGTCCTCTTTTCCTGAACCATATTTCCTCCTCTCCGTGTGCCCTAAGGCTCTCCCTTACGCAGCCCTCTCCACCGCAGGCGCCTCCAGCACCTCTTTCTTCCATTGTCTTATGAACCGGGCAACCTCGGGGGTGGGGCCGCAGTTCTTCATCCCTCTCACCTGCGCCACCCTGCCGTCCCGTACTTCGATGGTATAGAACGGCTTCCCCTCCTCCGCGCACTGGCGGAGGAACAGGATGGCGCACTCCCCTTTCGCCATGCAGCCCACATAGCCTCCCACGCAGTGGTGCAGGGCATGGCCCTCCGAAACGAGGTCTTTCGGGACCGTCGGCACCATGACCTTCATCCCATCCATCTCAAAATCCATCTTCCCTTTCAGCTTCCTGCAGACGGCCTTGAACGCCCTGCGCGTCTTCGCGTCCGCCTTCAGCCTGATGCGGCGGGCCTCCCTGTCATGTGCCTCCTGCAGGTCCTTAGGGTACAGGACGAAGCTGTTCTTCATGTCATAGCGCTGGCCTGCGCACATGCCCAGGTAGTCCCGGTACTCGCTTGCCACGTCCTGCATGGAGGCATACCGCAGGCCCCCACGCTCCGTCCTCCGCAGGCACAGGGACTGGCACTGCCCCTCCAGATACCTCATCATCTTATGGGGCGTCATATAATCCAGCACCTCCGGCACATCCCGCCATGCCTTCCTTTCCCTCTGCCAGAGCAGGAGCCCCTGCCGTCCTTTCAGGTTCCGCCTACAGTATCCCTGGAAGGCCTCCAGTTCTGACGGCAGCGGGTCCAGCCTGCGGAGGAAAGGGACATCCTCAGCGCCCACCTGCAGCACCCTGTGCGTCCTGTCCTGGCCCTCGTCCAGGAGCCTGCCGCATTCGCTTCCATAGGCCAGATTGGATGCCAGCTCCCAGAACCCCATCTTTACCAGATGCTCCAGCCTGGGATGGCGCACATGGGCGGCCAGGAACGGGACGGCCTCCAGGGGGCTCCCGCAGTGTCCGGAATATTCCTTAATCTGGCAGTACTGCCATGGCGTGCCCTCCAGGGCGTCCGGCAGGTTCCCACAGTAGAGCCAGCCGCATGCATCCGCCTCGAAGCTGTACTGGTAGAAGCAGCGCATGGGCCTGCTGCCCTTCCTCCATCCGGTCAGGCCGTATGTCTGGTAGGAGTCATAATAGCTTTCACACTCCATCCCGTCCCTGCCCAGCCTGACGAAGAGGCGCATGCTCTCCCAGAGCGACATCTCCGGCATGTCCTGCCCCCGGTAGGCGCAGCAGCACTTCATGACCCTCACTACAGCCGCCCAGGGCCCTGTCCTCTGGATCACCTGCAGGGTATCCCGGTCGAACATCCTCCCCCTGCGGCCCCTGGTCTTCATGGTCACTTCCCGCCCGCAGCCCGGGCAGGTGCCTTTGGCATTGTGCCTTGCCCCGGAGACCGTCACTTCCTTTCCGCAGCTTGAACAGGTCCCTTTCACCTCTTTAGCGCCTTTCCGGTAATCATAGAAAAAATATGCGGGCATGACGCTCTTCTGCGCCCAGCCCCGCAGGCCCCGGGGAAGCGCCGGGAGGGCCTCCATGCGCTTCAGGACCTTCCGCTCCTGCTCCCGCTGCCTTTCCCTCCTCCTTTCCTGGCAGATCCGGCTCTGGAGGGACAGCAGGGGCTGGAACCCCCCTGCACTGCCTGTCCCGCAGAAATGCCACACCCGCTCCTCATCCTTCGGCGTATGGAACGCGCACCTGGACTGGAACCTCCAATAGCCGCCCAGGGCTTCAAAGGGAGCCTTCCTCCAGGCAAGGCTCCCATCCTCCCTCCTGGCAAGGGTGGCGAAGTCGCCCCTGCCCTGGAACACAGTGAATGTGGGACGGAAGGTGCCGCCTGCGGCCTCCTCCCGGGAATAGACGTACAGCACCAACAGCCTTTTATGGCCTATAGTCTTCACCGCAGTGCGCACGATATAGTCCACCTGTCCCGCACAGAGCAGCCCGCTGTCCCGGCGCATCCGCAGGCCGGGATCCGCATGCTTCCTGCACTCCCTCCTGTCGATTTTCTTTTTGTCAGCCTTTCGCCCTGTCTTCATCCTGCCTTCACCTCCTGTGCCTCAAAGCCGCTGAATGTCATCTGGCCTATGAAAGAGAGCTGGCCGTCATCAGCCGCCTTCTGCCTTCTGTCTGCAGCCCTGCCGTCAGGCCTGTCCCCGGCTTTCCCATCCGCTGCGCCTTTCCCGCTTTTTTCGCTCTGGCCTTCTGCCTTCGCCTTCACTTTGCCCGTGCCTGGCTTGTGGGAAGCCGCCTTTTTCCCTGCTGTTTTCCTGGAAGATGGGCCCGGGGAGCCCTTTCCCATGTAGGGCTTCGGGACGAACCTCTCTTCCTCCTCTTCGTCCTCCTTCACGTCCATGGTCCGGAAATACTCCTCCGCCCAGTGGTAGCAGAGGTCGTCCGGGACATCGCTGGCATAGCAGGTATTGTCCCGCCCCGGATGTATCCCATTGGCCTTTATCTCATCCTGCACGTATTCATAGGCCTTCCGGTTGATGTACTGGAAGCAGCGGACCATGTTCTTCTGGGGGAGCATGGCCTGCCGTGCAAACTCGGCGTCCTCCAAGCATGCGGTCTGGATGTACTCGGAGACGCATTCCTTCATGTTGCGGCGCGTCAGCTTCTCCGTGTCGGCCTCCACCCTTTTCATGGACTGTGCCGCCAGCTCCTCATCGCTCATGGCCCTGATCCGCTCCATCTGTGCCTTCCGCGCTTCCCTCTTCTCCTGCTGCCTGGCTTCCCACTCCGCTTTCCTTTTCGCTTCGGATGCCTCGTGCTCTGCCCGTTTCCGTTCCTCCTCGGCTTCTGCCCCATCCGTTTCCACGGCATCCTTTTTTATGGGGCTGATCCCTTCATCATCTTCAACGCTGCCGTCACCGCCTATCCTATACCCGCATCCCGAATCCTGATGGTCTGTCTCTTCCATCACAGGGGTGCTTTCCTCTCCGCCTGTGTCCATCCAGTCAGACTCCATAGGGTATCCTGTCTGCCCTTCATCATCATCGACATCGTCAAAAGGGCTGTATTCTGTTACAGCAAAACCATCCTGGAACACATCCGTACCCCTAAGATATCCATCCTGTATGCTCTCACGGCCTTCGTATGGCAAAGGCATATCCTCTCTGTCCTGTCCGATATTTATTGTCGCAAAGTTATCCATATCTGCCTCCTTACTCTAAACCAGATAAAACCGGCCCATATGCCTGCTTTTTTTAAGAACACCTGAATTGATTCAATATATTTCATCCATCTCCATATCAGCCCTCCTCCCATCTTCGCTCATTACCTCTTCCGATCCCAAGACATTGTAACCAAACTCCACATCATCCGGCATGGACCAGCGCACCATATCCTCCACATTGTCCCCGTATTCATTTTTTACGGTATCTTCATCGGCAATGACCAACATCGTCACTATATATTCTTTCATTTCCTCTCCTTTCCACAGTTTCATATCCGGCTTTTTTACCGTTTATAAATATTTTCTGGATACCCCCTCTCATTTTGAAGGTTCCCTGTCCTTTACCAGGAATGGCGAGAACCGAACAGGTTCAAAGTCCAATCCGTCCACATAAAAATAACGGCGGCCTCCCCCGTCTTTCAGCTCTACCACATCCGATGGTGCAAGCGGGTGCTCCATGCATCCTTTCTCTTTCTCCGGCACACGGCTTCCAAAGCACGCCGAAAGGCGCTTCAGAATCTCCGCATCTTTCCATTCCGCTGGACAGGTAAGTATGGAATCTGCCGCCAGCCTGTACTTCGCCGCCGGAGGCTGTTCATATCCCGCTTTGTACAGATCAAGGATCCCCTTGAAAGCAAAAGGGACTGTCTCCCCTGTTTCAAGAGCAAGCTGGTAAATGCGGAACCTGCAGTCACGCTTCTGGGCATCCAGCATCTCTTCCAGCGCCCTCTCCCCGTCATGGCAGAAAACGGCATATTCCTCTGCTGTCAGCCCGAGCTTCTCCATCATTCTGCCGCCATCAATCCTTGATACTGGCGGCCCGTCCAGGCTCTCCGTAGCTCTGCTTTCACCATCCTGGCCGGACTCTCTGTCCAGATTACACGGATGCTTCTCCCTGCGCAGGTTCTCCAACTTCTGCTTCATGGCATCCATTCCGCACTGTCCCAACAGATACTTTTCCTTAAAGTTCAGCGCCTCACTGTCCTGCCGGTTTTCCTGCACTTTCCGTTTCTCCCTCCGCAAGGCAAGCTGCCAGTCGTCAATCCCTTTATAATTCGGGTTCCATGTCAGGCGGCGGCATTCCATTCCATGCCTTACCGCCATCCTGCATATCTGGGAGCTTCCCTTTGCAGTCATCTCATTACTGCACTTATCCATGTCATAGGCCTCCACCACCAGCTCCGTACCGTTCTGCGCCAGCAGGGCGAGCAGCGGCTCCAAAGGCTTCACATTGTTCGCCCCCGCCACCGCCACAAATGTCCTGCCCGTCAGGCAGTGGGCGATGTCCGCTTTCAGCAGGCCCTCTGTGACGTAGACTGTCCTGGAAAACGGATCCCCTGCGAAATGCACCGGGCTTCCTGAGGTAATGCCCTTATTCTTAGAAGCCGAGGACAGCCAGATATATTTCGTCCCGGCTTTCCCCGGAGGGTCACCCTTATCCCGGAATGGCGTATCCAGCAGAATCTGCATTCCCTTGATGAACCCGTCAATGCCGATGGCCGGGATCAGGATACCGGAGGCATGGCCGCTGAACCGCACAGTCCAGTAGCCCTTTTCGTGCAGGTAGAACCCGGGCACTCCCTCCAGGGTACAGCCCTGCTTCTGCAGCCTCTCCGCCAGGGAGCGGCACAGGAAGCCGGGCGGCGTGCTCCTGAAGCCGAAAGCGTCAATCTGGCTGTCCGTCAGGCCGCGTTTTTCAGACTTTAAGTGCGCCCGGTGGGCGGGTGTCAGGCTCAGCATCCCCAATAACAGCGAATAGGCCTGGTGCACCTGCTGGTCATTGGCCCGCTCCGCCTGGGGTATCTCCACTTCGTTCTGCAACGCAGTATATGGAAACTGGATTTCAGGTTCTTTCCTGGCATCTGCATATGGCGGCATAGGTTCCATTTTCTCCCGCCCGCCTGCGTTTGCCGGGCAGGGTTTTTTTACCCTTCTACGCCCGCTTTCGTTTGCCAGACAGGATTCTGTCCCATTCCAACCGCCATCTGCCTTTGCCGGACAAGGTCCCGGCTCTTTCTTACGCCTGCCCGCATCTGCCGGACAGGAATCCGCCCCTTTCCTGCACTCTGCCGCATTTTCCGGGGAGGCTCCTGCCCTTCGAAGCGGCGTGTCAGCCAGGGTGCCTCCACTGCCTACATGGGCCGCCTCTTTCCTTTCCGTTTCCCCGTCCCCCCAGGTGGTGTCCCCCGCCAGGAGGGCATCGTAGATCTCCCGGTAGGCATCCGAGCTGGTGGTATTGTTGAGCCTTGCGTAGAGGGCCAGCATGCCGCCGCCCTCGCCGCAGTAGTTGCACCGCCAGACATTCTTCGTGAAGTTGATGTTCATCTTGCCCCTGCGGTCCCCGCAGAACGGGCAGTCCGTATACATGCTGTCCGGCTGGCGGCGGCGCACCCTCAGGTGGAGCAGCTCCGCCACGTCCCGGATCCCGAACGGGAATCCCTGTGGGTACGGGTCTCCCATGGGCTCGCCTCCTTTCCCTCCGCTTGTAAAAGGCTTATGCCTCAGCCTCTGTCCATCTGTCCAGTCCCCGCAGCCTTCCGTTTCCATGTCCAGCCGCTTTCATCCGCCCGTCTTTCATGGCGCTTCCCCCTTTCCCTTATTTTCGCAGCCCGTTTCCGGCACTGTATCCGCCGTCTCTCCCTCAAGCTCATTTCCATGCACTCAAAGGAATACATATTTTCATCGCACCGCGGGCAGTAGTACGGGTACTCCTCCCGGAGGCCTGCCTCCCTTTCCCGGCGCACCTTCGAGCCGCACCTCCTGCATGCCATCCTTCTGCCGGCTGCCTTTTTCAGGATTGCCCTTCCTAATGCCCTGCCGGAAATATGGAGATGCTCTTCCACAACATAGAATCTTGCATATCTCCCATCCCCGTCCATGGCTTCGTAATATCTTTCTCCATGCTCCTCCCAGACATGGCCGCACAGCTCAACATAGCCCTCTGCCTTCCTGTCTGCGATTCCATGCAGCTTTCCGAGCAGCGGCCCTGTCTCTTCTGCCACCCCGAGGATTTCGATCCCATCCGTATCCTCTGTGTGCCATGCCCCATGGAGCACATATATCAGCAGTTCCATCTTTCCTCCTGTCCCCTGCAGCGTAATGCAGAATTTTGTTCCTGCCGTATGGACTTCCCGGCCCATACAACAGATAATGCCCCCGGCATTTTCCTAACCCAGACAAGCCGGGGACAATATAATATTTTGCCAGAATGTGCAGGATTTCGCTGTTAAATACCCTGAGCGGATGCCATCATCCTGCATGCAGGATAACAGAACCCACAACGCCTCAGGCCGTCATGACCCTGCCCATGGCCCTGTCATAGCGGTAAAGGGTATCGGACAGCACTTCCTCCGGGGCTACCTTTGTGCTGTTCACTTCGCGAATCATCTGCCTTAACGCTCCATTGAGCCCTTCGCCGGCGTCCGGCAGGAGGATTGTTTCATGGACGGAACTGGGGAGGATGAAGAAATCTCCCCCCATCCTGTCCGCCATCTCTTTCAGGACGCCCGGATAGAGCATGCAGACAGCCCCATGGAGCCTCTTCGTATTGCTCAGGACCTTCATGGGAACCTCTTCGCATAATGCATCCAGGATGTGTCTGAAATCCGCATCGTCACCGCATGCCGTTTCTGTCAGAACCTCCTCTATCCCGCAACATGCCCATGGAAAGAGCCTGGGGGTATTGCGCTTCAACAGGGCAAGCAGCTCCATCATGTTGCTTCCCCACATCTCCATATGGGAATTGTTTATCTGGATCATTCCGTCACCCAGCTCTCCACGGTAGGCATAATAGAAGCAGACTGCCAGATCCAAGAACTCGATATACGGTATCTCCTCCAACAGCGCTTCGTTCCTTTCCCTGCCAATCAGCCTGCAGCATATCCTGTCCCGTACCCGCTCAAAGGAACGGAAGAATCCCATATCTATAGGCCCTTCGCCCCAATTCTCCTGATAGGCGTCCAGCATCCTCCGGACGATCGGCCCAAGGGGCATCCCCCTCTCATATGCCTCCAGATATGTGTCCAGATATATTGTAGGGGCCACGTTACAGCCTTCTTTTCTGGCCAGCAGCCCATGCAGGATAGTCCCGTTGTTCTTCCTTACATCCCGGACTTCCACGCAGACACCTTCCCCGAGCCGTCTTCCCACTTCCCTGCAGATCATGTCAGCAAAAACTTTCATATTCATCTCTCTTTGGCCTCCTTTTCATCTTTGCCCATGACGCTCCATGGGCCTTATTCCTGCTACAGTCGGAACCACACAGGCTTCATCTATATGGCTGTGGTTCCGGACAGCTGCAGGAAATACCATCTGTAATTTTCTTTTACAACTATGGCCCTTTTACAGGCACACATGGCTTCATTCCAGATGCCTTACCTTTCAGCCCATACAGCCAGGCGGTGCCTGTAAGCAGGGCGGTGCGGGCTTCAGCTGGCTTTCTGCCCCTCAATGGAGTCCAGCATGACCTGGGCCGCCGCACGGAGGATGTTGTTGGGGCCCTTGTATCCGCCATAGCGGTAGAACTTCAGGCTGGGAGGGCGCCTCTGTGCCACTTCCGCAATGGTCTGCCCTTTGCTCACGCCGGTGTCCACTACCACCTTTCCGGCCTCTTCCAGAGTCATCAGGCTTACGATCTCCTCCACGGGCATGTCAGGCGTATAGCGCGGGACAGGTTCTCCCTGTGCTGTTTCCCTATTTGCTGGCAGGTCTCCCTCCGTGGATGCGGCTTCCATGGATGCTGCCGCTCCATTTTCGGTGGCGGTTCCAGCGATGCTGCCATTGCTCTCCCCTGCCATGCCTTCAGATGTGCCTGCAGGAAGCGCCTGGCCATTCAGCAGCGCTATGGCTTCCAATACGCTTGACCGGGATTCTTCTTTCCCAGGGCTGCCAGCAGGGACGGGCAGGGCATCTGCCGCAACGGCTGGCTCCGCATCTGCCTGCCCCCTTTTTCCCATGGGCGGGACGGGCAGGGTGTCCGTGGAACCGGATGCCTGCACTGCCCCTTTATTCTCCGGAGATGCCGGAGGCACCGGGAGCCGGCCGGACTGGCCCTGCTGTGCAGTTGCAGCAGCTTTCGTATTTCCAAAATACCGCTGTCCCTTAGCAGGATGGGCAGTGTCCACAGCTCCTGCAGATGAAGCATCCTGTCCCTGCTCTGTATCAGGATTCGGTGATGCAGCCTGTCCTCCTGATGCTGTGCTGCCTTTGACGGCTTCTCCCGAGCGAGAGCCGCCAGCGGCCGCTTTCCTGGATGTTGCCGATACCGGAGCCGCCGGTGCTGCCAGCTGTGCCGTATTCTCCTTACTGCCATGCTGCACCCCCTGGCCCTGCGGCATTGCGGGAGTTACCGGCTGTTTCTTCCCAGTAGGCTGTGCTCCCTGATCTTTCGGCACTACTGCCTGAACAGGCTGTCCGGTCCCATCAGGCTGCGGCTCCTGCTTCTGCGGCATCGTAGGGGATACCGGCAGCTTATTTCCAGCAGGCGGCACTCCCTGGTTATTCGGCATTACAGTCTGGGCAGACATTCCGGTTCCATCAGCTGGCATCTCCTGCTTCTGCGGCATTGCGGGAGGTACCGGCAGCTTATTTCCGGTAGCCAGCATCCCCTGCTCTCTCGGCATTACAGTCTGGGCAGGCTGTCTGATTCCAGTAGGCGGTGTCTCCCCCTTCTGCGGCA
>ERZ808051.1934-NODE-1934-length-11927-cov-8.148017_pt1 | contig 11927 bp, 10 predicted proteins | sample MGYA00380199_ERZ808051 | MGnify/ENA primary metagenome ERZ808051 (study PRJEB31490, sample SAMN06133391) | mouse gut metagenome | isolation source: J11 | host: mice | place: China: Chengdu | collected 2015-05 ...
CCCTGTATGAAGCATGATTGATGCAGGGAACACCACAAAAATTAGTTTATTACTAAAAAAATGATTGAGACGCTACAATAGCATGTTGCTCTACATACCACTTTCAAAGAATGTTTGCATATATGGCTGGTATTCCGCTTTCGGAATATATCCGTCGCAGGCGAATGTCTTTAGCCGCTATTGACCTGCAAAGCGGAACTGAAAAAATTATTGATATTGGTATGAAATATGGGTATTCTTCCCCGACTGCATTTAATAGGGCATTTCAAAATGTGCATGGCATAGCGCCATCAATGGCAAAGAAAGGAGGCGTTCCTATGAAGTCTTATCCCCCTATCAGCTTTAAAATAACTGTAAAAGGAGTAGAGGAATTGAATTATCGCATTGAAGAAAAAGCAGCCTTTCGCATTGTGGGAGTATCTCATCCGCTGGATAAAGAAATAGAAAACAATTTCGCAGCCGTACCGCAAATGTGGCAAAATGCAGCTGTAAACGGCACATTAGAAAAAATTGCACCGCTTATGAATAATCAGCCTATGGGTGTCTTGGGTGTAAGCGTGTGCATTGACGAAGAGGACTGGCAATATTTTATAGCGGTATCTTCCTCCGCTGAAATCGACAATTCCTTAGATGAATATGTTGTTCCTGCTTGTACATGGGCTATTTTTAGCGGAACTGGTACAGGGATATCCATTCAAGAATTGGAACAACGCATCATAACAGAATGGCTTCCAACCTCTGGATTTGAATTTGCCAATGCTCCTGATATAGAGGTTTATCTAAACCCTGACCCCAATAATATGCAATATGAAGTTTGGCTGCCAATCAGAAAAATATGAGGTTACAACATGATAGACAAAAATTATGATGAATTTTTAGAGACTATCGGTGCAAGCAGAAATTTTGTAGAAGATATAAATCATTTTCTTCTGGATAGCAACTGCAAACGTGAAATCAAAACAGCTAAAAGCGGCTTTACTGTTTCCTATCTTTTTCGGGATACAAAAAGGACATTAGCTACTTTCGTTTGCAGAAAAACGGGAATAAAGATTAGAATTTTCCCACAGCATCTTAATGAGTACATGGGGTTTTTAGATACGCTTCCGGCAAAGATGAAAAAAGAAATTGCAAAAGCATCTGTCTGCAAACGCCTTGTGAATCCTAATGACTGCAATCCTAAATGTGTTATGGGATATGACTTCATTATGGATAAGGAACGCTATCAAAAATGTAGATATATGGCGTTCATGCCTTCTATAACCGAAGAAAGCACACCTTATATCAAAAAATTTTTACAAAATGAACTGTTGCAGTAAAATGATAAAACCGCCCAACGGAAAATAAAAAAACCGTTGTTCGGCGGCAAAGTTTTCATGCGCCCGACAGAATAAAGATAGCCTAATGGCGGTTTTGAATAAAATCAAAGCCGCCGTTTTTCTTTGCGAAAAATCGAATATATGGAGGGTGTGTTAAAGTCACCCTTTTTCAAGGATATGGCGGTATCAAATGCTTAAAAGCATTGAGAGGTATCACTGTGTCCTTATTTATTATCCAACTATCTGAACCGTTAAAAAAAGCCCGCCCCCTTGGAAGGGTAATTCCGGCAATCAATGTGAAATAATTATGATACACCAGACAATAGCTCCTGCTAAGCACAGCTGGAATTTTTATCGGCAGAAGCTGTCCCGAAGCAAGATAACACTCCGTAAAAGAAACGGGAATATATCGATGACCTGCAGCTATCACACCGCAATCTTCCCATCCTCAATCCGCACCACCCGATCCGCCATCTGCGCAATCTCCGGGTTATGGGTGATCATAACAATGGTCTGGCAAAATTCGCTTCCGGTCATCTTGAGCAGCCCGATCACATCGTCGCTGGTCTTGGAATCCAGATTCCCGGTAGGCTCGTCCGCAAGGATGATGGACGGCTTGGAGGCCAGAGCCCGGGCGATGGCCACCCGCTGCTGCTGCCCGCCGGACAGGTTGTTGGGCAGGCTGTCCAGCTTGCTTTCCAGTCCCAGCATTTCCACAATCTGCATGATAAACTTCTGATCCGGCTCCCGCCCGTCCAGCGAAATCGGAAACACGATATTTTCCCAAACGGTCAGCACAGGGATCAGGTTGTAATTCTGAAAAATAAATCCGATCTGTTTCCGCCGAAATACCGTCGCCTGCTCGCTGTTCAGCCCGGCCAGCTCCGTATTGCCGATCCGGATGCTGCCCTCCGTGGGCGTATCCAGCCCGCCAAGCATATTCAGAAGGGTCGATTTTCCGCTGCCGGATGTTCCGATAATGGCGGTAAACCTGCCCTGCTCAATCTCCAGGTCAATACCGTCCAAAGCCCGCACCTGCGTCTCCCCTTCCCCATAATATTTTTTCAGGCCCGTTGCTTTTAAAATACATTTCATATCAAATATCCTCCTGTTATTCCTAATCATAATTTTATACGATGTTGCAAAACACTGTTTGATGATTTTCAAATGACTGAGGTCAAATATCCATGCAGGCATGGCTGCTTGGCTCGTTGCTTTGCGGTAATCAATCACTCCGCCACCCGAAGCTGCTCCACAATACTTTCCTTATAGAAGAACCGAAGCGCCAGAACCGGCACCGCCGTTGACAGAACCAACAGCAGGGCGCTTACGAGCAGCGCAGGCAGCAGCGTAAAATGAAACGTAAACTGCCACATTTTTCCAAGCATTCCTCTCACCAGCGTCAGATCCAGAATTGCTCCCAGCACGATCCCCAGGGCACACGCCCCTCCCGCATAAAACATGCCTTCGTACACCATCATTTTTGTAAGCTGCCGCTCCGTCATACCGATGCTCTGCATGACAGCAAACTCACGGCGGCGGGCCAGGATCGTGGTGACCAGCGTATTGATCAGGTTCAGCACGCCGGCAAATCCAAAGATCACACCCACCAGCCCGCCTACGAGCCGGATCACCATTCGGAAATTTTCCGCATGTTCACGGGCGGACTGGGAAGAAATGTAATAGACATCGGAATTATTTTTCACATAATCTTCCAAAAACGCAGTCATATGCTCCTGTTCCCCCTCTTCTACATCAAAGGCGTATTTATAAATTACAGGTTCGTCATACAGTTCCTTAAAAACGTCCGTCGGCAAATACAGGAACAGCCCGTCTCCGCCAACCTTTGTCGGCCCGTTAACGGAAACGCCGATTTCCTGGTCATCCCCGTTCAGAGCGGCCTTCGCCAATACAGGCAGCTCCATCGCCTTCTGTCCGTCCTTGTAAACCGTGATCATGTCGCCCACCTGGATGAAATCAAAATCCTCCATCAGGGACATATCCGCCCGGTCGGTATTTATCCCTGCCAGAATCCCCTCCCCGCGCATCATTTTCTCATAGAGGGCGCTGGCGTCGGTCTCCCCCTCCCGCAGATCCATCCGGGCAACCGTACTTTCCTCCATCCCGTAAACGTTGCAGAGCGGCCGCCCGTCATCCCCCAGTCCAAAGGTGAAGCCCTCTCTGTCACAGCGAAACGGAATCTCTGTTTCTTCATGAATATATTCCTCAGCCGAAATATCCCTGCCAAATTCATAAGTCACATTTGTATCTTCCGCCGTATTTTTATAGACTGGCACGGCATCCTTCACCCCGGGCTGAGACTCGATTGCCGCCATCACCGACGGCTCCACCGCGTTCTCCCGGAACCGGAAGCCTTTCAAAATATTTCCGGTTTCTGCACCGGTCACGGCAAAATCCGTCCGTATCATAAAGTCTACCTGTTTTTCCACATCCATGCTGCCGGCCGCCGTTCCGACGCAGTTGAGCAGTGTCACGCAAAGGGTCAGGGATATGACGATAAATGCGCTGCGGCGTTTATTTCTCCCCAGATTAAACCATGCAAGATGTGAAAGATCCGCGCCGGGCATGGACTGTTTCCGGGCCGCTGCTTTTTTTCCGCGCTTTTTGGAGCCGTTTCCCACATTGTTTTCCACATACCGAAATGCCTCCACCGGAGGAATATTGGCCGCGATCCGAACCGGTTTGCGGGTGCTCAAAATCACTGTCAACGCCGTAAACAATGCAGCCCCCAGGAAAATGAACGGCGAAGGGGATACTTCTATGGCAACATTGCTGTACTCAATCGACATAAGCCCCATAATCATCGGCAGCGCCGATTTTCCCACAAAGAAACCGATCACCTCCCCCAGCGGGATTCCCGTGCAGGACAGCCAGAATGCCTGCCGGTTGATCAGTCCCTTTACCTGCTTCCTGCTCATCCCGATGGTGCGGTAAAGCCCGTAGCGGCGGATTTCCTTCATCACCGCAATGTCAAATACATTGTAGATCAGAAGATAGCCGCAGAATGTAAACAAAACGACGAGCACGGCTGCCATGGCAATGAGTTCCATATCCGGAATCGGATTGGTCACGGTATTGACCACCGCCGGAAGGGAATTGTCCGCATTGATATCATACGGGTCGCCGCCCATCTGGACGGCAAACTGTTCCATCTTATCCTGCAGCCCAACTGCGCTGTCTGCGGTAAAATCAGAAAAATATGTTCCTGCCAGTTCTCTGTCCTGGTCATAGGTGAATCGGAAAATCTCCGGATGGGCGTCCCGAAATGCCGTTCCCGCCCACATCGTGCTCATCTGGTCGCCTATGGCTTCATACCATCCGGATACCACCATTGTGAGATGGTATTCCTCTCCCCGGACTGTAAAATCAATCTCCACCTCCGCGCCCATCTCCGGCTCTGCGCCCAAATCCATCAGCGCCAGATCCGAGGCCACGATCTCGTTTTCCGCTTCCGGCGCCCTGCCATGGGTGGGGCTGCTGAATGTCAGATCCGCCTGAACCTGATCCCGCACCTCAAATTCCACATTGTGGCGTTTTGTATTTGACAAAAAGGTGATCGGCATCCTCAGCCCGGCGGACTCCACAAAATCCGCCTGCCGCAGCATTTCAAACTGCTCGGCCGTCATATTTCGAAAATCGCCGTCCGACTTGCTGCCCTTCTGCATCTGCATGGTGACGGCCATGGATTCCGATACTCCCATGCCAATCGTCGTGACCGATGTAAATAAAACCGCAGTCAAAGCGATGGCCAGCACCGCAATCAGGTTCTGCAGCCTGTTGGCCGCAAAGCTGCGGCGGTTGAGGGTTTTCAACATTTCTCTCATGGGTCTTTACCTCCGATGTATGTGATTTCATAATTGTTCTTACTGACTGATATCTTAACATCCCAATGTTACAGTGAAGGTACAGAAAAGGTACATTTTTGTAACACTACACAGCAGAAAAAAGCGTCCCGCTTTTTACGGAACGCTCCATTTTGTATTCGCTATTCGTCCACAATCCTCCCGTCCCGCAGGCGCACCATCCGGTCCGCAAGCTGGGCAAGCTCCTGGTTATGTGTAATCATGATCAGGGTCTGGTGAAATGTTTCCGCCGTCATTTTCAGGAGCCCCGCCACATTCTGGCTGGTCCTGGCGTCAAAGCTCCCGGTGGGCTCGTCGGCCAGGATTATGGCCGGCTTTGTGATTAATGCCCTGGCAATCGCGGCGCACTGCTGCCCGCCCCCGGAAAGCATATGGGGGTACTGGTTCAATCTCTCATCCAGCCCCAGCAAATGTATGATTTTCCGGAAAAATACTTCATCCGGGCGGGAGTCGTCCATTGCCAGCGGAAACAAAATATTCTCCCGGATCGTCAGCTCCGGCACCAGATTATAGTCCTGAAACACAAAGCCAATTTTCCTGCGCCGGAATACGGTCAGCTGCTCCTCCGTCAGCTCCGACAGGTCGGTCCCGTCCACGATCACAGTCCCTTCCGTAGGCTCATACAGGCCGCCTATTGTATTCAAAAGCGTGGTCTTCCCCGAACCGGAAGCCCCCACGATGGAGAGAAACCTGCCCTTTTCTATCGTCAGGTCAATCCCGTCCAAAGCCTTTACCTGGCGGGGACCCTCTCCAAAATATTTTTTAAGATTGCGTATAGTTACGATGTCCATTTTTTGAAAAAATAAAATTATATCCTTGAAATTTTATAAATTATTCGGTTGTTTTTTCTTGTAGGAAGATACAGGTACATAGTATTTATATCCATTCATTTCCAAAACAACACCACAAACCATTTTTCGTTCGTTTTCATATTCTACATCAGGAACACGAGTAAATCCACGTTTTGTTTTTTCGGCTGCTTTGAGGTATTTTACATAATCTGCATCTACATCATAAAAAAATAGATCCATATTGCTTCTCCTAAAAAGTAATGAGTAAGGAAAGATATCCTTACTCATTCATCATAATTCGCCCTTCATGGTGGCGGAACACCAATCATAATTCACCTTTAAGGTAGTGGGACACCTGGGAAGATTCTCTTCTTACCTATATACTATGCGTTTTTTTCGCTTTTGTCAAGGGATTTTCCTGCATTCACAGCTCTGACGCTTAAATTTATTTTTTTCTTCCAGGCTATGAAAATTTCATATCTTCCACAGCCTTTTCTTAGTATTATGGATTCCAGGAAACAGTATTCCCTTGGTTTCCTCTATTCAATTTCCAGCTTCCTTTTGAATCCCCCCTTCCTTCGAGACCTGTCTATTGTAATCGGATCTGTATGTTCTTTTTTATTCCAATGTATTCTTTCAACCTGACAGCCTGAAAGGATTCCAGTATCTTCTGATGCTTTTGTTCCATACTCAGATGCATCCCTTCCCATAATCTTCCCCATGTCTCCATTATCTGTGCAATCATGTGCCCGATCTGGATCAGGTAATAATGGTTTTTGATCCCCTGGTAGTTTTTACTGAACAAGTGCTTCAAATAATATCCCTGATTCTTTTGCGTATTAAACCCTTCATTTTCTATTTTCCAGCGCATCCGCCCCTTCTCCACCAGATCGCATACGTTCTTTTTTCTCACCGGCAGACTTGTCAAAAAACAGAACGACTTTTTTTCCTCACGTTCGATTTTGCACATCCCTCTTTTTATGGTCCGTTTCAGTTCCTCACCATACTCCATCAAATTGATTTTACATCCGTTATAGTCAATCTCATTTACATAATCATACCAGTATCGGCCATTTTTTATTTTCGTTTCCTTTCGGTTCTTTTCCAAGTCTTTCAGTTTTCTATATTCCTTTCCTACTGTCGGGATACTTCCCTCCTTAAATCGGATCAGATACTGCCACCGGTATTCCCCGCATTTCCGGAAAAATGGCTCACATGCATACAGGCTGTCCGCACATAGGCAGATATTTAATCTTGGAAACTGCTTCTTCAGCTTTTCCATCAGTCTCACGCCTGCTTTCCTTTCGCAGTCCTGCTTGTCCATCTCTTTCCCATCATTTTCCACAAATTCGGTCATAATACTTACTACAATCTTGGGATGCAATACCAACTTTGCCTCCAGGACATAGTAATAATTCTCGCGGTATTCTTCCGGCTTGCCTTTGTGATGGATCCGGTACATGCATTTCGGATCCAGCGGCTTACGGCTGCTGTGTAACTGGGTCCCGTCTAAAATGATCTGCCAGTGTTTCTCTCCAATTCGCGCCCCTTGGAACGCCTTGCTCCGCAGCAGGCGGTACACCAGTTTCCAAATGACTTCCTGCAGAGATTCCGGCTCCAATTTTTCCAGATACCGGTTGATGGTCTCCCAGTAAGGGAGCTCGCGGACGGTTTCTTCCTCTGCGCATAGTTCCCAGATATTTTCAATCATGAGATCCGAATTGAATTCTTCACTTGTTTTTCTCATACTGCTGATGTAAAATATAGAAGAAAGGATACGGGTCATTAGGAGCACGGCAGACGGATAGGTAATATAGCTTTGGTTTCTGGGATCCGGCAGTTTTTTCAGCAGTGGCACCAGATCCGGGAAGTAGTGCCGGATCAGTTTTGAGAGTTCACATGCAAGCTGGAGTTTCTGTAAGTTTTCCCGGGTTTCTTTTCTCGTAACCGCTATTCTCTTTTCATGTAAAAAACCTCCTTCTTTTATGGGTGAAGATATGTTGTTGGGTTAATTACATTATCTCTCATTTTTCCATAAAATGGGAGGTTTTTTTATGATTTCCTACCTTTTTGCGATTTTAGCCAAAGTCATCAGATAATTTCTGCGTTTCTTCTATTATAATATACGCAATACCCATAGAACACTCTGGTATTGGGGCCGAAAACCACCCGATTCAGATTTCTTTTTTCCGGAATTGCGCGTCAGACGGATATCTCATTAAAACTTAAAGTACGCCTGATCCGTAAAGAAACTTTTCCATAGATCATTTGGGAATGTCTGACAATCAATGACAGTAGCAGACCATATCCCCTGTTTCGAATGCTATCCTAAATGAAAATGGGGATTCCCTTTATCCAGATGAATGATTTGTCCCATGTTTGATCTCCCTTGCCGGAACAGATGCTTTTTAAGTGAGCAACATATGAAACAGACCCTGGTGTTTCATGGCTCATCTTTTTGTTCCATCCAACAGCTCTTTTACCCTGAGTGCGAAGAAAAAATTTCCCGCCTCTTTACCAAACCGTCTTAATGTCTTTAAATTACGTATGATTTCAAAACAAAAAATATTTAAGCGTCGGAGATGTTAGAAACATTTGAAAGAAGAGAACGTTTGTTTGGAGATGGCGTTAAAATGTGGATAATTGTTAGTTATCCGTTAAATTTAGGTTGGATCGAAGAATAGGTCGGATAATTTATTATTATCCATTGGATTTGGTGATAAATAAAAACAAAGGATGATTCCTGATCATTGGGTTTGGGAACTTATTGGGCGATGTTTTAGAAAAATTTGTAAGTACCAATACCAAAATATATTAAGAATTGGGGATGGAACATATGCAATTAGTTATTTTAGCAGCCGGAAAAGGAACCCGAATCCGAAATTTAACTTCGAGTAATAAATGCTTACTTTCAGTTCATGGAAATCCTCTTCTTTATTATAATGTAAAATTGTCAGAGACAATTCATGCATCCAAAACCATTTTGGTTGTTGGATATAAAAGGGAAGAGGTTATTTCATATATAAGCAATAATTTCTCTGACCAAAATATCTCTATTTGTGTTCAGGAGTGTCAGGATGGCATTGTGGGTGCAATACGAACATGCGAAAAAGAAATATCTGATGACTTTCTTTTATGCCTTGGTGATGAATATCTATTAAAACCCCAAATTTCTCAAATGTATACATTTTGGAGTCAGAATGCATGTGATATTTTATGTGGAATTATCCCTAATAAACCATTTTCTGAAATAAAGCGTACCTACGCATTGAGACTAGAGGACAATTATGTTAAACAGGTAATCGAAAAACCCACACAACCATTCAATGATTTATTGGGAACCGGTTATTGCATGTTTAGTCATAAACTGTTACGTTATCTTTCTGATGTTCCATTGGATCCTATAAGGAATCAATATGAACTTTGTGACTGGATACAAATTGCTATTAACAAAGGGCATATATGCAAAACCTTTCCCATTGGGGCAGATGCATTTAATATAAACAGTACCAATGATTACAAAATTGTTGAGTCACAAAATACCAAAATATGAAGATGGGGGAGCTGCAATGATGAAAAAGGCAAGTTTGATTATTTCTATTGATAACGACTATGAATTAGCAAGTAATTTTTTTAATATGCTTTTTCTCATTAAAAATATTTCTGATTATGAAATAATAGTAGTTTCTGATAATTGTGAAAATTATAAAACAATTATGCTTTTGCAAGAGTATGATAGAAAAGGTCAAATTAAATTAATAGAATTAACAGAGCGGCATGGATTTGGAAGGGCAAATAATATTGGGGTTAAAAATAGTACAACACAAAATTTAATTTTCATTAATACAGATGTTATTTTAGTCGGAAATGAACTTGATGAATTGCTTCAGGCAAAAGAGAAATTTAAATGCAAAGCTATACAGCCGTTACTTTTGTATCCGCAAACCGGAAAAATACAGAGTGCAGGGCATATATTTGGTAATTTATTTAATCGCCATGCGCTTGAAAACAATGATCCTGCTATTCTTGATGGAATAGAAGCTGTTGAACGCACAGCTCTTACAATTGCATTTTGCCTGATCGAAAAGGATATATTCATGCAATATGAGGGATTTGACGAGTTTTATTACAATGCATATGAAGGTTTGGAATTAACTGCACGCATTCATTATGCCGGCTTAGGCTGCAAACTTATTCCTTCAATTAAAGCTTATCATATCAGACAAGCTACCAGAAAAAATATTTACTTAAACGAAGAACAACAGACCCCCTACTTCTGGACCAATTGTATTATATATATAAAAGAAGACTATAGTGATTTTATAGTCCAATATTTAAGCCCTGCATTATTCGCAAAAAATTATACAGCTGTTTCATTTACCCATTTAGATTTAATTCCTTTATTACAAAAAGCAGGATTACATATTAGCGAAACAATAAACATTCAGCTTTCAGGTAATATAGAACTATTTAATGTCCTTCCATATACTTTGTTAAAAAGTCCTTCAAACTATTTGTTTGTTTGTGAAAACTTCACACAAATAACATCAAATAAACTATGGTTTCAACTACGTAAAAATAGAAATGATATAGTAGTTGACAGCAACGGCAATGTAATAAGTCTTTCTAAATTTTTTCAGATATAAGATATTCCAGAGAGTAGCTCTCAAAGTAACTTTTGCTTACAAGAGAGCTACCCTTACCATAAATATGGAGTAAGATAATAGGTTTCATCATTTGGTTCCTTATCCATCATAAAACTTATTTTATTACCGGATATTTTCTGCCCATTCAGCTCATATATTTTTCGATAGTGGTTACCGATATTTTTTGATAGTTTTAGGCACTTATTATTTAAATCACGGGCAGTTTTCACTTCATTCTTTTTAAAATAAAATGCAGATTTTACACTAAGCAAAATCAACTGATAACGCACAGAAGGTTGATATTTCACAGCAAATTCTGCTTCAAATAAATCTTCTTGGATATCTTGATAATTTGATAAATTATATACAATTTTTAAGGCAGCTAATTTGAGTTTCACTTTGGCATATAATTCTAAATAATGTCTGCAAAATAACGAGTTTGAAAGTTTCTCCAGCTGTAACAGCAGTTCTGTAGAGGGTAAATCAATATATTTTGCATATAATATTTCAGCTTCACATTCTATTTGCCGTCTTTGTTCGCTTTGGATAGATTTAAAAATCTCAAATCCTTTTTCTAAGTATGAAATCGAGCGCTTCATATTTATAGAATATGTTCCTCTTCCAAAATCCATATATGCAAATCCAACATGTGCGGGATAATCAAGTTTTTCTGCTGCAGAGATACATAACTGAAAAGATTTCTCTGCATTTTCACCTTGATTTAACAATAATTGTGTAACCATACTTCTGTTCAAACAATGAACATATGTAAAATCCACATCTTTAGACCGGAACGGTATATCGGATAGGGTTGTCTGTATCTGGTTTATATTATCGAATATTTTATCTGTTTGAAAATCCCAAAACTGCATATTAATTTTTTCTATTGATGACCGAAGTAACAGTCCTGTCAGAAACTTATTCTTTTTAAGATATTTCTTACTATATTTAATAATTTTATCATATATATTTTGTATCGTACTGTGGTCATTTTCATACATGGATGTTTCAGCAAAGACAAAAAGATCCTCAATTTCTTCTTCAGTAAGCTCCTCATCAAAATCTATGTTACTTATCAAACCTTGAGATATTTGATAGGCCGGGAATAATTCTCCTTTATGATAGTATTCATTTCGAAGTTTTCTTGCATCTGTAAAATAACTGTTTCCGTAATCAGAATTTAGTATCAATGACAAATAGTATATTCTATTTGAAGTACTATTTTCATTTACCAGTATTTTAATATTTTTGACAGTACTTCTTGAAACTTTATGTGTTTCAAAGTATGCC
>ERZ808051.1936-NODE-1936-length-11907-cov-4.239391_pt1 | contig 11907 bp, 6 predicted proteins | sample MGYA00380199_ERZ808051 | MGnify/ENA primary metagenome ERZ808051 (study PRJEB31490, sample SAMN06133391) | mouse gut metagenome | isolation source: J11 | host: mice | place: China: Chengdu | collected 2015-05 ...
CCAGTGAGGAGTTGTTTTATTTTGTAACAAAGAGAATCCCGTATTTATGCGGGTTCTGGCGTTTCGCAAACGCCTAAAAACAATTACACAGCAAGGAGATCTATGCCATGTCAAGTATACCACAGACAACCGATAATGGAAACAGTATTTCTGATTCTGCCGCAAAATTTATGAAGAGGTTCCACCTTGGAAGGCTGCTCTTTCAATGTAATGCCGGAAAAGAAAAAGGCATACCGGTAATGGATGTCTTCCGCTTCCTGTTCTGCATGATGTTCTCCGACAGGAGCTTCTATATGCAGATGAAGACAGGCACATTTGGAGAGGGATTCTCCAAGAACACCATCTACCGTTTCCTTGACAACGCCCGGACGAACTGGCAGCGTTTCACGACACTGCTTTCTGCCGGAATCATCAACGGCTTCATGAAGCCTCTGACGGACAAAGGGCGCAAGGATGTCTTCATTATTGATGACAGCCTGTTTGACCGTTCCCGCTCGAAAAAGGTGGAGCTGCTCGCAAGGGTCTTCGACCACTGCTCCATGAGATACCGTTCCGGGTTCCGGATGCTCACCCTCGGCTGGTCTGACGGGAACTCCTTTGTACCGGTCAGCCACTGCCTCCTTTCTGCCGCGGAGGACAGGAACCTCCTTTGTGGAGGGAAGGCCTGTGACGGACGCTCCCTTGCCGGAAGGAGAAGCCTGCAGGCACGCCGCAAAGCTACAGATGTCATGGTGGAGCTGGTCCACTCCGCCCGGCGTGCAGGCATCACTGCCAGATACGTCCTGTTCGACAGCTGGTTCTCCGCGCCGAAGACCATGGTCGCGCTGAAGGACCAGGAACACCTTGACACGATTGCCATGGTCAAGAAAAGCAAGACGAAATACCTGTACAACGGCGAAAAGCTCAATGTGAAGGAAATCTACAGCCGGAACAAGAAACGCAGGGGACGCTCCCGTTATCTCCTTTCTGTACCCGTGACGGTTGAAAAAGACGACGAGAGCATCCCGGCAAGATTCGTGTACGTCCGCAATAAAAGCAGACGGAAGGACTGGCTGGTAATCGTAAGCACGGATACGGAGCTTTCCGAAGAAGAGATCATCCGCGTCTATGGGAAGCGCTGGGACATAGAGGTCTTCTTCAAGGCATGCAAATCCTACCTGAACCTTGCAAAAGAGTATCGGGGCATCTCCTATGATGCCATGAACGCCCATGTCGCCATCGTCTTTTCCCGTTACATGATGCTGTCAGTAGCCCAGCGTGAGAACGAGGACGATAAGACAATCTGTGAACTGTGCTTCTGTCTGCTGGATGAAATGGAGGACATCTCATTCAGCCGCTCCATGTGCATAATCATAGATGCATTGATGGACGCAGTCATGGAATATTTCCACATCACTGAAACCCAACTGGAAGAATTCACTACCAGTTTTATCCAGCGCCTTCCCCAATATATGCAGGAGGCTTTGGAGCGAAAAGAAATAGCGGCATGAAAATATTTTATAGGCTAAAGTATTGATTTTTCAATGTGCGAATCCCATTTTAGATGTGGGAAGTTTGAGTACATTTACTATCTGGGCGACAGGCCCAAAATGGTGCTGTCAGACGCGGACAGCGGACAGACAGCGGATAATGATGCGATTGACGGCTATCTGAACAGATATGCACATTTTTTCATGGGGATATTGAATGGGGCAGACAGCAGATGGATGAAATGGAGGAGATTACTTCCCGCTATGTCTATGGCAGGGAGGAATATGAAATCAGGGATTCCTCTTTTGAGGGAGAGATTCGCCTTGTATATTGCCGCTCCAACAGATTGGATGCCATGTTGGTGAAAGTAGTGCTGCCCGGCAGCCTGACAGATAAACTGGTGGTAGCTGCGGCAGGGCAGAACGGAAAGAAAGGGGTACAGCCGGTGGGGGGATGCTCGGATGCCCTTTGCTTTGTGGCGGAGGACACAAAGGGGACAACGATATATGCGGAGGATACGCATTTCCTGATTGCAGATAATAAGACCGCGGTGGCCGGAACGGCAAGCATTCCTCTTTATTATTCCGTAAAGGATGCCTGCAGATACCGGGAGGGGCTGTCGTCCCTGTATGCCGCGGGGCATACGGAGTATCCCATGGCTGTGGGAATATCTGCAGGAAATGAGAGGCAGGAGCTGTATCTCCTCTTTACCACCGAACCTACCACGCAGCAGCATTTCAGGGCATTTGGCGAGGAGGCAGGAGAACTGTTTGAAGAGGCTGTGGACTATTGGCAGTCGTTGGCAGAAACGGTGCGCGTAAATACTCCGGATGCCTGTCTGAATGCCGCAGTGGCGGCACAGACGGTGGCCATGGACGCCTCCTGGAACGCGCCAACAATCCGCCACGGGCCCATCGGATGGCATGTGCCCTTTGCGGGTTGGCGTTCTTCTTATGGATATGTGGTTGCAGGGTGGGCACAGCGAATCAGGGAGAATGTGCACCAATACATCAGGAACCAACAGTCAACCGGCAGGGTTACAGCTTACAGCGCCGGGGACAGCCGCTATAACATGGGCGAGGTATTGGTGGACCAGTTGTTATATTATTGGCTATGGTCGGGAGATACGGCTTTTTTCAAAGAGGAGGCTTATGATTTTGTAAAGGGGCATCTCCGGTATCAGGAGGAAACCATGCGTGTGCCGGGGACGCAATTATATGAAAACTTTCTGAATGCATGGAATACTGACAATAAATGGAATAACGGAGGGCCGGGAAGCATTGCGTCTGCGTATACCTGGAGGGCTTATAAAGTGATGGCACAGATTGCGCAGGCGCTTGAAAAAGAAGAAGACTCCCGGTACTTTCAGGAGAAAGCGGACAGAATCCGGGAGGAGATGGAAGATTCCCTGTGGGATGGAGACAGGGGAGTGTATGGGGAATACAGAGATATCTTCGGCCTGAAAAGGCTGCATACCGCGCCGGATTTGTCATCTGTTTATACCCCCATTGATGTGGGGCTGACAGAATATCAGCAGAGCTGCCAGATGCTCTGGTACGCGGATTCCGCCATAGAATGGATAGAGACGCAGGAGACGGCATTTCCGTATTCTTCTAACTGGAAGCCATTATTCTATTCCAGTATGGGGCTGTACGCGCAGGAGGCTCTGAACCTGGCGCTGGCTTATTTCAGGGCCGGACAGCGGGAGAAAGGCTATAAAATCTGCAGGGCATGTCTGCTCCCGCTCTACAGGGGGAAAGGCGCCGGGCCGGGAGCCTGTTCGCACACGTTGGACGGGCATCTGGAGAATACAGGACATATTGATTTTGCCGAGACTTCATCGCTTTATATCAGGACGGTGGTGGAGGGCGTATTTGGAATCCTGCTGCAGAAAAGCCGGGGGGAGGCACAGATACGTCCCGGGTTTCCGGAGGAATGGAAGCAGGCTGAAATTGCGATTGATGACATCGGCTATCAGTTCCGGCAGGAGGGAAAAAAGGATATCTTCCTGGTAAAGACCCGGGATGCCCTGAAGTATGTGATGCAGGTTCCGGCCAGGAGCTCCGTGGTGGAGGGAGTATGGGTAAACGGGGATAAGATTCCGTATTCTCTCTCCCGGACGGTTATGTTTGAGACAATGCCTCTTAAGGAAGCGCGGATTGAAATCCAGTACGGAGATTCTGCTCCCGCCGGCATTCGGGGGTCCGGGGCTGCCGTGGCAGGAGGAGAATACTGCCTGAGGGCTGACGGGCTTATTACAAAAATCATGGACCCCCAGGGGATACTGGAGGAGATGCCGGAATTACCGGCCTGCGCGGTTTCTGTGCGGATGCGCAGGATAACGGGGTACCATACCTTTTTCGCAGAGGTGGAAAAAGATGAGATGAAAGCTGTGCTGCCGGTGAATCTGGAGTTGAAAGGGACGGAGGAGATTTCCGGTAGGGGAGCGGAGGAGCGGCAGGCGCAGACTCTGGAGGAGACAGAATATCAGACAGTTCCCCTGGATGGATATGTAAACCAGAATCTGCGGGAACTGCACAGCCGCTTTTATGATTTGACATGGAATGGGGACAGGCATTATGTGCTTCCCAACTTCTACTTTTGCAGGGATACGACCAGAACCGTCGCGGCCACAGGGCGCTCCTGGTGGGAGGATTTAAGCCGCGGGAAAAACGGGGTGCCGGACAGGCTGAGTCTGCCGGTGGATGGAGGGGTTTACAGGACAGATGCGGGCATACCGTTTTTGATTGCGGCAAAGGGCGAGGAAAGGCAAAATGCGGTATTTGTTTCGCTGTATAACCAGTTTCCTGATGAAGTCAGTATTCCTGTCAACCGGAGGGGGAGTCGCATTTACTTTATGCTTGCGGCATCAACCAACAGCATGCAGAGCAGAATAGAGAATGCGAGGATAACAGTCTGTTTTGCAGACGGAGAGGAAAAAGAATTACCGCTGGTCAATCCCGACAATATCGATGACTGGCTGTGCTATCAGGGGAACAGGACGAACGACTGGGACAGCTTTGAAAAGGCGGAGAGCTGGGCGGAGACAGGGGAGATTCAGCCCCTGGGAGATAAGGCGCATGCAAATATTTTGTCCGTTGGATGGGGGCGGAAGAAAGAGGTTGCGGCTGTCAGGCTTCAATGTATGAGCAACGAGGTGCTTGTGGGGATATTGGGGATTACGGTGAGCTAATCCCAGTCGAATATTGGCCCGTCCAGGGACAGTTGGCAGTGATACTTTAGAAAATATGACATAAATAGGAAAAGCCTGTCACCGTAGACAATGTTAAATTCTGGCCAAATGTTTTAATATGAATGTAGGAAAGATGTACATTTTAACAAGAGTATGAGGAGACAGATATATGGAACATGTCTTGGAAATGCTGTATCCGTCATCATGGTGGCATGATTTATGGCGGGAGGGGCTTGCAACGGGGAATGGCATAACCGGGGCAAATCTGTATGGCGGCGCAAAGAGGGAGATTTTACAGCTGGGACGACATGACTTATGGTATAACGGTTCGCAGGAAGAAGTTCCGGATGTGCATGAAGCATTCATCAGACAGCGGCAGAAGATGGATGAGGGGAATTTCTGCGAGGCAAGCTGGGAGATTGTAAATGCATTGAAAGAGACGGGATATCATTCCAGTCTGGAATCCCAGCTGCCGGTAGCGAATCTGATTACAGAGCAGACACCGGTCAAAGGGTTCCGCGCCTTTAAGCGGCAGCTTGATATGGAACATGCCGTAGCCAGGCAGCAGTGGAATGATGCCCATATGACCATGCACCGTGAAGTCTTTGTGTCCAGAGCAGAGGATATGGTGGTCTACCGACTCTGTGCAGAGAACGCCACAGAGTCAAAGGAATTGTTGGAATACCGACTGGAACTGGAAGCATTCCGCAATGAGGGAGAGCCGGCGAACGATGCGATACAGGCTGTGTGGAGGGACGCACAGACAGAGGCAGTCTGCGAGAATGAGCATACGGGATATCTGTATTTCAATTCAAACAGAGCCCAAAAAGATGCCCGATATACTGACTTCGGCGCGGTAGCCCGGATTTCCATTGCGGATGGGTGTCTGGAATGCTTTGAAAACAAGATAAAAGTGAGGGCTGCCGACCAGGTCTTGATTACCATTGGCCTGTATGTGAACGAGGAAAAGCAGGGTGCATGGCAGCGCCTGCATGACAGACTGGAATCCCGAACCAGAAGCTTTGAGGAACTGCTTGCTGACAGCTCAGCGCTTCATGAAGCGTTATATCACAGCGCAAAACTGCATCTGGGAGGCAGTGAGAATCAGGTTACATGGAGCAGGACAAATGAAGAGCTGGTGACGGAAGCTTTTGCAGAGAAGCAGTCGCCGGAGCTGATTGAAAAATTATGGCATTATGGAAGATATCTGTTTATCTGCGGAAGCAGCCCGACAGCCAATCCGTTCCCGCTTTATGGACTGTGGGGCGGCGGATATGAGTTGCAGTGGTGCCACAATATGGCGAATGAAAATCTTCAGATGATTTACTGGCATAGCCTTTGCGGGAATCTGATAGAGTACAATCAGGCGATTTTTAAATATATGAATGACAGGATTCCGGCATTTAAGGAGAATGCGCGTAAGCTGTTTGGCATTGACGGCATTTACATGACGGCAGGCACCACTCCGGGAGTAGCCGTCCCTACCCAGATTGTACCTGTAATCATTAACTGGGTGGGAGCCGCAGGGTGGATTGCCCAGCATTATTATCAGTATCTGCTTTATACAAGGGACATGGGGTTTGCCAGGGATGTCATGTTGCCGTATATGGACGGTGTGGCGGCATTTTACGAAGAATTCGTACAGTTTACAGTGGATGGAGCGGGACATGAGCGGATAAAGTTTTATCCCAGCGTATCTCCGGAAAACACGCCAGGGAACTTCATGCCCCCAGAGGGCATACAGATGGCGCATCCCATGCCAACGACCATCAATTCCACCATTGACCTTTCGATAATAAAAGAGTTCTTCACCAATCTTCTGGAAGTCGCAAAAATGTGTGAAGACATGCCGTTCTCACCGGAGCGTATTGACAAATGGAAGCGGATTCTGCATTCCATACCGGAATTCAAAGAGAATGAGGAGGGAGCCGTCAAAGAATGGCAGGAGGATATCTTTGAAGACAGATATGACCACAGGCACCTGTCCCATATTTATCCGGTATTTCCCGGGTATGAGCTGTATCCGGAAAAGGATTCCGGGAAAATAGGGGCATATGAGAAAGCTGTCAGCCTGCGCAGGATAGATGCCCAAACCGGTTGGTCCATGGCGCATATGGCATCCATCTATGCCCGGTTCCGCAATGGGGAGGCGGCCATGGAATGCCTTGACAATATGGCGAGGAGCTCTCTGCTGAACAACTTCTTTACATTACATAATGACTGGAGGGGGATGAACATTTCCCTGACAGTGGACCCGGCAGCCGTACAGCTGGACGCGGTGCTCGGGTATGTGAATGCAGTCCAGGAGATGCTTCTGTATTCATCGCCGGGGTATATCGCGCTTCTTCCCGCACTGGAGGACAGGCTGTCCGCGGGGGAGGCGGAGAATTTCCGCTATTGTGATGGTTTCCTGCATATGAGATGGAACCGGAAGAAGAGATATCTGGAATGTGACATCGCCCCGTTAAGAGCTCATAAGGTACAGATTGTTTTGCCGGATTTCGCAGATGCGGTAGAGTGGAGACAGGCCGGGTCGGCACAAATAAGCAGGGTCCGGGACAAGGTATGGGAACTGGAATTTCAGACATCGGAACTGGAGCCAGTGCATCTTCTGTCAGGAGGACATTGCAGATAACGAGGGGGGTACGGGCCATGGAAGCCCTGGCGAGATTGGCGGAGGGCAAGAGAAAGGAGAGAGAGGAATGGTGAACAGGAGACAGCATGCAGTGGATAGGGGAGAGAGGAGAGGGAACCTGTATTTCAGGAAAAGCTGGCAGCTATATGCATTATTGGCGCTGCCGCTAATATTTACAATCGTGTTCAAGTATGGCGCTTACAGGGGGCTGACGATTGCTTTCCAGGACTATAAAGTGGCCAAAGGCTATTCAGGCAGTGAATGGGTGGGATTTGACATCTTTGAGAAGATATTTTCCCACAGGGATTTCGGAAAGTCCGTGCGGAATACACTGCTTCTGAATATTCTTGACTTGATATTCGGCTTCCCGATGCCGGTTATCCTTGCGCTGATTCTGAACGAAATCAAAGGGAAATGGTTCAAGAAAGTCACGCAGACGCTGCTCTATCTGCCCCATTTCCTTTCCTGGGTAATAATAGGGGCATTGGCCTATCAGCTGTTTTCTGTGGATACCGGTGTGGTAAATACAATGCTTTCCAATGCGGGGGGAAGCCCTGTCCCGTTTTTGCAGGATGATACATGGTGGCTGGTTACATATGTATTCATTGGTGTGTGGCAGACGATGGGGTGGGGAACGATTGTCTATCTGGCGGCCATTACCGGAGTAAATACGGAGCTGTACGAAGCGGCAAGGGTGGACGGTGCCGGGCGCTGGAAGCAATGTCTTCATGTGACGCTTCCATGCATCCGCAGCACCATCGTAACGATGCTGATTATGAATCTGGGAAGAGTCATGCAGGGCTCCTTTGAAAGAATCTATGCGCTGACAAATGCAAAGGTGACAGAGTATACTACCACGATTCCGGTATTGATATACCGATGGGGTATTGCAGGCGGTAAATTCAGCGAAGCCACTGCACTGGGACTGTTTCAGTCAATTATCGGGCTGTTGTTGGTATTGTTGTCGGATTATGTTGCAAAACGTCTGGGTGAAGACGGTTTGCTGTAGGAGGGGAAGCGATGAAAGAAGTCAAGAGAACATTGACGGTATCCAAAAAGAAAGACCTGACAGTGGACATTTTCTTTCGAGTATTGCTGATTTTGATGTCGATTATCTGCCTGTTCCCGTTTATCCATGTGCTTTCGAAATCTATCAGCGAAGAGTCCTTTGTCATAGCGAATAAGGTAGTGCTTCTGCCGAAAGGGTTTTCCCTGAATGCCTACAGCAAGATTTTTGCGGATTCTTCTATCCTGCGCTCCATGTTTGTGACTATAGTGGTCACGGTCAGCTTTACTTTGATTGGCATGTTCCTTACGGTGTGTTCCGCATACGCATTGAGCCGCAGGGAGCTGAAAGGAAGAAAGATAATTACTTTTCTCATTCTGGCAACCATGTATTTCACGGCCGGAACGATACCTGATTACCTGTTGATGAGCAACTTGAAGATGCTTGATACATGGTGGTGTTTGATACTGCCTTTGTGTTTTGCGCCATATAACTTTTTGATAATGAAGAATAGTTTTTCTTCGAATATTCCGGACAGCCTGGTGGAATCGGCGCTTATTGACGGTGCCGGGCATTTCAGAATCCTGTGGAGCATAGTGGTGCCCTTGTCTAAGCCGATTATGGCCACAATCGCATTGTTTTACGCGGTAGGGCGCTGGAATACATATTCGGATGCATTATATTATATCAAACAGCGCACGGATTTGCGGCCATTGCAGCTAAAGCTTTACTACCTGGTGGTGGCGGCCTCGGAATCCTTTCAGGCGGAGGGAGGCAGCGTGGGAGTCCTGACGAATCCTGAGGTGATGAAAGCGGCATGCGTCATGTTCGCAACGATTCCGATTATCTGCGTATACCCGTTCATACAGAAGTATTTCGTACAGGGCACGATGATTGGCGCCGTAAAGGGATAGGTGCGCCGGGGATTTCAGGCAGTTCAAACAGTGGTCCAGGTAAGGCGTGAAAACGCTGAAGCCAAAATATAAACAATATGAATGACAGGAGGGTTTTTATGAGAAACAGTCACTACATGAAAAAAGGTACTGCGGCATTGCTTGCCACCGCCATGATGGCCGGTATGTTGACCGGCTGCGGTTCCGGCGGCGGGACAGATTCGAAATCAGATGCTGTGTCACAGCAGGAAGATGGCAGCGCAGCACAGGACGGGAGCACCGCACAGGACAGCAGTGCGGCACAGGATGGCGGCGGGGAGAGTTCCGGTGGCGCCTATGCCGACTATTCCAATGGTTTCCAGGACACGGTAACGATTCAGATACCGGTGTATGACCGGGCGTTTGAGGGATGGAACGTAACTGACAACTATTATACACGGTGGGTGCAGTCCGAATTTGGCGACAAATACAATATAAAAGTGGAATATGTCGCCATTGGGAGAAGCACGGAAGTGCAGGACTATATGCAGCTGATTGCCGCGAAGAATGCCCCGGATATCATCATGCATTATGATATGCCCCAGGCTGTAAGCTACTATGGCGAGGGTGCGATGCAGACGCTTGACTTGGATGAGATTGCGTACTATGCCCCGACCTATTATGGAAAGTTAAAGGATACCATTGAAAAATACGGCACCTTGAATGGGGAGAATATTTTCTTTTTTGCCGAGCGCGATGCCATATACTATAATGACGTAACCCTGATACGGCAGGACTGGCTGGATGCGGTAAATGCAGACATGCCGACTACCCGCCAGGAATTGGAGGATGTGGCGAGAAAATGGAAAGAGGCAGGGCTTGGCACCATAGGAGAGACCCTGAAAGTGAAAAGCTTTACCTATGAGTATCCGTTCTTAAACGACAGTATCAGCGAAGAGGAGTATGCAAAGTATCTTGACCTGAATGTGGCACCCTTTACATGGAAGCCCACAGAGGATTATCTAAGGACTTTGAATGCGGAATATAACGAGGGCATTCTTGACCCTGAATTCTATCTGAGGACAGATGACGCGGCATGGAAAGCGGCATTCGTGTCGGGGAATGTAGGGACTATGACGTTCTTTATCAGCAGTTCCACAGATGCCATTTCCTCGCTTATCGCCAATGACTCGGAGGCGAAAGTCGCTGTCATGAATCCGGGGGCAAAAGGCGCCACAGGCAATGGCTATTACTATGAATATCCCCCTTATGGCATGATTATGGGCATCAATACAGAGACAACGGACGAGGAAAGAGCAGCGGTATGGATGTTCCTTGACTGGATGATTCAGCCGGAGAATCTGTTCTACCTGCAGAACGGAGTGGAGGGAGAAACCTATACGTTGGATGCGGACGGACTTGCGGTGCTGGATTCGGAATACAGCGGCGAGGCTAAGCTGTCACAGAACAACAACAAGGACTACTGGTGCATCGTTCAGGAAGTCGCACATTATGATGACGAGGAGCAGGATTATAAATATCAGTTGAATACTTTGGCACCGGCCGGGTATGAGTATTTAATTGAGCAGTCATATGGCTATGCTGAGGAAAATGAGCAATATGGCGTAATCACTCCTATTTTTACAAAGCGGGTGGAATCCAGCGGCGAATATTCTGCAGACCTGAATGCACTGTGGCAGGAGGCATCGACAGCTTGCATTACATGTGCGCCTGAAGAATTTGACGCTACTTATCAGAAATATTGTACTGAGTATCTGGACGCGGGTTATCAGGCAATTTTAGATGAGAAAGCAGAATATTATTCGGAGGGCAGCTATATTTCTGATTAATCTGACAGTAGATTTTATCGCGCATGTGTAAAATTAACCGGAAAAAGGCTGGAAAGGCTGCTGCAAGGGAAAGCTGCAGCAGCCTTTTTCAAACCGGCAATATCCGGCAGTTCCTGAGAGCGGGAGGAAAGAGGTGTTTGGATGAGGAAAATAAAGCAGATATTTGCCGGAATTCTTACAGTGCTGATAGTATTTTCGACATTGGGGGAAAGTCTTCAGCTACATGCGAGTGAGCTGGCTTCGCAGGCAGAGTCCGTTTCGGGAGGAAAGGATGGGACAGAGATATGGGAACCCGGGCAGGAAGAGAGCGAGTTCGATGAGGTAGAAGCTTCAGAGGAAGAGAGCGTAGCCGATGGGACAGAGGCTATAGAGGAAGAGAGCGTAGCCGATGGGACAGAAGCTATAGAGGAAGAGAGCGTAGCCGATGGGGCAGTATCTGTAGAGGAAGAGAGCGTAGCCAATGGGGCAGAACCCGGTCAGGAGGAAAGCGGAGTCGGAGAGCCAGAAGCCGTAGAGAAAGACGGCGGGACAGATGGGACGGAATCCGGGCAGGAAGAAAGCGGAACCGATAAGGCCGAAATTGCCCAGGAAGAGAGCGTAATCAATGATGAATCAACGGAAAGCGGACAACATTCCGTATTTGTGGAACAGGACTCAGAAAGCATTGGGATGTATGCTGTACCGAAAGCCGCCGGAGATTTGCCGGAAAACTGGGTTACGGTAGAAAACCCGCCTGTCACGCAGTTTGTGAGTGACAATAAGGGGGGGTATTGCTATAAAATATCGTATGAATCCACCAGTGGGAATTCCTATATAGGGAAGATATTTGATGCCCAGGGTGATTTAAAAGAGGAACAAATAAAGTTTTCTTTTGATTTTAT
>ERZ808051.1938-NODE-1938-length-11881-cov-4.536344_pt1 | contig 11881 bp, 8 predicted proteins | sample MGYA00380199_ERZ808051 | MGnify/ENA primary metagenome ERZ808051 (study PRJEB31490, sample SAMN06133391) | mouse gut metagenome | isolation source: J11 | host: mice | place: China: Chengdu | collected 2015-05 ...
CAGCTGACACCTACTAATAGGACGAGAGCTTAACCAGAGGAAAGAGGGAAAAGCGAAGGATGGAATGTGAGAGATCAGAGATTCAGTGTTCGGTTTTGAGGGTGTGTCCCTTTGGATAATAAGGTTTAGTACTGTTTAATTTTAAATGGCCCAGTGGCTCAGTTGGTTAGAGCGTCGCCCTGTCACGGCGAAGGTCGTCGGTTCGAGTCCGATCTGGGTCGTTTTTGTACGGATGCAGCGTCCGCTGTCCGGTTACAAAGCTTAAGGGTGCAGCCCGAAGGCATCTGTCCCGTGCTGCGTGCAGCAGATCACGGGTTAAACAAAGGGTTCGTTATTATATTTGAAGTTCTGGCAGCTTATGTCTATATCAAAATAGGCAAGGGCTGTTTTTTGTTGCAGGACCGTGGTTTTTATAGGTTAAGCAGACGGGCGGCGGGGGCTGTGCGGGGAAGAAGGCCCAAAGGCTTGCACTTGCTTCCAAAATTTACTATAATAGGGGAAGCGATGATTAAATCCTCGCTTCCCCAAATAAATGCGCAGTTGTTGGTTGCACATGGAGGCGGTAAAATTGAGTACCGAAAGCGGCAGTATACAGAAGAACGTTTTAACGGAAGGTACGATCTGGAAGAAGATTTTATTTTTTGCCCTGCCGATCTTTTTGGGGCAGGTATTCCAGCAGCTTTACAATACCATCGATTCTCTGATCGTGGGCAGGTATCTGGGCGATCAGGCGCTGGCGGCAGTCAGCTCATCGGGAAGCCTTATCTTTATGATGGTGGGCTTTTTTAACGGTGTGGCCATGGGCGCCGGCGTGGTTATCGCAAAGGAGTACGGGGCGAAAAACTATGAGTCCATGAGACGGGCGATTCATACGGATGTGGCGTTTGGGCTTGCCGCAGGCATAGTGCTGACGGTTCTGGGGGTCTGCTTTACGCCGACAATCCTGCGGTGGATGGATACGCCTGCGGATGTGCTGCCGCAGTCGGTGGAATATTTTCGGTTTTATTTTTTTGGTGCGGTCTTTTCCGTTATGTACAATATTTTTGTGGGAATTCTACAGGCGGTGGGGGACAGCAGGCATCCCCTGTATTACCTGATATTTTCCTCTCTTGTGAATGTGGCGCTGGACCTGATTCTTGTGGGAGGGCTCCGGCTGGGTGTGGGCGCTGCGGCGCTGGCAACCACGGTGTCCCAGGGCATCAGCGCTTTGCTGTGCTTTATCCAGCTGCTGCGCAGCAAGGCCGAGTACAGGCTCAGGGTCAGGGAAATAGGCTTTCATTTGGAGAGCTTTAAAAGTATTGTCCGCTTCGGGCTGCCGTCAGGTGTGCAGAATTCCGTGATCGCCCTGGCGAATCTGGTGGTACAGACCAATATCAACGGTTTTGAGCAGTATGCCATGGCCGGCTGCGGCGCATATTTTAAGGTGGAGGGCTTTGCATTTCTGCCCATCACCTGCTTTGCCCAGGCGCTTTCCACCTTCGTGGGGCAGAATTTAGGGGCAAAAAATTATGACAGGGTGAAGAAGGGAGTGCGTTTCGGGCTCCTCTGCTCCGTGTCTGCGGCGGAGGCGATCGGAATCGTCTTCTGGCTGGCGGCGCCTGTTTTCATTGGGCTGTTCAGTGATTCGCCTGTGGTAATTGATTTCGGGGTGCGGCAGGCGAGGGTAGAGTCGCTTTTTTACTGTATGCTTGCGTTGGCGCATTGTATTGCGGGCGTCATGAGGGGTGCGGGAAAGGCCACGGTGCCCATGTTTACCATGCTGGGCTTCTGGTGCGTGCTGCGGGTGGCGTATATCACGGCTGCGCTGCATTATTTCCCTAAGATCGAGGTGATATTCAGCGCGTACCCCCTGACCTGGTGCACCAGCTGTATCGTGTTTTTGCTGTACTTTTTCAAGGCGGACTGGATGCATAACTTTGAGCGGATGGAGGGAAAATCGTAAGGTGCCCCGTTCATGTCTCAGAGTGCTCAAAGGGCTGCCTGTAATAAAATAATAGTTGTGAAACACAGGATGGAGGAAGGATATGAAAGAAATCAACCAACAATATCTCACAGGTGAGAGGGCGATGTTTCAGGCAAGGGACTGCCATTTCACTTATTGTACCTTTGCGGAGGGAGAGTCTCCTTTAAAGGAAAGCAGCGATCTTCAAATTGACAATACCCTTTTTAAATGGAAGTATCCTCTCTGGTACTGCAGGAATGTGGCGATAAAGGATTCCACCTTGTTTGAGATGGCGCGGGCAGGCATCTGGTACACGGAGAATATTTCCGTCTACGATACCATTATTGAAGCGCCGAAAAATTTCCGGCGAACAAAGGGTATCAGGCTTATCAATGTCGAGCTGCCCAATGCGGCGGAGACGCTCTGGAACTGCGAGGACATAGAGATGGAGCGGGTTTCCGCAAGGGGCGATTACTTTGCCATGAACAGCCGCAGAATTGTGGCGAGAGATTTTAATCTGGTGGGAAACTACAGCTTTGACGGATGCTCCGATATTGAGATTCACAATGCGCGGATGCTTTCCAGGGATGCCTTCTGGAACGCGGAGAATGTGACGGTCTATGATTCCTTTATTTCCGGAGAATACCTGGGATGGAACTCCAGGAATATTACGCTGGTCAACTGTACCATCGAGAGCATGCAGGGTATGTGCTATATCGATAATCTGGTGATGAAAAACTGCCGTCTGATCAACACCAATCTGGCTTTTGAGTATACTCAGGCGGATGTGGAGATCGTGGGAGCGGTGGACAGCGTGTTCAACCCCAAGGGAGGCATAATCCGCGCCGACAGGATCGGAGAGCTGATCATGGACGGAAGAAAGGTTAAGATCGACCAGACGGATATTCAGGCAGGGGAAATTTTGAAAAAATCCGACCATGCGGAGTGGGAAAAGGAGTAATTCTTCTGACAGGGAGGGTTCTGTTATGTACGATTTCAATAAAATGACTGACCGCAGAGGCGTGGGATCTTTGAAATGGGACGTGCCGGAGAGGGAGCTTCCCATGTGGGTAGCCGATATGGATTTCGAGACGGCGCCGGAGATCATCGACGAGCTTAAGAAGCGGGTGGAGCACGGGATCTTTGGCTACAGTGTCGTGACGGATGAGTGGTACGAGGCATATCAAAGCTGGTGGAGCCGCAGGCACGGGTTTTCCATGGAGAAGGAATGGCTGCTATTCTGTACGGGAGTGGTGCCGGCCATATCCAGCGCCGTGAGGAAGCTGACCACCGTTGGGGAAAACGTGTTGATACAGACCCCGGTGTACAATATTTTCTTCAATAGTATTCAGAACAACGGAAGAAATGTTTTGGAGAGCCCGCTGGTATATGAGGGAGGAGAATATTCCGTTGACTTTGCGGATCTGGAGGAGAAGCTTGCAAATCCGCAGACCACTTTGATGCTTTTGTGTAATCCCCATAATCCTGTGGGGAAAATATGGGACAGGGATACGCTTTCGCGCATCGGAGAGCTCTGTGCAAGGCATCATGTGCTGGTGCTGTCCGACGAGATCCATTGCGATATGACGGACCCTGGCTGCGATTATGTTCCCTTTGCCTCTGTCAGCGGAATATGTCGGGACAACAGCGTAACCTGTATGGCTCCTACCAAGGCCTTCGGTATTCCGGGGCTGCAGACGGCGGCGGTAATGGTGCCCAACCCTGTTATACGGCATAAGGTAAACCGTGGCCTGAATACCGACGAGGTGGCTGAGCCCAATGCCTTTGCGGTGCCTGGGGCGGTGGCGGCATTTGGAAAGGGAGAGCCGTGGCTGGAGGAGGTAAGGGTATATCTTCGTGATAACAAACAGTGCGTCCGTGATTTTATAAGAGACAGGCTTCCCATGCTAAGGGTGGTGCCTTCCACGGCAACCTACCTTTTGTGGCTGGACTGCGGTGAAATTGTGGAGGATGCGGCCTTGCTTGCGCGGTTTATCCGCCAAGAAAGCGGCCTGTATCTTACTGAGGGCGAGGAGTACGGCGCCTGCGGCAGAAGCTTCCTGCGGCTGAATCCCGCGTGTCCCAGGCAGCGCCTGATGGAGGGGCTGAACCGCCTGGAGGAGGGCGTGAGAGCGTTTATTGCCGCGGGGCAATGAGTCAAGCGATAAGTGAACAGGTGACCGAAAAAAATGACAGGCCGGAAAGCCTGTCATTTTAAAAACCCGTTTACGATCTGCGCCTCGGCTTCCGCCTCCGTCAGCCCTAAGGTCATCAGCTTTATGAGTTGGTCGCCGGCAATCTTGCCGATCGCCGCCTCGTGGATCAGCTCCGCGTCCAGGTGGTTGGCGGTGATTTCGGGGATGGCGCTTATCTTTGCGTTGTCCATGATGATGCCGTCGCATTCGGAGTGGCCCGCACAGCGGTTATTTCCGTTGATCCTGGAGAGGAACAGCTGTCTGGAGTCGTCCCTGGCCACGGAGCGGGAGATAATGTTGGCGCTGGAGCCTTCCCCGTCCAGATCCACCTGGAAGGAGGTCTCCGCGTATTGGTCGCCGTGGGTCATGAGTTTTTCCGTCACAATGATTTTTGCGTTGTCGGCAAGCCTTGCTTTTGTGAGTCGTCTGGTGGAGTCCACGCCCTTGATCTGTACGGTCTCCATTTCCATGAAGCTGTTTTCGCCCACTTCTACCACCGTTTCCGGATTCATGATCCGTCCGCCCTTGCCGTCGCCGCTGCCATAGTGCTTTTCTACATATTTCACATGAGAGTTTTTTCCTATGTAGAAGGTGTGGATACCGTCGTGGCGGCTGTCGCTGTCGCCGCTGTTGTGGATGCCGCAGCCGGCAATAATAGTCACGTCGCAGTCGTCTCCCACGTGGAAATCGTTGTAGACCATTTCGGTCAATCCGCTTTGGCTTAACACAACGGGGATATGGACGCTTTCCTTTTTCGTTCCGGGCTTAATGATAATGTCTATCCCCTGTTTGTCTGTCTTGGTGACAATGTCGATGTGCGCCGTGGTGGAGCGTCCTGCGCTTTCCCCGTTGGCGCGGATATTGTAAGCTCCGGCGGGAATCTCGTGCAGCCCTGCCACCTGCTCCAATAAATTTTTCTGTATCTCGTCCATGGCTGTTTCCTTCCTTTAATGCCTGTTGATCAGAGTTGTTTCGCTAAAGCCCGTTTAAGGGCAAATCCCACTAAATCAAGCGGTCGGTTTGTGCTGCGGCCGGTCAGTTCGCCCTCTGATAAAACCGGCAGCCCTCGGTGCCCTTTAGAAGCTCCGGCAGAATATCCTCCCTTTTTCCGCGGGCCTGAAGGGTGCCGCCTGCAAGGACGACGATCTCGTCCGCTATGTTCAGGATGCGTTCCTGATGGGAGATGATGATCAGGGAATTGTCGCTTGACGCGTGGAGTTCTTCAAATACCTGTATCAGATTGTTAAAGCTCCAAAGGTCAATGCCTGCCTCCGGCTCGTCAAAGACCGCCAGGGGCGTGTTGCGGGCGATGATGGTAGCTATCTCGATTCGTTTCAGCTCGCCGCCCGAAAGGCTTGAGTCAATGTCACGGTTGATGTAATCTCTTGCGCACAGCCCCACCTTCGAGAGATAGTCGCAGATATTCGGCTGTTTTTTTGCCGTGTCGCCTACGGCAAGGGTTATCAGGTCCTTTACCTTGATGCCCTTAAAGCGAACCGGCTGTTGAAATGCGAAGCTTATCCCCGCTTTTGCCCGCTCCGTGATGCTCATGTGGGTGATATCGGAGCCGTTAAAAATAATTTTGCCGGAGGTAGGCTGTTCGATGCCCATGATCAGCTTTGCCAGCGTGGACTTGCCGCCGCCGTTAGGGCCTGTGATCGCAATAAAGGTGTGGTCCTCAAAGGTCAGGTTTATATTTTTGATAATCTCTTTATGGCCCTCCGAATCATCGGAGACCTGAAAGCTTAAATTTTGTAATTCCAGCATGCTTATACCTCCCTGTCCGCTTCATTAGAGGCCGTGAAGGCCTCTTTTTGCCGCAGCCTTCTACAGTATAACACAGAAATCAAAAAAACTATACAGTTATCCGGCAAAAAAATATTTTGTTTTTTTCTGTTGAAAAAGAAAAATGAATGTCGGATAGGCACGTTTTGCGTATCTTTTTGATGGATGACGGCGAAATACGCGATGACTTGCAGTTGCTGTGGGAAACTGTTCTCTTTTATAATATTAAAGCACGGAATTAGACTTTTTGTTACAGAAATGGAGGTCGTTATGGAACAGTTAAACATTACTGCTGCAAAGGATAATGAAAAAATATACAAGATTTTGGGGGATCTGATGAACGGGGATAAGGAATTCCAGATTATGATCACGGTGCCCTCAGGAAAAAATGTGGGTCTTAAGAATGCTGTACAGGAGCCGAAAAAGTCTGCAGTGCAGCGCGATTTGGAGCAGGATGTTACCAATATGATACATGAAATCGGTGTTCCGGCACATATTAAGGGATATCAATATCTGAGGGAAGCGATCATGATGTCGGTGGAGGACCCGGGGATGATAAGCTCCATAACCAAGATTCTTTATCCGACTATCGCAAAGAGGTTCCAGACGACGTCAAGCCGCGTGGAGCGCGCCATCAGGCATGCCATCGAGGTGGCGTGGAGCAGGGGCAGGATGGAGACTCTGGACGCGCTGTTCGGCTACACCATCGACACGGGTAAGGGAAAGCCGACAAACTCTGAGTTTATTGCGCTGATCGCGGATAAAATCAGGCTTTCCTACCGCGAATAGCCCGGCTGCAGGGAATGTCGCAGACTGTGCATATTTTGTATGGGGTTTTCTAAAAAAGTACTTCCCACAGGAATGATATTGTTGTAAAATATATCCAAAGGGCAGCGGTTTGCTTGATCAGGATTTTGCCCATGTGTATATATGCGGAGGGTTACTATGAAGAAAATTCTATTTGCAGCATCGGAAGGAGTACCTTTTATTAAAACCGGCGGTCTTGCCGACGTGGTCGGTTCTCTGCCAAAATGTATTGATAAGCGGTATTTTGACGTGAGGGTGATCATCCCCAAATACTCCTGCATGAAGCAGGAGATGAAGGACAGGATGAGCTATGTATCGCATTTTTATATGGATTTTAACTGGAAAAATGTTTATGTGGGAATTATGGAGGCGGAGGCTGAGGGCGTACATTATTACTTTATAGACAATGAATACTATTTCAGCGGGGATAAGCCCTACTGCGACGACCCCAAGTGGGAGATCGAGAAATACGCTTATTTCTCCAAGGCAGTGCTTTCGGCGCTTCCGGTTATCGGCTTTCAGCCGGATGTGGTCCACTGCCACGACTGGCAGACAGGTTTGATTCCTGTGTACATGAAGGAGCGCTTCAGGGGAAGCGATTTTTACGGCGGAATGAAATCTGTCATCACCATCCATAACCTGAAGTTTCAGGGAAAGTGGGACACCAAGACTGTGCGGGGCATCACGGGGCTGCCGGAGTATTTCTTTACCTCCGACAAGCTGGAGGCATACAAGGACGCAAATCTGCTAAAGGGCGGAATCGTTTATGCGGATGCGGTGACTACTGTGAGCGCCACATATGCGGAGGAAATCAAGACGCCCTTTTACGGGGAGGGTCTGGATGGGCTTCTGCGCGCCAGGGCCGGCGACCTTAGAGGTATTGTAAACGGTATAGACTATACCGATTTTAATCCCGAGACGGACAAATACATCGAGAAGCCTTACAACGCGGTGAACTTCCGGAAGGAAAAGGTGAAAAACAAGCGCGCCCTGCAGCAGGAGCTGGGTCTTGCGCAGGATGACAGGAAGATGATGATAGGCGTGGTGTCAAGGCTGACGGACCAGAAGGGGGTTGACCTGATCGCTTATATCATGGATGAGCTGTGTCAGGATGATATACAGCTGGTGGTCCTGGGTACGGGGGAGGAGCGCTATGAGAATATGTTCCGCCACTTTGACTGGAAATACGGGGATAAGGTGTCGGCAAATATCTTTTATTCCGATGCGCTGTCTCACAAGATCTATGCTTCCTGCGACGCGTTTTTGATGCCCTCGCTGTTTGAGCCCTGCGGGCTGAGCCAGCTTATGGCGCTTCGCTACGGAACGGTCCCCATCGTCCGTGAGACAGGCGGATTAAAGGATACGGTGGCGCCTTACAATGAATACGAAAATACCGGAACAGGCTTTAGCTTTAAAAATTACAATGCACATGAAATGCTGAATACGATCCGTTATGCCGAGCATATATATTATGATAAGAAGCGCGAGTGGAACAAGCTGATCGACAGAGCGATGGCAATCGATTTTTCCTGGAACGTATCGGCAGGGAAGTACCAGGAAATGTATGATTGGCTGATAGGATAAGATGGCAGGGAACGGAAGCAGAAAAAATAATTTCATAATGCAGGCGGGTATACTGGCGGCAGCCGGTATCATCAGCAGAATGATAGGGCTCCTTTACAAGAGCCCTTTAATGAATATTATAGGCGAGACGGGGATGGGCTATTATTCGGCGGCTTATAATTACTATACCATTGTTTTGCTGATAGCGTCCTACAGTATCCCCTCCGCGATTTCCAAGGTGATTGCGCAGAAGCTGGGGGTGAAGGAATACCGGAATGCCCACAGGATTTTTTTGTGTGCCATCGGGTATGTGCTTGCCGTGGGTACTGCCGCCAGCCTTTTTTTGTATTTTGGGGCGGGGCTGTTTGTGGCGAAGGAGGCAATTCCCGTGCTTCGGGTATTTGCCCCCACTGTGTTTGTCTATGGAGTATTGGGAGTGCTGAGGGGATATTTCCAGGCCCATAAAAGCATGGCTCAGACCTCTGTGTCACAGATTCTGGAACAGATCGCCAATGTGGTGGTAAGCCTTCTCATGGCAAGATTTCTGATTATATCGCAGCTGGGAAGCCTTGCCGTGCCGGAGGATGCGGCAGGCAGGGTGGAGCACGCCGTAAAGGGAGCGATGGGAAGCGCGGTGGGCACCGGCGCCGGCGTAGTGGCAGGGCTTGTGTTCATGGGGGGCATCTATGGGCTTAATTACGGATATTTTCAAAGGAAAATAAAGAAGGACCGCCATCAGGAGATAGATTCCTACAAGACCATATTAAAGATGATTGTGGCGGTGGTTACCCCGTTTATCTTGAGCACGGCGGTATATAATTTGAATGTGTCTCTGAATTCCTGGCTTTATACAAAGCTTCTGCCTGCAATCCGGGAGGTGGACGGAGAGGCGCTCCATGCAAACTATGGCGTGTTCAGCGGAATGTCGGTGACGATCTCCAATATTCCCATCGCCTTTTCCTCCGCTATGGCTGCCGCTATGCTGCCCTATGTATCCCAGCTTCTCGCCGCAAAAAAGATCGAGGAGGCAAGGGATAAAATAGGGGCGGCAGTAAAATCCACCATGATGATATCCATTCCGTCCGCCGTGGGTCTGTTTGTCCTGGCAAAGCCTGTGACCCTGCTGCTCTTTCCCACGAGAGGGGACGAGGTGGTGGATATGGCGGCAAAGCTTTTGATGACTCTTGCTTTTTCGGTGGTGCTGTACGCGCTTTCTACCTTAAACAGTACGATTTTACAGGGGCTGGGCAGGGTGAACGCGCCCATATACAATGCGGGAGCCGCGCTGCTGGTACAGACGGCGGTTACGGTGCCCCTGCTCTTATTTACTCAGCTTGGCATCTATTCCCTTGCCATCGCCAGCACGGTCTTTTCGGGAACCATGTGCCTGCTGAACCAGCGTTCCGTGCGTAAGGCTATCGGCTACAGACAGGAGATCACAAAAAGCTTTGCGGTTCCCTGCGCCGCCTCGGTGCTTATGGGAATGGCGGCATGGGCGGTATATGAGGGCGTTCTGATGCTGGTCAAGTCTCCCAGGATCGCCGTGTTTCCGGCGGTTATCGTGGGAGCGGCAGTGTACTTTGCCATGGTCCTTCTGTTCCGGGGCCTGACGGAGAGTGAGCTTAAGGGCTTTCCCAAGGGTTACCTGCTGGTGAAGCTGGCGAAAAGGTGCAGGCTGCTCTAGTCACTCTGACACCAGCCGGATTCCGCTGATATCGCTGTCGATTGCCATGGAAAAGTTTGTATAGTAGACCACAAAGCCCGGCTTTGCACCGCTGGGCTTTTTTACATGTTTTTTTTGAATATAGTCGATCTCCACCTTCTCCTGTCCCCGTCCCTTGGAATAGTATGCCGCAAGGCGGGCAGCCTCCTCAAAGGTTCTGTCGGGGAGATCTTCGGCGTTTCCAAGCCTTACGACCACATGGGAGCCCGGCATCTGCTTGGCATGAAACCACCAGTCGTTTCCGGAGGCAAGCTTAAAGGTCAGCTCGTCGTTCTGATAATTATTCTTTCCCACATAGATGTCGAAGCCGTCGCTGCTTATATAATGGAAGGGCCGGCTTGTGACCTTCTGCTTTTTTGTACCGCTCTTTTTGCGTATATAGCCGCTCTCGGTAAGCTCCTCCTTGATCTGTACCAGGTCTTCTTCGTGGAGGGCGATGTCCAGGGAAGCGGAGATGGATTCCAGGTGCTCGATCTCGGACTTGACTTCCTCAGTCAACTGCGAGAGAGCCTCAAATGTACGCTTCAGCTTCCCGTATTTGTCGAAATATTTCTTTGCGTTTTCCGTGGCGGTGAGAGTGGGGTCCAGGGGAATGGTAACGGTCTCGTTTGTGTAATAGTTCAGCGCGTCCAGGGATTTAGCACCGGGCGGGGCGCTGTAACCGTAAGTGTTCAGAAGCTCGCCGTAAATGCGGTAGGTATCGCGCTTCTGGGTATCCTCCATCTGGCGCATCTGCAGGTCATATTTCTTCACGTTGCGCTCCAGGGCGGTCTGCACGATTCTCCGCAGGTCCGAGGACTTCTGGCGGATTCGGGTCAGGGTATTTTTTTCCGCGTAATAATGCTCCAGAAGGGCGGACATGGAAGCGTAGGGCACGGTGTATTCTTCCGGGGCGGCTTCGGCATCCCCGGGCGGCTGAGTGCCATACATGGTCAGGGGAAGGGCGGAAAATTCCACGGGCCTGTTTTTCACATAGGCAATGTTGGGATAAAAGCGTTCCTGGAGGACGGAGTCGGTCATTTCGGAAAAAACCTTGTACAGCCGTACCATGTCCGAATCGGTCAACGCTGCGGCGGGCCGATCCCCGTCGATGCCCGCCTCATAGCAAAGCTCCTGGGCAAGTATGGGGGAAATGCCGGTAAAGCTGCCATATACCGCCTTGAACACAGGCTGGGGCTTTGACATGACCGCGCTGCGGAAGACTTCCCGGTCCGTATGCAGCGCATCCAGCTTATCCTGGGTCTGCGCCACGAAATAGGGCTTTCCGGGCAGCACCTCCCGGATGCTGCTGACTGCGGCGGACACTCTTTTTATGCTGTCGATAATCACATTGTCCTCATTGCAGAAAATGATATTGCTGTGCTTGCCCATAATCTCTATTATCAGGGCTTTGCGGCGCAGGTCGCCCATCTCGTCCAAATGCTCCACCTCCAGGCGCACAATGCGTTCCAGGCCGGGCTGGGAAATGTCCGTGATACGCCCGTTCTGCAGGTGCTTTCGCAGAAGCATGCAGAAATTGGGTGCGGTCATGGGGCTTGGTTTGTTGTTCTCGGTCAAATAGATCAACGGAAGGGAGGCGTCCGCGGAAAGGAAAAGGCGCTTCTGGCCGGAGGGCTGTTTGACCGTCAGGAGAAGCTCGTCCTCCTCCGGCTGGGCGATCTTATACAGCCGCCCGCCCGCCAGCTCCTTTTTTAATTCGCATACTACGCTTGCTATTGTAACCCCGTCAAATGCCATGGTTTTTCCTCGATTCTTATATTTTGTGCGGTTTACTGTTGCTTTTTTACGGAAGATAATTTCTGCGTGGGGGCTGCCGAAGGAATGTGGGTTCAGGCGGCTGTCCGCAGTGTACGCAAGGGCTATGAT
>ERZ808051.1941-NODE-1941-length-11873-cov-7.943795_pt1 | contig 11873 bp, 10 predicted proteins | sample MGYA00380199_ERZ808051 | MGnify/ENA primary metagenome ERZ808051 (study PRJEB31490, sample SAMN06133391) | mouse gut metagenome | isolation source: J11 | host: mice | place: China: Chengdu | collected 2015-05 ...
ATACATCCTGTTCAAATATCTGCAATCAATCATGCCGCTCATAAACTGCTCCTTTCCTGCAATAGAACTGTTGCGGAAAATTCCTGCTGAACTGCTTTCAGCTCCAATTCTCCCATATACTTCTCCGCCTCCCGGCGCACGTTGGCAAGGCCGATGCCGTGCATGGAGACATCCTCCTGTTTCGTTGTGACAGGCAAACCGTCCTGTCCGAATACCACCTCACCCGCGAAAGAGTTTTTGACCTCTATCAGAAAGAAACGTCCTTTGCTCTTTCCAGTCAGTACGATAAACCGCTCACCCTCGTTGACCTTCCCGCAAGCCTCCACCGCGTTTTGCAGCAGATTTTGCAGGATGATACCTACATCAAAAGCGTCATAGGCCCCCGGATCGGGGTAATGGAACTCCACCTGGAAGCGGATGCCCAGGTCAAGGCTCTGCCGCCGAATATCGTTGACGATCACATCCGTGACCGGGTTGCCCGTCTGGAGCGTCAGTTCAAAGCCGCTTATGCTCTCGTCCATCCGGGCGATATAGTCCTCCAGACTGGCGTACTCTCCACGACAGGCCAACGCCTTGATATTGGTCATGTGGCCCCGCATTTCGTGTTTCAGTTGGCGGATGCGGGTATAAAATTGCTCCGCCTCGTGGATACGTGCCCGGATTGCCTGTGTCTGCTGGTGTTCCGCATAGAGGGCGGACTGTTCCTCCCGGAGCGCCGCCATACCCTGCTGAAAGGCAATGGTTAGGTAGGCTCCGGCATAGAACAGTAGGGCCAGCACCGGGATCACCGCCAAAAACGCCGGGTGACGTTCATAGAGTTGGAGCAGAACGCCGTCCTTGAACTCAATCAGCAACCGGGAGATCACCTGCCCGAACAGAATCCCCGCCGTTGGCACTAAGCTGATATAGCACAGCTCCCGCCGGTGGAGCATCATTCGCCGTTTCCGCATCTGACGCTGGATGGCATAGAGCATGACCGCCAGCATAGCGGCATGGGACACCAGGAACAGCATAACCAGGAAAGCGGCCCGAAGAAAGACCGCTTCCGGCGGTTCCAGTTGGAAGGGGATTGACCGTTCTATGATGAAGTACAGACTTTGCACCATCAGGCCGCTGGAAATCCTGGCGTTGAAATAGAGCAGCGTCAGGAGGAACACAAAGGGCTTTTCCAAGTCAATCCACTTTGATACCGCCAGCAGCAACACCGTCAGAATCAGCCCAAAAGAGCCTTGGGGGAGCGCAGCCCGGTTGCAGACAATCTCAAACAGGATGTAGACGAAAAATACAATGAGCAGCTTTCGCCACTTCCGGCCCTGGGAGGGGATAAAGGGCTTGAAAAAGGCGGTGAGCAGGACGGCGTAGGTCAATTCTGCCCCAGCGGAAAAAGCACTGTTGAAAATGCGGAATCCTGTTTCACTCATAGGCCCGCTCCTTTTTTTAAGAAATGGAGATACGCTTTTACAAAGTCCTGGTACTTATACTTTGAGAGCAAAAGCCGTTCCCCATTTGTCAGCGTTACTGACCTTTTGCTGTACCCGGCCACATAGGAGAGGTTGACAAGATACCCCTTGTGGATGCGGAAAAACTGGTCTTGCAGTTCCAGTTCCAAATCCCCGATTTTTGCATAACAGGCAAATTCGCCATCCTTCAAATGCAGTTCGACCTTGTGATTGCTGCTTTCGATGTAGTAGATGCTGTCCAGTGGTACGGTTCGGCTGGTGTTGGCGGATTGAAGCGTCAGCACACGTCCTGGCTTTTCCTTGGCAGTACCGATCTGCGCAACCGCACGGGAAAAGACCTGGGCAAACTTTTCTTCGTCCACCGGCTTCAGCAGGTATTGGAACGCACCCACGTCAAAGGCATCGAATACATACCGCTCATAGCCAGTCACAAAGATGATGACTGGCTGTGTCCCGGTTGCCCGCTCCCTGATCTTCCGAGCCAGAGCCATACCATCCAGGCCGGAGCGGTCGGTGGTCAGTTCTATGTCCAGAAAGAGCAAGTCAATTTCTTGGGTGTCTGCAAGGCAGTCACCGGCAGAAGCGTACTCCGCGATCTCACAGGGGCAGGATTGCGCCCCAATCAATGACGAGAGATAGGCGCGGATATTGGCTTCATCATCACAAATCGCTATTTTTATCATGTTGATATTCCTCTATGTGTTTATTCGTTCAAATGGCCGCTGGAATAAAGCCGGTTGACGTGACTGGACGGTTTGAGAGCGTGACTGGACGGCAAAGGGCTTCTTAAAGAGTATATCATATACTTGCTACATTACCCATCCCTTTGTTCCATGTCCCCTGTACTCCATACTAATAGAGCGAACTATAATAGAAATCTGCTAATTCTTGAAGAATAGTGTATGACCTTGACGGAATTTTGACTTTTCCCTGTATAATGAAAAAGAATGGAGGTGTCCGCATGGCATATAGAATTTTAATTGTTGATGACGAACCAATCCTGACCGAATTGCTTTCAACCCATTTGCAGGATCACGGCTATACGGTTTCCGTAGCCAACAGCAGCGATGAAGCCCTGGCAAAGCTGAATACAAAGCCGAATCTTATTCTTTTGGACATCAATATGCCGGGGATGGATGGGCTGGAGCTGTGCAAGGTCATTCGGAATCACATCGTCTGCCCCATCTTGTTCCTGACGGCGCGAATCACAGAGCAGGATAAGGTCAACGGCTTACGGGCCGGAGGGGACGACTACATTACGAAGCCATTCAGCTTGCAGGAATTGACCGCCCGTATTGAAGCGCATCTGCGACGGGACGAGCGGAATAAGTACCCACCAGAAGTTGTGACCTCCCAAGGGCTGATTATCAACCTCTCTGACAGAAAAGTATTTTGGAACGAACAGGAGCTTTCTTTTTCAAAGAGGGAGTTTGACATCATCGAATTTCTGTCCTCTAACCCAAATCAGGTTTTTGACAAAGAACGTATCTATGAAGCGGTATGGGGATATGACGCGGAGGGCGACAGCAGCGTGATTAAAGAGCATATCCGCAAGATCCGCGCAAAGCTCATGCAGGCCAGCGGGAGTGAGTACATCGAAACAGTTTGGGGGATGGGCTACCGATGGAAAAAATAAAAAGGCAATCACTAAAACGCTCTTTTATGGAGGCTGTGGCGATTACTATGTTGATCGTGTTCCTGTGCAGCGGTCTTGCAATTTTCGGCTGTTACCGTCTCCAAAAGCATATTCTTCCCGATTCCAACGAGGTCTGGCTGACACAGCAGACAACCGCCCCGGATGGTACGGTCACGGAGGCAAAGCTGAGATATGTCCTTAATGGCCCGCCAGAGCCATTCGGACAACTGGTAGCGGACGGTCAAGAACACAATGAGGCTCAGGAGCAGACGAGTTACAGGATAGAACGCATTGAATCCAGCTACTCTATGCTTTCCTCCAAAGCAAAAACGGCCTACCGCGCTTCACAGATTTGTATGGTACTGCTGCCGCTGGTGTTTGCTGTGATTGGAATTACTTTGTGTGCGTGGTGGTTTTATCACAAGATACTAGAGCCGCCAATCACGGTCCTGATGGATGCCACCACGCATATTCAAGACCAGGATTTGAATTTCCAGATCAACTTTGACGGGCGGGATGAATTGGGTCAGCTCTGTGCCGCGTTTGAAAAAATGCGGCAGACTCTATATGAGAATAACCGTCAGCTCTGGAGCATGCTGGAGGAACGCCGCGCATTGCAGGCATCCGTGGCCCACGATCTGCGTAATCCCATCGCCATTATGACAGGCTATGTGGAATATTTGCAGGAGAACCGCCAGGGCGGAACCTTGACGGACGAAAAATTAGAAAAGGCGCTCACCAATCTCGGCATTACTGCGGAGCGTATGGGCCGCTACACAGATACCATGCGCGATCTGGGCGCGATTGAAGAAACAGAAGTCCGCCGCAGAGAAGTGGAACTTCCTGAGTTTTTACAGCACATGGCGGACTCATTATCCATTCTGTTTCAGAACACCGAAGTACGCTTTGCTTGTGATTTCCATGTGCCAGCGGGCAGGTCCGTCCTTGACGGGGAGCTGTTATACCGCGTTCTGGAAAACCTGATTTCCAATGCCCTGCGTTTTGCGGAACATCAAATTGAGCTTGCCTTTTATCTGGAACACGGAACGCTGTCGGCCACCGTGACAGACGATGGGCCGGGTTTTTCGGAAAAGCTGCTGCAAAAGAAAACCGCCTTGTTCTACTCCGAAGATACCTCCGGCAAGCACTTGGGCCTGGGGCTTGCGGTGAGCCGGGTGCTGTGCCAGAAACATGGGGGAACCATAGAGCTTTCAAACCAGCCGCCCCACGGGGCCTGCGTGAAAGCCTCCATTACCGTCAATTAGGTATTACAAGAGAGGTGCTGAACATGAAATGGTCTTTCAAAAAGGTGACTGCAATGATCGCTATTCTGGTTGTTTTAGCGGGTGGTATTTTTCTTGCTGCTTATTTGAAGGAAGTCGCCGATTATAAACGCTCTGTGCGTGAGATTGCTATTGAGGAAATTTGCCTTTCAGACATTCCCGACGGAGAGTATATTGGCGAGTGTAATGTTGATTTCATCTATGCAAAGGTTGAGGTCACAGTACATAGCGGGCAAATTTCAAACATTCGCATTTTAGAACACAAAAATGAACGGGGCCAAGCTGCGGAAGTGATTATTGATAAAATTGTTTCGGAACAGAGGATTGATGTTGATGCCGTATCGGGTGCAACAAATTCCAGCACAGTTTTGAAAAAAGCGGTTGAAAATGCCCTTATACTGCCTGAAATGCAGACAGGAAAAATTGATTGACGCAGATAGAAAAGGAAAGAAAAAATTTTCCTCCCGGATGCCGCCCAAAAAACTTGGGCGGCATTTCGCTTTCCTTGACAGAATTTTGACCTTTGCCCGTTATACTCGACCTATCAAAGCAAAGGAGGCCATGTATGCGAAAACAATTGATTGCCATTCCCCTGATGTGCGGCGCACTTTTATCCCTCGCCGCCTGCGGGAACTATGCCATTCCAGACAGTACACCCCCGCCGTCACAGGCTATTGCCGCAAACCCGTTTGAGGCGGCGGAGGCGGATGCTGGATTTCTGGCAATGCTCACCCACGAAGCTGCTCCGGCTGATTTCTCCGAGAGTGGGGAGCGTCTGCCATTCCCCTATGACGGCGGCGAGTTTCGACTGGAGTACCAGTTTTCTCTCAGCGGAAAAATGGATACCGTTGGATTTCTTCTGTTCTTAGACGGCCAGCCCCAGCCCTATAAGGTGAACGATACCGCAGCAGAGTATGAGTATTGCCACAGCTTTTCCGCAGGAGAGGACCAGAACTTTTCTTTCCTCTTTGAGCCTGTGACCGGCAGTACCGGCGATACGCTGGCCTTGACCGTGGTGAGCATCACAAACCCGGACTTCCAGCCGGATATGGAATCCACATCCAGCTATGGCTGGTATCATAAAACGCTGGATTCCCGTGTTGAATTGCAGTTCAATGCGGACGCCCCCACCGCCCATTCAGACCTTCCGCCTGTCCAGGAAATCTTTTCACAAAGCGAAGCGCGGGAGGAAAAGGTCACAGCGCAGTATGTGGAAAACGAGCTTCCCAAATACGGCTGGGGCGGTGTGAGCATGGACACGCTGGACAGCGGAATCTACTATACATTCTCCTGTGACGGCGGCATCACCTACGACAACCTGCTTGTCTCCGCTCCCGTTCCCCTGCGGTTTACCATGTGCGGCACAGCCGGAACAAGTTACAGCATCGCCTTCTTCTTGGACCATCAGCCGGTGAAACTTGGCGAAAGCACCTGCTGCTCTGTTGCCTTGAGCAAAGGCGGCGTCATGGAGCTGGAGGCTGTAATCGACCCGGACAAGCTGGGGCAGTTTCACACCTTCTACTGTGTGGCCGTCCCCCAGGACGGAGCCTCCGGCCCGTTCTTTAAGACCAATTCTATTTTATTGTATAAGGAGAGCTGAACATGAAAAAGACATTCTGCATCACATTGGCGCTGATGTTTACCCTGGCGCTGTCCGCCTGCGGCAAGACGGATTCCCCGGTTCCCGCGGCTTCGGGAAACACCTCCTCCGATACATCCGTGGCCGCTGTCCCGCCCTCCGGCGGTCAGCCGGGACAGTCCCCCTCCTCCTGCACCTTCGACCCCGCCCTGTTTGGCGGCAAGCTCCAGAGCTGCGCCTATGCTGGAAATGGAACGCTCCTTGTGCTGGCGGACAAGCTGTACCTCTACGACACAGGAACTCCTTCGGTGCTGGCCACCGCAGAAGCGCCCCTGCGGGACTTTGAAGCCCAGGCCATTGACGGGGGCTATATCCTGTCCGGCATGGGCGACAGCGGCATGATGGCGTACATCTACGACAGCTCCCTCTCTCTGAAGAAGGAGATTGCGGTGAATGAGCTTTTGCAGGGGGATTTAGTTGTCAGCGAAACCGGGGGCGTAGCGGCCTCCACAGACGGAAAAAAGCTGGCCTTCGCTGCCTTGGGCGGGCTGTATCTGTATGACCTGGAAAGCGGGAACCTGACTACCCTCCTGGACGTGGCCCAAAACGCCGGAACAGCCAGCATCAGTATTTCCGTGCTGAATGGCGCCGCCTTTGCCCAGGACAACAGCCAGATCGTGTTCTATGGCAGCGGCAGCTCAATTCCCGCGGCAGACGGCGAGGAAGATGTTTCCATCTACGGGTGCATCGCCGTGGATGGCAGCGGTCTGAAGCTCACAAAACCGTCCGGCTATGAAATGGAAGAAATACAGAGCAGCGTCAGCCGGTTGTTTTTCCCGCAGGCCTTTACCCAGGCCGATGGAACGCTGCTCTGGATCGACCGGGCAACAGGCAGCGCCAATACGCTCTCCTTCTCCGCCAGCGGTGAGGGCAAAGACGGCGTGTACGGCTCGGAACAGGGGAACTATGTGGCCACCGCCGTTCTGGGCAGCAATCTGACCGTTCGCGTCTATGACGTGGCCTCCGGCGAATTGGTTGCCACCGAAGTGATTGAGAACTCCGACCCCACATATTTCTACCGCATCCCCAGGATCTACCTTATCGATGGGGCCAAGACCGCCATAGTCGTTCTCGGAGGCAGTATCGACGAGCTTGATACGCTGGTATCCACGTTTGAGTTTGGAGCGTAACATGGAGATCACATTTGAACGCGTATCGAAGCAATACAAAAGAAAGTATGCGCTGAAAAACTTTACCGCCACATTGAGCGAGGGCGTGTACGGCCTGCTGGGTGAAAACGGGGCCGGGAAAACCACGCTTATCAATACCTTTGTGGGTATCCTGCGGGGGGACAGCGGCACGATCCGGGTGGACGGCCAGGACGTGAGGACGCTGGGCAAAGCGTTCCTGTCCCAAATCGGCTATATGCCCCAGTATCCTATCTTCTATCGGGACTTTACCGTCAGGGATTTTCTGCTCTATATGTGTGCGCTGAAAGACATCCCTACCCATGAAGCCCAAGACCGGGTTTCGGAGCTGCTTGCCACGGTGAACCTGACGGACGCGCAGGACAAGAAAATCGGCGCGCTCTCCGGCGGTATGCGCCAGCGCGTTGGCATCGTGCAGGCCATGCTGTCCGACCCAAAGATTTTAATTCTGGACGAGCCTACCGCCGGTCTTGACCCCAGCGAACGGATACGGTTTCGGAACCTGATCTCCCGGTTTGCCCAGGGCCGGACAATCCTGTTGGCAACCCACATCGTTTCAGATGTTGAGTGCATCGCGCGGGAAATACTGCTTCTGAAACAAGGGAAGCTGCTCATGCAGGGGACGCCCGCCGCGCTGGAGCGGAACATTGAGGGCAAGGTATGGAATGTGACTGTCGGGGCCGAGGACGCTGTATTGCTGACTGATATGTACTGCGTCAGCAACATGAAGCAGGAGGGCGAACATTTTACGCTCCGCATTGTCGAGGATGGATGCCCGATCAAGAACGCACAGTCTGTTCAGCCTAACCTGGAGGATGTGTTCTTGTACTATTGCAGGGGGGAACGCCATGATACGTCTGATACGGTATGAGTTTATCAAGCAGTTCTGCAAGCGTTCCATTCTGGCGCTCTTTGTGGTGTTCAGCCTTGCCAACCTGTTCAAAATCTATGGTGACTACACGTCCTACTCCTATCTGGCAGACGGGAGCGGTGCGCAGAGTTGGCACACGGTCTATTGGCAGCTCTACGAGGAATACCGGGGCGAGATCACCCCGGAGAAGATCGAGCAGCTGCTTGCGGTCTATCAGCCGTTGGCGCAGGCTACATCGGATATGACCGCAAGCACAGCCACTGATGATCCCAACACCATGACCGGGAACCTATACAGCGACAGGAACCTGTTGGACAAGTATTATGTGACGCCTATGCAGTATTTCTATGAGTACGGCGGTCGGTCGGAGCAAGTGGCAAATAGAGCGCGGCAAAATGCCGCGCTCTATGAGGAACAGGGAGCTGTCTACCGGCAGAGGGAGAGCGGCGCAATCTATCACCTTTACGCCGGACGCACCATACCTGCCTTTGCCTACCAGGAGATGTGTAATTACTATCTGAACTATGATTTTTCCATTGTTCTGACCCTCATGCTCTGCCTTTACGGGATCATCGGAACCTTTGTTGGCGAGAGGGAAACGCAGATGGATATGCTGCTGATGGTAAGTCCCAACGGCGGCAGAAAAACCACCTTGGCAAAAATCCTTGCGGCAACCATATTTCTGACCCTGACCTCACTGTGGTTTTCTCTGCTTGACCTGATCGGCTTCGCGGCCTCATTCCAGACCTTTGAAGGGCTGACCCTGCCGGTATTCGCGATTCCGAACTTCGCGGAGGCATCCGTCAATCTCAGCATTTTCCAGTATGTCCTCTTGTCTGCGGCACTCAAATGCACCGGTGCGTGGGAGATTGGGATGCTCTGGCTGTTGGTTTCGATGTTCTGGAAAAATGCCCTGCTTCCCTTTGTCATTGACTTTGCCCTCTGTATGGTGCTGATTGTCAGCGGAGCCGCCTGCGCCTACTCCAATTTCTTCTGGACGAAGGTGCTGAACCCTTATTCTCTGCTGACCAACCGTGTTCTCTTGGGCAAAACGGAGTTTGTGAACCTGGGCGGCTTTCCCGCCCTGACTTGGCAGCCCGCAGTTTGGATTTCTTTGACAGCGGGCTTGGTGCTTGTTACCGCAATCTATTTTCTGTCAGCGAAAAACTGTCACCGCTGTGCTGGGAGGGCAAAATGAGTGTTTTCTCTTATGAATGGAAAAAACTGATGGTCATGCAGCGAGGCCTGTTATATATCCTGGCTGTGCTCCTGGTCAGTGCGGTTTGGTTGGCTGCAACCGACAGGCCGCAGAACAGCGCGATGGAAGAATATCGCGAGGAATACGAGTGGTATCTGGAACGGCTGGACGGGGCGTACACAGAGGAAAAGGCCGCTTGGCTGGAACAGGAGGCCCAGGCCATCACGGAGGCCCGCAACACTCGCACCCGGTTGCAGGAAAGCTATTACAGCAATCAGATCACGGCGGAACAGTATGAGCGTCAGATCGCAGAGATCAACACTGTGTTGGCTCATGAGCATGGCTTTGAAGCTGCGTACCAGCAATATTTATATATCTGCGAGAACACCGGCAATCGTTACTTTCTGAACACCAACGGCTGGGCGGGGCTGTTTTCCTCCCAAACGCTGGACTTCCCGCTGTTCCTTGCCGTTCTGATTTTGGCGGCCACGGTTTTTTGTTCGGAGTATAGCTGTCAGATGGACGCGCTTTTGCGGACTGCGCCGCAGAGCCGTAAGAGTGCCGGATGCAAAGTCGTGATGACCCTCTGCGCCGTGTTCGCTCTCTGCGGAGGGGTGGCCCTGATTCGCTTTGCTTTCTTCGGAATAAAATACGGCCTGCCCAATGGGGAGTACCCAGTCCAGAGTATCGCCAGTTTCGGGGGCAGTACAAAAAACATCTCCCTGCTGGCCGCGTATCTGATTTTGACCGTCCTGCGCTGCTTTGGCTCAGTGTACCTCGCCGCCCTGCTGCTCTTTCTCTCCGTTTTGGTGAAGAAATATGCCCTAACAGTGGTGATCGGAGTGGCATCCACCTTGATTCCGTATATCGGCCTGTCCAGACAGATCTGCTACCGCTTGCCGCTGCCCCTGCCGTTCCTGCTGGCAACCGGCTTTTTGGAGGGAACTTCCTCCGTGGAGGATTCGCTGACAGGAGAAGCCGTCATGACTTTTTCAGAGCGTTCCCCCCAGGAACTGCTGGCCCTGCTTGGCCTGTCCGCCGCTTTCTTCACCCTCATGATATGGTGGGTGCTGCGGCAAAACACAAACTGCTGGCAGTCTGAAAGAAAACCCGTCAAAGGTTGCAGAGCTGCCGCATTGAGCCTGCTGCTTCTGATTTCGCTATCCGGCTGTTCTTTCGGAACGTCCGCAAACGGAATATACAATTCATCCTCGCAAAGCGGATCGGAAACTTACAGCGTAATCTTTGATGACCAGACGAGGACATACTCTCTGGAAAACCGGGCAACCGGCGCTTTGACGGATTTGGCCCTCTCTCCGCTGTTCGGGGCCTTTTCGGATGGGGAATCCGTCCATGCCGTTTATGTGGATGCCGCCTATATTTACTATATGACCTCCCGCACAGAACAGTATGTTGACCGGGTTGGCAGTTACAACAGCACGTTTACCCAAGTGTCTATCGTCCAGCTCAATACGGAAACCTTTGAGGAACAAGTTGTTTTTGAGAAAATAACGGACAGCGGGCGATCTCTGCTGGGAATTGATTATACCGTGGGGGATACCTGGATGTTTCTGCAATACTGCTACAGCTTTTTCTTGAACGATGACAGCCTCTTTTTCATTACGAATAATGGGATTACGGAAGTAGGCAGAACAATCCAGCTCACGAAAATGCTGGACATCCCCACTAGGGGGAATATAGCGTTTGATGGGCGGACGATTTTTTACATCAACGAAAATTCTTTGCTGACGGCGTATGATACTAAGACCCACAAGGCCAGGCCGTTTCGGAATATGGTTGCCGCTGACTTTTGTTTGACCGATCAAGGTCTGTATTTCATCAATCGCATGGATTCCGACTGTGTTTATCTATGTGGCAGGGATGGCATCGGCAGTCTGAAGATTTCAAATGAGCCAGCCCTGTCTGTTGATTATGACGGCGAGAAAGTTACCATGATTCTAAAATCAGACATGGAGAAGGTGATTTTTGAGCCGTGACGGTACGGGAACGCCGAGCATCCGTCAGAGCAAGGCGAAAAAAGCGCGGCAGAAGGTTGATGATCGCCTATGCCTTGCGAGCTGTGATTTTCTTTCTGCTGGCTCTGATGATTGTCCTTATGGTATGCGGGGTGCTTTATATCAAAGAGCATCTGGCACATACACCTGACAGCGAATTGCCTGATGGAAATATAGGAGATTCAACAGGTAAAGCCACTGTTGCAGGAAGCTCCGTCATCCCGGCAGCACCGTTCATTCCCGGAGAAGTGAAAATCGTCCTGGATGCCGGACACGGCGGAGATCAGCCTGGGTGCGTAATAAAGGGGGCAACCGAAAAGGATATTACTATGTCCATCGTTTTGCTGCTCCAGGAAAAATTGGAATCAGAGGGTGCTGCCGTTGTTTTAACGCGAAGCACTGATCGCGATGTCAGCTTGCTTGACCGTGCAGAGATTGCAAACAACGCCGGAGCGAATTATTTTATCAGCATCCATTGTAATTCGTATGAAGATGATTCTTCTGTCAAAGGATTTGAGTGCTATTACTACCAATCAGCCGAAGGTGAAAATTTGGCGGAATCCATTACATCATCGGCGGAAAATCATTCGATTTCAACGCGAAAAGTGAAGGAAGAAAGCTAT
>ERZ808051.1942-NODE-1942-length-11868-cov-3.759647_pt1 | contig 11868 bp, 20 predicted proteins | sample MGYA00380199_ERZ808051 | MGnify/ENA primary metagenome ERZ808051 (study PRJEB31490, sample SAMN06133391) | mouse gut metagenome | isolation source: J11 | host: mice | place: China: Chengdu | collected 2015-05 ...
ATAATTACAAGAGAAGTAGATATTGAAATGAATCCACGAGAATTAGCTGAAGAATTTTGGAACATGGACTCAGAACAGCAAGCGAAGTTCTTTAATGAATTAGCAAATATTATTGAAGAAAATCAAGGTAGAGGAATGATGCAATTAGATTACATAGTAATGGAAAATGCGTTATATCCGCATGGTGCAAGATTAATAAATTTGTTAGCAGATAAAATCAAGGAAGTTTAAGAAAAATAACACAGAAAGGAACAAAGGTGTTGCAACCGTAAGATGATCATGCCTTTCTGGGAAAAGAAAATTTTTGAGAATAATAATTATGAATTATGGCAAGGTGATTGTCTTGAATTGATGAAAAATATTTCTGATAAATCAGTGGACTGTATTATAACAGATTTACCATATGGTACAACACAATGTAAATGGGATACGATAATTCCATTTGAACCATTATGGAAACAGTATAACAGAATTATTAAAGATAATGGAGCAATAGTACTATTTGGCACAGAACCGTTTTCCAGTCATTTGAGGTTAAGTAATTTGAAAAACTATAAGTATGATTGGATATGGGATAAAGTAAAAGGAACAGGATTTTTAAATGCTAAAAAACAACCAATGAGAAATCATGAATTGATTAGCGTCTTTTACAAAAAGCAATGTACGTATAATCCTCAAAAAACGTATGGTCATAAAATGAAGAAGTCATATCGAAGTAAAGATTTACAGACTGAAGTATATGGTGAGATGAAAAATGACTATACATATGAGTCTACAGAACGATATCCAAGAAGTATTCAAGTGTTTTCTACTGATACACAAAATTCATCGTTGCATCCAACACAGAAACCAGTGGCTTTAATTGAATATTTGATTAAAACTTACACAAATGAAGGAGAAATAATACTTGATTCTTGTGCTGGTAGTATGACAACTGGAATAGCTGCTATCAAAGCGAATAGGAAAGTTATTTGTATAGAAAACGACAATGGGATATTTAATGTTGGCAGAAAGAGAGTTATGGAATATTTAAGGGAGAAAGATATTCATGTTTGAACCTTTTAGATGTGAAGATTGTATTCATGGAGAATATAACGAACAGGAAGGAGAGTGGGATTGCAATATAGGTTGTTGGTCAGGCAAAGAGTGTGAAGATAATTATGTGGACGATGAAAGAGCTTAATATTTATGGTAACAGTTGAAAAGCCAATTTCAAAGCAAGAAAATAAGACAGCCCGAAGACTGCCTTACTCTCTTCACGAACATTACTTCTTATATTGCTTCTTTTTGGACTTTGTGTTAATCTCAAAATCTTTGCATTTAATATGTAAGTTTCTGAGTACAAAGCCACTTATCAACACCAAAATCGCTAGTGCCAAAATGACGCAAGTAGGTGTTTGAAAAAGTTGAATGATAGATGAAATGTTCATACACACCTCCGTTTCCGGAGGTAGCCGAATGAAAAGATATAGTTATTATAACATATAAAATTGGAATAGTAAACAATATGACAATAAAAATTTCGATTCATTGGTGGTTAAGAAGTAGAAGTAACAAATAAGCATATGCGAAGCAAATAAAGAAAAAGATTAGGAGGAAATGAGGTTTCTGCGCAGAATAAATCCGGATTTACTCCTAAATAGGAATGGAATATCAAAAGAAAATAAAATGTGAGCTATATAGAGATTCAATGCAAAATTATAAGAAGTATGCAATTCCACCAGCACAGTTAATTATTGCGGATGTACCATATTGCTATGATGAGGAAACTGAATGTTGGACTGTGAATGGTTGGAAAAAGTATACAGAATTGACAACTGATGATATTGTTATGAGTATAAATCATTTTACACAAGAAATAGAATACAGTGGTATAGAAAAGATAATAATTAAAGATAAACCAGAAAGGATGGTAAAATTTGAAACAAAGGATATAGATTTAGTAGTTACAGAAGAACACAGAATGTATGCAGTTCATAAAAATATTACTAAACATAATAATATCAAATTGGCAAAAGATGTTAATGCTGCTTACTATATTCCTAGAAGTGGATATTCATTTAAGAGCCATTCAAATATTCATTCAATAATTATTCCAGAATGTAAAATAAACACAAATGGACAAGAACATATTGAAAAAAGTATAGAAATTCCTCTTGAAAAATGGCTTCCTTTTTTTGGTTTGTGGATTGCTGATGGATGTGTATGTAACAGCACAGGTAAAAACGGAAGACAATTATATAGAGTAAGTATAAAGCAAGCAGGTAATAATAGAGATATTGTTTCTAATATGATGAAAGACTTACCATTTATATATAATGAACATAAAGAAAAAAGTAAAGATGAGTCAAACTTTGATATTGATTCTAAACAATTATGGATGTATATGAAGCAGTTTGGAAAATCAAAAGATAAATTTGTACCAAGATGGATTTTGGATTTGCCTACAAAATACCTAGAATTATTTTGGAAATGGTATGTTTTTGGAGATAGTCATAAAAATGGAAAGGGTTTATGCATATCAAGTGTTTCTAAGCAACTTGCAGAAAATCTACAAGAAATTGCATTAAAAATAGGTGTTATATGTCAAATAAGAAAACATACACATAAGACATGGAAGAATCCATTGTATGAATTTCAGTTTAATATAAATAGTAGAAATATAACATATGGAAGCAAAGAATTTATAAATGGATGCGGTCAAAATGTATGGTGTATCACACTAAAGAAAAATTCAGTTTTTCTTGTTAGAAGAAATGGGAAAATTGCATTTTGTGGAAATTGTGTTGGTTCTAATTTTTATGGATCAAATCCAATGTGGTACAAAAACGGAGATAGTAAAAATGGTGAAAGTAAATTAGCTGGCAAAGCAGCGTTCAACTCTGATTTCAATTTTAATCTGTATGAGTATTTTCACTTTTGTTCCAAGATGCTTAAAAAAGATGATACGAAACCAGTACCACGAGGTAGAAGCAGTAATTCACCTTGCATGATTGTTTTCTGCTCATTTGAACAGATTCAGACTCTTATCAAAGCAGCAGAGAAGCATGGATTTATTCATTACATACCACTTGTGTTCTGTAAAAATTATAGTCCACAAGTTCTTAAATCTAATATGCGTGTTGTAGGAGCTGTAGAATATGCGTTGCTATTATATCGAAACAAATTACCAAAATTCAGAAATGGTCTTCAGGTTGATGAGAATGGTAAAAATATCCCAGGAACGGGACATATGATTTTCAACTGGTTTGATGGTGGGAATGAAGATGAATGGGGAAGAACTTATTGTAACAACAGTACATATATGATGTGGGAGAAAGATAAATCTAAGGAAATTCCAAAGATTCATCCAGCCCAGAAGCCAGTAGTAGTTCTAAAACGATTGATTGAGATATTTACTGATCCTGGTGATGTGGTTATTGATCCGTGTTGCGGAAGTGGTACAACACTGAGAGCCGCTTATGAGCTTGGTAGAAGTGCGTATGGGTTTGAAATTGATCGTAATTTCTATCAGAGAGCAAAGGATGAAATGTTGAATTTTGCAAAAGAAAAATAGATTGATATAGTCTTAAAACATCGGTTTCATGGTAGGGGGTGATACAAATAAGATTTTATTATGAAAATTATTGTGGTGACTCAGGACATTTTACTTTAAAGAAAACAGAAATTCCAAAGGCTATTATGTCTGCTTGGAATATTGAAGCAAGTTTAAGTATTGTTGTAGAAAAGATTGGTAAATATCAAGAAAAATGTAAATTAATTTTTTCTCCGTTAGAGGATAACAATGTAAATAATGAATGGCTTGAAGAATATGGATTTTATATTAAAGATGGAGAAGAATATAGAGAACTGCATCATATCAAAGATGATAGTTTGGCTTGGGAACCTAATAATTATGAGGGAATTTTGCAGTTAATATAGATTGTTTTAAAGGGAATCATCAACTCATAATTGATGGTTTCCTTTCGAGAGATAGTTGCCTTACCAATTTTAACGACTCTCTTCAAACGGTAGGAATGGCGTTTACGACAGGCTGTAGTGAAGATCCTTCCTTGTACGTCAACAAGGGCAAACTACACTAAAAGGAGGGATTTAATTATGACCAAAGCAGAAGATGAAGTGTATCAAATGATATTTACTAATGGTAAACAGAATTTATTACAGGAAAATGATAGTGTCAATTTTCATGCAATGGCGCATGAAGATACTGAAATACTTGGAATGTTCTGTGATTCTACTGCTATTCATGGCGAAAAATTAAAACTGACACTTATCAGAGGGTATTTAAAGAGCAATCCAAAAGCTGAAATTCTAGGAAATTGGAGAAGGATTCTTATTAGAAACAATAAAGGCGGTTGTATTGGCGCAAGAATGTTATGTCCTGTTTGCAATAAAGATAATGGTCATGACGAATACATGAGGTTTTGCCCTAACTGTGGTTCAAAATTAGGAGATTATACAAAGAACGAAGAGGAATAAATTTTTCATTTCAATGGAAGGATGGGATGGTGAAGAATAAATTGTCTGAAGTGACATCAGAATTAGTATCTTTGATAAAATATGTTCCATGTTATTATGGGCAGAGACTAGAAGAAATAACACATATATTTGAAGCAGAAAATGAGCTTGCACAAGTGTCAAATAAGGACTTTGTTTTTGCTATACGCCCTGTATTAAGAGAATTATCCCATATGAAAATAGAACCATTCAGCATTGTATATAAAGACTATATTGAAAAAGTAAAGTTAGATATTTTAAACGGACAAGAATTGGTAGATGTCCTAAATACATATGATAGAAAATTGTTTGAAATGAAGGGCGGGAAAAGATGATATACACAAGCTATTTTGCAAAATTAAGAGAGTTAGAAAATCACAACATCATACCAATCTCAATCTGTGGTAAAGCACCTGACTGGTATAAGGGATTACAGTATAAAAAGCTGTCTCCGAAGTATGGATTCTTTATGGAATGGAAGAAGAATCATAACAATGACTATTACATAGAACATTTTCAGAAAGAAGTTTTGGATGGACTGGATGTTGCGACTGTGATTAAAGAGTTAAATTATTTAGTTCCAAATGTAAACGGGAAAGATATTGCTTTGATCTGTTATGAGAAGCCATCAGATTTTTGTCATAGACATTTAGTAGCTGATTGGTTAAGGAAGAATGGGTACAGATGTGAAGAGTGGAGAAGTGAATGAGTGCTAAAGAAAGAGAACTAAAGAATATTTCTGATAGAATGAATGAAGAAGCGACATGGTGTAGAACTTGCCTCAAAAGGGATAAATGTGACATTAAAGAAACTGTTGCTATGGAGCAGAAATTAGTAGTTCCTTATCCAGTGAAATATGTAGATGTGAAAATAAAATGTAGAAATTATATAAAAGATGGAAAATTGCCAAACACACCAGATGTTTTTGCATCAATATTTTCTGTATAGGATAGGAGAAATAAATAATGCAGAACAAATATTCAAAAAAACAGTTAGAAGAGTTATATAATTGCGAGATTTTTAAAGATTCAGGGTTTGATAATAGTCACTTGTTTTGGACAGCTCATGGTCTGTCGTTGACAGAAGATGGAGAAGATATTTTGTTTACATATGCAGATGGATGGGATTTGAATGAGCTACATGAAAATATTAGAGAAGCTATTCGAGAACATTGTATTGTGTTTGATGGGGAATCGGAGTTGCAAAATGAACGGGGGTCAGATTAAAATAATACCAAAAATGAGTGAAAAAGTTTTAAAGTATAGAGAAAAACATAAAAAGTGTCAATATTGTAAACATTTGAAAATAGTGGTTCCACAAATTAATGTACTGAGTTATCAATTATGTTGTGCGAAAGGGAAAATAATAAGAGATTATTTGCCTGATATGACAAGCGTTAGGAGAATTTGTTCGTGTTACGAAGTGGATGAAAATAGGTACGAATAGAACAACTCTTTCATAAGGGAAATTGGAGGGAAAGAATGATATTTTTAAAGATGTATTGCGGGTTTTGTATCATAACATTTATTCTAATGGAACTTCGTATATGTGAAGAAATTCAAAAAGCAAAAAGAAAATATGCAGATAAAATAAAAGAGAATAGAAATAAATCAAAAGCAAATCTGATAGAAACTTTATGTGTACATATCAGAATATGTATTACATGTTTTGTTCCAATTATTAATTTGGGAATGTTTTGGTCAGTTTTATTTAATGGTATTCAAGTACAAGAAAATGCTATGAAAAAAGTAGATGATGCAATTAAGAAAAGTGAACAATAAAAGTGAGGTGGTTAATTGAAAAGTAATATATTTATTCCTAAAACAATCAATGTAGGATACCAGAATCGTTCTGGTACATATACAGGTAAGTTAGCTTACATAATTTATTACGACGAAAAAGGTAAACTACGAAAAGAGACATCCTGGAATAGTTGGCGTGATAAAAAGATTCCAAATGAAGAATTTGATAATGTACCAATATCCGGTTTTGTATTGAATAAAAAGGTTGGCGATTACTCTTCGGGATGGGATCACCGTCAAGCATATTGCAGAGTATATGATCCACGCAATTTCGAGTTTGAGATAACAATTGAAAATCTGTTATATATTCTTGAAAATGCCAATTCTATTAAAGGGAAGGGGCTTGAGGGAGAATTTGTTTATGGGTGGGATGGTAAAGATTTAGTTCTTATGCCAGTAGAGTCTCCTGATTATAAACAAATTTCAGAGTATAACAAAATTGTTCATAATAATGAAAGCATTAAAGCAAAAGATCTGATTATAGGAGCTACATATCTAACAAAAGATAACGAAGAGTGGATTTATGTAGGGAGATTTGACTATTATGACAGTGGTTATAAGTGGACTGAAAACGAAGAAATAAAAACAAGTAAATCATGGAAAGAAATCCCACAAGTACATGGCAGATATGGATATGAGTATATTGATTATGACTATATAGATAACTATCCATATGGAAAATATTATTGGTTCGCAATTTATGATAATGATACATGGAACTTCAAGCAGTTTAAAAGTATTCCAAATAATAAATTTATCAGTTGTATTGATGATAAGTGCACATCAAAATATTCTGATATATTTTGGACTTTAGAAGGTTCACATCATTATTCACCATATGATCCATCAAAAGATGTTTTATGTAATATGACATTGGAAGATTTTTTGGATTTAGGAATTAATAAATATGATGATGGAAGAATTTATTATTCAACCTTTAAATTTATAAGTTCTTATGGTGGGAATGATGAATCTTATTTAGCGGATGATTGTTATGGAGATGAAAGAGGTAAATTTAAAGTAAAGAAATATATTAAGGCAGATAAAGATAGATGGACTTATGGCTATAGAGTTGGATATGATACAAAAATTTTGGATACTATGGAATTGAATAAAATATTTGAAATTATGAAGCCTAAATATATTCAAAAGTATTTGGCAAATGGAAGAAAATATGAGAGGGAGTATAAAATATGAGTAAAAACGATGAGAGAGTTTTACAGCTAAAACAAGTTATTGATAAGAAGAAAATGGAATTAAAAGGTGTCAAAAAATTTACGCCCTTGACCAATTGTATACTTGATTTGGAAGGGCAGAAATACAATCTAAATGTGTTGCAGCTTAATGATTTACAGATGTTACTTGTGAGATTAAATATGTACTTGATGTCAGCTAAAGATTTGGGAATCAGTTTAGAAATTTCAGGATATAACATTGTAGAATGGATCACAGATATCAAATGTAAAATTGAAATTTTCGAGTATAAGAAGAAAGAGACAGAGCTGAAGGCATTAGAAGCTAAGTTGGACAAAATGTTATCTGACGAAAAGAAGACAGAATTAGAATTAGATGAAATTGCTGCGCTGTTAAATTAGTCTTGAATTTTTGCTTTTATTGACTTAGGAGGTGTTATGGATAATATAGCAACGATAGAGGAGTGCTGTAAAATGATTAAAATACAAAACAGGTTATTAGCAAAGTATATAGGAAATGATGAACATTTGTTTATTATAACCTTAAATAAACTGGCAGATAGAATTTTAGAATTGTCTGAAGGTCATAACAATAGTTAGATTTCGCGTAATGATAGATTGACTGAATAGTTGAGGCGACATTATAGTGTTGCTTTGTCTTAAATCCAGAGTTTCAAGTGGTAAATAAAAAGACTCTTTTTCAAGAGCCTTTAGTTTCAGAAAGTATCTTTTGTATTGGGCATTCAAGTGATTCACATAAATAGTCTCTGGCAGAACACTCTATTCTTCCAGGAATAAATGGTTTTTGATAATCACTTAAAGCTGAAGCGTTAATAGAACCATTGGATATATTCACCCATTTTTCTTTTGCGGCACAATAGTTATTATTCATATCTACATCCTCCTCGTACTTAAACAATATATAGTGCCTTAATGTTAAGAATAATACAATATGTGTGTTTGTGTCAATGGCGAATAATTAAATTATATGGATAAAAGGTTAATTTTAACAGGAGGTGATAGAAATTTACTATAAAGAAAATGATAATGGGATTGGGAAATTGATATTAGAATTTATTGTTTTGATCATTGTAATTTGTATTTTTACTTCATGTAGTCAGTCATGCAGTAGAAGCGAAAGAAATATGGTTTATATTTCAAATGGGTATTGTTACGATCAAAATACACAGATAATTTATATCGAGTCTTATACTGGCAGATATGAAACCAATACGTCTTACACTCCATACTACGATGGGAATGGACAATTATGTAAATATAATGTAGAAACTGGCGAATGGATTCCTGTAGAAAAGTAATTATATTGGAAATAAATTCTTGGTTTATGCAATGAGAGGGGAGAATAAATGAGAGATAGTGAAGTGGCGACACTATTCAATGCTCTTAGCAAGATTCTATATAATCAGGATCAGATTATGAGACATCTTGGCATCAATAAATTTGATTCTGATTATGGGTATGACAACGATACAGAACAAATGGCAGATGAATGCTTTAAGACAGCAAGATTTTATGAAGATGATTAAACAAACATAAAGAGGATAAGTAAATAATGGGCATAGAGGATATGACTGAGTTATGTGATTTCAAATATAACGAATATTAGTTAGTAGCAAATTATTTACATATTATATCACAAGATTGGTGGAAAATGGTTTGATGAGTATTGTGGAAGGTGCAAATATATGTGCTAAATTTGTATGTATAGAGAGAAATGAAAGTACGATTTTAAGGCATATAAAAAATGAAAGGAATGAAAATTATGAAGAAAGTATTAGTAGTTGTAGATATGCAAAATGATTTTGTTGATGGAGCTTTAGGAACGAAAGAGGCAGTTGGTATTGTAGAGAATGTGACAAGTAAGATTAAGAATTTTGATGGTAAAATTCTTGCTACACTTGATACACACCAAGGTAATTATATGGGAACGTCCGAAGGTAAGAAACTCCCTGTTCCCCATTGTATCAGGATGACAAATGGATGGCTGCTTAATGAAAATATTATGAAAGCATTAGATGGTAAAGATTATAAAACCATTGAAAAGAGAACTTTCGGATCGACAAAGTTGGTGAATGAGATTCGTAGAATAAAAGGTAATGATGATATTGAAATTGAGTTTGTAGGGTTATGTACTGATATTTGTGTGATTTCAAATGTATTGCTACTGAAGGCATATTTCCCAGAAATAAAAATGACAGTGGATGCAAGTTTCTGTGCTGGTGTTACACCTGAGAGTCATAAGGCAGCGTTAGATACAATGAAGATGTGCCAAATTGATGTGATTGGAGAATAATATATGATTAAAGTAAATGAAGAAGCAATTGATATTGAACATTTTCCAGATGGGACACAGAAGTTATCTGTAGAATCTATGTGGAGAGCGTCTGGAGATTATAGTATTGATTGGAGATATGAAAAGGAGGAAGAGTTATCGACATTGATTTATATTACAAGACATCTGAGGAACAATCCTTATACAAAATCAGTTAGGTTGAAAATGAATTATCTCCCAAACGCAAGAATGGATCGGATTCATGCAAGAGATGAAGTATTTACATTGAAGAGTTTTGCAGATGTAATTAACTGGCTTAAATTCGATTTAGTGACAATTTTGGATGTACATAGCAATGTAGGAGCAGCACTGATTGACAATGTAATTATAGAAACTCCAAAGATTTATATCAATGAAGTAATTAAAAGGATTGAAAAAGACAATACAGATTTGATTTTATATTTCCCAGATGAGGGAGCAGCTAAAAGATATTCCGATATGTTCCCAGAATACAAATACTGTTATGGTGAAAAGAAAAGAGATTGGGATACAGGAAAGATTCTTGGTTTGGATATAAAGTCTAATGGCATCAACTTATCTGGCAAAACAGTTCTTATGATTGACGATATCATTGCATATGGCGGTTCCCTTTATTACAGTGCGAATACTTTAAAAGGTAATGGCGTAGATAAAATCTATGCTTTTGCAACACATACTGAAAATTCGGTTCTTGATAGAGAAAAGGGAACTTTGATTAAGTCTTTGGAGAATAATACAGTAGAGAGGCTATTTACAACAAATAGTATTTTTACAGGTGAGCATGAAAAAATTACAGTTATGGAGGTTTAAAAGAAAATGAGTAATACTATGGCATTATTGCTTTCTGATACATATAAACAGTGTCATGATCGTATGTATCCTACAGGGCTGACTAAATTAGTTTCATATTGGGTTCCGAGAAAATCCATGTTAGAGACTCAGGATAAAATGGTATTCTTTGGACTTCAAGCGTTTATTAAGGAATATCTGATTGAATATTTTAATGATAATTTCTTTGCATTGACAGAGAATGAAGTGTTAGAGTTATACACTGATTCAATGGATGTTCAAATTGGAAGAGAGAATTATGATTTAGATAAGATTATTGAACTTCACAGTTTGGGATATTTACCGTTACAAATTAGAGCATTACCAGAAGGAACACTGGTTCCTATGGGTGTTCCGTGTATTGAAATTACAAATACACATGACGATTTTGCATGGTTAGTACAGTGGATTGAATGTATTTTACAGGTAGAACTTTGGAAGCCATGCTGCCATGCAACTATCGGATATATGTATAGACAGATTGCAGATAAATGGTATAGGAAAACGGTAGAGAATATTCCTTTATCTATGGCTTGTGCAGATTTTGGTATGAGGGGAATGTCATGTATGAATGAAGCTACGAGATGTTCTGCTTCTTGGTTGCTCTCTTTTGATAAGACCTCGACAATTCCAGCAATCAATTATATTGACAAGTATTATAATGCCGATTGTAAAAATAATGGTTTAGGTATTGGAGCAGTTTCTACAGAACATTCAGTTATGGGAGCAAATTATTCTATTGATGGCGATGAGGTTACATTTGTGAAACGTCTTTTAAATGAACTTTATCCTAACACATCATTTAGTATGGTTTCAGATACTTATGATTATTGGAATATGGTAAATAATATTCTGCCACAGGTAAAAGAAGATATTATGAACCACAATGGTAAACTGTTGGTTCGTCCTGATAGCGGTGATATCGTTGATATTTCGGTAAGAACAGTAGAAAAACTGTGGGAGATTTTTGGTGGTACAGTAAACTCTAAGGGATATAAAGTGCTTGATCCGCATATTGGTATCATTTATGGGGATGGCTGTACTTTATCAAATGTAGATACTATTTGGTCTGAATTAGAAAAACGTGGTTTTGCTGCTAATTGTATTGCATATGGTGTAGGTGCTTTCTGTTTCTCAGCAATCATTGAAAATGGGAAATTGATTGTAGCAACAAGAGATACTTTTGGTATCGCTATGAAAGCAACATATGGAGTTA
>ERZ808051.1943-NODE-1943-length-11862-cov-3.710819_pt1 | contig 11862 bp, 7 predicted proteins | sample MGYA00380199_ERZ808051 | MGnify/ENA primary metagenome ERZ808051 (study PRJEB31490, sample SAMN06133391) | mouse gut metagenome | isolation source: J11 | host: mice | place: China: Chengdu | collected 2015-05 ...
CGGCCGCCCCGCCCGGGTGCGGTGCCCCTCGGGAGATACCTGCTAAACACCCTGCTCTTTCCCGCGGTCACAACCGCGCTGATGCTCTTTGTAACCACTCTTGCCGCCTTTGCATTCGCAAGGCTTTCATTCCGCGGCAAAAACCTGGTCTTCACACTGTTTCTCGCCCTTATGATGATACCGAACGAGCTGGTTATCATCACAAATTTTGTGACCATTACGGACGCGGGGCTGCGCAACAGTTTTACCGGTCTGATTCTCCCGTCCGTCACCTCCGTTTTCTATATCTATCTGCTCCGGGAAAATTTTGCACAGATACCGGACACACTTTACTATGCCGCAAAGGTAGACGGCACGTCTGATCTTCGCTACCTGCGCCGCGTAATGCTGCCAATCTGCCGCCCGACACTGATTACAGTCGCCATCCTAAAGATTATCGAATGCTGGAATTCCTATGTCTGGCCACGGTTAATCACGGATAACCCGGATTACTACCTTGTTTCAAACGGCATACAGGAAATCCGTGAAAACGGCTTTGGCCGCGAGAACATTCCCGCGATGATGGCGGCGGTCGTCGTGATCTCCCTGCCGCTAATCCTCCTCTTCCTCGCATTCCGCAAAAAAATTATGGCGGGTGTTTTAAGGGGCGGGATGAAGGGTTAATCTAACAGCAACAGGATATTTTTTAACCCATCGGACAAGCTGCAAAGCAGTATAGGGATATGAATTTCCTTTGACAGATCATTAAAAAGGGGGCTTTCTATGAACCGGAACTATAAACGGGTGGGACTACTGGCGGCACTTTACAGTTTTTCCTGTCTGGCAGCCTGCCACGGTTCGCGCGGGCTTGCAGAATTTTCCATACCCGAAGAGTTTGATACCTCAAAAAATTATGAGATTACCTTCTGGGCAAAAAATGATACCAACAAAACGCAAACCCAGATTTATCAAAATGCAATTGAGGGCTTTACCTCGCTGTACCCGAATATCACAGTGAACCTTCGCCTGTATACGGATTATGGCAGGATTTATAATGATGTTATCACAAATATAGCGACGGGCACAACACCAAATGTATGTATTACGTACCCGGATCATATCGCGACATACCTGACCGGAAACAACGTGGTTGTCCCATTGGACGGACTGTTTATGGACACGGACTATGGGCTCGGCGGCGAAAAACTGTTATTTGACGCGCCGGCATCCGATGAGATCATCCCGCAGTTCCTCAACGAATGCGCATTTAAAGACCACTACTATGCTCTTCCTTTTATGCGTTCAACAGAAGCCTGCTATATCAACAAAGATTATGTGGAAGCGCTCGGCTACACAATTCCCGATATGCTGACCTGGGATTTTGTCTGGGAGGTTTCGGATGCTGCGACCGCAAAGGATGCCGACGGCAATTATATTGTAAACGGTCAGAAAGTTATGATTCCATTTATTTACAAATCGACGGACAATATGATGATCCAGATGCTCAGGCAAAAAAATGCAGGATATTCGAAGGCGGACGGCACAATCGAAATTTTCAATGACACCACAACAGAACTGCTTTACGGGATTGCGGAGCATGTTAAAAAAGAGTCATTCTCGACTTTTAAGATTTCGAGCTACCCTGGAAATTTCTTTAATGCCGGACAGTGTCTTTTCGCGATTGATTCCACCGCGGGAGCTTCCTGGATGGGTTCTGATGCCCCGCTTTCGGATATCAGCAAGGACGCGCTGGTCGATTTTGAAACCGTTGTCATGCCGATTCCGCAGTTTGACACCAAAAACCCGCAGATGATTTCACAAGGTCCTTCGGTCTGCATTTTCAACAAGGCGAACCCGCAGGAGGTGCTTGCTTCCTGGCTCTTTGCACAGTATCTTCTGACCAACGAAGTACAGATTGCTTACGCGAGGACGGAGGGCTATATCCCGGTTACAAAAAAGGCGCAGGAAGATGCCATCTATCAGGATTATCTGTCCCAGATGGGAAAGGACAATGATGCCTACTATGATGTAAAAATCAAGGCCTCCAAACTCCTTCTTGAAAATATGGATAATACTTTTGTTACTCCGGTCTTTAACGGTTCCGCCTCCCTGCGCGATGCCGCCGGACAGATGATAGAGAATGTTGCCAAATCCATAAGGCGCGGCGGGGCGGTTGACGACGCATTTATGGAAAAACTCTTCTCCGATGTCACCTCCCTTTACCGCCTCGACCAAAAAGAGGGCACCACCGCAGGAAAAAAGGATCTTGGCAAACTCCCGCCAACCGCCCTGTTTTTGCTCTTCGCACTCGGTATTACATGGTTTGGAATTATTTCATATGTGACATACGACACATTAAAAAAGAAAAAGAAATCATAAAAAACCATTGATTTATGAAAAATATCGTGTATAATGTCATTGATTCAAATAAACTAAATCAGTATACCCCCACACTGTGCGGACAAAAAATTCTCTGCCGTGTTTGGTACTGGGAGGGGGCATACGGAACTTAAAATGGAGGAAAAGATTTATGAAAAAGTTGTTGACAATGGCACTTTCCCTTGCACTTGCATTCACAGCAGTCGGCTGCGGGAAGAGCGACGATGCGGACAAAAAGTCCGAGGGCGTAATGACCTACGCGGAGTACGATGCCGCAGAACTGAAATCAGAAGTAACCATTGAAGCATACGTGCAGGCAAAACAGAGCTGGTGGGATAACAAAGCCACACTCTACACACAGGACAAAGACGGAGCCTACTTTATCTACAATATGCCATGCTCCGAGGAAGAATACGCAAAACTCACCACCGGAACCAAGATAAAAGTCACAGGCTTTAAAGAAGAATGGTCCGGCGAAATTGAGATTATGGACGTATCCAAATTTGAAATTATGACAGGCAGCTATATTGCAAAGGCAGTTGACGTTACTAGCGACCTCGGCTCCGACAACCTGATTAAACGCCAGAACCAGCTTGTTTCCTTTAAGGGTATGACCGTCGAGGAAAGCGAAGATAAAGATGGCAACAAAGCCCCGTACCTCTACAATTGGGACGGTTCCGGCACACAGGCAGATAACAGCGACCTGTATTTTAATGTTTCCAAAGATGGGAAAACCTACACCTTCACGGTGGAATCCTACTTATGCGACAATACAACCGACGTATACAAGGCAGTTGAATCCCTGAAAGTCGGCGACGTGATCGATATGGAAGGATTCCTTTACTGGTACAATGGCGTAAACCCGCACATTACATCGGTAACAAAGGCAAAATAAGCCCTGTGGGAATAAAAAGGAATCACCGCGTCACGATGAATCATCGCGCCACGATGGTTCCTTTTTCAAAAATCTCAAAAAAACTATAGGATTTTTCCCGGTTTTCCATTATAATAGGATACGAAAAATTAAGAAAAAAATAAAAAGGAGAGTCTTATGCCAAAAAGAGAGGATATCAACAAAGTCTTAATCATCGGCTCGGGTCCGATTATTATCGGGCAGGCATGCGAGTTCGACTATTCCGGCACACAGGCAGTAAAAGCACTGCGAAATCTAGGATATGAGATCGTCCTGGTAAACTCCAACCCCGCAACCATCATGACCGACCCGGAGATCGCGGATGTCACCTACATCGAGCCGCTCAATGTAAAGCGCCTCGAGCAGATAATCGCAAAGGAGCGCCCGGACGCACTCCTGCCAAACCTGGGCGGACAATCCGGTCTAAATCTTTGCGCGGAACTTGCCAAGGAAGGTGTGCTTGAAAAATACAATGTGCAGGTCATCGGCGTGCAGGTGGACGCAATCGAGCGCGGAGAAGACCGTATTGAATTCAAAAAATCAATGGATGAAATCGGTATCGAGATGGCACGCAGCGAAGTTTCCTACTCGGTGGATGAGGCTCTTTCCATTGCTGACCGCTTAGGCTACCCGGTTGTACTGCGCCCCGCCTACACAATGGGCGGTGCAGGCGGTGGCTTAGTCTACAACAAAGAAGAATTAAAAACTGTCTGCGCGCGCGGTCTGGCTGCAAGCCTGGTCGGGCAGGTACTCGTCGAGGAATCAATCCTTGGCTGGGAAGAACTGGAACTTGAGATTGTGCGCGACGCAAAGGGGCAGATGATCACAGTCTGCTTTATCGAAAATATCGACCCGATGGGCACACACACAGGCGACTCCTTCTGCGCCGCCCCGATGCTTACCATCTCAAAAGAACTTCAGGCAAGATTACAGGATGCCGCCTACCGCATTGTCGATTCCGTCAAAGTTATCGGCGGCACAAACGTACAGTTTGCACACGACCCGGTGTCCGACCGCATCGTTGTAATTGAGATTAACCCGCGCACATCCCGCTCCTCGGCACTCGCCTCCAAGGCAACAGGCTTCCCGATCGCCCTTGTATCCGCGATGCTTGCCGCAGGGCTGACCCTCGATGAAATCGAGTGTGGAAAATACGGGACTCTCGATAAATATGTGCCGGACGGCGATTATATCGTAATCAAATTTGCGCGCTGGGCATTCGAAAAATTCAAGGGTGTGGAGGACAAACTCGGCACGCAGATGCGCGCAGTCGGCGAAGTAATGAGCATCGGCAAAACCTACAAGGAAGCATTCCAGAAAGCCATCCGCAGCTTGGAAACCGGGCGCTACGGCCTGGGCTTTGCAAAAGATTACAATAATAAATCCAAGGAAGAGCTTCTTAGGATGTTAGCCCACCCGTCAAGCGACCGCCACTTTATTATGTATGAGGCACTGCGGTCTGGCGCATCCGTCGAGGAAATCCATGAAGCCACAAAGGTAAAGCGCTATTTTATCGAGCAGATGAAGGAACTGGTTACAGAGGAAGAAGCACTGCTTGCGAAAAAAGGTTCCCTTCCATCCGATGAAGCACTTGTATCAGCGAAGAAAAACGGTTTTTCCGACAAATATTTAAGCAAACTCCTTGAAATCCCGGAGGCGGATATCCGCGCGCGCCGCACCGAACTCGGCGTGACACAGGCGTGGGAGGGCGTGCATGTAAGCAGCACAAAAGACAGCGCTTACTACTACTCCACCTACAATGCCCCGGACAAAAACCCGGTATCCACCGACCGCAAGAAAATAATGATCCTTGGCGGCGGACCAAACCGCATCGGCCAGGGCATCGAGTTCGATTACTGCTGTGTCCACGCAGCGCTGGCACTCAAAAAACTTGGCTTTGAAACAATTATTGTAAACTGCAACCCTGAAACGGTTTCCACCGATTACGACACCTCGGACAAACTCTATTTCGAGCCTCTGACCTTAGAGGATGTATTAAGCATCTACCAGAAGGAACAGCCGGTCGGCGTGATCGCGCAGTTTGGCGGTCAGACACCGCTCAACCTCGCGGCAGAACTTGAGAAAAACGGCGTGAAAATCCTCGGCACACCGCCTTCTGTAATCGACCTTGCAGAAGACCGCGACCAGTTCCGCGCAATGATGGACAAACTTGGCATCCCGATGCCGGAATCCGGCATGGCAACCACCGTTGAGGAGGCTCTCGCCATCGCAAACCGCATCGGTTATCCGGTGATGGTGCGCCCGTCCTACGTGCTAGGCGGACGCGGCATGGAAGTTGTCTACGACGACGGGAGCATGGAGGGATATATGAAAGCCGCCGTCGGCGTAACCCCTGACCGCCCTATCCTAATTGACCGCTTCTTAAACCATGCGCTGGAATGTGAGGCGGACGCTATCAGCGACGGCACACATGCATTTGTCCCTGCCGTTATGGAGCATATCGAGCTTGCGGGCGTGCACTCCGGCGATTCCGCATGCATTATCCCTTCGGTGCACATCACCCCGGAAAATGTCGCGACAATCAGGGAATACACGAAAAAGATCGCCGAGGAAATGCATGTCAAAGGTCTTATGAACATGCAGTACGCAATCGAAAATGGCAGGGTCTATGTATTAGAAGCCAACCCTCGCGCCTCCCGCACCGTGCCGCTGGTATCCAAAGTATGCAATATACGCATGGTGCCGCTTGCAACCGAGATTATCACGGCGGAACTCACTTCCCGCCCGTCCCCTGTCCCGGCATTAAAAGAGCAGCATATCCCTTACTATGGGGTGAAGGAAGCAGTCTTCCCGTTCAATATGTTCCCGGAGGTTGACCCAGTATTAGGTCCGGAAATGCGCTCCACAGGTGAGGTGCTCGGACTCTCCACCTACTACGGCGAGGCGTTCTACAAGGCACAGGAAGCAACACAGACAAAACTCCCGCTTTCAGGCACGGTGCTGATCTCTGTCAACCGCAAGGACAAACCTGAAGTTGTGGAAATCGCCGGATTATTTAAGGAAGCCGGATTTAAGATTCTTGCAACCGGAACCACCTGTGACCTAATCACAGAAGCAGGAATCCCGGCAGAGCGCGTAAAGAAACTCTACGAAGGCCGCCCGAACATCCTTGATTTAATCACAAACGGCGATATCAGCCTGATTATCAACTCGCCGATCGGCAAGGAGAGCATGCACGATGACAGCTACCTGCGCAAAGCTGCCATAAAGGAAAAAGTTCCTTACATGACAACGATTGCCGCCGCAAGGGCAACCGCAAAAGGAATCTTGTATGTACAAAAACACGGCGACTGTGAAGTAAAATCACTACAGCAGTTGCACAGCGAAATTAAAAATATATAGTGGAACAAAAAAAGTTGCTGTTGCAAAATTTGAGTTTTGCAACAGCAACTTCCATTTTATTGCTGCTCGTTTTCCGTCATATCATCCCCCAGCCTAGAAAACAGAATCCCGGAATAAGGCGGCAACAAAATTATCTCCCCTTTAGAGTAAGACTCCGCCTCCTCCTTTGTCCCCCCGCTAAACCGTTCCCAGTCCGTATTTAACAGTACACGGTACTTTGCATCATCTATAAACGGTGCCGGGTACTGTTTTGCCTCTTTCGAAAAATTAAAAATACCGCAGATGGCTTCCGCCGCCTTTCCTGCTTCCCTATCTCTTTCCCCATCCTTACCGCACGCGTTTCTCTGGATTGCATAGATACAGTCCGCCTCCCGGTGGCAGTCAAGCCATAAAAAACCTTCCCGCACATAATCCCCGCTGTAAAAAGCCGGCATCGTCAGGTAATACTGATTCAGTTCCACGATAAAATGATAGAAGGAATCATGCATCGGATACTTCCTAAGCTCCCAGTCCTGCTCCCTCTTCTCATCCCACTCGCGAAGCTGCCCGATCTCATTGCCCATAAAATTCAGTTTCTTCCCCGGATGCAGCATCATATAAAGATAGAGCGCCCTTGCCTGCGGAAATTTATCCTCGTAATACCCGCTCATTTTCTGCGTGATTGTCGCCTTGCCATGCACCACCTCATCGTGGGAAAACGGCAGGAGATAATCTTCATTATAGGCGTACATCATCGAAAACGTAAGCTTGTGGTAATCCCTCGTGCGGTACTCCGGGGCAGTCCTGAAATATTCCAGCGTGTCATTCATCCAGCCCATATTCCATTTGTAATCAAACCCAAGTCCCCCTTCCCCCAAAGATCTGGTGACATTTGGGTAATTCGTTGAATCCTCCGCCGCCAGGATGCACCCTGCATGCCGCTCCTTCAACCCCCGGTTCATCACCTTGATAAAATCAATCGCATTCTTGTTTTCCCCCCTGCGCTCATCACCCTGCCAGTAAATAATCCTGCTGATCGCATCCACCCTCAGTCCGTCAAAATGATACTCCTTTAACCAGTAATTTGCCGCGGACTGCAAAAAGCTTCTCACCTCACCCCGGGAATGCATAAAATTGCAGCTCCCCCATTCGCTGACACCCACATCCGAATTCGGATACTCATATAACTGCGAACCATCAAAGCGCATCAGCCCGTAAGAATCCACCGCAAAATGGACACAGACAAAATCAAGGAGCACACCGATATTATTCTGGTGCAGCTTATCAATTAATTCCTGCAATTCCCCCGCCGTCCCGTAACGTGCCGTCGGCGCAAAGAACCCCGTATTTTGATAACCCCAGCTCTCATCGCACGGATACTCGCAAAGCGGCATAAACTCCACATAATTATAACCGCTCTCAAGAAGATACGGAATTAATAAATCCGCGATCTCCCCATAGCTATACCAGTCATCCGCCTTATCCGAAGGCTTCCGGAACGAACCCAGATGCATCTCATAAATATTCACCGGGCGCTCCTTTGTATCCCTGCGGCTTTTCATATAATTCTGGTCATGAAAACGATAGGAATTAATATCCCGCACAACAGAACAGTGCGCCGGTCTTAACTCCATGCCAAAGCCATAGGGGTCAGCGTGGTCAGTGTAACCGGAACCGGAATAAACGCGGTATTCATAGCATGTCCCCTCCTTGATATCCGGGAGAGTGATCTCATAAAAATGCCCGTTATATATTTTTGTCATCGGATACTCGACTCCCGAGATCAGAAGCCCTACCCCCCTAGCAGACGGCGCAAACACGCGGAATACCGTTGCCTCCTTACTGTAATGCGCCCCTAAAAATTCATATGCCTCAAACTCATGTCCCGTATAAAAATTGTAGAAATCCATAATTCCCTCCTTTTTCAAGTATCCAGTTGACTTTTTTCAAAGGGGTCAAAGGAAATTCATATCCCTATGCTGTTCTCGCATGTCAGATATGGCTTGCACCCTACACGATACAATTGATAAATCCAATCTGTTTATCCTCTTTTCCTTTCCCCATTTATTGACGCTCATCCAATCATTAATTATAATATAACAAAAAACATGGAAAATTACTATTGATAATATTATATATCCGTCCAATAATAGACTTTTAATAAAAAATGTCCATTATTTTTATTGGACAGAATATCTTATTTAACCTATCAAAGAGATGCCCCCACTTCTAAGTTGGAAAACGAAAGTGATGGGGAAGGGGAACTTTTATGCGTCAGGTGAGGGACAAGACCCATCTGGCATGCGAAGGCTGGCATAGGGATATAAGGAATTTATTTACTTCCCTCGGGATAAGACAATATCTTTGCCCGATAAAGTATGCTGAATTTGTTCTGGGGAATTCCTCAATTTTCTTTGACAGGTACAACACAGAAAGGAGCTCTATGGATCGAAGGGAAATCAAAACAAAACGAAATATTAAAAACGCATTTCTAAAACTGCGCTCAAAAAAAGAGATCGAGCAGATCACAATCAGGGAACTTGCCGAGGAAGCTGAAATAAGCAAGGCAACTTTCTATTTGCACTACCGGGATATTTACGATCTGTCCGACACTCTCGGAAACGAAATCATAGAAAACCTGGTAAAGGGCATATCAAACCCCGATAATATTATCGAAGACCCGGCTGCTTTTACCAGGGAACTGGCATTCGCCTTCCTCGCACAAAAAAATATAATCGATATTCTTTTTTCCGGCTCACGGGAATACAAACTGGCAGACCAGATTGAACAATCAATCCGCACTCTGGTCTTTCATATCCACCCGGAATACATAGGGGATATTTCCTTCCACCTGAAACTATCCTACCGGGTAAAAGGCATCTATTACGCATTCCGCGATAACCTTAATAAATTCGAACCCGGAATTTTGATCGAAGAACTATGCCGGATTTCCGACAACAAATAGAAGTCAAAGGAAATTCATATCCCTATGCTACTACCACAGCCCGTCAAATGGGTCTTATCATCTAACCTGACATAATTGATATACTAAAAACACTTGACTCTAACGTTACGTTATAGTTTATAATGTAATTGCCGGGTAAGAAAAGGCGAAGGAATGGAGGATATACGCGATGGCAGACAAATCAAAAAATCAGCATTCTGCTAAGGAAGTGCGTGAAAGGATTTCAACTGAGAAAAGTTCTGAAACTTCAGATTACAGAAAAGAAAAAAATTTGATTCTGGGAACAGCCCAAATTTGGAGTTTGAGGATAGCAGAACTTCAAAACACGGGGATAGCAAAATTAAGATGCACAAATTAAAAACCGTAAACGAAGTCAGCAAACTTACCGGGGTGAGCGTGCGCACGCTACACCACTATGACGCAGTCGGGCTTTTAAAGCCGAGCGAAATAACTGGCGCAGGCTATCGGCTGTATGACGATACAGCATTGTTGCGCCTGCAAAATATTTTGCTGTTCAGAGAATTGAAATTCCCGCTAAAAGAAATCGGGCGGATTTTAGACTGCCCCGACTTTGACCAAAACGAAGCGCTCTCACAGCAGATCGCCCTCCTGACACTCGAGCATAAGCGCCTTGGCAATCTTATCCGATTTGCAAAAAAAATTCAGAAAAAAGGAGTGAACACAATGGAATTTAATGTATTTGACCGAAGCGAAATAGAAGAATTTAAGGAGGAGGCCGCAGCGCGCTGGGGTGGAACCAAAGAATACAAAGAGTTTAAAGAGCGGGAAAAGGCAGGACTTGATACCGCAAAAAGCGGCATGGAACTGATGGGGCTCTTTGCAAAAATTGGTGAACTGAAAAATCTGCCGCCCGCCGACACCACAGTACAGGAAAAAATCGGTGCCCTGCAACAATTTATCACAGATAATTATTATACTTGCAGCAAAGAAATTTTGTACAGCCTGGGGCAAATGTATTTGCAGGACGAACGCTTCCGGCAGGCAATCGACCGGGCTGGAGGTGAGGGCTGCACAGACTTTGTAGGAAAAGCAATCTCCATCTACTGCAAGGGGGAATGATTTTCCCCTGCCCAGACAATTTTAATTCCCGGCATAGTTTTTGTGTTTTTGTATAAAACTTTGCAAAAATTCTAAAAAAGTAAGGGCTGTTGCAAAATGGGATATTCAAGCAATATATAGTATGGATATCTAAAGCATTTTAACCGTATATTGTAAAATTTCCAAATTTTACAACAGCCTCTATTTTGCAGTTTCTTATATAAGATATATGCCACAAAAAAATAAGTTAATTTTTTTCACATTTTAAACCGTCAGGGTTTTTCCTCTGCCAATTCCAGGCATCCCTGCACATATCCACAATATCAAATTTCGCCTTAAAACCAAGTTCCCTCTCCGCTTTTGCCGGATCGGAATAGCTGACCGCCACATCCCCGGCGCGCCGCGGCTTTATCACATACGGCACCTTAACACCGTTCGCCTCCTCAAACGCCCTCACCACCTCAAGCACGGAATACCCCCTGCCCGTGCCGAGATTGTAAACCGCCACACCGCATTTTCTCTCAATTGCCTGAAGCGCTTTCACATGCCCGCTGGCTAAGTCAACCACATGGATATAATCTCTGATACCCGTACCATCCGGCGTATCGTAATCATCCCCGTAAACACTAAGCTCATCCCTGCGCCCCACTGCCACCTGTGTAATATACGGCATCAGATTATTCGGAATACCGTTTGGGTCTTCCCCAATCAGACCGCTCTTGTGTGCCCCAAGAGGATTAAAGTAGCGCAAAAGTACTATATTATATTCCGGATCCGATGTATGCATGTCCGTCAAAATCTGCTCAAGCATACTCTTCGTCCACCCATAAGGATTCGTGCACTGTCCCTTTGGGCATTCCTCCGTCACCGGAATAACTACCGGGTCGCCGTACACCGAAGCCGAGGAAGAAAAAATCAGGTTCTTACACCCATGTTCGCGCAGGACATCAAGCAAAACCAGCGTACCATTAATATTGTTGTCATAATAGTCAAGCGGGAGACGGATTGACTCATTCGGGGATTTCAGCCCTGCAAAATGAATACAGCAGTCAAACTTCTGCCCCGTTTCCTCCCCAAAACTCTTTATAGCCTTCCTAAGTCCATCCCCGTCCCTTATATCAACCGGATAAAAAGGAATATTTTCCCCGGTAATCTCCTGTACGCGCTCCAGGGATTTTTCACAGGAATTCGACAGATTATCCACCACCGCGACCCGGTGGCCGTT
>ERZ808051.1944-NODE-1944-length-11833-cov-4.116791_pt1 | contig 11833 bp, 8 predicted proteins | sample MGYA00380199_ERZ808051 | MGnify/ENA primary metagenome ERZ808051 (study PRJEB31490, sample SAMN06133391) | mouse gut metagenome | isolation source: J11 | host: mice | place: China: Chengdu | collected 2015-05 ...
TTGCCGGCGGCATCCAGGCCATCGGTGTGAAGATCGACGACTCTTCCCGTCAGGTTGTCTGCACTTTGGAGCAGGAAGACATCGTAGAGAACTTAAAGCTTCTGCACAGCTGGTACATGGACGGCATTATCAATCCTGACGCCAATGTCCTGACAGAGGGCGATAAAGGCCATATGTTCGGCAATGCCCAGGGATGGCCCAGCGCTGCAGCCAACTGGGCAGTGGGACAGGGAATTGATAAGTACATTGTCAACAAGGTATTTGGCCCCATTTACACCACAGAGACCATACAGGGTTCCATGAATGCCATCTACGTAAATTCCAACTACAAGGAAGAAGCGCTGAAAGTGCTGCAGCTGATGAACACGGACAGCAAATTCCGCGATATGTGCGCATACGGCATCGAGGGCAAGGACTTTGAATACACAGAGGACGGGTTTGTAAACAGGATCACGGACAACTGGCCTTGGCCCAGCTACACACAGGGAACTTTCTTCATCATGACCAATCAGGTGGGAACGGATCCGAACCAGTGGGACGAGGTAATTCAGCAGAACGAAGAAGCGGTTGCTTCCAGCTGTCTGGGATTTGCGCTGGATGTCAGCAATATCTCCAACGAGGTGGCAACGGTCAATCAGGTATGGGATAAATACAAATATGATCTGCTGACAGGGGCTTCCGATCCGGAGGAAGTGCTTCCTAAGTGTATCGAAGAGATGAAAGACGTCGGCTTAGATACTATCATAGCAGAGGCTCAGAAGCAGATCGATGAGTTCTTTAAGTAAGACAAACACAGCCGGGAAATCGGGCTGGGAAAGAAAAATGCCGAAATGAAAATTCCTGTGGGGCTCTGACCTGGAGCCCTGCAGGTTTTTGTGGTTTTCGGAAAAGTGCGCGAAAGGGCCATGGAGGAACATTTTAAGGTCAATACAAAACCAGGAGGTACATTTATGAAGTTCGTGACATTCAACATCAGGTATGACTGCGGGGAGGACGGCATCAATAACTTCGACTTGAGAAAGCCGTTTATCCTGAAAAAGATCCAAAAGGAACAGGCGGATATTATCTGTTTTCAGGAGGTGCTGCCCCATGTGGCCGTGTGGCTGAAAGAGAATCTGGAGGGGTACTATGTGATCGGATGCGGACGCGGCGAGGATCTGCGGGACGAGCAGTCCGCCATTGCCTACCGGAGGGACTGTATCAATTTGATGAAAATGGACACTTACTGGCTCTCCGACACACCTACGGTGCCGGGTTCCCGGTATCCCGGGCAGAGTCCCTGCCCCAGAATCTGCACGGAAGCCGTCTTTGAGGATCTGCGGTGCGGAAAGGTATTCCGGGTGGCAAATGCCCATCTGGACCATGAGGGGGAGAGTCCCAGACGGCTGGCTCTTGAGCAGATTCTAAAGAGCGTGTCCACGGATTCCTTTTTCGGGGAGGTTCCGGTAATCATCACGGGAGACTTTAACATGGAGCCGGACGCAAAGGAGATGGAAGTGCTGAAAGCCTATCCGGGATTTACCAATGTCACGGAGAATATCGGCGTGACCTATCACGGATATTGGGAGGGTGACGGGCAGTGCAGCATTGACTTCATCATTGTCAAAGGGGATATCTGCTGCGAGAGCCTGACGAAGTGGACGGATGAGGAGAACGGGCTTTATCTGTCGGATCATTATCCGGTCTGCGGAGAGTTTTCCTTTGGCGGAGCCAAATAGGCAAGGGACAGAGGGCGCTGTATGGGCAGACATCACGGTAATTTGTTCGGCTACCGGATTTACCGGAGGAAATTTTGGGGAACCGTGGTGGTCATGCTGCTGATGAGCACGGCGGTGTTTTTGGGGATGACAGCCTTTTTCGTCAATACCTGGGTGACCACTTTGGGCAATGAGGCCCAGAGCCGCTTTTTGGAGAGAGAACAGCAGCTGGCGGATATCCAGGGATGGGCCATGGAATATGTCAACGGCCTGTATGGGAACGAGAGGCTCATGGAGGATCTGTCCGCCCTGTTTGCGGCGCAGGACGAGAGGGAGTACATCAGGCTGCGGCAGCAGAACAGTCTGGGAAGCGCTTCGCAGATCCGATACATTCCTGCGGACATTAAGAATAGCCTGTTTTACAGCCGCAATAAGATAAACAGTGTGGTCCTGCGCTCGGAAAGCGGGAAGAAGACCATATGGCTCCAGAGCATGGATGCCTGTCTGTCCTTTGACGAGGATGCCGGGGAGGAGAATCGGTTCGGAGATATTCTGGCTGCAGTCTGCTCTGTCAGGGATCCCCTCTACATGGGGCAGACCATTGGGACCATGGAATTCTGGGTCAGCAGCAGGGATATCTACGGAACGGATCAGGACATTCGGGTGGCGTGGAAGATTCTGGAGGAGGACGGAAGCGTCCTGTGGGACAGCGGTCTGGAAACCTATCAGGAGCACTGGATAGAGCTGGCCTCCGACGAGACGGAGATGAGCGGCTGGCTTCGGGACGAGAGAGGCGTCAGAGTGTACTATGTGCAGCTGGAATCCGGCTCCAGCGGCCACCGCTATGTCGCGGCCAAGGATATTGTCTCTGCCATGTGGGACAATCGCTATGTTCTGTGGATGCTGTTTGGGGCTCTGATGCTGATCAATGGAGGCATCCTCTTGAGCAGCTATGCCGGGATCCGGTCCGACTCCCATTTCCTGTCTCTGATTCTGGCAATGCTCTCGGATCTGGAGGACGGAAGCTTTGATCAGATGCAGAGACGGGCACTTCCCGCCAGGCACCGGGAGACAGAATATGACATGATTGCAGCTGCCCTGAAGGATGTGGGCAGGAAGCTGGAGGGCTACATAGAGACAGAGTATATTCTGAAGCTGAAAGAGCAGGAGACCCAGATGCGGGCCCTGCAGCATCAGATCAATCCGCATTTTCTGTATAACACGCTGGAGATGCTGCGCTCCAAGGCTCTGGTCCAGGGGGACAGAGAGACGGCAGATGCCATCTTTATGCTGGGAACGCTGTACCGGACAAGAATGCACAAGAAACAGACTATTTCTCTGGGGGAAGAATTCGAGCTGCTGGAAATGTATCTAAAGATCATGGCTATGCGCTATGGGGATAAATTTGTCTACCAGATGCAGTTGGAGCAGGCCGTGGGCCACAGGGAGACCATCGTGTTCTGGCTGCAGCCGCTGGCGGAGAACTTTTTCGCCCATGGATTTGACCGGGAGAGCGAGTATAATCTGCTGATTGTCACTGGCGGACAAGAGGACGGGGGAACCCGGATCGAGATTCTGGACAATGGGACCGGGGTGCCCCCGGACAAGCTGCCGGAGATCCGGAAGAACATGTATGAGGGAAACGACGGCCCTGAGGCGGATATCGGGCTGCGCAATGTCTATATGAGGCTGAAGTATTTCTACCGGGACGGCTTTCGGATGGAAATCGGAAACAGGGAGGCGGGGGGATTTTTCATCTCGCTCTTCCTGCCATCCGCCGCCGGAGAAGAGAGGACATAGGAGAATCCCGGGAACCCCGGTAATCTGCCGAAAAGGAGGATAAATGTATACATTGCTGATAGTGGACGACGAGCCTGCGATTTTAGAGGGAATCAGCAGAATTCTGGACTGGAGGGCCCTTGGGTTTGCGCGGGTGCGCACGGCCAGGAGCTGTGTGGAGGTCATCTCCCATGTGGTGGACTGGAAGCCGGACGTATGTCTGGTGGATGTGCGGATCGGCGACGAATTCGGATACCAGCTGATCAACCATCTAAACAGCATGGGAATCGAGTCCAACTATGTGATGATGAGCGGATATGACGAGTTCGACTATGCCTGCGAGGCCCTGCGCTGCGGCGCCCTGGATTATCTGCTGAAGCCCGTGGATAAAAGCAGGCTCCAGAAGAGAATCGAGCAGATCATTGTGGAAAAGCTCCACGGCACGCTGCCTAAACAGGAGGAGGAGAGCCGGGATCCGGTATTGCAGCGACCTTATGGGGAGTTGTCACCCCTGATCCGCAAGATTGTCATGATTACGGCAATGGAATACACTCAGCATGTATCCCTGAAAAGCATTGCGGACCGGTTCCGGATGAACGCCACCTACTTAGGACAGATTTTCATCAAGGAGACCGGGATGAAATTTTCGGAATATCTGATGGCCTACCGCATGCAGGTAGCCAGAGAGAGAATTCTGAACACGGACGAAAAAATATCTACTATTGCGGCGGGTGTGGGCTATCCCAATCTGAATTATTTCTATCAGCATTTCCACAGTTACTATCAGCTGACGCCCTCGGAGATACGCCAGGGAAGCGAGTGAACCGTAATGTTGACTTTTCAGCCGGGAATCAGTATAATGTAGACATACAGCGGAAAAGAACGGTCCGATTCGGCTGGCTGTCACGGATGAAACAGATGCAGAACCGAAGATTTCCGGCCTGCCGGGCGAAACTTACAGACCAACCGGAGGAGAAATGCATTTGTTCGTTTCAGGGCGGGCATGGAATCGGAACAGTCCAACGAAATCAACGTCAATAGAAAAATAAAACAGTCTCGGTACGGACATGCCCGGGAGAAAATTGCTCCCCCAGGGGCATGGAAGCGAGGAGACGGAAGCGGAACAGGAGGAACGAAAATGGAATTATTAAAGGGCAAGACCGCCATGGTTACAGGCGGCACCAGGGGCATCGGCTACGCCATCGTGAAGATGTATCTGGACAACGGGGCAAGCGTCGCTCTGTGCGGCTCCAGGCAGGAGACCGTGGACAAGGCGCTGGATAAGCTGCGGGCAGAGAATCCGGACTACAAAGTGATCGGACTGTGCCCTGATCTGCAGAATCCGGCGGAGGTGGAGAAAGCAGTGGCCACCGTGAAAGAGACTTTCGGCAGCCTGGACATCATGGTGAACAATGCGGGCGTGTCCGCAAGGGACCGTCTGTATGACTACAAGCCGGAAGATTTCGCCAAGACCATGGCGCTGAACGTGAACGCCGTGTTCAACTGCGCACAGGCAGCGGCTAAGGTGATGAAAGAGCAGGGGGGCGGCGTCATCCTGAATACCAGCTCCATGGTCAGCATCTACGGCCAGCCTGCGGGCGTGGCATATCCGGCTTCTAAATTCGCCGTAAACGGCCTGACCAAGTCCCTGGCCAGAGAGCTGGGCAAGGACAATATCCGTGTGAACGCAGTGGCGCCCGGCGTCACCAGGACCGACATGGTGGCGGCGCTGCCAGAGGAGGCCATCAAGCCCATCGTGGCAGGCATTCCCTTAGGGCGCGTGGGCGAGCCCGAGGACGTGGCAAATGCTTTCCTGTTCTTGGCCAGCGACATGGCCAGCTATGTGACGGGCGAGATCCTGTCCGTGGACGGGGCTGCCAGGACCTGACGGATTGCGAAATACTTTCTGCTGTGCGAAAGCGGCGCGGCAGGCAACGGTCCCGCTGCCAGGCAGGATACTGTCCGGCAGCGGGACATTACAATGCGTAAATCATGGGGGGCGGAGGATGAAAAAACCGAACGAAAAAAATAGTAAAATATTGAAAAAAATTTGTTGACAAAAATCGTTTCTCATTGTATACTAACAAAGTCGGCAGCGCGGACAAGAGAAAAAATGTTTTGTGAATATGGCGAGATAGCTCAGTTGGCTAGAGCATGCGGTTCATACCCGCAGTGTCGAGGGTTCAAATCCCCCTCTCGCTACTAGAAAGAATGCTGGGAAATGTAATGTTTTCAGCATTCTTTTTAGATGTCTTGGCATTTGACTGATATAGATACATCACGTTTCACACTTTCAGATATGCCGCCCCGGCGGCAGAGACGGCGGAAAATCCTTTCTGTTGTCACGAACCGTCAGCGAGAGGAATGTCGGCGAAGCCGGCACAGGTAGTAGCAGAGCTGATGCGAGAATGGGAGTGTGGTCAGAATGTGGTCAGCCGGACCCTGGAGACCTGGAGGTGAGGTTTTCAGGATTTTGTTTGTCCAGACAAAGGGAGTCTGGAGATTTTTGGGTTGCGGATGGGATAGAATGTGCTTCCGGAGGAGAAATTATGATTATCAGGCGCGGGGAAGAAAGGGACCTGACAGGGATCAACAGACTGCTGGGCCAGGTGCTGGCAGTACATCACAGCGGGAGACCGGATTTGTTCAAGAGCGACACGAAAAAGTACACGGACGAGGAGCTTCTGGCTATTTTATGCGATGACGAAAGGCCCGTATTTGTTGCGGCAGATGCCGCGGGAAACGTGATGGGCTACGCATTCTGTGTATTCAGACAGCATTTTAACGACAACATATTGACGGATATCAGAACGCTGTATATCGACGATCTGTGTGTGGACGAGGCTTCCAGGGGGAAGCATATAGGCAGGAGCCTGTATGAGTATGTGCTGGAGTTTGCCAGAAGAGAGGGCTGCTATAACCTGACATTGAATGTATGGGAATGCAATCAAGGTGCGAAGAGATTCTATGAAGGCTGCGGGCTTGTGCCCCAGAAGACCGGAATGGAGAAGATACTGTAGGCAGCGCAGATTTGCAGCGTAATTTAAGGAAAGAAAGATCAGGTAATTACAGAATGAATGAATGGAACAATGGGCCGGCAGAGGAGATGACGGCACAGCAGGCAGCAGGGCAGAGCGCGGAGGCGGACCGGGAGACGGCCGCGGAGCGCGCAGAACAGACAGCGGATCCGGGCCGGGCCGGCGCAGGAGAGGACGCATGGAGACCGCAGCAGGAGGCGGAAGTGATACCGGAGTCCGACGAGGCAGGGGAGACGGAAGCGATACCGGAGTCCGACGAGGCAGGGGAGACGGAAGTGATACCGGAGTCCGACGAGGCAGGGGAGACGGAAGTGATACCGGAGCCCGATGAGGCAGGGGAGACGGAAGTGATACCGGAGCCCGACGAGGCGGAGAATACCTGGGAAGCCGCAGAGGGCAAGGCAGAGACCGCAGAATATGCGGACGGTGCTTTGGAGCAGGCGGCTGCTCAGACGGACAGGGAGGAGGATTCGGCAAGCCTGGCTTCCATCGAGCCTCTTTTGGACCAGCGCATCGTGCGTGCGGTGCGGGAGATGGGCTTTGAGAAGCTGACACCCATTCAGGTGCAGGCGATTCCGTATCTGCTGGACGGCGAGGATATCATCGGACAGGCCCAGACAGGCACGGGCAAGACAGCGGCTTTTGCCATTCCCGCCCTGCAGAAGATCGATCCGGATCTGAGGAAGCTTCAGACCGTGATTCTGTGTCCGACCCGAGAGCTTGCCATGCAGGCCGCGGAGGAGATCCGGAATATTGCGAAGTTTATGCACGGCATCAAGGTGCTGCCCGTCTATGGCGGACAGGAGATCAGCAGACAGATCAAGGGTCTGAAAGACGTACAGATTGTAGTGGGAACCCCCGGCCGTGTGATGGATCACATGCGCCGTCATACCATCAAACTTGACTACGTAAACATGGTGGTGCTTGACGAGGCGGACGAGATGCTGGACATGGGCTTCAGAGAGGATATGGAGCTGATACTGGGTGAGATTCCAAACGCCCATCAGACAGCGCTGTTCTCCGCTACCATGCCCCAGCCGATCTTAGAGATTGCCAACAGATTCCAGAAAGACGCCAGACTGGTGCGGGTGGCAGCGAAAGAGCTGACGATTCCGCTGGTGTCCCAGAGATATTACAGAGTGAAGAGTCAGGATAAGGACGCGGCCTGCGTTCGCCTGCTGGAATACTATCAGCCCAGGCTGAGTCTGATTTTCTGCAATACGAAAATCAAGGTGGACGAGGTTTCGGAGATGCTCAAGAAAGCGGATTTCCACGCAGAGGGGCTGCACGGGGACATGTCCCAGCACCAGAGGGACGTGGCGATGAACCATTTCCGGAACGGCAGCACCAATATCCTCATCGCTACGGACGTGGCGGCCAGGGGCATCGATGTGGACAATGTGGAGGTGGTTATCAATTATGATCTGCCTCAGGACAGCGAATACTATGTACACCGTATCGGCCGTACGGGCCGTGCCGGCAAGACCGGACGGTCATTTACATTCGTCAGCGGAAGGGAGCTTTTCCGTCTCCGCCAGATAGAGCGTTTTTGCCATACCACCATTGAGGAAAGGGAGCTTCCGGCCGCCTCCAAGGTCATGAAAGCAAAGGCGGAGAAGTATCTGAACGAATCCTGGGAGCTCCACGGAAATGAAGACATGGATCTGATGAAGAGTTACGTAGAGCGGAAGATGGAGGAAGAGGGCTGTGATGCCCTGGACCTGGCTGCCGTGATGCTGAAGCTCCACATCGGAGATGTGGGACCGGAGATAGAGGCGGACGATTACGAAGCCAGAGGCGGCCGGGGAGACCGGGGCAGAGGCGGCCGGGGAAGACGGGGCAGAGGCGGCGACCGCGGCGAGTCAAGAGAGGGCCGCAGACGCCGTGACCGCGACGAAGAGCGGGGAGAGCGCAGAGGCCGTGACCGTGACGGAGAGCGGGAGAGCCGCAGAAGACGCGGGCGTGATGAAGAGCATGACAGCCGCCAGGAGCGCAGGAGCCTGGAACGGGCCGAAGGGCGCGGAAATTACGACCATGAGGGGCCTGAGAGCCGTATGTTCCGCGACTGGGACGAGAATCGTGACGACCGTGGGCACAGTGAGGAGCGGGAGAGCCGCAGACGCCGTGATCTGGACGGTGCACGCGACAGAAAGTCCGAGCGGGAGGAGAGCCGTGAGGACCGCAGGAGACGTGTCCGCGAGGGAGAGCGGGACAGCCGTGGCAGGCGTGAGCGGGACGAGAGCAGCGACAGCCGCAGGAAACCGGGCCGTGAGGAAGAGCGGGACAGCCGTGGCAGGCGTGAGCGGGACGAGAGCAGTGACAGCCGCAGAAGACCGGGCCGGGACGACCGGGGAAGAGGCCGTGAGGAGGAGCGGGACAGCCGCAGGAGACATGACCGAGGCGAGGAGCGTCCGCTCCACGGGAGATTTGAGCGGGAGAGCAGCCGTGAGAGCCGCAGAGGCCGGGAAAGCGACCGGGACAGCCGCAGAAACCGGGAGGAGAGACGTTCGTCCAGGCTGCGGGATGTGAGAATGGACGGCAGCGAGAAAGGCCTTGCGTTCTCTTTTCCCAAGAAGAAAAGGAAATAATGGAGCGGAAATATTCCGGAGGAATTGACAGAATATGAGAATCGGAACTGGATATGATGTGCACAGGCTTGTACCGGACAGGGATCTGATCCTGGGAGGCGTGAAGATCCCCTATGAGAAAGGCCTCCTTGGCCACTCGGACGCGGATGTGCTTCTCCACGCGGTCATGGATGCCCTGCTGGGGGCAGCGGCCCTGGGAGACATCGGAAAGCATTTTCCGGACAGCGACCCGGCTTACAGGGGGATTTCCTCCATGGCGCTGCTGGAAAAGGTAGGGGAACTGCTGGCGCAAAACGGGTTTGTGGTGGAGAATATCGACTCTACCATTATCGCACAGGCGCCGAAGATGCGCCCCTATATCGAGGCCATGCGGGAGAATATCGCGGGGGCTCTCGGGCTGGAGACGGATTTCGTCAGCGTGAAAGCCACCACGGAGGAGGGGATGGGCTTCACCGGAGAGGGCCGGGGCATATCGGCTCAGGCGGTTTGCCTGCTGACAAGTCCCTTTGACCTGACGGCCCGGCAGATTGCAGGGGGCTGTGAGGGCTGCGGAGGCTGCAGGAAAGCCTAGGCGATACCGCCGCAGGGTTTTTCGTTCCGGGGGTTTCTGGCAAAGCCCGCAGAAAAACGCTTTGCGGAACAATAAAATGATTGACAGAACGGACTTTTTTGCATATTCTGTTTAGTAGAGAAATGCAGGGAACGGAGAGAGTACTTTTCTGGCAGAGAGGATGAGGATTCCTGTCTGCGGCAAGGTGTCAGAGAGGGACTGCGGACGGAAGAAGCGCTTTCCGACGGAAAGACATTCCGGCGCTGAAAGCAGTCCTCGCCGGAGGGAAAGGAAGTGCATCCGGGAGCAGGTCTGCCGAAAGGCTGTGGCCGCCCGATCCTGACCGGAGGATGGGCGGTGCTGTTAGGCAGGCACGTGGGCGCGCGTTAGGCGTATGGAGTGAAAGGCCTGTGGGCCTTTAAGTAGAGTGGAACCGCGGGAGATGCCGTCTCTAAGGAGAGGGATTTCCCGCGGTTTTTGCATACATGCCAAAGGCGCGTGCGCCGTTAAATAGAGCATCCGCAGTCCGGGCGGGCATGTCCGCAAGCGGGTAAAGTCCGGCAGTATGCAGCGGTTGGAAAGGGGGGATTACATGGGAATCATCGGCAATATTACGGAGGAGATCCGCATCATCAGGGAGCGGGATCCGGCGATTCACTCTTCTATGGAGGTGTTTCTGTACCCCAGCTTTAAGGTAATGCTCCACTACAGAATCGCCCACAGACTGTATGAAAAGGGCCATTTCTTCTGGGCCAGATGGGTGTCCCAGAGAGGGGTGCGAAAGACCGGAATCGAAATCCATCCCGGCGCGAAAATCGGCAGAGGCTTTTTTATCGACCACGGAAACGGAGTCATCATAGGCGAGACCACCGTCATCGGGGACAATGTGACGCTGTACCAGGGCGTGACGCTGGGGGGCACCGGCAAGGAGCACGGAAAGCGTCACCCCACCATCGGCAATAACGTGATGATCAGCGCAGGGGCGAAAGTGCTGGGCTCCTTTACCATAGGGGACAATTCCAAGATCGGCGCCGGCAGCGTGGTCCTAAGCGAGGTGCCGCCCTGCTCTACGGTGGTGGGCGTGCCGGGCCGGGTGGTAAAGCGGGGCAACATGACGCTGCCCCAGGAGACCCTGAATCAGACGGACCTGCCGGACCCGATTAAGGAAGATATCGCGAATCTCCAGCACGCCAATTCGGAGATGGTCAACCGCATTCTGGAGCTGGAGAGCCTGGTAAAGTCCCTGAAAGCTCCGGGGGAGCGGCAGGAGGGAGGAGAGCCGGCAGCTGAGGTCTGAGGGAAAGACTTTTGGGCGCGCCGTGATCTGCGGCGCGGAGGATACAATGAGGAGCCTGCCCCGGGCAGGCGGAGAGGAGAGAAATGGAGAACAAGGTAAGCATTTACAACACACTCACCAGAAAGGTGGAGCAGTTCATTCCCAATGAGGAGGGAAAGGTGGCCATGTACACCTGCGGCCCTACCGTGTACCATTTTGCCCATATCGGCAATCTGAGAAGCTATATCATGGAGGATTTGCTGGAGAAGACCCTGCGGTATATGGGCTACAGCGTTAAGCGTGTCATGAATATCACGGACGTGGGACATCTGTCCAGCGACGCGGACACCGGCGAGGACAAGATGCTCAAGGGCGCGAAAAGGGAACACAAGTCCGTGATGGAGATCGCGAAATACTACACGGATGCCTTTTTTGCCGACTGCGGGGATCTGAATATCAAGACGCCGGACGTGGTGGAGCCTGCCACCAACTGCATCGCAGAGTTCATCCGCATGATTGAGAGCCTTATGGAGAAAGGCTTCGCCTATGAGAGCGGCGGGAATATTTACTTTGACACCTCGAAGCTCAGGGAATATTACGTGCTCTCCAACCACAGCGAGGAAGAGCTGCTGGTGGGGGTCAGGGACGATGTGGACGAGGACGAGAACAAGCGCAACAAGACGGACTTCGTGCTGTGGTTTACCAAGTCCAAGTTCGAGGATCAGGAGCTGAAATGGGAGAGTCCCTGGGGGCTGGGGTATCCCGGCTGGCATATCGAGTGCTCCTGCATCTCCATGAAGCATCTGGGGGAATATATGGACATTCACTGCGGCGGCGTGGACAATATTTTTCCCCACCACACCAACGAGATTGCCCAGAGCGAGGCCTATCTGGGGCATAAATGG
>ERZ808051.1946-NODE-1946-length-11827-cov-3.490213_pt1 | contig 11827 bp, 8 predicted proteins | sample MGYA00380199_ERZ808051 | MGnify/ENA primary metagenome ERZ808051 (study PRJEB31490, sample SAMN06133391) | mouse gut metagenome | isolation source: J11 | host: mice | place: China: Chengdu | collected 2015-05 ...
CTTATCAAAGCCCGCCCTCTGGATTCCAATTTTTTACATTCCTATTTGTCGTTTGCCGCAGCAACACCTGGAAGCTCCTTACCTTCAAGGAATTCGAGGGACGCGCCGCCGCCGGTAGAGATATGGGTCATCTTATCGCCAAAACCTAACTGGTTAACTGCCGCTGCGGAATCGCCGCCGCCGATAATCGTGGTCGCGTCGATCTCTGCTAATGCCTGTGCTACCGCGATGGTACCCTTAGCAAAATTTGACATCTCGAATACGCCCATCGGTCCGTTCCATACAACCGTCTTCGCGCTCTTGATCGCATCCGCATAGAGTTTGCAGGTCTGCTCACCGATATCAAGCCCCTGCTCGTCCGCCGCAATCCCGCCAAGCGGTACAGTGTGGTATGGCACATCGTTCGCGAAATCTTTTGCCACAACGGTATCCACCGGAGTAAGAAGCTTAACGCCCTTCTCCTTCGCCTTCTCAAGCATTTCCTTTGCGTAATCAACATAGTCCGCCTCAAGAAGCGAATTGCCGACCTCATAACCCATCGCCTTCATAAAGGTATAAGCCATGCCGCCGCCGATAATCAGGATATCAACCTTGTCAAGCAGGTTGTTGATAACGGAAATCTTTGAGGAAACTTTCGAGCCGCCAAGGATTGCAACAAACGGACGAACCGGGTTATTTACCGCGTTGCCAAGGAAGTCGATCTCCTTCTGCATCAGATAACCAACCACCGCGGCATCAACATACTGGGTCACGCCGACATTTGAGCAGTGCGCCCTGTGCGCAGTGCCGAACGCGTCGTTTACAAATACATCGCACAGCGAAGCAAGCTCTTTTGAGAAAGCCTCCCCATTTTTTGTTTCCTCCGCGCGGTAGCGGGTATTCTCGAGCAATACAACATCGCCGTCATTCATCGCCGCAACTGCTGCCTTTGCATTCTCGCCTACCACTGTCGGATCAGCCGCAAATTTAACTGGCTGGCCAAGCAGCTTTTCAAGCGCCACTGCAACCGGTGCAAGTGAAAGCTCCGGCTTAGGCTCACCCTTAGGCTTGCCTAAATGGGAGCAGAGAATAACCTTGCCGCCGTCCGCAACCAGCTTCTTAATTGTTGGCAGAGCCGCCACTAAACGGGTGTCATCCGTGATCTGGCCATCCTGCAACGGCACATTAAAATCGCAGCGCACCAGCACTCTCTTGCCTTTTACATTGATATCATCAACCGATTTCTTATTTAACATGATCTCCTCACATTCTGCCGCCACCGCGGCCAATAATCAAATTTTTCGACGCGCAACCCGTGCTCCGCCATCGCGGCATATTCTCCCCGCACGGGTCCGCGCATAAAAAAAGGAGCCCGGTCCTTACAGACCGGACCCCTTCTTCGAGTCATTCTACAAAGAAACCCCGACCAGAGCTGTCTTCTTATGCCAGCTCAGCAAAATACTTGATCGTGCGAACCATCTGGCTCGTGTAGGAGTTCTCATTGTCATACCAGGAAACAACCTGAACCTGGGTATTGCCGTCCTCCATCGGTGCGCACATGGTCTGTGTTGCATCGAAAAGGGAACCGTAGCGCATACCGATTACGTCGCTGGAAACGATCTCGTCAGTATTGTAACCGAAAGACTCGGTTGCTGCTGCCTTCATAGCTGCATTTACCTCATCCTTTGTCACCTTGCCCTTTACAACTGCTACCAGGATCGTGGTGGAACCGGTCGGAACCGGAACTCTCTGAGCCGAACCGATCAGCTTGCCGTTTAACTCCGGAATAACAAGACCGATAGCCTTAGCAGCGCCTGTGGAGTTCGGGACAATGTTCTGGGCACCTGCGCGGCTCCTTCTCTTGTCACCCTTCCTCTGCGGGCCGTCAAGAATCATCTGGTCGCCGGTGTAAGCGTGTACGGTCGTCATAATACCGGACTGGATCGGCGCGAAATCATTGAGTGCCTTCGCCATCGGAGCGAGGCAGTTCGTCGTACAGGAAGCAGCGGAAATAATGGTATCTTCCTTCTTCAAAGTATCATGGTTTACATTGAATACGATGGTAGGAAGATCGTTGCCTGCCGGTGCGGAGATAACAACCTTCTTCGCGCCTGCGGTAATGTGTGCCTGTGCCTTGTCCTTTGATGTGTAGAAGCCCGTGCACTCAAGAACCACGTCAACATCAAGCTCACCCCAAGGAAGCTCAGCCGCATTTGCCTTTGCATAGATGGTGATCTTCTTGCCGTTTACGGTGATGGAATCCTCGCCGAAGGACACGCTGTCCGCATACTTGTACCTTCCCTGGGCGGTGTCATACTTTAACAGGTGTGCCAACATCTCCGGGCTTGTCAGGTCGTTGATTGCAACTACCTCATACCCCTCCGCATCGAACATCTGCCTGAACGCAAGACGGCCAATACGGCCAAAACCATTGATTGCTACTTTTACTGCCATGATTTCATTCCTCCTAAATATTTTTAACAGCAGCCCCGTAATCCCGACAAACCCCGGGCTCTAGGCGGCTGTCATCTTCGGATTGTTAAGTTTTTGTCAAACTCCTGTCCGACATAACCCTAACCCTGTTTCTTATTCTACCCAACTTTCCCATAAAATTCAAGTGGGAATTTTATTTTTTAGAAAGAATTTACTACTTTTTTCTTGCTGATTACACATATGCATACTACTTGGAATAATCCACAAAGCTGATATCAAGGTCAACCGCACCGGAAATCCCCGGCACCTTCCCCGAATCCGAATACTGCAACATCTGATATTTGTATGGGAAGGTAAAGGTGGTGCCGTAGTATGCATACCACTTATCATACTTGGTAAGGCGCTCCAGGTCAATACCCAGGATCATCCATCTTGTGTTCGCGTAAACCATCGGGTGATAACCCGCCGCTTCAATTGTTTCGCAGAATGCAATGCAGATATCAGTCCTCAGGTCGCGCGCCAGATTGTTCGCGCGCGCATTGTAAGTCGTTACCACCTCGGTATCAAAGATAACAGGATAAGTAATTTTGTAATCTTTGATATGCTCCAGCACCATGTTCGCTTCCTCGACCGCCTCCTCAACAGTAACCGCCTGCGAGAAAAAGTAAACGCCGACATCAACTCCCGCCTCGTTCGCCGCCGAAATATTCGCCTCAAAATAAGGGTCAAGCTCGAGTGTCCCCTCGTTCATCCCCCGGTAGCCAAGCCTTATAATAGCATAATCAATCCCCGCATCCTTAACGAGTTTCCAGTTGATATCCCCCTGGTACTTTGACACATCGATTCCAGTCTTTGAAATCTTGTTCCCATTCTCGTCAAAATATTCAAAGAACCCGCTCTCATTCTGGATAAGCCGATCCATATCGTAATCGACGCGCGCCACCTCGTCAGAGAGCGCAATATAATAGCGCTGCTTATTCTTTCCGCTGATTGTAATGTGCTCCGTCATCCTCGCATCGCGCGGCACGATAATGCCCGTGCTGTCAGGGTCTTCCTGGTAAGGTGTGACATACGCGCCAAACTTTACATTTTTTAACACAATATCACGGTCCACCGCCGCGATCTCCCCGGCGATTTCCCCCAGGTACTCCCCCTGGGAAGTATAGACCACCGCTGAAAAACTCATTTTCTCCTCCGTAAGTTCCAGCACAAAATACTGGTCAAATAAAAGTGGATTCTCCCCGTTGTAGACCGCATTGGTGTAGGTTCCCTGCGAAATCTCATACTGGTATGGGACGGAGCCGACTGTCATAGTCATATATGTATTCGAATGTCCATCGGCAGCACCGCTCCCCTCCGCATATTCCGCCGTGAAAAGACCGGTGAGTGCCTCCTTCAAATCAAGCTCATTATATTCCCACAGCCGCTCCCCATCCATCATGCAGATACGCGCAGGAATCCGCTCCGACTCATCAGCATACTGTATAAATACAAGCTGGTTCCCCTCCGTTCCCGCGTAAGCGCCATACCTCGGCGCGAGAAGCTCAAGATTCCCATCAAGATTGTATTCCCAGGGTCTGATAAACATGCGCCCCTCGCTCTCTAAGCGAAGCTTCATTTCCTGCTCCTCTTTCGGGTACTCATTCCAGTATACAATGCGCAGATTCCCATTTGTCAGACAGAGTGCTTCCCTTCCATCCACCTGCTCGACAGAAGCGGTAAACGGAGCAATTTTTGACTGCTGCAGCGCCGCCACACGCTCCCTTAAATCCGAAACAAGAAAACGGTTATCCGCTTCCGTCCCAACCTCCCCATCCGGATCAGGGGAAGGTGTCGGGGTAACCTCACCGGTGACTGCCGGGACATTTTTTCCCTTCTGTATCTGATGATAGACAAAAAATGATGTCCCAACCACAAGAATACAAACCAGTTCCACTGCTGCCACCGTCCGGAAAATATTTTTGCCTTTTCTTTTTCCAATTTCTTCCAGTTTCTTTTTTACACCCTTAACTTCCCCCTCCGCAGCCGAGATATCTCCCTTTATAAATTTGAGTTTCTCCCTTAAAGAACGCATATCTTCCGTTATCTGCGCAAGTTGTGCCGTGCCTTCCCTGCCGAGTGCGATCTCCTCAAGCCCCTCCGCTCTCCTTGCCATATCCTCCATCTTCTGGTCGATCTCGCCACAGCTCTGGTTATATTTTGAAAATCTTTCTGCGGTCTCATTCAGGTGCTGTATCTCCTTCAGCACATCGAGCGCCTGTGCCCCAACTTCCTCTTTTTTCCGGTCATTTTGATTCTTTTCCTGCACTTTCTCCTCCTTAACAAATAAACCGACATTTTTCCACCTTTTAATCATAGCAGAAAAGTTGTATAAATTCAATTGAGAAAAGCTTAAATTTGTTTTACAGATTTTTCAAAAAAAGTTTAAATTTCCTCTTGACATTCGCGGCGTGATGGTGTATTATAAAAAACGTGCTAAGGATACAGCACATTTTGCACGAGTGGCTCAGTGGTGGAGTATCGCCTTGCCAAGGCGAGGGTCGCGGGTTCGAATCCCGTCTCGTGCTTTTTTAATACCTTCCAGCCAGCCGCGTCTGCGGCTTTTTTATTTTCCCCCACTATCCATTTCAGTCCAATCCCCCATTTCCCAATTCTGTCCAATCTCCCACCTCCCAATTCAGTCCAATCTCCCACTCCCCTACTTCATTTCCATCTCCCATTCCTCGATCCATCCCGATCCCCCATACCTAAAAATCATCAGCCAAAAGAAATTTCATATCCCTATGCTGCTCTCGCACGTCAAAAGAGGCTTATCCCCCACCTGACACAAGGAAGTCCCCCTGCCCGCCGCTTTCATCTTTACAACTTAGAAGCGGGGACTTCTTTGACAGATTAAAACCATCCCCCGGTTTCTCCCCTCTTACAGCAAACATATACATTTTACAGGTACGGCTAAGCCATATCACATCCTGCCGCCAACACCCGCCCCCGCATTGAAACCAAATATCAGGCAGCACACAAAATCCGCGAGGAAAGCCGCGCACAATAGCACGCACGCAATCGCACGCAATCGCCTCCCAAACCGCGTAAGAAAATTTCCGATCGCCGGAGCCACAAAATATACCGCCGCCATGCCCCCAATTCCAAAAGCAAGCAATCCGGAAAAACATATTCGTCCATTTATATTTAAAAATTCCGATTTATAATCCCAGTAGGAGGAATTAAACATAAAATCCAGGATAAAACTGGTAATATATTCCAGTACAGCACACAGCACAATCCCCAGTACGAACACTTTCCCCTTGTCCTTCCTGAAGCGATCGAGCAAAAACACAATGAAAACACCCCCAAAACCATAGATCGGTATCCACGGTCCATACATGGTTCCCCTGTTCACCAGCTCATGGTCGAGCACAATATGCTGCCCGCACTCCCAAAGCCAGCCAATCAGGCAGAAAACAAAAAACATAATTATAAAATCCGTCACACTGTAATCACTGAACTTCCCAATCCTTCTCGGACGACCCAGTGTCAGATCCGCCAATTTATAATGTGGTTCGCCCTTATATCCGCCCCCTTCCAGTTCCGTGTAGGCGCGCCCGGAAAAAACAGGCTCCACAAGCAAAGCACACTCTGAATCCATTCCATTCCTCACAGCAAAATACATTTCTGCATCCAACTGCATAGAAAGTGGAACGGCTATAAACAAGCCGACAAACGGCACCAGTTCCAGCAGCCATATATACCAGAAAGAAAGCTGTGTAAGAAACATTTTCCACTTATATCCGCGCGTCATAACGCGCGAAAGCTGCTTTGCCTCCCTCCATGTAACCGACGGGTTTTCCGCTAAGATATATGGGACAAAATAATATTGATAGCTTTTGTACAGACCGCCAATAATGGTAAGCGACCACAGCGTGATGGTCAGATTGTAAAAAAACATAACTTTTATCACATTCCAGAGTGTTTTAATATGGAACGGCGCAAAAAGCCTGCGCAGGGGAACTTCCTTCTCAAAGCGGTTTTCCATCACATAGCGGTTCCTGCCGATAACCGCAGCATTTTTAAGGAAAAATTTTACAGCCGCCGTCACGCTGACCGCAATCAGCATATTGGCGATTACTTCCCCCGGATTTCTTTCAAAATATGCGAGGTTGGCCGCAAGCAGCCAGATCACCCAGGTCACACTTTCCGAGAGATGGTCAACAAGTGCCATTGCTGAATCCGAGGTGATAAACGGGATATTCCTTACAACCGGAGTATTTATGATATATTCCTTTAATACTTCAATATTGTAGGGCAGGGAAGTATCATTTTCCCAGATATACCTATCCAGCGCATCAATAAAACTTGTCTGCGATGAATAAGCCACCCCGATAAAAGAAAACAAAAATCCCACCCCGATCAGCAGAACCACCGCCTTAAAACCCTTGTGGAACGCGGTGTCCCAACTGTTTTTCCTGATTTTTTTATAATCCCACTGCATGCCCATCCCCCATTCTTATCATTCAGGTATCGCCTTAAAACCTTTAGTCAATAAAGCATCCTAAAGTATTCTGATTCCCCAAGTCCTCCCACATATTCCCCGGCAATAGCATCCTTCCTGGCTGTCCTTGCGCACAGTTTTAATAGTTTTTATCCGCCCCCACACCTTTCCACGCTGCTTTTCCCTCATTACCTTGACACCTGCCAAATAGCTGTGCTATAGTTATTTTAGCATAAACCGTCGAAAATGAAAACCAAAACTTAAATATAATAAGGAGAGAACCCATGCCAATAAAATTCCATCTGCCGGGACTTCGCAACAATTTCCCGCTCAATATGCTGACATTAAAAATGTTCGAGGCTTTCCCCGACTATTTCCGCAAAGATATCCAAATCGCATCCTTTTTCGGGGAGTTCCCGACCTGCCTTTGGAATGGTGGAAGGTACAGCGGGGACGACCAGTGCGATTCCGGCTATGTGCGCCATGTAATCCAGGCAATCAATGCAGCCGGCATTGCTGTCCGCTACACTTTCACCAATCCAAGCATCACAAAAGAGGATCTCGCAGACCCGTACTGCAATTTCTGTATGGAAGCCGGAAATAACGGAAAAAATGAGGTGCTTGTTGTTTCACCCCTGTTAGAAGAATACATCCGCAAAAATTACAGCCGCTACACCATAAACAGTTCCACATGCAAGGAAATCCGCAGCGTCGCAGCACTTAACGAAGAATTAGAAAAAGACTATGGCCTGGTTGTCCTCGACTACAATTTAAACAACTGCTTTGACGAGCTTTTAAAGATCACGGACAAATCCCGCTGTGAAATACTTGTCAACTCCTGCTGTGTACCAAACTGCCCGCGCCGCGCGGAACACTACCGCTTTATCGGAACCCAGGAGAAGGCGGCACTTACAAACCGCACCCTTCCCGCCGGAAAACAAAAACCAGTCCCTACCTGGAGCTGCGGGTACGGCGAACAGAATTCCCTGTCAAAATACAAAAAATATAAAACCCATGTTTCCCCGGATGATATATGGGATAAATATGTCCCGATGGGTTTTGAAAATTTTAAACTTGAGGGACGCACGGCAAACCTGTTTTTGCTTGTTGATACATACTGCTACTATTTTGCGAAACCGGAATACCACGACGAGGCAAGGCTTCTCTTCTTAGCCAACCTTGAAGCAAACAAAATCATTACGGTGAACAAACCTCGAAAAGGAGTCTGGCCGTAAAAAAAGGTTGAAAAATCTCCATATACCCGCTATAATTGGAATATCATGGTAGCAGGCGGATTCCTGCACTGTAAAAATATGTAAATACCAACAAAGGAGTGACACACCATGCGTTTAATTACACGTTCTGATTTTGACGGGCTTGTGTGCGGTGCACTGTTAAAAGAGGCGGGGATCATCGATTCCTGGAAGTTTGCCCACCCTAAGGATTTGCAGGACGGGCTTGTCGAAGTTAACGAAAACGACTGCCTTGCCAATGTCCCGTTTGTCGATGGCTGCGGGCTGTGGTTCGACCACCATTCAAGCGAGCACGAAAGACTTGAACTCACCGGAAAATATAAGGGTGAGAGCCGATTAACCCCTTCCTGCGCGCGCATTATATACGAATATTACGGGGGACAACAGCGCTTCCCTCAGTTTGATGAAATGATGGAGGCGGTGGATAAGGTGGATTCCGGCAACCTGACCGTCGAGGAAGTCCTGAACCCTAAGGGATGGATTTTGATCGGATTCTTGATGGACCCGCGCACCGGCCTCGGCAGATGGCGTGAATTCACGATTTCCAACTACCAGTTAATGGAAAAACTGATCGACGCGTGCCGCACAATGACAACCGAGGAAATCCTTAACCTTTCGGATGTGCGGGAGCGCATTGAAGTCTATTTTGAACAGGCGGAAAAGTTTAAGGAGATGGTGGCAAAATACACAAAAGTGGATGGCAACCTGATTATCTCCGACCTGCGCGGCGTTGACCCGATCTACTCCGGGAACCGTTTTATGATCTACAGCATGTACCCGGAACAGAATATCTCCGCATGGATTGTGAACGGGCGCGGCGGGCACGGATGCAGCGCGGCGGTCGGCTATAGTATCATCAACAAGACAGCCACTCTCGATGTGGGAGCACTTATGTTAAAATATGGCGGCGGCGGGCACCGCAAGGTGGGTACCTGCCAGTTTTCTGATGAAACAATGGGTACAGAACTGCCGAAAATGCTCGCGGAATTAACCGCGTTAAGCAACCAGTAAGAACCCTCTAAAAGCGGCTGTTGCAAAATTTGGATATTTCACAATATACAGTAAAGATTTCTTAGATATCCATGCTATATATTGTCCTGATATACCATTTTGCAACAGCCGCAAATTTGGGGTATCTATATTTTCCCAATTTTTTACTACCCTGCTTTATTCTCTCCCTTAAAAAACCAGATATTTCCGGAAAAATTCCTGGAAACCATCCTCGACCGCCATCTCATCGAGTTTCTCTTCTTCAAGATCATAAAAATATTTCCCGGTTGCTATATCGACAGAAAGGCTGTCAATCGGAAATCCCTTCTTTCTCCTTTCATGCGGAACGTCGATAATCAAAAACGGCTCGCTTGCCATGCTCTCGTCCATCGCCTCATAAACATGCTCCTTATCCAAGACAAGGCAGATTGCGTTGCGGTACCGCGCTGTCAGGCCGCCGTACTTTTTCGCCAGCATGGAATAGTGCAAAAGCATCTCTTCATCCGTCAAATATTTTCCTTCTATCGTCCGCACATGCACCCCCGGCTGGTCGCATTCTGACACACCATCAAAGTACAGCCCGGAATCGCACGAAAACACCGGGATGCGGAAGGCATCATAATAACCAATCGCCTTCTTCCTCGCATTTTCCAGGGGCGTTTTTCCATCCTCCACAATCTCTATGGCTTTGCCCCCCATATCTTTAAGACCATATAATTCCACACCTAAAACTGAAAGTCTTCTCGCCATCGCATCCAATTTTGCCGGGTTCCCGGTTCCGTATAATATTTTCATAAATACCCCCTTAGATTATAATTGTATAATTGGCTCCCCATTGCTTTTAAACAATGGAAAGGATGTTCTAAAAGTTCCCGCAAAAACACTGCCTGTTACAACACCTGCTCGAATAGACAACACACTCAGCCCATGCTGCTTGGAGTGGAAGCAATTGCGCTTGTCACATGAGGTTTATGCCCCACCTAACACAATTGACAGACAAAAAACTGCCGCAGTTAGACCACGGCAGTTTTTCACTCACTATAACAATATCCTATCGGATGGATAATTACTTTTTAAGCAAAGCATCCCGAATTTCCTCCAGTTTGGCAGAAAGTCCTATAATCGCCTCCGTCACTTCATCCACACTGGTCGTCAAAAGATCCGCTACCTCACCTATCACGAGGTTCATAATCTCTTCCTGGTTCTTGTGACCCTCCAAAGCTTCTAAAAGAATGTTGCTGATCTGGTCAATCAGCTCCCCTGCGTCAAAACCCTGGATTTCCTCACATGCCTCGGTCACAGCATCCATTCTCTTCCAGATATCCCCGACATCAATTGGACACCCCCCGCTTGTAAAAACCGGTTTTCCCTTTTTGTCAAGCATCCCGTGCTTTTTCATTAACTGCTCCGTACTGTACCAGTTATTCGTAGGGAAACCATCCGCAAAGATCAGGTTATGGCGCTGTGGGCGCTCGCCCTCAAACAGATCCGGCTTATCTGCAAGATGTGCATACTCAGAAACATCTTTCGCTGCCATCACTGTCATATATGCCTTCTGCGCAACAAATTTCATCTGCGCGTACTCATTGTCAAGCGTCCTGAAAGGAATCTCGTACAATTCCCAGCCGTTTAGCTTCTTCAAAGGCTTTATATAGCCGCGGTTAAGATTGTAAATGTAGCGCTGTTCATATTCATTGTTGAAGATAACCTCAAACCGGCAGACCTCATCGTTGCGGTCATTCTCCCCGCCGTTAAGCCAGAACGTTAAGCTGCAGTCCGTATTTTTTGGCAGGAGCAATGTTTCCGAAACGATCTCCGTCCAGTTATTGTATCCCCAGTCCCCGATCATGTAAGCTTCCGCAAGAACGCCGTCCGGTCCTTCCATAAAAGAACGGCACCCGACATTATGGTTGCAATCCCGGTTAAATTTCCAGTTGCGCGCGTTAAAATATAATTTGTATACTTTGTTTTCTTTCTGCCCGTTTCCTGCTTCTATATCTTTCATATGATCCATCTCGATTACCTCCGAATTTTGTATGGTATCGGACATATCCAGACGAATAGTAAAGTCGTTCACAAAACATGCCCGACCCTTTTTCACCAGTCCGACCGCCCTTTTCTGGTAAGTCGAACCTACTTCACTGCCATCCGCCGCAATCACGCGGACAGTCTTTCCACCAGTACAAACATTGTTTTTTGTCATGGGTATCCTCCCCTGTCTGCCCTTTTTTCAAATAAGTTGCGATGCCGTTTTTTGTTATGGGTGCCGCTCCCCCTTTTTATTGTAATATAGGGGAAATAGGTTGTCAACAAAAAAATCCATTTTTTAAAACCTTCCGGCGAAGGCTCCAATTTATGCAAAAGCCTTCGCCAGCTTGGTCATCTCTTATTGTTTACAATTATTAAGAAAGTGCTTTTATTGTGTGTTTGCCAATCCCCCAGATTTCGTCCTTTTTCGTCCATCCCCTTTTCCTCCAGAATTTTGCGGCAGCTTCGGCGGTTCCCCTCCCATATTTACCATCCACGGCAATTGGCTTTCCTGAAAGCTTCCCCTTACCAATCTGGCGGTTTAAAGCAATCTGCAACCAGACAACATCATACAGGTCCGAATCTTTCTTCGCGCTCACGATCTTTGGTGCCGGAAGCTCACGTCCCGTATAGGCAATTTCTGGATGTTCGTACCAGT
>ERZ808051.1947-NODE-1947-length-11826-cov-36.249808_pt1 | contig 11826 bp, 11 predicted proteins | sample MGYA00380199_ERZ808051 | MGnify/ENA primary metagenome ERZ808051 (study PRJEB31490, sample SAMN06133391) | mouse gut metagenome | isolation source: J11 | host: mice | place: China: Chengdu | collected 2015-05 ...
GCAGGCGGTTCTCTGCAGGCAGAGACAAACGGATAGAAAGAAAAAAGGAGATTCAGTATTTGGTTTTGAAGGTATGTTTTAAGTTTATAAACACTATTTACAAAAAATTGTAATTAGTGTTTTTTTTTTAGAATATTTGTGATATAATAAGAGAAATCTGAGATTGCGTTTACATTTGCTTAAATTTGAGGGAAATAAATGTGCAATCTGAAAGATGAGTGGGTATTTTCTAAATATATAACTATAACGTGAGGTGGATTGCATGGATACAAAGATTCTGCTTGAAAATGGAACAAATGAGCTGGAGGTACTTGAATTTAAGCTGGACGGAAATGCTTACGGTATCAATGTGGCGAAGATCAAGGAAATCATTAATTATCAGGAAGTGACGCCGGTACCGAATGCGCATCCGAGTATTGAGGGTATTTTTATGCCGCGTGATACGATGATTACGGCGATTGACCTGAAGAACTGTTTACAGAGAGGCGTTTCTGAGCCCGGCGGTCTCTTTATCGTTACAAACTTTAATAAGCTGGACATTGCGTTCCATGTGGACTCTGTAGTGGGAATCCATCGTGTGTCATGGAGAGAGATTATTAAACCGGGTTCTACGGTGTCGACATCGGAAGACGGCGTTTCAACCGGTATTATTAAGTTTGATGACAGACTGATTATTATTCTGGACTTCGAGAAGATCGTGACCGATATCAATCCGGAGACGGGGCTTAAGCTGGCGGACATTGAGGAGCTGGGCGAGAGACACAGAATTGATGTGCCGATTCTGATTGCCGAGGATTCGCCGTTATTGAACAAGTTGATTGTAGACTCCTTACATAAGGCAGGCTATGTGAATCTTATTCACACGGAGAACGGCCAGCAGGCTTACGACGTGATTCAGGAGTGTAAGAAAGAGGGTACACTTAAGGAGCATGTGCAGTGTATCATCACGGATATCGAGATGCCTCTTATGGATGGTCACAGATTGACGAAGCTGGTGAAGTCTGACGACGAGACGAAGGATATTCCGATTGTCATCTTCTCCTCTCTGGTGAATGATGACATGAAGAGAAAGGGAGAGGCGCTCGGAGCAAATGCGCAGCTTTCCAAGCCGGAAATCGGCAATTTGGTGCGTGTGGTTGATGAACTGGTCTTGGATAAATAAGTAAGAAGACAGGACATATCAAAAAGACAAGGCAGGGAAACTCCCGGCCTTGTCTTAGTTTGCGCGTATAAGCAGAATCGTAAGGTTTACAAAGCGGACAGGATGTCTGTATGATGGGATGCTTCTTGCGCCTTTGATGGATCGTGGATCGTGCGGGAAGGAAAGGAGAGGCATTTCGGGTCTGCCTATACTTGCAGGAGGAAATGACAAGATGGATATGCAGTTACAGGAAATAAGAGAAAAGATACAGGATGCGGAACTTGTTCTGGTGGGAATCGGAGAAGGGTTTCAGTATGGCTGGGGCGCGCTTTTGCAGGACGAGAGATATCAGGAAATTGAACGGGAAACAGGGAATGAGGAGCGTTATGTCTGGATCGTGCCTTTTTTGCAGAAGATGGTGCTGAATCGGGAGCGGGAGGCCAGATGGGATCGGGCCTATCAGGCGTTGCAGGCGCTTGTGGCGGATAAAAATTATTTTGTGGTTTCGCTCTGCATAGATGATTACCTGTATGGTGCAGGGCTGGATGAGAAACGGTTGGTGGCGCCCTGTGGCGGTTTTCGCAAAATGCAGTGTGATCAGAACTGTGCAGGAGAAGTGACAGAGATACCGAAGGAGACATATGAGGCTGTTTTACGTTATTACAGAGGTGAGCAGCCGCTATCTGCTCTGGAAGAGCCGGTTTGCGCAAAATGCGGCGGGAAGCTGCGGTTTAACCAGCTTGGTGTGGCGAAATACGCGCAGGAAGGGTATCTGGAACAATGGAATGTCTATACAAGATGGCTGCAGGGCACTGTAAATAAAAAGCTGTGTGTGCTGGAATTGGGAGTGGGAATGAGCTATCCCGGCATTATTCGTTTTCCCTTTGAGAAAATGGTCTTTTATAATCAAAAAGCCTTTTTATACCGTGTACATCCCAGACTCTGTCAACTGGGGGAAGAAATCGCGGACAGGGGCAGAGGGATTGCGGAAAATCCTGTCGATTTTCTTGCCGCATTGGGAAAAGGGATTTGTTAAATGGGGTAAGATGTGATAAAATGTGATGTAGTGTGACATCAATGAATGTGTGTAACTATGTGGAAACGGAATAGTTACAAATGGGGAGAAAGTATGAGCTCGAGTGAAGAATATTTAGACAGTTTATTGGATTCCATACTGGGAGGCGGAAAACCGGACGGAGACGGAACCGGAGATAGTCAGACGGTTGCGGCAGATGGCGGAAAAGCCATGTCTACTCAGGAAATAGAGGATATGCTCGTGTCGATGGGAAGTCTTGGCGGCACGGAGGAAGAGGGACAGGAATTGGCGGGTTCCGAGGCGGAGGATATGGAGGCTATGCTCGCTTTTATGAATGAGCATAATACCGCTTCTTCTGCGGATTCTGGAGACGATCCGATGTCATTGGATGATTCCGGTATAGATGAAAGTATGGAGTCTGACGGTTTCGCACTGGAGGAGACGGAAGCCGGAGAGGGAATGATGGACGGACTGGACGGACTGTCGTTTGACGATCTGGATCTTGGCGGGAGTGATGCGTCACTGGATGAGCTGCCGCTTAATGATTCCGGCATGAATGAAAGTATGGAGCCTGACGGTTTCGCACTGGAGGAGACGGAAGCCGGAGAGGGAATGATGGACGGACTGGACGGACTGTCGCTTGATGATCTGGATCTGGGTGAGAGTGATGCGTCACTGGATGAGCTGTCGCTTAATGATTCCGGCATGGAAGAAAGTATGAATCCTGGCGGCTTCGCACTGGAGGAGACGGAAGCCGGAGAGGGAATGATGGACGGATTGGACGGACTGTCGCTTGACGATCTGGATCTTGGCGGGAGTGATGCGTCACTGGATGAGCTGTCGCTTAATGATTCCGGCATGAATGAAAGTATGAATCCTGACGGTTTCGCACTGGAGGAGACGGAAGCCGGAGAGGGAATGATGGACGGACTGGATGGACTGTCGCTTGATGATCTGGATCTTGGCGGGAGCGAAGGCGACGAGGCGTCATTGGATGATTTGTCGCTTGACGGTCTGGCATTGGAGGATTCGGAAGACGAAATGGACGGGATGATGTCCGAGGAGGATATTGACCGTCTTTTGAGCGGTGATTTATCTGATGAGGGCGGTGCAGATGGCTTTGCGCTGGAGGAAACAGGAGAGAGCGATGAGGATCTCTCTGCGCTGCTGGCGGGGATGGATCATGACGAGGATTTGTCAGAGATTAGCGATTTGCTGGAGGAGTCTGATCAGGGTGTTTCACCGGACGATGATATGCTGGCGATGCTGGAGGGTGTAGACGGCGGCGGGGACAGCAGCTTTGATTTCTTTGAGAGCGATGAGGCGGCGAAAGAAGCGGAGAGCATCAGAGAGCTTACGCCGGAGGAGATCGCAGCCAGAGAAGGCGGCGAGAAGCCAAAAAAAGAGAAAAAGAAGCGTAAGAAGCTGTTTGGAAAAAAGAAGAAAGCTGCCGATGAGGAAAGCACCGTTGATGAGGAAAGCACGGTTGAGGAGACCGGAGATGAGCTGGGGGCGCTTTTGGGAGAGCTTGGTGAGCCGGAATCGGAGGGGGAACCGGAAGCAGGAGCGGCGGAAAAGAAGCCTGGTGTTTTTGCAAGGCTTATGAATTTCCTCTTAGAAGCCGACGAGGATGACGAAGATCCGGTAGCATCGGAGGTTCTGGCGGATAACGACGGTGAGCTGGGAGCAATGACCGACGAGAATAAAGCGCTTCTGGATGAACTGGACGAAGAGGATAAGAAGGGCAAAAAGAAGAAAAAGAAAGACAAGAAAAAGGGTAAAAAAGGAAAAGGCGGCGAAGAAGGAGAAGAGGCTGCCGAGGGCGAAGAGGAAGAAAGCAAGAAGCCGAAGAAGAAAAAGAAGAAAGAGAAGAAGAAAAAGCAAGAGGAAGAAGTAGATTTGTTTGCACCGCCGGAGAAGAAGCTTTCCAGGAAGAAAGTGATAACGGTGTTTATGTTCTGCGGTACGATTGCGGCTTGTATTATACTGTTGTCTTCCTTCCTGCCTGTTTACATGGAGAAGAGAGATGCGCAGATGGCGTATGATCATCAGGACTATGCTGTGGTGTATGATCTTTTGTATGGCAAGGAGCTGAACGAACAGGACGAGATTCTTTTCCAGAGAAGTAACCTGATTTTGCAGATGAACCGGAAACTTAGCTCATATGAAAATTATGGGAACCTTGATATGCGTCTGGAGTCACTGAATGCGCTGATCACCGGTGTTGCGCGCTATCAGGAGATTCTGCCTGAGGCGGAGACCTACAATGTGGCAGGAGAGGTCAGTGATATTTATGCGCAGATTCTGGAGAGACTGTCAGCGGATTTCGGTGTATCCGAGCAGGATGCATTGGAGATCATTGCGGTGGAAGACGATGTGACATATTCACAGAGGCTCGAGGCGATTATAAACGGTGCGGTTTACAGCGAGGAAGTTCCCACAGGCAGACAGGATGTGCTGCCGGAGGAAGAGGAAATTATCGAGAGAATCGACGGGCTGGAGACGGAGGAAGAGCAACCGGCGGATATGCAGGAAAATATGGGTCAGGAAGAGGATATGCTGTCGGAGGAAATGATGGGAGAGGTCCAACCGGCGGGAGAGGATACGGCGGCAGAGGAAAATGCGGACGAAGGCAATCCGGCGGATGAGAATGCAGACGAAGGGGCAGAGTGATGGTAGCGATTATCGATTATGATGCCGGCAATATCAAAAGTGTGGAGAAAGCGGTCGCTTTGCTGGGGCATGAGTTTTTGCTGACGAGAGATCGGGATGAGATTCTCTCGTCGGATCATGTGATTTTGCCGGGCGTCGGCGCCTTTGGCGACGCCATGGAAAAGCTGCACAGGTATGGGCTGGTCTCCGTGATCGGGGAAGTGGTCCAAAAGAAAATTCCGTTTTTAGGGATCTGTCTTGGGCTGCAGCTTATGTTTGAGAGCAGCGAGGAGGCGCCGGGGGTGGAAGGTCTGGGGCTTTTACCCGGAAAAATCCTGCGTATTCCCGACAAAGAGGGGCTGAAAATACCTCATATCGGCTGGAACTCCCTGACTTTTCCGAATCAGGGGAGACTGTTTCAGGGGATTGCGGAAAATGCTTACGTGTATTTCGTGCATTCCTATTATCTGCAAGCGGATGATCCGCAGATCGTAAAGGCGGCTGCGGCGTACGGAACGCTGATTCACGCTTCGGTGGAGCGGGACAATCTTTTTGCGTGTCAGTTTCATCCGGAGAAAAGCTCGGAGACGGGACTTAAAATATTACAGAACTTTTTGGAAGTTTAGGACGGAGCGGCTTACATGCACACAAAGCGGATTATTCCCTGTCTGGACGTTAAAAACGGCAGAGTTGTCAAGGGAGTCAATTTTATAAACTTTAAGGATGCGGGCGATCCGGCTGAGGTTGGCGCGGCTTATGATAAATCCGGGGCGGACGAGCTGGTCTTTCTGGATATCACGGCTTCCTCTGACGCCCGGGAGACTGCGGTGGAGATGGTGCGCAAGGTGGCCGAGAAGGTATTTATTCCTTTTACGGTGGGCGGCGGCATTCGCACGGTGGAAGATTTTAAGGCGATTCTGCGGGAAGGGGCGGATAAGGTGTCCGTCAATTCAGCCGCGATTATGAATCCGAATCTCATCAGTGAAGCCGCGGATAAATTCGGTAGCCAGTGTGTGGTGGTGGCGATTGATGCGAAAAGGCGGACCGACGGGACAGGGTTTACCATCTATAAGAACGGCGGCCGCGTGGATATGGGGATTGATGCCGTGGAATGGGCCATGAAGGCAGAAAAGCTGGGCGCGGGAGAGATCCTTCTGACGAGCATGGACGGGGATGGCACGAAGGCCGGATATGATTTGGAGCTGACGAGGGCCATTGCGGAGAATGTGTCGATTCCGGTGATTGCTTCCGGCGGCGCGGGGACGATGGCGCATTTTTACGAGGCTTTCACGCAGGGAAAGGCGGAGGCGGCGCTGGCGGCATCCCTCTTTCATTTTAAGGAAATGGAGATACGGGATTTAAAGAAATATCTGAGAGATAAGGGGATATCGGTAAGATTATAGCGGGTGGAATTTTTCGGGACAGACAGACGGAAAACCTGAAAATCCGGAAATGTATGCAAGGGGGCATAGGAACAGGAAAAAGGCGGTTCCATGCCCTTTTTTGAGAAAGGAAGAAAGTACGATGGCGATGCTGGCAAATGACTGGGCGCAGGCTCTGGACAGTGAATTTCGGAAACCTTATTACAAAAACCTTTACATGTTTGTGAAAGAAGAGTACAGTAAACGGGTGGTATATCCGCCCGCGGACGATATCTTTAACGCCTTTCACTTTACACCGTTACATGAGGTGAAGGTGCTGCTTCTGGGGCAGGATCCTTACCATAATGAGCATCAGGCGCACGGCATGAGCTTTTCGGTGCTGCCGGATCAGAAGGAGATCCCACCGTCTTTGCAGAATATTTACAAGGAGTTACAGGATGATCTGGGCTGTTATATACCCGATAACGGGTATTTGCAGAAATGGGCCGATCAGGGTGTGCTTCTTTTGAACACGGTGCTGACTGTGCGGGCGCATCAGGCAAATTCCCATCAGGGAAAAGGCTGGGAGGCGTTCACGGACGCGGTGATCCGTGCGGTGAACGAAGAGGACCGGCCGATTGTGTATCTGCTTTGGGGGCGGCCTGCGCAGAGCAAGATTCCGATGCTCACCAATCCGAAGCACTTGATTTTAAAGGCGCCGCATCCGAGCCCGCTGTCGGCGTACCGGGGATTTTTCGGATGCAGGCATTTCAGTCAGTGCAATGACTTTTTAGAGAAAAACGGCGTTGCGCCGATTGACTGGCAGATTGAGAACATTACGGGAGGAGAAAAACAGCCATGAGTAAATTACCTTTTGTGACAAAGGAGCAGATAGAGGAGATAGTAAAGAATTATCCTACCCCCTTTCATATTTATGACGAAAAGGGAATCAGGGAGAACGCAAGAGCTGTGCAGGAGGCTTTTTCATGGAACAAGGGATTTAAGGAGTATTTTGCCGTGAAGGCGTGTCCGAATCCGTTTTTGATGCAGATTCTGCATGAGTACGGCGCGGGCTGCGACTGCTCCTCCATGACAGAGCTGATGTTGAGCAATGCGCTTGGAATCAATGGGGAGGATATCATGTTTTCCTCCAACGATACCCCGGCGCAGGAGTACGAATACTGTGCGAAGGTGGGCGGCATTATCAATCTGGACGATATCACGCATATTGACTTTGTGGAGGGCATTTTAGGGAAACTGCCGGAGACTATGAGCTGCCGTTACAATCCGGGCGGCGTGTTCCAGTTAAGCAATGGCATTATGGACAATCCGGGAGACTCCAAGTACGGATTTACGCCGGAGCAGCTTTTTGAGGGCTATCGCATTTTGAAGGAAAAGGGTGTGAAACGTTTCGGCCTTCATGCGTTTCTTGCCAGCAACACGGTGACCAACGAATATTATCCCCAGCTTGCGAAGCAGCTCTTTGAACTGGCGGTTCAGATCAGGGAGAAAGTGGGCGTACAGCTTTCCTTCATCAACCTTTCAGGCGGCGTGGGAATCGCTTATCAGCCCGATCAGGAGGCCAACGACATCAGAGCCATCGGCGAGGGTGTACACAAAGTTTACGACGAGGTGCTTGTGCCTGCGGGTATGGGGGAGACGGCGATTTATACCGAGATGGGACGCTTTATGACAGGTCCTTACGGCGCGCTTGTGACACAGGCGATTCACGAGAAGCACACCCATAAGGAGTATATCGGTGTGGACGCCTGCGCGGTAAATCTGATGCGGCCAGCCATGTACGGCGCGTATCACCACATTACGGTGCTGGGGAAGGAGAATGCGCCCCGTGACCACAAGTATGACGTGACCGGTTCCCTGTGCGAGAACAATGACAAGTTTGCCATTGACCGGATGCTTCCGGAAATTGAAAAAGGGGATTATCTGGTGATCCACGATACCGGAGCGCACGGCTATGCTATGGGATATAATTATAACGGGAAATTAAAGTCGGCGGAGCTTCTGTTAAAAAAGGACGGCAGCGTACAGTTAATCCGGAGAGCGGAGACCCCGAAGGATTATTTTGCTACGCTGGACGTATTTGAAGTGTATCAGTCGTTAACGTAGAGAGCGGAGGGCTTTTCATGAAGAAGGTTTTGGTTCACGGGTCGGGACACGGAGCGGCAAGCTGGGATGAAACAGTCAAATATATGAGAACCGGCGATGATATATGCTGCCCGGATCTATCGGTTATTTTGAATGAAAAGGAGGCAGTTTATTCTAATTTATATGCGGCCTTTGCAGAATACTGTAACAGGATCGACGGGCAGATTGATTTGTGCGGTATTTCGCTGGGCGGTATACTGGCGCTGGATTATGCCATAAATTTTCCGGAAAAAGTGAGATCTCTGGTTTTGATCGGCACACCGCATAAAGTGCCGAAAGGAATGTTTGCCATCCAAAATATCATATTCAGATTTTTGCCGGAATCCGTTTTTGTAGATATGGCATTCAACAAAAGAGATACCTTTGTTTTGGGCAACTCCCTGAAAAATCTGGATTTCAGTAACAGCGTACAATATATGAACTGCCCTGTGCTGATTATTTGCGGGGAGAAGGACCGCGCAAACATGAAATCCGCGCACTATTTAGCAGAACATATCAAGGGTGCGAAAGAGGAGATCATTGAGAATGCGGGACATGTCGTAAACGAGGAGAAACCGCAGATGTTAGCCCGGATTTTAGATGAATTTTGGGGTCATAATTTGGAGGGTAACAGTTCAGCCATGCAGAATTGACTGTGTAATTTGTACGTGGGAGCTTGCTCACTAAGGACAAATTACACAGTCGATTCTATAGGGCGGACGCCCGACATGAAATAAGTCACCAGCCAATAAGTAATATGTTTAGCCAAAATGTATATTCTGGTGGCTTATGAATGGCATGGCTGAACTGTTACTTTTGAGATATAGATATAGAGGCATAGAATTTGCTGAAAAATCTTGCCAATAGCCCGTTGTTGTGGTAATATATAAGTCGGTTGTTGGAAATGCTGGTGTGTCGGAATGGCAGACGAGGCAGACTCAAAATCTGTTGTGGGCAACCACGTGTGGGTTCAAGTCCCACCACCAGCAGTAAAGTTAAGAGATCGTAAACATCATGTTTTTTGTAAAAACAAGAGTTTGCGGTCTTTTTAATTTATGTAAAAGTCTGAAAGTTGTTGCCTGCAATGGGATGATTACTATATAATATTTAAAATGATATGTGAAAACAGGAAGGAGAACCGTATATGGAAAAGCAGATGTATATGATGATGATTGAGAAAAGCAAGACTTATAATAAGCTGACAAAAGCGGTTGTGACGGAACATGTGGAGAATATCAGGAGATTAGACGATGAGGGGAAGCTGGAGATCTGCGGTGTTTTTAAAGGCTATCCGGGAATGGCCGGGATGTATATTCTGAAAACAGAGAGCCGTGAGGAAGCGGAGGAAATCTGTAAGGCGGAGCCGCTGGTTGTGGGAGGATATGCAACCTTTAAATTAGTTGGTTTTCAGATTGCGAATCGGGAAAACAATTATCTGCTGTAGGATTTTACCGCTGAGATAAAGCGGATACCAATGATCGCGCAGCGTATGAGATATTTTAATGAAAATCCCCATACATAGTATATGCAGCTATGTATGGGGATGTACAATCAGTAATTCATTCTAGTTAAAGAGAGAAGTGCCGTATTTCACTTTTCTGAAAATTTTGAAGCCAAGCGTGCCAAAGAGAGAAAAAGCAATGTAAAGCGTTGACAATCCTCCGGCGGCGCCGCCGAATATAATTAATAATAAAAGTCCGATATTCATATCTATTCTAATCTCCTTTTTCACAATTTTATAGATGTATAACTGGTTCAGGCATACCGGAAACCGTGAAAAGCGCACAACAAAAAGAACCGCGCGATTTCAACGATATCGTGCCTGTACAATACTGCTTTTGTGTGCTATATCAGGGGTAAAACGTGTGAAAAAAGAGTGTTATTTTTGACCATCCTGTCTGTGAAGATAGTTGGTGATAATGATACCGCATGGATTGTGCGAGGGTATCTCATGTGTCAAAAACAACCCGGAAAGGGTGAACTTGTTTACGGATGAGATATTGGAAAAAAGACAGGATGCGATCTGCCTTACGGAGCGTGACAGCGTTCTTATGCTGCGGTTCCGGGCGGCAGACAGTGTTACCGGTGTACCTGAGCTTCGCGCGGAAAGATATTTCTGCGTGGGAAGATGTCTGGAAGTGGAAGTGATGGCGGATGAATGGTTTACATAACTATTTTCCGCGCCGCAGATGTCACCTGTGATCTCCGAAACGGAAGACGCGCCGGAGCAGATGCACCAGAGGAGCAGGGCCAGTATGTAAATGAGACATCGTGTTTTCCGGTATGGTTTTTGTGCCATCATGGGTGATATTATAGCAGAGATTGTGGCGGGAAGTAAATATCTGATTCGTTTTTTGTTTGTATAAGATCCTTTTGGGATGGTGCGCTTTTATATAAAATTTTAAAAAGAAGGATGAAAGTGTTGACTATTACGCAACGTAATAGCTTATACTGGCAGTACCAGGCGAATGGAGGACATGCCAATGATGACAGTTCATGAAGTGAGCAGGCTTGCAGGGGTGAGTATACGCACGCTGCAATACTATGACAAAATCGGTCTTTTACATCCGACGGGATATACCGATGCGGGTTACAGACTGTATGACGATGCAGATCTGGAACGCCTTCAGCAAATCTTACTGTTTCGTGTGTTGGAGTTTCCACTGAAAGATATCAGGGAAATTATGAATAGCCCTGACTTTGACCGGAGCAAGGCACTGGAGCAGCAGATAGAAATGCTGACGCTCAGGAAGGAACATCTGGATAACCTGATAAAGTTCGCGATTGGAATAAAAATGTTAGGAGTGAAACATATGGATTTTTCAGCTTTTGACAGGAGCAAACTGGACGAATACGCAAGGCAGGCGAGGGAACAATTCGGAAATACACAGGAGTATAAAGAGTATGAAGAGAAATCAAAAAACAGGACAGACGAAGAGGAAAGGCTTATTGCAGACCGCTTTATGCTGCTCTTCAAAGAAGCAGGTGAGATGAAGGACATGGATCCTGCATCGCCAAAGGCACAGGATCTTGTGAAAAGGATACAGGATTTTATCACGGAGAATGCGTATACCTGTTCCAAACAGATTTTAAGCGGACTGGGTAAGATGTATTCCGGCGGCGGTGACTTTACCAAAAATATTGATGAGGCAGGGGGTGAGGGAACCAGCGAATTTGTCGATAAGGCAATTCAGATTTATTGCGGATAACCGTTAGGTTACGCGGTATTTGCGCGATAACAAACACTACCGGAACCGCGAAATATGTGATATTATGTAACCTGTAAAAGGGGAACGCGTATGAAACCCCATTCATGCGTGAAAGGAAGCTGCGGGAGTGATTTCGCAGTTTTCTTTGTGTCTGCGGACAGACTTCGGAGTTGACAATTGTGTGAGCGGAGGGTAAGGGTTTCCCAGTTACAATTCACACCCACGCCAGATTTCGTACTGATTTACAGTTATTCAGTGTGAATTGCAACGATGATGCACACA
>ERZ808051.1949-NODE-1949-length-11801-cov-4.868731_pt1 | contig 11801 bp, 10 predicted proteins | sample MGYA00380199_ERZ808051 | MGnify/ENA primary metagenome ERZ808051 (study PRJEB31490, sample SAMN06133391) | mouse gut metagenome | isolation source: J11 | host: mice | place: China: Chengdu | collected 2015-05 ...
TTTAGAAACGATAAAGGAGAAGAATGTATGTTTTTGTCAAAGAAAAAAAATGATAAAAAAAGTACTCTTGTTTTTAGAACTAAAAAAGGAATCAGGCGCTTAAAATGGCAGAATGTATTAAACGAACAAATAGATTCTGATTGTATAAAAAATGAGATTAAGGAGCATTCAGAGGATGAAAGGTTTAACAGTGAAGGAGAAAATGTAAATGGATGAGATTATACTAGATGTTATAACAAATATAACGGGGTTTATGACATATTTTGCGCCTGGCTATATTTTTATAAGTGGGTTTAGTTATGCAGCATGTCTTGAACGAGAAACAGAAAAAGAATACTTGATTATAAAAAGCATATCAATAAGTTATTTGCTTTATACTGTGGCAAGCTACATTGGGACTAAAGTAAACGTGGAAGTGTTGCTGATTCAAGTTATGACTTTTATATTTGCAATATTGTTAGGATTAATATTTGGGAGAATGCATCGGACAAAATGGGCAAACCAAGTTTCCCTATTTCTTTTTAAACGCGAAATGACAAGTAATATGTTTGTTGAATTATGGGAAAGAACTTGCGATAAAGATGTTATAGTTTGTGTTACATTAACAATGAAGGACAACTTTGGCATATTTGAGGGGCAAATATATAAAGTATCTTCGTATAATAAAAATCCGGAGATTTTATTATCTTATTATATTTGTTATGATAATAACATGAAGATTATATCAGATTATTCAAACACAGAAAATATAAATTTACTTGTGCATTACTCAGACATTCAAAAGTTTGAGTTTGAACTGATATCAAATGACACAATTATGGAGTGAAAAGATGAATACTTTTGTGACGTTTAAATTAGATCAAGAGAGTATAAACGAACTTTTAGTAACATTTATTAGAAAATATCCGCTTTATTTTCAAGAGCCAGAACGTATTAAAGAAATTATCTATCTCTTTGAAACCAAAGAGTTAGATTTAGTTACGATGATAATTGAAAGTGATTACGTTGACAAACAATATAGAGATTCATATTATTCCTACTTTTCCCAAAAATATAGTGATTTCGAAAGAAATAGCTTAAGACTTTCTTTTTTTGAAGGTGAAGTAAAATATAAAGATTTTATGTCAAATATGCCTAAACTTACCCACGGTCTTCTTATTGGTACTGTTGTACTTCGTCCTTTAAATGTAGGTAATATTGGTCATACGTTATTAGACCCACAAAAATTGAAAATAAAAGGTTATGTTCAAACTTGTGAGTTCAAGGTTACGATTTGTGGCAGAAGGTTTTTTATTAAAGCGTTTCCTTTTTTAACGCAAGATAATGAAACGATGACTTGTGCCGAAACAGCATTATTTAATTTGGTTCGATATTATAGTGAAAAGTATTGTGAATATCGTATATTAATGCCAAGCGAAATATTAAAAATTCTTGAAGATTCATCTTATGAGCGGGTTCTGCCATCGCGAGGTGTAAATGATTCTTGTATGGCTAAAGTACTACAGGCAGGGCATTTCCATCCACGGTTATATTCTTTTGAGGATGAAGGTGAGGATAATTTTGAAGAATTGTTTTATGCATATGTAGAATCAGGTATACCATTTATTTTGGGATTGCCACAACATGCAGTTATATGTATTGGACATGGTTCTGTAGATTTCAAAATAGATCATCATAAATTAAGTGAGATTGCTACATATGATATTTTGGAAGGTAAAAAAAATTATTATATATGCACAGGACAATTAGTAGATGAATACATATTTATGGATGATAATCAGGCTCCGTATGTTATGTCAACTATAGATAAACTAACAATTAGATATTATGAAAATAGTGATATGTTATATAAGGACTATCAAGAGGAAATATCTGGTGAGAATATTAAAAATGATTTAGGGGATACTCAATTACAGGAGCAAACAATGTATACAGAAGATACTATTCCAGGAATGAAAAGGCGTTTTGATTCACTTTTAGTTCCGCTGTATAAAAGAATTTTCTTAGATGCTTCAAGGGCAAGAAGTATTTTTGATGATCATTTTCTCCATAATCCTGATTTTATTGAAAAGATTCGGGAAGCATATGATGATATCACATGGGGTTTTACTGAAGATAATCCTTTTGTTTGGAGAATATATTTAACATCATCTAATAGTTATAAAGATTTTAAATGTAGGGTGGCTTTTAATTTTGATATATTTCAATATTATTCAAACCAGCCATATCCTCGATTTATTTGGGTTTTAGAGATAGGTACAGTTTCGACTTTTTCTGAGCAAAAAGCGAGAGTAGAAGTGCTTTTAGACGCAACTTCATCGACTAATAGTGATACATGGGCAATCTTAAGTATAGGCTACAAGGGGCATATGGTATTTGTTCCTTATATAGTTGAGCAGTTGCGTGAAAAACAAATTACGAAGATGAATGCTTACCAAGAAGAGGATTGTGTAATTCAAGATTATGATGCTATTGATTGGAAAGATGTAAGTGAAGAAGTAGGGCAAAGAGTATTGACAGAAATCTTCGAATCATTGTATTATAATCCGAATGAGTTTGTGGGTGATACTTACAAAATTTTTTCTGCGTCTAATTTAAAGGAGGTTTAACAAATGTCATTACATTTTGAAAGTTATTCTTTGCCCGATGCATTAAAGAAAAATACGGTAGTTTCAAGCGAGAATAAGGCTAAAATCTCCAAAAGATTAAGAAAAACCAATCATAGTTTAATTAAAAAAATGAAGGCAATAGAACATAAGGAAAAGCGGAGTTGGCAAAAGTCACTTCTTCGCAATTCTAAAAGATAATAGTTGAAAATACAGGAAACAATAATAAAGTGTATTTACAATAGACTTTGGAAACCCGCAGCGGGCGTGTACATTCGGTGTGTGATATTTTTACATCAGAAAAGTATGGGTATTTGCCATATAATGCAATAGGCGATAATCAGTCTGATGCGATTTCTGTTTTGGAAAAATGCCGGGAATATGGTTTTGAAGACAGAGCCAAAACAATGTTTGTCTTTGATGCAATTATTATGAATTAAGACCGACATAAAGGTAACTTTGGCTTTTTGATTGAAAATGACACCCAAAAAATTGTGGACTTTGCACCTTTATTTGATCATAATATTTCGTTGTTCCCTTATGCAGAAGAAGATGATTTTAACAGATTGGGTACTTATATGCTCAGCCACGGTTCGAAACGGGCTGATACATTTTTATAGTCAGCAAAACTTTGCATTACTCCAGAATTGAAAAAGGTGCTAATTAACCTGCGGGGGGGAGTTTACGAGGCATCCAAAATATAATCTTTCAGAATGGAGATTGAAAGCATTGGAAAATCAGATACAGCAAAATATTGAAGGAATCCTGGAATAAACAAGTTTGAGTAGTTAATTTGGTGAATGTAACTGATTCTGATTTACAGAGAGCTTATGACAATTTGGGTGATGCGACCCTTCATGTGGCGAAACGTATTGGGTTGCCAGGAACTATCAGTGAAGCTGTGGAGAAATGGTATAGTGCACATATTACAAATGGCTATCTCTTTTTCTTGGTGATGAAGGATACCAGTTTGTGCACTAAATTGTTGCGGGTGCTTTTACCGGAAATTAAAGGTCTGAAGGTCATAGTGGTGGAAGCTCAGCGTGTTATGGAGAGTGGTCTTATTTTCCGGTATTTGGAGGGTGTAGAAGAGGGTAGAGAAGAGTAGTTCAGGAAAAATGTGAAACATATGCATTCTCTTGGATTCGCAGTGGAACTGATCGCTAAAGCTTTGGATTCTGATGTGGCGAGAGTGAATGTAGTTCTTACTGACTCTTCTGCCGATATTACACTGTTTAAGTGGGCTCTGGTCATATAACAAAATGTTGAAAAATTTCGGAACAAGCTGGTTTGGGAGTATTTCATGCTATTCCGAGAGTGGAAAAGGGGCAACTTCGGCTGCCCCTTTTTGTTATGGGATGAGCCCAGTTTTTCCGATTGAGCATTTATAAATAGGCGCAGAGGAAAACGGAAGCAGAAGGTATTATAATGGCAAAATTATTTGTTTTAGTCGGAAAAAGTGCAAGCGGAAAGGGTGCTATTTATCAATGTCTTTTACAAGATAAGAAGCTTGGTTTGAAACCAGTCGTTCCATACACAACACGCCCGCGCTGGGATGGGGAGGTGGACAGCATTAAGTGCGTGTATTTGCCAGTTTTGGATATGGGATAAATGATTGATGGGAAGAAAATATGAATAAAGAATTGTTTCGACATGTAATGTGTGCTGAGACCGTTCGATAGGAGTTTACGGGACACCGTGTTGTGGTAACGGATACAGTTTTTGACAGAGATAAGTTGTCCGTTGGATGTGTGATCGGAATTCTGGCTGACGGGGAACATACTCATTATGAGAAAAGAAATAATACGATCATCTTCGATTTAACTGCACAGGGTGGAAATGGGTAGGACATTTTATGAAATGCTGTCAATGGTTAGTTAGCTGCCATTGACAGCATTTTTTGTTTTCGGCACTTATAGGTAATCAAAGGAGGGGAGGGTACCTTGCGGGTTGAAGTCAGAAAAGAACTTTCACTGGAAAATCCCAATTTAAAGGAAATCAGTGCGGCTGATAAGATAGCATTGGCTATCAAATCGAAGTTATACGAGAGTAAATTTTACAGGAATTCCGTCAAGAAGAAGATGGATGCAGAGCAACGGAAACGGTTACAGCGGATAAACCAACTAAAGGAAAGCCTGTTGGTTCGGCTGTATGCAGAGTTGACAGAGGATGCGACATTGAAGAAAAAGGGTCTACATACCAAATACATCCGTTTGGTGGTCAGGCAGTCCTATGCGGATATTCTGGACGAGGTATTAACTCACAAGGAATTCCTGCCATACGAGATTGAGAGTGTTCCTGAAAATGCGGATGTACGGTTGGCTTTTCCGGATATGCCAATAATCCTGAATGCAGAAAGAAAGACGCTGGGAGATGATTAAATGAGAAAGAGATTTTTAGCGGCTGTGCTGTTGATAGCGTTGGTAGGGGAGGTGGTTACTCCTGCTTTTAGCGCGCAGGGGTCTTATTTTGGTACAGGAGATGAGTCAGTAGAGCCGGAACCTGCGCCAACAAGGGAGCCACAGCCTACCGCAACACCAGAACCAACGGTGGAGGCACCTTTGCCATCGGAGGAAGAGGCACCGCAGCCCACAGGAGAAGGGGAGGGGGGAACAAGCATCCCGCCTGCACCAGTTTATAACACGACAAATGTATACAACCAAACTTTTATATACGAGCTGCCACTTGCATGGTCGGCTGTTGCCGGTATAAGGTGTACAAACAATGAACTTGGGCTGCAGGATTACCGTATGGATCACGACACATTCCGCAATATTTGCCAGAGGTTTAACATTACAATTGCGGATGAAGCGGGGGAGCAATCCGTTGCGGCGAAGGAGGATTTGTTTGTCAGCAATGAAAGGCGCTCTTTAGCAGGGCTTGACAGTTCCGGGGCAGGTGGCGGGGTTATTGCAGTGTCCACAGAAAAGGCTTGGTTGATTGAGCATAATATCATTTCAAGCATCGAGCATTTGGACTTGTTCTCGGAAATGAAAAGTTATCTGAGGGTTGATACAGATCCAGAAGAAACATTTTTTAAATGTGACCTGTGGATGGCACTGGATAAGATTGGATGGGGTGTGATACCTTCCAGGCTTATTTACGAGATTACAGAGCCGGAGCGTAACGGTGTGCCCGTCACGGAGATAGAAGGATACGTGATGGATGGCACTGCAATCAATGCAAGGTTTGTTGGGGATTGGAATGTTTATGCTTTTCCAAATGTCTACGAACTATACTTTAAGGACTTGGTGGACAGAGGGCTACTTTCCCTGTCAGAGTTTGCTGAATATTCAGCGGAGGAAGGCTACCATAAGGGGGAAGAGAATGTAAAGGCAGCGGGTATCGCTTTTGCGAATGCCTACCGACAGATGCTACTAGGAGCCGATTTGCTTGGGAGCGGGAGTTACCCGGCGTGGTCTCCGGACTTGGAACCAATGCAGTACAAAGGTGGGGGTGGCATTGTCAGGAACTCTTTGGGGCGGGCGTGGTCGGTGGAAGGCAATACCATTGAGCGGAAGCGCTACGCAGACAATGGGAAGGGGATATACTTTTTCAAAAGGGAAACCATTACAGTTTTAGATGCACTCAAAATCATCAAGAAATTCATGGAGTACACGGAGCCGCAGATGACAGATATGGAGACAAAGGTTATCCTATACAAATACGGAGTTCGGTACATCAATGATTTGGACAAGGAAGAGGATAAAGAGGCAGTTACCTTTGCGATTGCAAAAGGGATTTTGAACTGGGAGGATGCTTCCGAATTTGACATACTGCATGACAGATTGAATGCGGAGGTGGCTTACAGACTGCTTTACCGGGTTGCAAACAAAGATGCGAGATACCTGTTTCACTACATACAGTTAACCGATGCGGAAAGCTTCTGGCAAGAGTTGGGTTTCCAGGAAACCATGATTGAGTTTTTTGGATCGGAAATCTTGGCGGAAGATATCCCATGGGGGAACGCGAAGGTAGAGGGAAGTGAAATTATTATTGAGGAAGAGCAGGCACCGGAAGGGGAATTGTCCCTCTTTGCTTTGGAGGATGGCGGGGATGAAGCTGCTGCTGATGCAGGGCAGGATGTTGCAGAGAGAGGGTACTCCGTTGTGCTGAATGACGTGCGGGCGTTGGATCAGTACTCTTTTGGCAGATGGTCACTTAGTTGGCTTAGCGGGCTTAGAGGGGATTTTCAGCTTCCAAGGGATGTTTCATACTTAGAACGGGAGGTAGGCAGTAACTGGGAAGTAATCAGCAGTGGGGACTTGCCGGTGCGGGTGGAACAGATTTCAGTATACCAAGGAAGTTACGGTATTACCATCCATGCAGTTGCAGAGAGTGAGGAGGAGGCTTTGGTGCTTGCAAAGTCCGCACTCAAAGTCAGTACAGAGAATTCTCTTGGTATGGTTGAAGGTGTCATCAACGCAGGGAATTTAACCATGATTTCCAAATCTTCACTGGTTGCCGGGGATGGCTTAGGGGCGCTTAGTGATGTGGTGGCGGTGAACAATAATATCTTGAAGAACACGAAGACTGGGGTGATGGCTGTCATTTTGGATGGGCAGGATATCGCATTGGTCGGAAATCAGGTGATTCGGATGGAGAAGCCAATGGTTGTCACGGACAGTGAGGAGGTTTACTACAATCTGGAAGTGATTGCTTCCTTGCTGCCATTGGCATACGTCAAACATCTGAACGGAGCAAAGTCCGTAATCTTTAACTGTACTTCTATTTGTATGGGGCAGAGCAACAGTGTTTGCGAGGTGACTGATGAGGCAGGGGAGGTTGCAGACGAGTTTTATCTGTACACACATGCTGGGATTTGGTTCGATGCCAGTACAGATAGTGGGGAAGAATACAGAGCTTCAAGGTATGTTAACCTGGCTGAGATGGATAAGGCTTTTAACACCATTTACCGGACATTTTACGATGGTGATGGGGAGTTTGCTTACACTGTAGTGGTTGATTGGAAATACGTGTTCCCAGAATCTGTAACTTTGGATACAAAGACGGATGGGGGAAGCGCGGTGGATGTGCCACCTGACCCGGAAAGGGAAAAGGATGCGTGCAAATTCTGGTACAATAACCTGATGTTAAGCAACGCTTTGGCAAACTATGTATACGGGACAAAGGATTTCCAATATTTCTCCTCGGGGTGGTGCACGCCGTGTGTGACAATACTGTTTGATGCAGACAAGGTGGATACTACGGAGGTTGGGGAATTGCTGCCAGTCTTTTACCTTACGGATGAGTTTACCAGCTTGATGGAGTACTTTGGCACAGAGGAAGTCCTGCCATTTCGGGATTACTTTTTAAAGCTGCGGGGAAATGGTTCTGTTTCTTCCGGGGAGGTTTCTTACTTGGCGGGGGAACGTACCATTGATTTGCAGCAGATGAGGAAGACAGTTGCAAAGGATGTGGATGGAAGTTCCTTGAAGGGGGTGGAGAGACGTATCTCTACCTATGCCCCGGATGTATACGTTTTTAGCAGCATTACTCCGAAGGTAAAGAAGATACAGTCTGCTAGCAGTACCCGTTGGCTTGTTGGTGCTGATTACCTAGTCACGCGCTCTGGTTTAGTTTACAAATCGTTTGATTACGAAGTAGCAGGGGGAGGCACTGTGCAGCGGTTGGAGATGTATGGCAGTGCAATTAAGCTTGTGGATGATGCAGATCGGCTGCATTGGATGCCGCCATCTGCCGGAGAAACGATACAGGTGGCGGGGGAGCATCGCAGTTTTTCCTGTGCTTATTTTGGCACAGCCGAGGTTGGTGGTATTCTTTGCCATGTGTTACAACCGTTGACAGGCAGCACAGGGTTTGAACCTTTTTACAGCGTGAATGCTGTGGCAGGGCAGTCTCTTGGTGAGGTCATGGAGGCTGCGGAGGATTATTATGTCAGTGTATACAGGGAACTGACCGGAGGAGCAGCCAACTTTAACTTTGATGGTCGGACAGAGGAAGAGAAGGCAGAACTTTTCCGGATTTTGGTGAGCAGGGAAACCGACCCGCCATACAAAACAGCAAAATTTGTGCGTGCTCATAGGAGCAATGGGGCGAAGATGCTGTGTTATGGCACGGATGGCTTGCAGGTGGTTGATGGGGATGGAAAAGTTGAATCAACCAGTCAGGTGACGGCAGGGACGCTGTTGTATGTGCCGATGGTTTTCTGCATCCCTGTAAATGGGTACTCATGGAGGCTGTTGGAGGATGGCTCTTACAGGCTTTACGGGGGGCAGGGGGCTTCCATTCGGCAATCTGTATACTGCCGTGGGATCAATAATCGGATTATTGATTCCCTGTTTTACCAGTACCTTGATTTGGTGAGTATCTCGGAGATACCAGTAGGCGGGAAGTTACTGATTGGTTCTGTTACTTATACGAAAACGGAGGAGGGAACATTCCGTTCTCGTATAAGGGCGCTGAGGACTGCAAGTGTTACGCAGGAATGGTTGAATAGCAGGCTGACCAATGATTTCCGGATGCTGATTTACTACGGAGGTAACTTTAACCTGTCTTCCCCACTCTCTAATTATGTTAAAGAGGATGGAATGGGGAGAGTTTCAAGTTATCGACCGGAAAGTGATGAAGGAAAGGGATACCTATACAGGGATGGGCGTAAGCTGGTGGATTACGGCGGGGAAACATTCCAGTTGGGAGATGGCATTGCCAGTGGGATGCGAATTGAGGTAACACTTTCCGATGATTTGATGTGCCGAGAGTTGAATGGAAATACATACCTGTTGGCTTGTGTTACGAACTCTTATGTTTCCGGCTTTGGGGATAGTCCGTTCACATATGAATCTGTAGAACTGAAAGAACCGATAGTTGGTTCCTTTGAGGGCTACAGTTATGAGAATCCTGAGATTGAGGATAAAGCTGATATTATTGCCGGTATTAAGCAAAAGTTTGAGGAAACAAAACAGAAGGATTTCAAGACAGTACTCCTGATGATTCTTTTAATTGGATGCATTCTTTTGTTGGTGGTCTGCTGGTTTACTTACTTTGTATTGAGTCAGGGACTTTTTAAGATTGCGTTGGAGTCACTGGCTGATATGTTTCTGCGGGACGATGGCACAAGGGGATTTGATCCATTGAAGTTCGTTTCCTTTGGAATTTTCAGTTTGGATTCTGAGCCAAGGGTTTCACGGCTCATTTTTGCAACAATAGTGATTTTAGTTTTGATGGCAGTCATTGGTCTGTTGTTGACTGCATGAAAGGAGAAGTATGGAAGTGCATAGAAGAACAGGGCTGCAGGGAAAGGCGGCAAGGGCGGGTTTTTCTCTGCTGTTCTTAGGTTTGATAGAACTTTACCGTCTGCCAATTTACGGGTTTGCCACAGGAAAACCAGCGACATTTACGGAACTGTTTAGTACTACTGCATTCAGCGGTTCAATGGAGCTGATTCAGAAATTGAATTGGGTGGGATATATTTTAAATGGGATTATCACAATCTCTTGCTTCCTTGGTGCCGTATTTGTAGTAATTGTTACTGTTTTCTCTATTCTTTATCTGGCAGGTTCCCCATTGTTTGACGCGGTTCATGAACTGAAGGGGCAAGGGCAGGGAAGTGGTGCATTAGGATTTAAGGGTATGGTTAATTCTGTTAAAAGTGGCAACATGGGTTCTGGGCTTGATGCTATTTTTGGCTTTATCCTGATGTTTTTGCCTGATATTCGCAGGGTATCGGATTACCGGGATGACAACACAAAGTACAACCTGAATGCAGAGGAGGATACAATAGGAAAATACTTGCTCAAGGTTGGTTTTCAGAGGATGCTTGTTATTTTCTTCTGCGCCATTGGTTTCAGCGGCACGCTCTGGCAGGGATTTGCAAAGGGAGCAGATGCTATGGCATACGTTGCAGACCAGATGGTTTCTGTGAATCTGACATCTTATATTGACAGGTTGGTTGCACAGCAGAAATACCACTCATTCGAGTTCGATGCTACTGGGGATAACTATGGCGCATTGATGCAGGATGTAGCGGAAAATGTATATGTCCAGATGCTCAAGAAAGTAACAGGGATGTCGGATGATGAAAAAGCACAGATTGGATACCAGGTTGAGAACTGGGTAAGGGAACAGTTCTATGGGACAGACACCATCGGAGCAAAGGCGAATTTAACTGCTAAGCAGGGGGTGTCCGGTGCAAATGCATTGCTTAGTAAAATGTGCAATGTCGGAGAAGAGCCGTCTGCTCTTCTTGCGGAGGGAGACGATTACGTAGAGCAGGCTGTCAAAAGAGTGACGCTCTCCGTCAGTGTTTCTAGTGCGCCGGTTGGTGCGTCCATGACAATTGATGCCAATACGCTGTGCAACACTATCCCGCAAGGAAAGCATTATGTTAATGTCCAGTTTGGGCATAAGTCTGTTTCGAATCTGAAAGATTACTGGGTGATTGAAGGCAGTTCAAGCAGCGGTAGCGGGAATACGAATGCGAATGGGTGCCCGAATGGTCATCACACCAAACGGGAGGCAATCAGCATTGTCAGCAATCCGGCTGCAAACGACAGCACGGATGTCAATATGCTTACGAGCCTGCTGCGGGGTGTTGCGGGGCATGAAAATTGCGTGGTGGTAACGGAATAAAAGGGAGGCTGCTGTGCCAGGGGTTCTTGGTATGGCAGCCTTCTAGCATTTTGGAGGCATAAAAGAATGGGAACAAAAAGACTGATTTGTTTTTGGCTGGCGGTGGTGCTGGTGGTTGGAGTAATCCCATCAGTTAGAGTGGAGGCTGATGCGAGGGATGAGAAAGTTTTTATGGTGAAGCAGTCCCTGTTAAGTGATGCAAACCACGTAAGGGACAGCCTGCTAGCCATAGATTTAGATACTAGCATTTATGATGAGTTGAGCAGCTTTGCCGTCTACACCTCTATTATGTTAATTTACCATAATGATCCGTTGAATGTTTTTGGAACGGCAGACAAGGCAACAATCAATAACCTGACGGTCGATTATGCAGGGGCTTTGGCAGATTATGAATACCGCAGGAGGGAACAGACTGGCGCACCAGAACTGTGGGATTACGGGGAGGCAGTAGATGCGGGGGCTTTAAATGCAATTGCGGCTAAAATCCTTGGATTTGTCCGGGATGGTCTGAAGTCTTTGGAGGATGCAGCTCCGCAGGATGACGCAGAAAAGGCAAGATACTATACAAATGTAGGCATTTTAATTGGCAACTACACGAAAATA
>ERZ808051.1950-NODE-1950-length-11787-cov-6.306405_pt1 | contig 11787 bp, 6 predicted proteins | sample MGYA00380199_ERZ808051 | MGnify/ENA primary metagenome ERZ808051 (study PRJEB31490, sample SAMN06133391) | mouse gut metagenome | isolation source: J11 | host: mice | place: China: Chengdu | collected 2015-05 ...
CCGCCCTCGCCATCATCGGCTACGGCGGCTGGCGGGGCTATAAATTCATTCGTGATAAGAAACGGGGGTATGTCTAAATGAAAAAGTATCTTTCCACCATGCTGGCCGTCTGCCTTGTGCTGACGGCTCTTTCCATGCCCGCCTCGGCGCTGGAGTACACCTTTGACAGCCCGCCCACCGGGGATTTTGGGACGCCCACCAGCACGGAGGACATCATCCAGACCGGGACGGAACCCGCCAACAAGGACAGGAGCAAGAGTAGCGCCTTGATCCCGCCCGGGTTTGGGACGCCCACCAGCTATCTGCCGGGGAGCGGCGAGTACCTGACCCCGAACCTCGCAGCGGACGGCCCTCTGAGCGGAAACTACACCCTCACCGTGACTGGCGGCACGGGCGGCGGCGCACCGGCCCTCCCCGGCGCGGTTGACACCTCCACACCCAGCAGCCCGGCCTATCCCACCACCAGCGGCCCCGTCACCGCCTTTACCGATGTGACCGCCGATCTCTATTACAGCAACGGCAGTTTGGGAACGCTGGAAATCCCGGCCATCGGTTTGAAAGTGAAGATCGTGCAGGGGACGGACAATGCGGCGCTGGCCAAGGGCGCGGGACATTTCACCAGCACCAGCATCTGGAACGGCAACGTGGCGCTGGCTGGGCACAACCGGGGGGTAAACAATCATTTTGGCAAAATCCATACGCTTGACACGGGCAATACCATCACCCTCACCACGGCCCTGGGCACCCGCACCTATGCTGTCACCAGCGTGGCAAAGGTTGACGTGATGGACAACACCATGCTGGAGGCCACCAGCGACAACTGCATCACCCTTTTTACCTGCGTGATGAACCAGCCCAGCTATCGCTGGTGCGTCCGGGCAGTCGAAACTTGACACACCATTTTTAGACAAAATCCTCTGATTGTGTTATAATAATTGTGGGAAACCCAAAAACTATAACATTTAAGGAGGACTTGATATGAAACGGGGACTTACTTTTCTAACGGGAATGTTGATGGGCGCGGCCCTGTTCGGGGGCGGCACAGCGTATGCAGCTGGCCTTATGGCCGAACCGTCCAGCCAGACATTTTATTTGGACGGCCAGCAGGTACATCTGCAAGCCTATGCCATCGGTGGAAGCAACTATGTGAAACTCCGGGATGTGGGTCGGGCAGTAAATATCAACGTGACCTATGACGGGGCTACAAACAGCGTCCAGATTGCAACCAATGAACCGTACAGCGAGGATGTCCCGGCAATCACAGCCCCCTCCACTCCGATGGCTCCTGCCAGCTACACCATCAGCACGGACCACTGGAGCAGGGAAGATTTTTCCCGGCAGGCCAACCCCGATGTGTTCACCACCGTTTATGACAGGACGCTATACAACACCATACGGCAGACGTTGGTGGATGGAACCAGCGAGACGGCCCCCGCCTATACAATGGTTTCCAAGGATAATTACGGAGAAGTCAAACGCTTGCTGGGCCGTATGGATGGGCTTTATCAGCACGACCACCATGTACCGCAGAACTTCACAAATTATTTCGAGTACCTAGACTACTTTGCAGTTTCGGTCCAAATGCCGGACAACTACCGGACAGCGTATGACTTTATCCAACCCGCTGTTGGAACAGCTAATCAACTGGGTACGGACCGAGAGAAGGTGAAATACCTAAACGACTACCTGTGTAGCCTGTTATCTTATGATCGAACAGCTACCGCCGGGATCGTGCGAACCTTTTCTCAGCACAGTGGGGAAATTGACGCCGCTTGCGGCTCCTATGCCCACAACTTCAAATTCCTATGTGGGGCGGTGGGTATTCCCTGCATCACCATCAGCACCACCGACCATTCCTGGAACCTTGTCTACGCGGACGGCCAGTGGCTCCATGTGGATGTGTCCGCTAATGACCTCTACCGGCGGGACTACATTCTGCTCAGTCGCACCGTACCAGACCGCACCGACATTGCGCCAGCGGCTACCGAATTTTTGAAGGAACTGCTTGTCCCTGGCTCCACCAAGTAAAACAACCAAATCACCATACTGGACGGGCAGGCTGTGAAAACGGTCTGCCTGTTCCTTTATCCCGGAAATGCGTCTCACCATGAGACGCATTTTCTGTGACCGCCTTGTTGCGCAGGGCGGTTATTTTATTCCCCTAAAAAAATAGAGATCGGGAAATCCCAAACACGCATGGAAGGAGGAGAATATTTCCCGATTTTTTAAGGGGGGTATGGCCTCTTTTCATGCTAACACATGATAGGAGGCTATATGAAACAACGAATTACCGCACTGATTTTAGCAGTTACCACCATTTTGGGCATCCTTGCTGTTCCCGCCAGCGCCGCCAGTCTGAGCGGCAGCGGCACAGTCACAATCCAGCAAGCCGGGTTTGGAAACTACCTGAGCAAGAAAAACGGCGGCACTATTGGCGGAGGCTACTGGAAGTACACCAGCAACGATGGGTTGACTGGCACCGCCTACTGTGTCAACCACGGACTGAAAGGGGTATCTCCCTCTAAGGCCCTCACTGTGCAACCCTACAACCGAAATCCGCAGACGATGGGAATATTTGCGGGTGGCTACCCCAACCGGACACTGGAACAGTTCAAGGAGCTGCACCAGGACGATGTACGGGGGATCAACAGTCTCACCGAGGACGAATATAAATACGCTACACAGATGGCGGTTTGGGCTTCTTGTGGACAACTCTCTGTCCCTGGCACTAACTATACCGCAGGCAGGGATGTCTTGGAAGAACCCACCTCAGACGCCCAAAAAATCCGTATTTTTGACAGCATAAAAATTATGTTGATTTTAGCCGAACCCTGGACACATCACTATTATACTGGCCTGTCTCTCCGGGCAGAGGAAAATCGGGATGTGCGTGGAGTGGAGGTCGTGCATGATCGCGGGTTGGCTGGTGCTGCTGAAAATTTTACAGACGGTATCAAAAAGGAAAATATCAATGGCAAAGAGTATTACACCCGCTTGATGTATCTGGCCTCCGCTACCTCCACATGGATTGACGGGCGTAAGACTAAGGTGTATTCCACCGATGCACCCCAAGGCACCATTTTTGTTGCGGAGAACAACTCACCGCTGGAGACGGTACAGGAACATGGAGCTACCTGCTATAAGGTAGACACCAGCAGAGGACATCAAACCAATCTTAACGCCAACGGAGAGGAATACTATGGGACTTTTAAGGTGTGCATCCCTGTGGATAACGCCTCTGACGAGGGTAATTTTACTGTGAAAGCCATAGGCGGCGTGGCACAATATAACCTGTTTCTGGCCTATAATCCTGCCGCGTCGGAGCAGTCCTACATCATCTCTGACCCTGGCTATACCACACTGGAAGCCCAGGCTCCGTTTAAGTGGAGTTCCACCGAGGGTCTGCCCGAAACTGCAAGTCTGCAAGTGATTAAGGCGGGAGCGGGCGGCTCCCCGCTAGAAGGGGCCGAGTTTACCCTGACTGGCGACAACGGCACCACCGTCACCGGCACATCAGACCGAAACGGCCAAATCGTCTGGCACGGCCTCCCTGCCGATGAAAAATTTACCTTGACTGAGGACTCCGCACCCGAAGGCTATCAGATTATTGCCCCCATGTCTGTCACTCTTACGCCCGGACGCACAACCTATTTGACCGTGACAGACGAAATCGAAAAGGGATTCACCGTCAAAAAAATTGACGCACAGAATAAAGCATCTTTACAGGGGGCCGTATTTGCTTTTGAGCAGATCGACGGCTCCTACAAAACTACCGGAACCACCAGCTTTGACGGCACGATCTCTTTCCAGGGCGACGAGCTGCCCTACGGCTCATACCGGGTGTCGGAACAGTCCAGCCCGGAGGGGTACTTGAAGGACACAAGGATTGAAACCGCGGAATGGACAGGAGAAAAGGATATTTTACTCACCTTCGAGAACGTGCGCGAGATGCGGCTCATCCTTTTGAAAAAGAACGAGGCTGGGGCATCCCTGTCCGATGCAACCTTTGACATTTATGCTGACGGTAAATATTTGACCTCTGTTACTACCAATGATGACGGTGAAGCCTACGTTACCGGGATAAAGTCGGAAATGTACATTGAGGCGGTCGAAAAAATCGCCCCGGCAGGGTATGTGCTGGATCGCACTTCCTATGGCATCCACATTGACCCCTATAACCCCGCCATTGAGGACGACCCTGTGCTTACCATAGTGAATCAGTCCCGGCCTTCCCTGCGGATCATTAAATTTGATCGGAAAAGCAATACAAAATTATCCGGCGCGACCTTTGAAATCTATAAGGACGCAGAGCTTTTTGATACCAAAACTACGCCGGAGAGCGGAGAAATTGACCTATACGACCTGGAACCGGGCACCTACCTGGTGAAGGAAGTCTCCGTTGGCGACACTCACATCATAGACACAACCCCACAGCAAATCGAGCTGAAAGCGGGGCAGACCGCCACACAGGAGCTGGTTTTTTTCAATGATCTGCGGCCCGGAATCCATCTTATCAAGGTGGACAGCGCCGACCTGTCCAAGCCCATCGCCAACGCCCGCTTCCGCTTTGAAGCGGTAGACGGAAGCTGGGGGCCGCAGGAGCTGACTACGCTGGAGGACGGCACCATCGACCTGAGCAAGCTGCCTACCGGCGCAGTTGTAGTAACTGAATTGGAGTGTCCCGGCTATGTGATCGATGACGCCCAGCGTATCATTGAGCTGGTGCCCAACGAGAATGCGCAATTCGTTTTTACCAACTCCAAGTTGCCTGCCCTCCATTTGTTGAAAACCAGTTCGGACGGAACCCCGCTGGCGGGCGTTTCTTTCCGGCTGGCAAAAATTGAGGATGGCACATTTTATCTGGATCGCACCACATCGGCCACAGGTGAAATTTTGTGGGAAGGGTTGGAACCCGGTGTTTACTCCTTGCGCGAAATTTCCAGTGTGCCTGATCACATCCGCGACCTGAGAGAATACCATATAGAGCTTTTCCCCGGAATAGTCAGTGAAAAAGTTCTGACGAATGACAAGCGCCCAAATCTCTATGTCTACAAAAACGACGCGGACGATGGTAGCCCGATTGAGCACACAATTTTTACCGTCCGCGCGGCGGACGGGCACAGCATAGATGAAATCGAGACAGGGCCGGACGGTAAGGCCGAGCTGAAGAATCTCCTGCCTGGTATCTATGAAATTTCAGAAAAATCCGTACCATCGCCCTGGTTGAAAGACGCGCCCAGCCAGTTGGTGACTCTGTACCCCAACCGGGATCACACAGTCTACTTCAAGAACCACAAGCGGCCTGTCATTGAGATTATCAAGGAAAATGCGGTCACTTATGAGCGGCTGGCCAATGTGCCCTTCCGGGTTTGGTATGCCAGCAACAACACGACTACCGGCGAAATGAATGACCTGGGCGTGTTCTACACGGACGAGGACGGACGAATTGAGCTGGACGGCACCAAGATGGGCACCCTGGGCCTGCGGGACGGCTGGTTTCGGGTGCAGGAGCTGGAGCCGCTGACGGGCTTTGCCAAGGCAGACCCGGACACCCAGGAGGCGTTCATCCCCGCGGGCCAGGGGCATACTTTCCGCTTCCGCAACCGGCCTTTGAGCGCCATATGTGTTTGGAAATACGACAGCCAGCACCCCAACGTGGCCATCGAGGGGGCGGTGTTCCAGGTCAAGTACCTCTCCGGCAATACCTCTGGTACGGGCGGCACCGTTATTGGCACTTTTCGTACCTCGGCCAATGGTTCCTTCACGGTAACAGGCTGTAAGGCCGGCACCTACGTCATCGAGGAATTGTCCAGTGATGGGCTCCATGTGATTGACACGCCGCCCCAGACCGTGTACCTCTCCAGCGAGGAACAGGAGGTCGTCCACGTCCGCTTCGGCAACAGCGCCATGGGCAGTCTGCTGGTCAAGAAGGTGTCGGACAGCGATGGCAGCCCGCTCAGTGACGTTGAGTTTTTCGTGACCACCTCGGACGGCACCGTGGTGGGCGACACCAACGGCAAGTTCGTGACGGACCGTGCGGGAACCTTCACTGTCAGCGGGATCGAACCTGGCACAAGTCTGGTGGTCAAGGAAACCAGGGCAAAACCGGGCTACCTGCTGGATGATGTGCCCCAGGTGGCGAAGATCAAGGCCGGGCAGACCGTGACCCTGGAATACAGGAACAAAAAGCTGGGGAATCTCGTCATCCACAAGCTGTCCAGCGCCGACAAGTCCCCCATTGAGGGGGCACAGTTCCGTATCACCTACGCGGACGGCAAAGTGGTGGACGCCGCCAATGGGCAGTTGTCCTCCAATGGTCTGTACACCTCTAATAAAGAGGGGCAGATCGTTCTCTCCAACGTCACCGGCACCATCATCTGCACGGAAGTGTCCAGCGCCCCCGGCTACGCCATCGACCCCAACACCCGCACCCAGACCGTGGTGGTCAACCCCGGCGATGACACCCAGCAGCTCTATTTTTACAACGATCCCCTGTGTTCGCTGACGCTGTCGAAGGTAGATTCACTCAGCGGAAAGCCGGTGCCCAATACCACCTTCAATGTGAAGTATGCCAGCGGGGAGCAGATCGGGCGGTACACCACCGGGAAGGACGGGACCGTGACCGTCACCGGCCTCCTGCCTGGTTCCACCGTGGTGGTGACCGAGTACAAGGTGCCCGATACCCACGTCCTTAACACCACGCCTCAGACGATCACCCTCAAGAGCGGCGCCAACACCGTGACCAGCGGCGGCACCGGGACGCCCCCTGGCGGCAACACCGGAAATGACCTCACCTTTGAGAATGACCCCAAAATGGTTTTGACGATTCGGAAGTACGTCAAGGGCACGGATTATGAGCCGTTGAAGGGCGTCTGCTTCAAAGTGGTGGATGGCTATGGCAAGCCCATCGGCACCAATAACGGGGTGTACTACACCAGCAGCGCCGGTGAAATCGTTCTGGAGGATTTGGAACCCGGCACCACCGTGACCGCACGTGAGATCGCCACAGTCGAGGGCTTCATCCTGGACGGCGAACCCCAAACCATCACAATTCAAGCGTCTAAAAAGCCCCAGGAAATGATTTTCTGGAACGAAAGGGCTGGCTCCCTCGTCATCCAGAAAAAGAGCAGTTTGGACGGCAGCCCGCTGGCCGGGGTGCAGTTCCTTTTGACCTATGCGGACGGCTCCTACGTTGACTATGACAACGGCCACATGAGCAGCAAGGGCCTGTATGAAACGGACTCCGCAGGAGAAATTCGGATCACCGGCATCACCGGCACAGTCATCGCCAAGGAGGTAAAATGCCTGCCTGGGTACACTATCGATCCGGCAACACAGACGCAGACAGTCACAATCCGGCCCGATGACTGCCAGACTTTGGTTTTTCTTAACACCCCTATCGGCGGCATCGAGATTATTAAGGTGGACGAGGCCGACAATTCCCAGCGCATCCCCAATGTGACCTTTGAAATTCGGCGGATGGACGGCGCGCTGGTGGATACTGTGACTACCGGGGCCGATGGACGGGTTTTCGTTACACTGGAGGCGGGGAGTTTTTATGCGGTCGAAACCGCCTGTCCAAAAGAATACAAACTGGACAACACTCCCCACTATTTTGAAGTGATCTCGGGAAAAACCACACCGCCCCTGACCGTGACGAACCGCAAAACCGGTTCCGCTCTGATCCGCAAGGTGGATAGTCTCACCGGCGAGGGAATTTTTGGTGTGTCCTTTTTAATCTCCGACGCCAAGGGCAACCCCATCGGCACCTATCAGAGCGATAACGGGGGCTATGTCTATATTGACAAAGAGCTGGCCGATGGAAAATATACCGCGCGTGAATTGGAGTGTGCCCCCGGCTACATTTTGGACACCCAGCCCAAGACCTTTTTCGTTGAATACGGCGGCTGTACTACCATTACCTGGCCTAATACCGCTGTTCGGGGACAAATCCAGATCATCAAAAAGTCTGCGGACTACAACCCCACCAACGGCCTGCCCGCCGGAACGCTACTGGAAGGAGCCACCTTTGAGATTTACAACGAACGCAACGGGAACAAGGTGGACACCATCGAAACCGGGGCCAACGGCCTCGCCTCGTCCAAGCAGTTGCCTTTGGGACGCTACCAAATTCGTGAAACCAAGGCACCGTCTAATTACGGCGCATCCTCGGAAACCTATACTGCCGTGCTGGAGTACAGCGGCCAGATCGTCAAGCTGGAAATCACCAATAAGAGCCTGTCCACCGGCGTTTCTATTGAAAAGACCGGCCCCAAGGAGGCCACCAGCGGCCAGCCTGTCCGTTATGTGTTCTCCCGGATCGGCAACTCCAGCAACATCTCCCTCCAGTCGTTCTATTGGAGGGACACCCTGCCCACCGCCGTCCGGCTGGATAAGGTTGTCACCGGCACCTATAATTTCCCCGGAACCTATAAAATCATTTATAAGGTGAACAACAGCGGGGACTACCGCACACTGGCTGACAGTCTCAGCACCAGCCGGAATTACACGCTTGCCGCCAGCCCCACCGCCCTGGGCCTTGCCGCCAACGAGCGCGTCACGGAAATTATGTTCGTGTTCGGCCAAGTGCCCGGAGGCTTTAGCCAGGTGGAGGCCCCTATTCTCCACTGTAAGGCGGTGTCCGGCCTGACCGCAGGGAGCAGCTTTGTCAATGTGGCCGACGTAGGCGGCACATACAATGGCGTGTGGGTACAGGCCGTGACCCGTTGGGTAACGACGGTGTACGGTAAGCCCACGCCTCTACCCAAGACCGGCTACTGAGAAATCTATCGGGAAATGCGTCTCACCGTGAGACGCATTTCCCCCTCTTTGAAAGGAGACTATTATGGCAGAAAAAAAGCATATCCGCTTTGTCAACAGCAACGAGCAGACGCTGTTCAATCTCCCGGATGGAGGCCGTATCCGAATCACCTACCCCGACAGGGAACCGGCTGACCGGGTGTGCCACTTTATCGACGAGTACCACACGGATATTGGGGGTTATCACTACCATATCTGTGAATTTGCCGAGCGCATGGAGCAGATTGGCGCGAAGTACAAACCGTTGGACTACATCAAGGAACCTGAGTTCTATGAAAGACACTTTTTACTTGCAACCGGCAAATCTCGTGGCCCTGCTTACTACTTTATCGACGAAACGGAAACCCACGCCTTTGCCTATGCTCCATCGGGAGCTGAAAAGGGTAAAAAATACTGCATCGCTGAGGTAAAGCCAATCAGGGATTTTTTTAAATCTAGCACGCCTGTTCAATGGGGTGACAGCCTCCAGGAAATATGCCCACAGGATTGGGGCTTTAATATGGCAAAGATCAAGGCCATAACACAAAAGCCTAAAAAGCGGACTGGCCCCAAGCGTTAAGCAGAGGAGGAAACACCATGGATGACTTTAAGGCGGTACGGAGCAGCCTGGACATCAGCCGAAGCCTGAAATACTACCTCTCCATGTGCGACCGCAAAAAATATGGGGATGACGAAAAAACTGTTCGTACCCTAAACGATACTCTGCAAGGGCGGGGCGAACGCACGGTTGATGAGTTGTTAGCTGAGGTAGACGCAGTATGCGGAGGCTGGAAAGATTATGATGAGGACAGAGCCATGCTCCGTCAGTATGTTCAGGACTTCCAGCATCAAAAATCACTTTTATCTCAGGGGTACACTAAAACCAGCGACAGTCAATACAGCTATGAAACGCGATACGGAAGAAAAGTCATCGACCAAAAACTCTACGACCAAGCGGCAAAAGACGGCTTTCCGGCGGGCTTTTTCCGCGATTCCTTTTTTCACCGGGTAACACTTTACTGCCTCCCGGATGGGCAGTATTGCAGTAACTCCGTATTCAATCTCTGCACCTTTGCAGTATGCCGTATCAATGGATATGTCGATTTTAGCCACTGTTTTTTTTACGGCGGTGATTTTCATAGCTGTACGCTGGACGATGTTAATTTTGGGGAGGCCTCTATCGTACATACCCGCTTTTACGACAGCAGTTTGAAAAATGTCTCTTTCCAGATGGCGGATATGAAGTCCTGTAGTATGACCGACTGCACATTAGAGCGCCTTGACTTTTTATGTGCAACATTGGATGACTGCGCTTTTACCCGAACGGCTGCCCGTGATATCCGCTATCTACGCTCTGCCACGATCACCAAAAAGGGGGCCACACAGGAGGAAGTGTGGCACAACCGCGAAGCTGTTCTTTCTGTTCTGCAACCCCAGCTTTTGGAGCAGTTAAAGCGACCAGCGAAAAAGCGGGCTGGCCCAAGGCGGTGAGTATGTCAAACGCACAGGCTCACAGGGCACGAGCGCCCCCTGTGTATGGACAGTAGACACAAATCTTTGCGCTGGAAATACGTCTCACCGTGAGACGTATTTCCGTGCCCTACAAGGAGGCGAATATCATAAGCGAGCATAGACAAGTGAAGGGAAGCCATCAGATCAGCATCCGGGCTGCTGACCTTTTGGAAGATATGAGGCCGCAGCACTACAACGGCATGAATCGCGCCCAAACGGTACGGACAATCAACGACATTTTGCAGGGCCGGACAGAGCGGACAGTGGACGCTTTTTTGATTGGTCTGCGGAATACGGGCGGTGAGGACTACGCTCAAAGGGTGGAGGAAATCAGCCAGGAGATACAGATGTTTTTGACACAAAAGGAACTTCTGACTCAGCCCTACACCAAGAGCAGCGACAAGCAGTACAAATACCGTTATTTTGACCTTAACCCGGAGCGTCCGCTAAAAATCGTCAACCAACAGCTCTATGACCAAGCGGCAAAGGCGGGTTTTCCCCCTAACTTTTTCCGCGAAACCTACTTTGACAATGTGACGTTCTACTGCATACCCGACCACACGGACTTTAACTTTTCCCGTTTCAGTGATTGCTCCTTTGCTGTGTGCCGGATCAGGGAGGCCACCTTTGACGGGGTCTGCATTTTTAGCTCCCAATTTCATAGCTGCGCCATGCAGCACATCACGTTCTTTGATGCGTCCATCGCTCACACCCATTTCCATGACAGCACCCTACGAAATGTTTCGTTCCAGAAAGCGCGCCTGAAATCCTGCAATACCGTTGACTGTCAATTAGATGGCATTGGCTTCTTGAACGCGACACTGGACGGCTGTTTTTTTGGACGGGTAGCTGTCCACGGCATCCGTAATCTGCATACCGCTACCATTACCCAAGGCGGCGCGACACATGAGGAAGTGAAGCGCAACCGGAAGTCTATTTTTGCCGCACTTCGGCCTGAACAAGGAGAGCAGCGGGAAGCCCAGTCAAAGGGGCGTGGTGCGCGGTGAAGAACCAATCTGACGACAGCTATTCCAAGTGGCTGTTCCTTGCCCTGCCCGTGCTGTGGATCGGCGCGGGGCTGGCCTCCGGCTATGAGGACGGCATGACCATCTTTGAGACGCTGGGCAAGTTTTCCCAATGGGCCGACCACCCGTTTCTGCTCCGCTGGACGCCCTACACCCTCAAATTCATGCTGGGGGCGCTGGTGGTGTATGCCTTTGCCATTGTGCTGTATATTTCCGGCAAGCAGAACCGCCGGCCCGGCGAAGAACACGGCAGCGCCCGCTGGGGCAACCCCCGCCAGCTTGACCGCAAATACCGGGACAAAGACCCCCACCGCAACGCCATCCTGACGCAGAACCTACGGATGAGTTTGAACAGCCGCCAGCACTTCCGAAATCTGCTGCAAATCGTGGTGGGCGGCTCCGGCGCGGGCAAGACCCGCTACATCGTGAAGCCAAATCTGTACGAAGCGAA
>ERZ808051.1957-NODE-1957-length-11747-cov-5.382862_pt1 | contig 11747 bp, 11 predicted proteins | sample MGYA00380199_ERZ808051 | MGnify/ENA primary metagenome ERZ808051 (study PRJEB31490, sample SAMN06133391) | mouse gut metagenome | isolation source: J11 | host: mice | place: China: Chengdu | collected 2015-05 ...
ACAGGCTGTTTGCCAACGGGCAGGTTGCGACTCAGTATTCCGACCAGGACGGAAATATTTCCATGGACGAGGAGTATAATATCAACGGGTCCTATTGCGCCATCGAGGGCATCACTTCCCCTGACGGACGCTGTCTGGGCAAAATGGCCCATTCCGAGAGACGTGACAGCGCCGTGGCCATGAATATTTACGGGGAGCAGGATATAAGGATATTTGAGTCCGGCGTGGCTTACTTCCGGTAATGCTCCGTGCGGAAACGGCCCGAATGTTATACGGCGGGGGCAATCTGGAATAATATAACGTCCTTTTCAGAATTGTGTATTCCACGGAATATATGTTGTAAACAGAAAGGAACATAGTCATGGCTATTAATTCGCTTGTACTTTTAGTAGATATGTATGGATGCCCTAACAGATGCAAACATTGTTGGATTGGTCATATGCCAAATAAGCAGATGGATAAGGATGCAGATGTTTGGATTGTTAATAATTTTAAACGTTTTTTTGATAAGATTACTTATTATAGCTGGTTAAGGGAACCGGATTTTTGTAATGATTACAGAGAGCGTTGGAACAGGGATAATGAGATATCTGTCAATTCAAAACCTCAACGATTTGAATTAGCAAGTTTTTGGCGTTTGGTACGAGACCCTGATTACGTACTTTTTTTAAAAGAGGTGGGTGTGAAAAAAGTTCAGCTTACATATTTTGGAATGGAAGATATGACAGATAAATATGTTGGGCGAAAGGGTGCATTTCAAGAATTGCTAAAAGCGACAGATATTCTCATAGCCAACCAAATTGCACCAAGATGGCAGGTGTTCATAAACGAGGAAAATAAGGATCAGATCATACAATTGGTGAACCTGGCTAATGTCTTGCAGTTAGAGGAAAGATGTGCCTCAATTGGGGAAAGCTTTGAATTCTTTGTACACTGTGGAAGTTGTGAAGGTGAAAATCGCAAACTTTATAATATTAGAATTGAAAAAGACCACATTCCGGAAAAAATCATACCATACTATTTAAACTATGATAAAGCTATCACAGAGCAGGAATGTTGTAACTTACTCAAAGAGGATACTTCTCATATAATATATCATAATAACGAGCAAATTGTGCTGTATGTGTCAAATACCTTTGATGTGTATTTCAATTTTACTCATATGACAGAAGCATGGAAAATTGGCAATCTGAAGGATACTGAACCAGAAGAAATGGTAAGAAAAATCCTGGATGAGGATACCGATGCCTTGAACGCAGCTAAAGAAGTAACGATTAAAGCGCTTGTTGAACAGTATGGAAACAGGTACTCTAAAAAAACTTTTTCCATTGGAGATTATAAATCATATTTACTCAATTGTTATATAGAAGACATGGGAAAATGATTTTTCGGATGCAAATCGGAGAATAATTATGGTGAGTGCAGAGTCAGTATCTGTAGGTAAATATGTTTTATACTTTGGTTTTTATGCAATGGGTACGTTTTTCCGAAAGGAAAGTAATATAAAAAGGAATTGGATGAAAGATTCCGGAGAACAGGGATCTTGGGGAATATATTAAAGAAAGGGCGGAGAGGATGCTCTCCGCTGGGGTGAAGGTTTATGTTGCTTGCATTGATACCTCTTTTTGATGAGAATATGGCGGTGAAGGCGTACTCTGTATTTTCGCAGAGACACAACTTCCTTTTGAATCCGATCATGCTGGGAACGGGACAGAATGACGGCTCCGCCAGGGTGGACGGTCTGGAATTAATTGAAAGGATGGGCATCGAAACGCTTTCTGACGACAAGGAAATTTTTGTCCCTCTCAGCAATATTTCCATTTTTTCCGATGTGGAAAATCAGTGCAGTGCTCCGCATAACCGTATCGTATTCCTTCTGGACAACACCATTCCTCCGGTGGATATGTATATAGAACGTATCCGCGAGCTGAAAAAAATGGGCTACAGGCTTGCGATCCGCAAGCTTGCCGTGTCGGATTTTGAGAATTACCGCGAGATCTTAAAGCTGACGGATTACGCCTTTTTAAACAGCAGAAAGATAGCGATTGACAAGGCGAAAATCTATTTCGGAAAGCTGTATCCCGAAATCGTGCTGTGCGCCGGCAATATCGATACGGCGGAGCTGTTTGAGGAATTGAAGTCGGTGGGCGGTTATCAGATGTACGAGGGAGATTTCTACCGTCTTCCCGTGACAAGAGGGCATCACGAGGTTGCTCCCTTGAAGGTCAATTATATAGAGCTGTTGAATCTTGTGAACAGCGAGAACTTTGAGCTTGCCGACGCGGCGGATATCATTGCCCGGGATACGGCGCTTACCATTCTGCTTTTGAAAATGGCAAACCGGATGACGGTGAACTCCGGCATTACGACTCTGCGTCATGCCGCCGCCATGCTGGGGCAGAAGGAATTAAAAAAATGGATTAATACGGCGGTAGTGAATGAAATGTATGCGGATAAGCCCAGCGAAATCACCCGTATGTCACTGCTGCGGGCAAAATTCGCGGAAAACCTGGCGCCTCTGTTCAAGCTGAAGGGCAGGGAGGAGGAGCTGTTTTTGATGGGACTGTTTTCCGTGCTGGATATTATTCTGGAAAAATCCATGGAGGAGGCGCTGTCCATGGTAATGCTGACGGGCGATGTCAGCCAGGCGCTGATACACGGAGAGGGAAAGCTTGCTCCTGTGCTGGATTTTATGCTTAAATATGAGACGGCGGACTGGCGTGAGATATCCAGGCAGCTTCTGCTTGCGGAGGTCGATGTGGACAGCATATACCATGCGTATGTGGATTCGCTGCAGTGGTACAGGAAGCTGGCGTAATGGCTTTTGGAAAAAACGGAGGAGCGATTCAGGGCATGAAGGAAGGAATGAGCAGGGAGCAGTCTGCCGTGTTGAGGGGGCTGGCCATTTTGATGATGATCTACCACCATATTTTCGCTACTCCGGAGCTTTATGGGCTGGAATATTTTTCTGTGCTGCGCTTTGGAGAGGTGAACGTGGAACTGTACCTTGCATGGTTTTGCAAAATTGCTTTGGGTATCTATCTCTTTGTCAGCGGTTACGGAATGTACTATGTTTTGAAAAAACGCCCTGTGAAAGATCCGGCGGAGGAAACCTTCGCCGGGTATCTTTTAGGCTGCTACAGGCAGTCCTTTGCCAAGCTGGGCAGATTGTACGCGCAGTACTGGTATGCGCTGGTCGTGTCGATGGCGGTTATCTTTCTGCTTGACCCCGATGCGCCTGTTTTTTCCCTGAGGGAATTTCTGCTGAACATGCTGGGCATTTCCAATTCTTATAACGCTACCTGGTGGTATATACTTCAATATGTTAAGATGCTGCTGCTGCTGCCGCTGGTGGCGGCGCTGTTTCATAAATTTTCCGACTCGTCGCAGGAAAGGAAAAAGAGGATCTTTTATGTGGCTGCCGCGGCCGCGGCGCTGCTTTGTCTGGCGGCGGGCTTTTTTTGGCTCCCGGGGCTGGCAGAGCTTATTGTCAAGGCGGCGCACGGGCTGCGTATTTCCTTTACGCTGGTCTTTATTGTGGGATATCTGACGGCACGCTTTGCCGTGTACCAGAGAATAGCCTGCATGAAAATATTCCAGACAGGCGTATGCGGCAGGGGAACGTCCGAGAATGACGCATTGGAGGCAGCGGGAGCCGGGCAGGCGGAATCCGGGGAAAGGGTGTCAAAGGGGAAGGTGCTGCTGGCGGGTGTGATTGCTCTTACCGCTTCCGTTATCGTGCGGGTCCTGCTCTCGGATGATCCAGCATACGCCAAGCTGGATTTTTTGCTTGTTCCGGTGTTTATTTTCGGGTTTCTGACATTGCTGGACAGGCTGCCCCGGCTGTCGGCGGTGCTTCGCTTTTTTGGGGGCCTGTCCACCTATATGTGGCTGATCCATATCTTTTTCTGGAAGGATGCCTTCCGGCCGCTTGTGATGCTTACGGGCGTCTCCACGGGAATATTCCTGACGCTTGCAGCCCTGTCGGCGGGAGCCGCGGCGCTGCTCAAGGCGGGGGAGAATCTGGCCGTGCGCCGGCGCAGGGCGTACAGGAAAAAGAAAAACGGCTGACGATTCATCTTTTGGGGAATGGCTTTGGCTGTTGCCCTCACATTGTCCGGGGGATTCGGAACGTCCGCCGCGGGGACAGGCTGCATGGCGGCAGGCGCCCAGACCATAGATGGAACAGACAGAGCCCTTGGTATCTCCCAGGTACAGACCGTCATTCCGGATTATAATTTTGCGTCGGCAGTTTATGACAGTCTGGTGAGGGAAAATCATTTCGGCGACGGGACGCAGAGCGTGAAGGAGGTATTGGCGACCCTTGACGGATACATAGAGGCGGTGGGCTCCAGGGCGATATACCGAACGGCGAGATAACGGCCTGGACAAACGAAACCGTTGAACTCAACGGGCTGGCTCACAGCGGAGTGGTTCAAATAGAAATTGAAGCTGCTGACAGCAGTAAAATAATTACGCACATGGTAGATGAATGGGATATGGTTCTGCCGGTGGAGAACATGCTTAAATTTCAGGTGGATCTGCCGGTTAGGATCTATTCTCCCGTTTCGTCTGCGCCGTCCCTGACCGAGACGGTTATGTTTCTGAACGTTACGGAAGCGTTCGCGGAAGGCATTTATCTGGAAGGGGCGGTTTTTCGCCTGTACAGGGCGCAGCTGACGGACGAAGGTTATGTGCAGGGTGAGTTTTACAGGGCTGCAGACGGAGTCTGATGAGAAGTCAGCAATAGCAGATTCTCAGAACAGGGTGCCTAAAACAGGAGATGAAAGCACAATCTATTTGTGGGGAATTTTACTTTTGGTTTCTGCTGCGGGGCTGGCAGCTATGCCCTGCAGGGCTGCCAGGAGGAAAAAAATAGAAAAGGAAATGGAAATAGAAATAAAAAAACACGGCAGCCCGGTCAACGGCTTTTATATTGACCGGACTGCCGTGTTTTTCTGTGGGCAAAGAGGAAAACCGCTGTGTTTATCAAAGTGTTTCATAGTAGTAGATTATATTGACAAATATGTAATATATGATATTATAGTAATAAGGGGGATAGCATCGCGGATATTATGAGCGGGCAGAGTACTCTCTCCAAAGCTGTATCCGGTATTACCAGAGGATAGATATTTTGTTGAACATGGATATGATTCTGGGATTTATCAGCATCGAGAATGGTATCAGCATGTAGAGTATTTATGTATAAGTTGCCGAGCGGAAATTTTAGGTGATAAGGAATATAAAGATTGGGAAGACCATGACTGGGATATCGACTGGGAGCACCCGGACGATAGGAGCGGTGGTCTGGTATATTACGAGGCTTGCTGTACAAAATGCAATTATCAGGATACTTTGACTAATTATGAGATTGAAGCAATTATTAAATGATTTTCTGGGCTGCTTATAATAAGGCATAAGTGTCTATATCCCCTTTTAATTGTATTAATATTAGATTAAATCAAGAGGTGGTTTCATGTTCAAAGGGCTTTTGGTATTGCTGATGTGCTGCGTCCTATTCACTGGCTGCAGTGGGCAGACAGAAAATCCCGTCTCGGGAGCATCTTCTGCAAATATGCCAGAGGGAACAATATCTGCAAGTGCGCCGCCGGGGACGACGGCCTCCGGTCTTATGATAGACAGGAATCAAATTTTTGATATTGATCTTCTCGATGAATCCGAAAAGGATAAGGGTCGTATTGTGGGGCTGCAGTTTTATCAGGGAGAGCCGGTTTTAATTGAAGTAAAGGGTTATAACTTCAGACCTGCGGTATTGGTCTTAATAGATGGAAAATATCAGAAAGAGGGAGAGGATAGGTCTGAGCTTTATCCGGACAGCGGGCTTTATATACGGAGGACGGACGGCGCCAGAGAGCTTTTGATTCCGGGCGTACGGCTTGTGGAAAGCATTGGGAGCATTCTTTCCGAGGAAGAAAAGAAAAAGGAAATCAATGCTTTGACAAAGAACGGGTTTATCTTCGGAGGCACATGGTATGTGGACGGGGAGGGAAACTGCTATTATTCCACATATCCGGGTTATGTAGGGGGTACTGCCATCGGCAGGGAATGCTTTCTGAAGCTGGATAAAAGCGGGGAATTATTGTACAAGACTGTCCTGGAACCGGGATTTGAGGCGGAAGGCTTCGGCTGCACAGGCGGAAATATGTATGTGATTCTTAGAGGAATGGCAGAAGGTGTCGAGGTAAAGAGTGTGGTGCCATTTGACCCTGAGAATGGAGTGCTTGCCGATACGGATGCGTTTGTCCTGCAGACCCGGGTTTATGACGGGGTGAATCCCTTTGGCTGGGGGGAGGACGGGCTATATCTGTATGATGATACGGGCGTTGACGGAGGCAAAAAAGGTACAGGCATTAAAAAGGTTAATTTAAGCGACGGCAGCGTATGCGATTTTTTGTCCTTTACTGGAAGCGCCTGGGCGAGAATGAAAACCCCATGGAAAATGAGAGGATTCAGATTGCTGGAGGGGGGAGATATCGAGGCGCTGTATTTCTGCGATGAAAGTAATGGCCGTATAGGAGGAGTTGCCCAGGGAGTTCTGGAGAGACTGTCATTGGTTGAAAGTGAGCGTAAGACCGTTACTCTTCGGGCGGCGACTATTCCGTCATGGTTAAAGCTCCGGGCAGTGGATTTCAATAAATCAGACACCGAATACTGGGTGGTGCTGGAGGAGCTGTCCAACAGTAAGTCCGCGGATCTGGACGATTACGCCAGACAGACCAATGTGGAGCTGTCCGCCGGAAAGGGACCTGATATTCTGTGCGGCAACCTGATTGAGGACTATATCCAGGGAATGCTTGCCAAAGGGATGCTCCTGGACCTAAGAGGCTGTCTGGCAACCATGGGCATCCAGGAAAGCGATTATCTTCCGGCAGCCTTCGGCAGCTGGAGAGAGGGTGATAAAATATATGGGATTAACGTGTCCATATATCCCAGAGGCTATAAAATACGCAAGGATGCTTTGCCTGCCGGAACCGGGGCACTGGATATCCGCAGCCTGACGGATGCCCTTTCCGCGCGCAAAGAGGACGCTTTTTTCTATGCCTACGGAGATGCCGGTATGGTTTTGGAAATGCTCCTGGAGGGATCGGAGGATCTTTGGGGAATGGTTGACTGGGAGCATGGGACCTGCGATTTCAGCGGCGATCTGTTTGCACAGATGCTGGAGGTGGCAAAGCGTTACGGATATGATGGGAAACATAGATATCAGACCCTTGTAAGAAATATGAGATATACGGATATCTATCATTTTGAAAGCAACGCGGAGCTTGAGGCGGAAGGCATGACAGTTTCGGGCGCGTTGTTTGATGATGGCTGTCATGGGTATATAAACAACAGTGATACTCTGGCGGTCAATGCTGCGTCCACTCATAAGGAAGGCGTTATGAAATTCATAGGATACCTGTTGAGCGAAAAGGCACAGGCGGAGCTGACACGGGCGGTTCCTGTGAACAGGGCGGCGCTGGGGCAATGGATACAAAATGACCTGAAGAAGGTTGCGGACGGCAAAGTTTACATATATGGAGACTCTTACATAGACGAGGGCGTCAATATCAAATTTAACAGGACCTTTACGGAAGCGGATATGACGGAGAAACGGATAGCGGAGTACCTGGAAGCTCTGGAGAATGTGCGCCCCCTGCCTTACCGCACCGCGCCGATCCTGGATATTGTCTACACGGAGGCGGCGGATTATTTTAGCGGCAGCAAGAGTGTTCAGGAGGTAAGCGGGGTCATCCGTAGCAAGGTACAGCTTTATCTGGACGAGAAAGAGTAAGCAGCAGTTTCTTGAGAGAGGCAGCCGGAGGTCCTGCAGAGTCTTCAGAGTTTGACCTCAATTTTGTAATTTTTTTTATAAAATTGTATAGACAATAAGAAAGAAGTGTGGTAAAATAGAAAACAATAGAAGACAGCGCGCGGTAGTTCTATAAAAAAATGTAAAAGGAAGGATAAAGGCTATGATTAAAAAACATATTTCAAAGAAAATTACGGCGTTAGCTGTAACTGTGGTGTTGAGCGCTATGAGTTGTATGACGGTGCTGGCTGACTATACATATGAGATAGGATGGAGTTTTGACCGGTGTCCAAATTGTAATGAAGATGTTGCCGTATGGATTCAGGAGGTACATAAGGATCCATACGCTTTGGGAGACAAGAAATGTACTCACTACAAATTTGGTACGGATGTGGATTGGGCAAAGCGTATTATTACAAACTATGACTGCCATGAGTGTAATTATAGCTGGTCTGAGGAAGAAACCATTTACTATTCGGAATGTTGTGGTTCTGATAAGCCTGTCATTCCTGCAAATGAGTAAAGAGGATGAAGCTCTGGCGGATCAGTATGGTGTGCCGCCCCGTGGTGAAGATCCGATGAGTCAAACAATTAGATTGGCAGCAGTTGCTTTCCTGTGAATGCCTTTAACAGGCATTAAAGGGTCAAGAGATCGGCTAAGGGCGTGGTGAAAGATCATACAGAATAAAGTGTCCCCGTATTTGACAGGAGGACGAAAACGGTGCAAACGCAGTATTTATGCAGTTTGCACCGTTTTATTAAAAAGCTGTGAATGGAACGGTAAGTCCCGCTTTGAACAAGGCAAAATTAAAAGCGGCAGCGGCCATATGAGTTGCATAAACGTTGTCCTTTTTGGGGAATCGGGGCATACGCTGTTTAAGAATGTAAGTAGTGTCAGAGTATACCGTCTAAAAACATGACAGTCTTCTGGCACTTTTTTGTTTCCCGAGAATGTGTAGAACTGTCAGGGACATAAAAAGATTCGTGGATTATCACACACAGTAAGGAGTGTAAAACTTTAAAGACCACTCCTTTTTATGCGCAGCAACGAGTAGCTCGGCTGCAAGTGTGCCGAAAATGCCCATAAGGGGATTAACCGCGCAGGGGGAAAAGATACGGCTGGCTTTAAAGGAAGGGATGCCTGTAATGTGTAGGCTGAGATTATAGAGTATGAAAGCGACACGGCATTGTTATCGGAATGGGAACTGTCGCGTTATCAAAATAATACCGGGGCAGCTTCTTACCGATGAGTGGACTGCGGAGATAGATTGGGCAAAAAACAATGGCGTAGATGTGGAACGGAATATTTTGAAAATAGCGGTAATAAAGCGTCACATGCCCACAGAACACAAGGGAATAGGCTTCTTATCGGGGATAGGAATAACAGGTGCTGTCGCATCGACGGTATCCCATGATTCCCATAATCTCGTTATAATTGGCGCCAATGATGAGGATATGATGTGTGTGGCAAATCATGTGATAGAAATGGGGGAGGATATGCTCATGTCATATTACGGAAAGATTCTGGCTGGCTTGCTCCTTCCTATAACCGGATTAATGTCAAAGCTTGGAGCGCCGGAGCTTGCGGAAAGAAACCAAGAAATTTTACATACGGTTGCTTCTCTTGGAGTATCAAAGGAAGCCGTGCCGCTTATGACAATGGATTTTGTGAGCCTTGCAGTTATCTCAAGTATGAAACTTACAACCAAAGGGCTTGTAGACGTAGGCAGTCTAAATGAGAGAGCAGTTCCTTTTCAATATGGCTTTTTTGAATTATGTCATCAATAAAGGTTTCCTCACGCCGGCTTTCAAGCTCTCCTTTATCCAGCTGCAATAATATAGCCCATGTCTGCCTCCTAAATTAATATTTTTAGGAATGGTATTGGCTATAACAATTCAATAAACATAAAGATTAACCGTCATGCGGCAGAAATACATATTTGGGTATTAGCAATACCGTCGTAATTACCGTATACTTCTAATTTTTTAAATCTAAAAAACAGGTGGCAGATTATTGCCCGCCTGTTTTTTTTGTGATATAATTAACCGATTATGGGTTTAATAGAGTATAAAAGTGATGGAGCAGGCAGAGAGGTATAAGAATGAAAGCGTTTCTTATTTTGGAAGACAGCACTGTGTTTAAAGGGATTCACATAGGCGCTGACAGGGAGGTCATAAGCGAGATTGTGTTTAATACGTCCATGGCAGGCTATCTTGAGGTGCTCACCGACCCGTCCTATGCGGGGCAGGCGGTTTGTATGACGTATCCCTTGATCGGCAATTACGGTATCTGCAGGGAGGATATGGAATCCTTAAAGCCCTGGCCGGACGCGCTTCTTGTACGGGAGCTTTCCCGCATTCCCAGCAATTTCAGAAATGACTGTTCCATTCAGCAGTTTTTGGAGGAAAACGGTGTTCCCGGCATCGCGGGTATCGATACCCGGGCGCTGACGAAAATACTGCGGGAAAAGGGAACCATGAACGGCATGATCACCACGAATGAGAAGTATGCTCTTGAGGAGATTCTGCCAAAGCTTAAGGCATACACCACTGGGAATGTGGTGGAAAAGGTCACCTGCAGGGAAAAATACACGGTGGAGCCCTCCAGGACCCTGGAGCAGAACGGTCCCCTTTCGGGCGCGGCAAAATTTGACAGAGCCGCCTTTGAGGAGGGATGCAGGGAAAAGAAGCCTTCTCTTGTGCGGGAGCTGAACGGCGCGGGGTTAAGAGTTGCCCTGATGGATTTTGGCGCAAAGGGCAACATTGCTCGTTCCCTTGCCCAACGGGGCTGCGAGGTAACTGTTTTTCCGGCGTTTACTGCCGCGGAGGAGATTATTGCCGCGGCGCCTGACGGCATTATGCTGAGCAACGGGCCGGGAGACCCCAAGGAATGCAGGGCTATTATAGACGAGATAAAAAAGCTATACAATACGGATATCCCTATTTTTGCAATCTGCCTGGGGCATCAGCTGATGGCTCTGGCAAACGGTCTGGATACCCATAAATTGAAATATGGGCATAGGGGAGGAAATCACCCGGTGAAGGATCTGGCAACGGGCAGGGTGTATATTTCTTCGCAGAACCATGGCTATGTGGTGGACACGGACAACCTTGATCCGGAGCTTGCCGTTCCTGCTTTTGTGAATGTCAACGACGGGACCAACGAAGGGCTGGCATATAAGGGTAAGAAAATCTTTACGGTGCAGTACCATCCGGAGGCGTGTCCCGGTCCTCAGGATTCCGGATATCTGTTTGACAGGTTTATAGAAATGATGAAAACGAATATAGTTAAAAAAGAGAAAAATGTGGAAATGAAGCCGGAAGTAAGTATTGAAACAAATCCGGAGATGGAACAGGGAGGGAGCTGCCATGCCTAAGAATCCCAATGTAAAACGAGTTATGGTGATCGGTTCCGGTCCTATTATCATAGGCCAGGCGGCAGAATTTGACTATGCGGGCACACAGGCCTGCCGCTCTCTGAAGGAGGAGGGCGTGGAGGTCATTCTGGTAAACTCCAACCCTGCAACCATCATGACGGACAGGGATATTGCGGACAAGGTGTATATCGAGCCTTTGACCGTGGATGTGCTTCAACAGATCATAGAGAAGGAAAAGCCTGACAGCATCCTGCCAACCTTGGGGGGACAGGCAGGCTTAAACCTTGGCATGGAGCTGGAGGAGTCAGGATTTCTTGCCGCTCACGGCGTGACCCTGCTGGGCACTACGGCGGCAACCATCCGCAATGCAGAGGGACGCCAGGAGTTCAAGGATCTGATGGAGCGTATCGGGGAGCCCTGCGCGGCGTCCAAAGTGGTGGAGAATGTCCGGGACGGCATCGAGTTTACCGATACCATCGGCTACCCGGTGGTGCTGCGCCCGGCCTATACCCTGGGCGGCTCAGGCGGCGGCATTGCCCATAACCGGGCGGAGCTGG
>ERZ808051.1958-NODE-1958-length-11746-cov-3.539978_pt1 | contig 11746 bp, 10 predicted proteins | sample MGYA00380199_ERZ808051 | MGnify/ENA primary metagenome ERZ808051 (study PRJEB31490, sample SAMN06133391) | mouse gut metagenome | isolation source: J11 | host: mice | place: China: Chengdu | collected 2015-05 ...
CTGATAATTGGTGGGAGCTGCCGCCTCTTCCTCTCCGGGCTTTGGCCCTAGGGCCGCCGCCTGTATCTCCTCCGGTGTCAGCATGGCAAGAAAATCCCCTGAGAGTGTGGCGGAGGTCGCCTTCGCGGCTCCGTCTACCATTTTGTATGTAGGAGCTAATCTGATTCCTGCCGGGCCGTCCGCCATAACCAGCGCGGGCACTCCCAGCTCCTTCAGCCTGTGGGTGGTTTCTCCTGCCGCTCCCGCCACGGTGGAGGCTGCGTTTCCGATCACTTCCATCAGATCCTTGGAATCCTTGTAAGCGCCGATACACAAATAAGCAAGCTGATCATCCGTAAGGCCTGCCACAAATTCATCCAGGGTTTTGGCGCCGCTTACCACCTCATCCCATTTCACCAGGGGCCCTGCCGGAATTTCAGCGGGAACCTGCTGATAAACAACTTCCTTCTCTGCCAGATCGCAGGCTTTTATCTGCACGACCCTTGCTTTCTCCTTTTCCTCGGCCTCTTTTTCATAGGTCACGGGATTTTTCACGGGTTTCAAATCCTCAAATCCGCTCTCGCCGCAGATATTTTTGTTTTTCTCCACCGCCTTGGTTTCATCCAGCACAACCGCCCCTGCAATATGGGTGCTGCGGGAGCTGTTTCCCACGCGGATATAGTAGGTGCCCGCCTCCATCACCCACGAAGCACACTGTGTGCAGTAGGAGGCCATAGACTCTGTTTCAAAGGTTACCGTCACCTCCTGGCTCTCTCCCGGCAAAAGCTCTCTGCTCTTCCCATAGCCGGCCAGTTCCTGATAAGGCTTATCCAGCTTCCCGGCAGGGGCTGAGTAATAAACCTGCACCACTTCCTTTCCGGCTGTATCACCTGTATTGGTGACGATGGCAGTGACAGAAATTTCCCGGGCGTCTGCCTTCATCTCTCCCGGCTCAACGCGAAACTCGGTATAGCCCTTGCCGTAGCCAAAAGGATAGGCAGGCACATATCCGATGGTGTCAAAATAACGGTAGCCTACATAAATCCCCTCTTTGTAATAAGTATCATTGGGATCCCCAAAGCCTTCTGTGGAGGCGTAGTCCTGAATGGGAGCCCAGGTCATGGTAAGCTTCCCTGAGGGATAGGCCCTGCCCAGAAGCACATCGGCAAGCGCATCTCCTGTGGCGGAGCCAAGCTGGCCCATAAGAAGGATTGTTTTTACCGCCTTTACCGGCTCTAAATCAATCATGCCTCCCACATTTAAGACCAGCACGAATTTGTCATATTTCTCATTTAAGGCAAGAATGTCCCGCACCTCTGTTTCCGTCAGATTAATATCTCCCGCGGCAGGCCTGCGGTCTGCTCCCTCCCCGGAATTTCTGGCCAGTACATAAACCGCCGTATCTCCTTCCGCGTCTAGCGAAAGCTCATACTCCGGCTCCGAAGGGGTCTTTCCCATGGCATACATGGCAAGGCGGTTTCCCGTCACCCCTGCTGCCTGTGCCTGCCTTCGAACCTCCATGAAAAATGCTTTTCTGTTGTCCTCTACCACCTGATCATAGGCATCCAGCCAGCCTTTTGTGGTAATCTCGAATCCGGCATTTTCAAGGCCTTCCTCTGCCGTCACAAAATGACGCACATTCACATCTCCTGAGCCTGTACCCCCTTTGACGGTTCTGCGCGCGCCGCTTCCGTACAGCGCCAGCTTCCCCGCTTCCTTCAGCGGAAGAGTGCCGTCATTTTCCAGAAGTACCATACATTCCGGCGCAAGACGGCGGGCGGCGGCGATGTGCTCTGTCTCAAAAGGCTGAATTTCCGGTGACTCGATCCTGATTCTGTTCATTGTAAACCCTCCTGTTTTTGTCTGTATTCCCATAAGCTCTTTGGGTTTCCCCATCTGTCTTTATAAAATATTATAGTATAAGGGAAGGGAAACGTCCAGTGTATCCACACAGGAGGAATGGCAGAGGGTGAGAAGGTTCCTTTTTATGTCCGGGCTGTTTTCCGGCAAACCGGCAGAAAAAGAACCTGAAAGCTATTACTTTTCGCAGACACGAAAGCGCGGCGACGCAGAACTGCTCCGTTATCCGGGCGTTCTCTGAGGTATGTGCGAAAAGCACCACCCCTCTACTGCCGCTCCCTGACCGTCACCAAGACACAGTCTCCCGGCTGTTTACCTATTTTGGCGCGAATATCCTTTCTGATCCCCAGAATATAGCATATTCCTCCGTCCTCGTTCTTTACTCCCATATTTACAATACTCCCGTCATAAGGCTCGCCGTCGAAAGAAGCATGAACCTTTACCCGGCCTTTTCCGAATTCCGTCCGGATGTCATAGGGAAAGATCACATAAGCGCCTCCCTTCTCTGCCTCATAAATCATGGATTTGTATTCGTAAACTTTCTGATTCATATTCCACCATCCTTTTATATACTTACGGCCCGGCCGGATGTTTCCGCCGGACTGCCGCTCAAAAGCACTGTCTCTTTCGCGGTTTTCCATAGACATACCTTTATTATAATGTTGTTTGTGTTACAATCAATGGTTTTAGGGAAATAACATCCCGGGCAAATTTTTGCGGTCTTTGAAATCTTGGTATATCTTTTTTCCCGATTTGGCTATACAATAAAGATACGAAGATAGAAACGAAAGTGAGAAAGCCTAAGATGAAAGCAATGACCTACGAAGAAAAGTACCAGTTAATGACCCAGACCCCTATCAGCCGCCTGATTCCAAAGCTGGCGGTGCCCACCATTATCAGTATGCTCATCACCTCCATTTATAATATGGCTGACACCTTTTTTGTCAGTCAGCTAAGCACAAGCGCCTCCGGAGCAGTGGGGGTGAATTTTTCCCTGATGGCGATGATCCAGGCTATCGGGTTTACCCTTGGCATGGGAAGCGGCAATTTTATGTCCCGGATGCTGGGCGCCCGGGAACAGGACAAAGCCCAGAGAGCCTGTTCTACGGCAGTATATACCGCCTTTACCTTTGGACTTTTGCTGGCGGTTTTCGGCATTGCAAATATTGATGCCCTGGTTCGGATGCTGGGCGCTACCAAAACCATCGCTCCCTATGCAAAGGATTACGGAAGGTACATATTGATCGCCGCCCCTTATATGACGGTCTCCTTTGTATTTAACAATCATCTGCGCTCCCAGGGCAACGCCGCCCTTTCCATGATCGGCATCACCACCGGCGGCATTTTAAATGTGATTCTGGATCCGGTGCTGATCTTTGGTTTTAACATGGGAATTTCCGGTGCGGCTATTGCCACGATTTTCAGCCAGTTTGTGAGCTTCGTGATTTTACTGGTGCTGGTAGTCCGCTCCGGAAACGTCTTAAAGCCTTCGCCCCGGTATTTTACCCTCCAGGGCTGGGTATACAAAGAAATTTTCTCCGCCGGCATGCCCACCTTAGGGCGGCAGGGGCTGGCAAGTGTGGCTTCCGTACTCCTAAACGTGGCGGCCTCGGGCTTCGGAGACGCAGCAGTTGCTGCTATGTCTATTGTGACAAGAATTATGATGTTTATCAACTCGGCGCTGATTGGCTTCGGCCAGGGCTTCCAGCCTGTGTGCGGATTTAATTTCGGCGCCGGGCTCTATGAGCGGGTGCTGGAATCCTACTTTTTCTGCCGCCGGGTAGCGCTTGTTTTTTTGCTTGTGATGGGGATCGTCATGTTTGCCATTTCCACCCCTATCATGACTCTTTTCCGAAAGGAAGATCCGGAGGTGATACGCATCGGCGCCCTGGCGCTGAAAATGCAGTGCTGCCTTTTGCCCTTTCAGTCTTACACCATCATCGGGAATATGCTGACCCAGTCCATCGGCTACAGCCTGCGCGCCACCCTCACCGCCATCAGCAAGCAGGGACTGTTCTTTATACCTGCCATTTTGATTTTGCCCTCTTTGCTGGGTATCCCGGGGCTGCAGCTCGCACAGCCCGTGGCCGACGGCCTGACCTTTGTACTGACACAGGTGATCGTCGTAATGGTTGTCAAGGAGCTCCGGAAAATGGCCGCCTCTCAAAACCGGGATACGGAATAGGAAGCAAGCACCCTATGTACAGAAAAGGCTCGGAAAGTCCGTGCAGAAATGAGAAAAGAAAAAATGGAACCTTTATTTTCCGGCAAGGATTTGCGAAAACTGATTATTCCCCTGATTTTTGAGCAGGCGCTGGCCATCACGGTAGGCATGGCAGATACCATGATGATTTCTTCCGTGGGAGAAGCCGCCGTTTCCGGCGTATCGCTGGTGGATATGATCAATATGCTGATGTTCAACATTATGGCGGCCCTGGCAACCGGAGGGGCCGTGGTCACCTCACAGTATCTGGGCGCAAAGCGAAAAGAGGACGCCAGGAAATCAGCCAACCAGCTTTTGTATACGGTGATCTTCGCCGGCGTGCTGCTGGGAATCCTAGTGATCCTGATCAGGAAGCCCATGCTGCGGCTGTTTTTTGGAAGCATCGAGGCGGACGTTATGGAAAACGCCCTGATTTACCTGACCATCTCCGCCCTCTCCTTCCCCTTTTTGTCGGTATACAATGCCTGTGCGGCCCTGTTTCGCTCCATGGGAAATTCCAAGGTTACGCTCAAGGTTTCTATCCTGATCAACCTGATCAATGTAGTGGGCAATGCTGTCTGCATTTTCGGCCTGCATATGGGCGCTGCCGGTGTGGCCGTCCCTTCCCTGATCTCCCGGGCAGCAGGCAGTATGATTCTTTATTATCTCCTAAAAAACCCCAGGCTGGATATCTGCTTCCTGAAAGAGCCCTTTCACCTGGATTTCGGAATGGTGAAAAAGATCCTCTACATCGGAATTCCCAGCGGCGTGGAAAACGGTATCTTTCAGTTGGGCCGTGTGCTGGTGGTGAGTATTATTTCCGGCTTTGGCACGGTTCAGATCGCCGCCAACGGGGTGGCAAACAATCTGGACAGCGTAGGCGTTCTGATCGGAAGCGCAGTCAATCTGGCTATGATCACGGTGATCGGCCAGTGCGTAGGGGCAGGAGATGAAAAGCAGGTTCGCCTTTACACCAAAAAGCTGCTGCTCATCGCCTACATTCCTACCATAATCTTAAATCTGATTCTGTTTTTGAACCTGGGCTGGATTCTGGATTTATACGGCTTAAGCCCGGAAACCACCACTTTGGCGCGGACACTGATCTTTATCCACAACGGATGCGCCTGTCTGCTCTGGCCCCTGTCCTTTACCTTTCCCAATATGCTCAGGGCCTGCAATGATGTGCGTTACACCATGGTAGTCTCCATTACCTCCATGTTTCTCTTCCGGATCGGATTCAGTTACCTGATCGGAGCAAATCTCGGCTATGGCGCGGTAGGCGTATGGATCGCCATGGTTCTGGACTGGATCTGCCGGGTCACCTGCTTCCTTGTCAGGTACAGGCGCGGAAAATGGAGGAAACTGGCCGGACTGGCAGAAGCCACGGCCCGCTGATAAAAAGTGCAGAGTCCGGCCCGTTCATCCTGTGCTCCAGAGGGAAGTCCTCAGATCATCCCCTCCTTGATCACATCATAATCCCGCAGCACCTTCTCGATCACTGTGCCCTTCACCACCCGGAGTATGGGCTTTTTCAGCGCGTTCAAGGGCCCCGGCAGCTCGATTTCCAGAGGGGATTTTCCGTCCATAAGCTTCACGCTGCTGGAGAGAAGCTCCCGGATGTCATAAACGCTTCCCCAGACCTCGGGCACGCCTCTGTCCACACCAAGCAGCCCATAAACGGCTTCCATAGCGGTTCTTACCGAATACTCGGTAGTAAAGACGGTATCTCTGGGCGTATCGGCAAACTGCCCCAGGAAGGCAAAGTTCACACAGCCCTCAGGAATCACATCCGGCCGGTCTCCCTTGGCTCTGGGCATAAAAAAGGCGGTGATATAAGGCATCATAGTGGGCACGCAGACCGCGCTCTTTTCGGCCAGCTCCGGGATTTCCTCTGTTGGAACCCCAAGATGATAGAGCCATTCCTGGGTAATTTCCTTACCGGTACATTCCCGCATGGGCTTTTTCACAAAGTCTCCGGGAACATCCGTAAAAAGCCCGTATACCCAGACACATACCTTATCCTTATCCTGCTCCTTAAACTGTCCCTGCCTGTTGATGGTCCAGCTCATGAGCCAACTGGAATCCTGACAGCTCACGATACCTCCGGTAACCACCCTGCCGCTCTTGGGATCGCGCTTGCATATTTCCGTAATATAAGGAAGAATCTTGTCGTCCAGAGTGGTAACGGTTGCGGATTCCCAGTTCGTCTTCGTCACATCGGAGCAGAATTTTTCGGGATGCCCAAAGGAAGGATCCTGACTGGCGATGTTTTTCCACAGGCTCCAGCAGCCGCTGGTCCTTACCTCTGCGTCCCCGTTGGGGGCATGGTTCTGATCCCCGTATACGGTGCCCTCCGTACAGCTTCCGTTGGTCACGAACACCAGATCGTTTTCTGTGAGCATGATGCCCTTTTCCACTCCGTTTACCCTGCATTCCATGGTACGGGCGATCTTCTTTCCATTGCTTATCTCAAAGATCACATTAGTCACTTCCGTGTTAAACTGGAAGTCAACGCCTGCATCCTCCAGATATTTCTGCATGGGCAGGATCAGGGACTCGTACTGATTGTATTTGGTAAATTTCAGGGCGCTGAAATCGGGCAGTCCCGCAATGTGATGGATAAATCTCTGGAAGTACAGCTTCATTTCCAATGCACTGTGCCAGTTTTCAAAGGCAAACATAGTCCGCCAGTAAAGCCAGAAGGTGGAGTCAAAAACCTCCTCGTCAAACACATCCTCTATGGTCTTGTCGTACAAATCCTCGTCCCTGGTCATAAACAGCTTCATGATCTCCATACAGCCCTTTTGGCTCAAATTAAATCTGCCGTCTGTGTGGGCGTCCTGTCCCCGCTCCTTCGTTGCGCGGCACAGGGAATAGTTGGGGTCTTCCTTGTTCAGCCAGTAGTACTCATCCAGCACTGACACTCCCGGCGTCTCCAAAGAGGGAATACTGCGGAACAGATCCCACAGGCACTCGAAATGATCCTCCATTTCCCGTCCGCCTCTCATGACATAGCCTCTGGTTGCGTCATAAATGCCGTCACATGCGCCTCCGGCAACATCCATTGACTCTAAAATATGAATATGGGAGCCGGGCATCTGGGCGTCCCTCACCAAAAAGCACGCCGCCGCTAAAGACGCAAGGCCGCTTCCTACCAGATAGGCGTTTTTCTCATCCGCTCCCTCCGGCTTTCGGGGCCTTGCAAATGCCTCATAGTTGCCGTTTGTGTAATAGATTCCCTTACTGTTTTTTTCATGTTTCCCAAGCTCTGTATTGCGGTACCCGCTTTCGGCTGCCTTCTCCTTCTTTTTCGCTCCTGCGGCCGCCCCTGCCGCCTTTCTGTGATTCTTTGCCGCAACGGCCGCCGCCCCTGCGCCTGCCGCCAGTACTGCTACTCCAAGTCCTACGCTCTTTTTGTTTGCCATATGAATTGCCACCTTTCTTTTTTCTGTCAGGGCAGCCTTTAGTACCGCCCGTTTCTTTTGCTGTGAATTTCTTTCATGTTTGTTATGGGCATATCCTATTCCTTTTTCAGAAAATTTTCTACTTACAAAACAGGCAGAATGATAAGTTTTTAATCATTTTGCGGCCTTTGATCAAAATAAGCAGATTAAGTTAATTTATGTCAACTTTCTGTTACTATTTCCGCTCTCTTTTATCTTCCGCGCATGGTACACTTTTCTTAAAAAGTGATAAAAAGCGGCGGCTTACGCAGAAAGGAAAAATTATGGGACGTTACGAAGAAAGAGAAAAACGCACCGAATGGTTTCGTAAGGCCAGATTCGGCATGTTCATTCATTGGGGGCTGTATGCCATTCCTGCCCGCGGGGAATGGGTAAAGAGCCGTGAAAAAATTTCCACACAGGAATATCAGAAATACTTTGAAGAATTTAATCCGGTCCGCTACAATCCCCGGGAATGGGCGAAGCTGGCAAAGGAGGCCGGCATGAAGTATGCCGTGCTGACCACAAAGCATCACGATGGCTTCTGCCTGTTTGATTCCGCCTACACTGACTATAAAAGCACCAATACCAAATGCGGCAAAGATTTAGTCAGGGAGTATGTGGATGCCTTTCGGGCAGAGGGAATCAAAGTCGGTTTTTACTACTCTTTAATTGACTGGCATCATCCCGATTTTCCCCACTACGGAGACAGACAGCATCCTATGAGGGACAATGAAGCTTACAGGGATGTGCAGCACAACTGGGATAATTACATCACCTACTTCCACAATCAGGTCAGAGAGCTTTTGACCAATTACGGCCAGATCGATATTATGTGGTTTGATTTTTCCTATGACAGCGAAAGGCTCAAAGGCACACAGTTTGAGCACATGAGCGGCGAGACCTGGCATTCAAAGGAGCTGATCGAAATGATGCGTTCTATCCAGCCTGACATTGTCATTGACAACCGTCTTGGCGGGGATGCCAGGAAGGAAGAGCCCGACCTCCATTCAGGAGACTTTGTTTCCCCGGAGTGCATGATGCCTGCAGCGGGCGAAACCGATGTGCTTGGAAGAGATGTTCCCTGGGAATTGTGTTTGACATTAAACGAGAACTGGGGTTATGCTAAAAATAAGCCCTGGGATTACAAGACCACCGAAAATGTGATCCATATGCTGGTGGAGTGCGTCAGCAAGGGCGGCAACATGCTGATCAATGTAGGCCCCAATGCCAAGGGCGATATTCCCCGGGACAGCATCCGCATTCTGAAGGAGGTTGGCGAGTGGATGCGCGTCAACTCCGACAGCATTTACGGCTGCGGCAAAAGCGCCCTGCCCAAGCCGGAATGGGGAAGGTATACCCAGAACGGGAAGATGCTCTACGCCCATATTTATGACAGACGTGTCGGAGGCTTCCGCTTAGAGGGCTTAGAGGGTAAGCTGAAAAAGGCCCGTCTTCTGGAAGACGGCTCGGAGCTTGCTCTCTCCCGTCCCTGGAACGGTGAAAATTATCCGGACGACGCCTATGTGGATCTTGACGTTGCAGGCCTTTATGATGAACGGGATACCGTGCTGGAGCTGGAGCTGTTATAAAAAAGAGCGGCTCATTTACAGGCTTGCCTTTGCAGGCCTGTAATACATGCGCCACACGGCAGGACGGCCCGGTTTCCTGTGTTGAAAGAAAGGATCCGAAATTTATGGGAACTGCAGATGTAGACTTTTTCTCCAACCTCTATGTACATTATTATTACGGAAGCTATACCAGATGCGGCGAGGGCTGGAAAGAATACCATGTAAGCTGCCCCTTCAGCAAGCTTTATTATATCCGAAAGGGTGAATGTGAGCTGATCATAGAGGGAAAGACCTGCCATGCAATTCCCGGAATGCTTTTTTTAATTCCTGCCCATACCAGGCATTCCTATTATCATACGAATGAAAATTACATTGAAAAATACTGGATGCATTTTGATTTGAAAACGGGAGACGATCAGGCCCTGAAAAGCCTGAGTCTGCCTTACTATGTCACGGTTTCGGAATCAGACTCTCTGGATATGCTGTTTCAGGAGATCATCTCCCTGTCAAGACAGATGGATTTAGCCTCCAGAATGCAGGAAAAGGCAGCAATCCTAAAGCTTGTGGGCATCTATATCCGCCTTGCCCAAAAGGCAGGCTATCATCCCCTGCCGGAGGGGCATTCTTCTCCCGAGGGAAATATCCATCAGGTGGTCGATTACATGAACAGCCATTTATCCTCCAGGATCACCGTTGCTGAACTTGCAGGGCTTTTGCACCTCCACCCCAATTATTTTATCCGGCTATTCAAAACCCATATGGGAGTGCCGCCCTTAAATTATCTGACCCGGCTTCGGGTGGAGCGGGCCAAATCTCTGCTGGAAAACACCTCTCTGCCTATCTCCCACATCATGGGGCAGGTGGGCTTTGATGACATCAGCGCCTTTTCCAGATTTTTCAGACATTATACCGGATACAATCCCAGACAGTTTCGAAAGACCTTTTGCGGACAGTAAGACATCCGGGGCCCATTTGCCAAAAACTTTCCCCGGCTGAATTTATGTATACTCACAAACCTCCTGGCACAGCGCCAGATCCAGACTGCACAGTTCCCCGTCACTTTCTATGAGCCTGCTCAAAATTGTGAATGGAGTTGGCGATATTTCCGTGAACGGTAAGGGATAGTCTGCGCATGATCTCCTCATAATCCTCCTTCATCCCCCGGCCGATCCAGTCAAGCATCAGTCCCACAAAGCCAAATTTGTAAAATCCGGCAATGAATGCTTTATCCTCCCCGGTCAGCATACTTTCGGCGCACTTTTCCTCCACTACCCCCTCAATCAGCTCAAAGGTGAGCTGATACAGGTAATTTTCAACCTTTTCCCTGCCAACGCCCCGATACACGTTGAGGATAAAGGGCTTGTTCTCCATCACTGCCTCGAAAATCTGCCGCATCCCCTCCTGCCAGGTATCGTAGGTCTTTTTTCCCTGCAGCGCCCGTCTTCCGTCCTCTATGCACACCCACTCCGCCAGATCGTAAATATCCTTAAAATGATAATAAAACGACATCCGGCTGATGCCGCAGTCCGCGGTCAGGTCTGCTATGGTAATTTTGTCGATGGATTTATTCAGCAATAGCTTTTTAAGAGACGCCTCCAGCGCCAGTTTGGTTGTATTTGACATGGCCTATGCTTCCTCTTATCTGTTTTGTGTAAAATTTACGGCTGTTTTTCCTGCTGGAATTCCCGCAGGTACGATTGCAGCCACTTTGCTCTTGGAATAAGATTTGCCGCCTTATAATAATTCGCCTTTCCATAGTAATGTTCATGCAAATCATCGTTAACAGCCAATAGTTCCAGTATAGATGCGCCTTTTTCGCTCACCTTATGTTCCAATTCATTCAGTAACCAACTGCCAATTCCCTGATGCTGATATGGTGAAGCAATCAGGATTTCTTCTAGTGTATACCCGATAATATCATCATACTGTTTAAAATAGCCCATTGCAAAGCCGATGACATTTCCCTGATTTCCATACCATATCCCCCTTTCAAATTTCAGTTGTGTAAGCACATGATTTAAAGGATTATTATGTTAAAGACGGAATAACCCGCACAAAAAACATAAAAAATCCAATGGTTAAGCGGAATCGGAAAAGCTGACGGCACAGAAAGAAATCCACTATCAGGAGATGCGCGCCATGAGGGAGCAGATCAAGGCGGTGGAGAACCTGCAAAAAGCCGCAGAACAGCTTGAAAGGCCACAGCAAAGCCAGGTTAGAAAGAAGGAGGACAACCAACTATGAGGCATTTTTTTACACGTCAATATCAACTTTTGCATCCCGTTCCGGGCCATGCCTGCATCAGAAAAAACGCCGTACAGGGAAACACCCCATACGGCGGCGGGCAAAGATCATATTCCGAATAGATCGCTGTGTGACCCGGCACGGGATAAGGTCAGCACCAGAACATCATCATCAATGCGGTAGATAAGCAGCCAGTTGGGCAGCACATGGCACTCACGGTGTCCGGCCCAGTTCCCGGACAGGGCGTGATCCCTGTTTTTCTCCGGGAGGGGGATACCCATGGCAAGGTCGGCGATCACGCCCTCTAACAGGCTGATGTCCAACCCGCGCCTCATTGCCAGCCTGTAATCTTTCTTGAATTGTGTGGTAGGCTTGACGGTATATTTTGCGTTCCTCATGCTTTCAGGTCTGCGAACAGTTCGTTCAGATCGGTATACCCTTTCACT
>ERZ808051.1961-NODE-1961-length-11727-cov-5.802918_pt1 | contig 11727 bp, 12 predicted proteins | sample MGYA00380199_ERZ808051 | MGnify/ENA primary metagenome ERZ808051 (study PRJEB31490, sample SAMN06133391) | mouse gut metagenome | isolation source: J11 | host: mice | place: China: Chengdu | collected 2015-05 ...
GGTTGGAAGCGAAGAAATTCCCGCCAGAGTGCAGTTTTCGGCGAAGCCGGAAACGGAACGGTGGCGGGAATTTCTGAGCTGGTCGGAGTGTAATTATAGGACTTAAAAATAAGAATAAATATCAATGGTTTTCTCCGTCGAGCAAGAGATTTTATCCAAAATGAGAACTTTTTAACGCTGCTCAAATTTGACTTTGAGCGGCGTTTTCATATAACCACAGAAGGGAGGCGGCAACAGCCATGCCAGAAGTCATTTTGTCAGACTATTTCTATGGCGATGAATCGGAAGAATTTATCTACTTCAAAATTCCCCGCCTGCTGATCACGGATCAGAAGTTCAAGCACGTTTCCACGGACGCCTTGCCAACGGAAATTGTGAAAGAGCGTTTCCGAAAGCTGGACAGTTCCCATATCGAGTACATCATCGAGGCCATGAGCCAGACCACCACAAAAATCAACAACATCCGGGCCTATCTTCTCACGGCGCTTTACAATGCGCCGGTGACGATGGGCCCTTATTATTCCGCCGCTGTGCGCCATGACTTTAGCTGAATCAAATCTCGTCATGAGACGCAATTTCAGCCAGAAAAAATAACTTTGCGTTAGAAATCAAATCTCACCATGAGACGCGATTTTTAGCAAATAAATCAATCAGGAGGTAATTCAATGGCAGAAGAAAACAGCAAATCCCCCCATTCCCAGGCACAGCAAATCCCGCTGTCCAAAATCCATGACCTGCCCGGCGTATTCGTCGGCAAGCAGCCGGATAAGAGCTACGGCGGCCTCGTCACCAGCATCCAGGCGAGTGGCGTAAAAGAGCCCGTGGTGCTCCGTCTGCGTGAGGACGGCGAGTATCAGCTCGTCACCGGCTACCGCCGCCGCAGGGCCAGCGAGCTGGCGAAAAAGCAGGACATCTCCACCTATGACCTTGCCCGTTCCCTGCGGATGAAGATGGAGGGCATGAAGCAGAAATCGGGCCGCCGCAAAAAGGGCACATTTAAGGCCGAGGAACTGGACAGCGATGAGGAACAAATATCTGCAATTCGGTTTGGGCATGATCGTCGGCGGCCTGCTGTGCGGCACCACGGCAGCGGCGGCGGACTATCTCACCGCCACCGTCAGTACCCAACGTTTCTATCTCAACGGCCAGCCGGTCCAATTCGAGGCATACGCCATCCACGGAAATAACTTTGTGAAGCTCCGGGACATCGGGCAGGCCGTAGATTTTGGCGTGACCTATGACGGCTCCACCAACAGCGTTTACATCGACCCCAATTCCCACTACGAACAGGAGGCGACTACACCTGCACAGACCACGGCCACCCCCTCCGCCCTCACGGAAGATAACGTGCGGGCTGCCATCAAAAGCCTGCGGGACAGGTATCAGCATGGCACTGTCTATGAAACCCCATACCGCCCCAATAACCCGCTGGACAGGCCCTTTAGCAACTGCGACCATTGCGCGGGCTGGGCTATGCTTTGTTCTGACGCCGCGTTTGGCACCCTTCCCTGGCGGCGTGTCAACAACCCCCGCTGGGAGGACATCCGGGCAGGGGACGTGATCGTTTACAAAAACTCCGGCTCCGGCCACGCAATCGTGGTGCTGGATAAGGACAATGAATTTGTCACAGTAACAGAGAGCAGTACCGATAATAAAGTCATGTGGAGTGCAAAATATCCCCGCTGGTGGCTGGAAGAACAGCAGGAATATTCGCTTCGCACCCGCTACCCGCAGTGAAATCCAGAAGTCTACCACACGGAAGGGAAATAAATCTCACCATGAGATTTGTTTCCCTTCCTCCATTTCCGGTGGGCCGGATCGTGAAAGCGATCCGGCCCCACCCATTTTAAGGAGGTAAAAGTTTGAAGCACAAAATCATCAACCGCGTTATGTCCCTGTTTCTGGCGCTGATATGCGTCATGGGCCTGCTGCCCCTGTCGGCCTTCGCCGCTGGGCTGTCCACGGCCCCCAGCTCCATCACGCAGAAAAGCAGCGACTATATGAAGATCGGCGGCCAGTCTGTGCGCTACCGCGCCGCCAGCAGCGTGATCAACAACGTGGGCCTGCCCTATGTGTTCGACGAGCAGGTGGAGGTCCCCGGCTTTGGCGCGACCCGCGCCCTGTGTGCCTACCAGAAGGGCACTCTCGGCCCCGCCGCCAATGGTCAAAAGTGGAATTATAAGAATGAAGTGGACAACGCTTCGCTGAAAGTGCTGCTCACCTACATCTACTCCCACACCTATGGCAATTTTACGGACGCGGGCAACGCCATCGGCCTGGAGCACTGGAATCAGTATTGGTCCGATATTTGGTTCATGGTGGCCCAGGCCATGAGCTGGTACTATGAGCACGGGATCATCCTGGACGTGAACAGCAACCGGGAGGGTTTCATCGAGCAGGCCGCCGAGGAATTTGTGGCCGCCATGAAGCTGTACCACCGCACCTACGGCCAGTCCTCTTTCATCACGAATTGGGACGCCATTGATACCCATTCCATCATCGACAGCGCGGACGGCGGGGCTACGGGCTATTCCGCCTATGATTACATTGCCGCGGGCGTGAATCTGGTGCTGGACCATCCCGAATACTACAACAACTATCACCTGTGGATGTATGAGTGGGACAGCAGCCAGCCCTGGAAGCTGGTGGGACAGTCCGGCGTCCCCATGCAAAAGCTGCTGATCGCTGTGCCGGACGAGGAAGAAATTGACCTCACCACAGTTAAACTCACGGTGAAAAAACTGGAGGCAGGCACCAACAAGCCCCTGCCCGGCGTTTCGTTCAAAATCGAGAACAACGACGACCCCAGCGCCTTTTCCGTTACCCGCACCACCGGCGCGGACGGCACGATCACTCTGACCCAAGAGGCGGACGGTCTTACCTCCGGCCAGTATATGATCACCGAGGAAGCTGTGCCGGAGGGCTACGTGGCACAGACTGCCTCCCAGCTCGTCACCATCCTGCCCAATAGTTCGGCCAATAGCGTGTTTGCCTTCTACAACGAACCGAACCGCAAAACGGGCGACGGCTCTATCCGTAAGGTAGACGCAGACGACCCCACCAAGGGTATCGCCGGGGCCGTGATCCGGCTGACCTCCATTAAGCTGGACGACGGCGGCGCGTTCACCAGCGAGTACATCACCAAGGACGGCGGCTACATTCTGAAAGAGGACCTGGATTTTTCCACCCTTCCCACCGGCAGCTATCTGGCCGAGGAGATCACTCCGCCCCAGGGCTATATCCTCAGCTCCGACCCGGCCAAGCTGCGCCAGACCTTTGTTTGGGACGGGGAGCACGACATTTCTCTGGTGTTCGAGAATGACAGCAAGGTAAAGGTCCAGCTCAAGAAGGTGGACGAGAGCGGCCAGCCTTTGGCCGGGGCTGTGTTTGTGGTCCTCCGGGACGGCCAGGTAATCCAGACCACCGAAACCGAGGCGGACGGCACCATCACCGTTTCCAACGTCACCGAGGGCTACTACGAGTTCAGAGAGGTGGAGGCCCCGGCTGGCTTCGACAAGGATTCTTCCCCTGTGGGCGTCCATGTGACCGCCGCGGATTTGCAGAATGAGCAGACCATCGTTGTCACTAAGGTCAACCATCACAAGAGAAATACAGCGTGTTCCAGTGGCTCTCAATGTAGTCGATTGCCATATCGTACAGCTTCTGGTAACTGCTGATGGTTTCTTCGAGGGCAGAGATTTCAGCATCTTTCTCGTCCTCGTATGCCTCCTTCATGTCGTCCAGGGCTTCCTTCTGCGCGTCAACAGCGTAATCATTCTGGTCGTCGGACAGCTCCTTTTGGAGCTCTGCCATCTCTTCCTCCAGCTTGATTTTCTGCGCCTGCGCATCCCGGCTGTCATCCAGAGAAAGTGCATTGATGCGTTCCTGGAGCTTCGCAATCTCTTTCACCTTCTCGGCGACTTTATCCTCGTAGTCGGCCTCCTGCTTAGCGGCGTCCAGCGCCTCCTTACGGAGGTCGATGATATCGCCATAGGCGTCTTTGAGGTCTTCCAGTGCGTCAATCTGCTGCTGAATTCTGTGCTTCAGCATATCCATGACGTACTTGAGGATGTCGTCAACCCCAGACTTCATGTTCTCCAGCTCTTCTCTCATCTTCTCGCTGGACTCACCCGCAACCTGACCAACACTGGCGATTGCGGTATTAGCGAGAGACTCAATAGACTGAATGTTGTGCAGGGCCGCCGCATACTGCTGGTCGTCCAGGTCGCCCATAGCGTGCATCAGTTCAAGCTGTGCATAGGCGAGGCCAAACGTAGCATCTGTGGCGTCCGTAGTGGCGTACAGCAGGGTGTTGAGGTTCTCGATGGAACCTTCCTCCAGGGCAAGGCGCAGCCGCTCCACATAGGTCAGGGCCTGTTCTGCGGCGAGCTGCCGGGTCTTGGCGATGATGACCTTGTTGATGTTCTCCTCGTTGATAACCAACAGGCCATTCTCATCCCGGAGGTACTGCATATACTGCGGGCCAAGGGCAATAATACTCTGGTACGCATCAACAGAAATAAATCCATCTTCCGCATACTCGTCCGCAGCCGCCTTTAACGTATCATAGACATTCTGAATCTCGTCTACGGCGTCAGAAGCGTCCGTGACAATTTGCTTCAGGTTGTCGATGATAGCGATTTTGGCTTCACGAATGGAGTTTCTCAACCCCATCCAGGACTCGGAATTTTCCTGATTCTCCGTTCTTTTGGTTACCGCACATAGAAAATGGCCGAGTATTCCGTCATTGCGTTCCTAACATCTGGGGTGTCTTCAAAAATCCAATTCAGGAGTTGCGGTTTGTTCTCGTCTTGGATGGTGCTGATGGGTTCGATGCCTTTGCTTTTGATGAACAGCATCATTCGTCTTGTGAAAATTCTGATTGTCTTCATATTGATTCCTCCGTTCTTATTTTGAGAATGCCATCATGTATCCATAATAAGCACTGGTGCACGGCACTTGCTAACGTCTGTCACGCAACGGTTTTTAGGGGATAATTTTTGTGAACATCCGATGTGCTGTCAACCTGCAAGCGGATGAATAAAGTCGTGACCTCGCTTACCTACTATCTCCTCGGGTTCCTCCTCGTGTTCTCTCGCTCTTTCTCTGCATCTCCGCACTCTGTCTGCGGTCTGCCGCCGCACAACATCACCAATACACGCAGGGCAATACTTGGAGCGCGGCCACCTGTCGGTACAAATTTCGCGCCGCACTCGGCACAAGCCTTTTTTCTGAATGTCACCTCTCGCATTTTTCTGACTTCCTTTCAAGAAAATTGTTACTTATATATCATTAAGTACGTTACTATCACGCTACCGATAAACCGTTGCGGCACAGGGGTCTTGAGTGGGTCATTTTTTACAACACATGACAAGCTATTTTGCTTTACAGCAATCGAATTTTTCGTTGCAGGACGGCGGTTTGGGCACAAAAATAGCGCCCTGCCTTTTCGGCAAGACGCTTGCTTTGGTAGCTGTTGGAATGAATCGACCTCGTAGTTCCGCTTGTTCGGCTCAGCTCCTTGGAGACATACACTCCCAGGTGGAGAGCAGGGAGGTAGCAGCCTTTTCACCTCTAACCGCAAAGGGCGAACCCTGTTACCAGCAGACCGCCATAGGAGGCTGTAGGAAGCCCGCAGAGGCCCCTCTCGCTTTAGGAGTATAGTTTGACATCCTTGGCTCCAGACGTGCTCTGTGGCCCCTATAACGCTGTATGGATAGTTGGGAGATATAGGGCTCGACTCGCAGCTCAAATTGGAAGAAAATCTTGGACAGTCGGGCTCAAGTCGCTGTCCAGGGCGCAATGGCTTATTGCATACCATGACGCTCCTTAGTTTTTCTTACGACCGTCTTTTTGGCCTTCTATTATTTATAAGGAAAGGGCCTTCAAACCCTTGCACCGCAACGGGTTTGGAAACGCTCAGGACACACGATGTGTCCTAAGCTGGTTTCTGGCATCTAATCTGTGAGTTTTACGGTATCTCTGGCACCATTAAGATTGTTAAGAAATAAACGGACACTCTGCGGGGGCTCAGCAGGTTATACTGTCGTTTAGAAGAGAGTGATTTAACTTGATGTGAGTTGCTTTTACTTGATATGAAAAGACCCTTTCTTCTTTTATAACCTTTGCACTCGAAACCCTTGCGGTGCAAGGCTTTGCGGGAATGTCCAGGACAATCTCACTGTCCTAAAGTGATTTTTGTACGCCCCCTTTCGGGGGCTTGATTACTGTTGGATAGGAAGATTAGACGAAAGCCGGGGCTCCATTATCCAACGTGCGTGAGTCTGTGAACCGTCCTGGTAATTCGCAACGATGGTGCCGGGGAGTATGTCGAAGAACGGCGATGACATCCGTAGCATTAAGCAGATGAATATACAAAAGCACCTATCATTCAGCTATATGGCTGGGCGATAGATGCTCTTTATGATGTGGCGTTCGGTAGCGTATCGCTTTATGTGTGTTTAATCGAAATTTTTTAGGAGAAAACGTTGCGGAAGAACACTGCGGCAACCTGTTGGCTACCGTGAAAGCATATCATATTCCTTCCTTCACACCATACTTCTGGTGACTTCAAAAAGGAAATTTGTCTCAACCCCAATCGTACATAGTTTTCGCTCTGTGATAAACGACGCCTGATTTCGAGCTCATCAAACTGATTCCATACATAAATCTGCTCGTCAGTAAGTTATACGACTGTCATAGCGCCATAATTATCACCAGTTGGATACGAATCAACATCTATAAATCCACAATCCGCCTTGAGACTATTTATATCTGAGATATTCATACATCAATCCCCTTTCTCTGGACAATGCTTGGTTATAAAAGTGCCTCCACATGTAGCAGCTAATGTTTACGCTCTTCATAGTCTGATAGCTTGTCCCTCTTATCATAAGTACATTTGTCCCATAAAATCATCTCGTAGCCTTAGAAAACACTTTACATATAGTTTCTCCTTAAATTATCCTCTAAGTGTTTAATGATGTGTCTGGTGTGATGACAAATTTTTATACTTTCTGAGATAAATTCTTCAATACTGATATCTCCAAATCTCGAAATTAGGTGGTTGACTGGTAAAGTTTCGTCCTCAAGCAAGTGCCGCATTTTCACATTGTACCCCAAATCCCATACCAAGGATTCATTTTCTCCTGTAAGCAGTAGCTCTTCCACAAGTTTCAGATTAGAATATATGTTACGGGCCTCCTCAACTATCCGCGTTTGTGTTCGATAAAACTTTTCAAATTGAAATCGTTCCAACCACATAGAACCATTCCCAAATTTTATGGTGGAATTTTGATGAGCTCTTTGAGAAATATGATAAATATCTTCCAAAGTTCTCAACTCATAGTCAATATTTTCTACAGAGGATGACAGAGAATGGAGCGTATATCTGACCTCATCCCGAATTGAATGCTTATAATGTAGTTTCTTCTCTCTTATATCCGCTTCCTCTTGTTTTGAATTATTATACTCAATTACCTGAAGAGTACCTCCTACAATAGCGGCGACAGAACCAAGCGCAGCTAATGCAGTAAGTAATAAAGATACTAATTCAGGGTCATAGTATCTTTTTGTTTCTTTTGTAACTTCCATAGCTCTTAGCTCCTATTGTATTTCAAAAATGGTCAGCAACCTCTTACAAGCATGGTAAAACCATATGGCTTAATTGCAGATGGACATATGATTACTGTGGGTGACATACATGGAGGTTCACGAGTAAACTCCGTTGAAAGTTAGTGGTCTTATCTATGGTAGTCACTAAACTGGTTTCCATTTGGGGGACTAACTCATGCGTCATTTTGAGCAGAAGAAGTAACTTCTTTCTCTATCTGCGCAATGATGGCACGATTGATAAATGCGTTGACACTTTCGCCGCTTTGACTCGTTATTGCCTGTATTTGCGCTTTTAGACCTTTCTGCAGAACGAGATGCACATTGTCATAACGCTTACTCATGTTAGCATCATTCCACTTTTTATTGGCTCGTTTCTTCGCCTCGCTTATTGGAGCCATATTATCACCGCTTTCAAGTGTAGTATAACACCAAATAGGCACTTGTGCAAGTGCGGATTTTACAGGTAGAAAAGCCATACTCAAACTGCCAACTTTGTTTCCTGGACTACTGGGCGGATGAGGTCGTGGCCCTGGATGCCCGCATTCCAGCGGTAGTAAAGTATGTGTTTGGGTATTCCGGTGGTATTAGACCACTGACCAATCGTCTTTTTCTCACCATCAATCTCGGCAAATATGTTGTTTCTGCGGTTATTACTCTGCTCTTCTGCACTTGCCCATCTGCAATTCTCTGGAGTGTATCCTTTATCGTTGCTGATTCGGTCGATGGAGAGGTTATCTTGGTAACCATGTGATATGGCCCAATCTCGAAATGCTGTAAAATCGCATTGCCATTCGTCACAGACGGTTATTCCACGGCCTCCATAGTCCTCGTAGCATCTACTGTTTGGATTATTGCATCTGGCTCTCATCGCATCCCAAATATTATACAGCCGCGTGTTCGACCCGCCGTGTGTTGTCATTCGTTCTTTTCTCAAGCATCCACAGCTTTGAGATGCACCGCTTCTAAGCCTACCGCCTCTTACTGTACATTCAGTTCCACAATCGCAGCGACAGCGCCATAAAGCGGCACCCCAGTTATCCAATCCACCAAACCCTATAACAGTTAATCTGCCAAATCGCCGTCCGACCATATTGATACGTTCACTCATATTGCTCCACCTCAATTCTTTTTATTTTCTCGTGTGCACTCTCTCCAACGCCGAACCCTGTCTGCAGTCAGACGCCTTCTGACAACCACAGAACATTCGGGGCAATACTTGGATTGGCTGGAGTGCGGAGTGAATTCTGCGCCACACTCCACGCATGACTTCGTTTTGAACTTTTTCATTTTCAGACTTCCTTTCAAAAGTGTTATTATGTAGCATAGGTACATCTCAGTACGTTACCTCGAAACGCCTGTGCCGTAACGGTCTGTAGGGGGTCATTTTTTCAACAGGCGAGGTCGAAATATGGGGCAAGAAATGCGATGTGTTGGGTTACTCTCATACAAATTTGAGCATAAAAATAGCGCCCTGCTGAGTAGCAGGACGCTGGTTGGTTGGTGTTATTCATTTGTCATCGGTGTCTGGATTTGGCTGGACGGTGTTGCCTTCGCGCTCCATCTTTTCCCTGATGGCTTGGAGTATATAGGCTTGTACCGATTTGCCGGAGGAAGCGGCGGCGGCTCTGATGGCAGCCCCCTCCTCTTTGTAAGGCTGGATTTTGATTATATCTAATTTTGCGATGTGCCTTGCATCGCTTGCCCTCTTTGCTTGACTCAACGCCATTCGTATCACCTCGCAAGTATTATACCACGTTCGCGGGCATGGTGCCATGCGCACAATTTACAAAAACATGGTACCATGTTTGTGCAATGCTCTGAAATTCTGTTGGCAGAAAAAAATGGAACCGACTACCCCTGCTGGGGCAAATAGGGGGGATTGACCCCAGCAGACCCCGCCCCGGTAACGCTCTACTTGATGTTCCTGTTTTTTGTCAAGTTGAACTTTAACCCGGCAGACCGCCCCAGACGGCCCCCGGCGAACTGTCCAGTACGGCAGATGTGAACAATATACACAAATTGCACAACAATATTTTGTGCAATATTCCATATTTACATGGAGCCATGCGGCGTGGTACCATGTAATCACGGCGGGGCGATAGTCCAGCCGGGGGAAACAGACAGCCGCCCAACGTCTTGCACACGTTGGACGGCCTAACCCCAAACAATTTTACACCCCGGATAGACGGGGAGAAGGGAAATTCAGCCATGAAAAACCCAAAAGTGAATATGTTCGGAGCTATGGACAGTGTACCGGAAAACGCCGGGAAAGTCAAGGACTTTGAACAGGTCAAGCGGGACTTTGAAACGGCCCACGCAAGCGGCAAAGACTACGGCCCCCAGCTTATGGACTTGTCAACGGCTATCGCACATTCCGTTGTGCGGAAGTGCCTTGACCCCCAGCGCAAGACGGCCCCCACGCAGTACAAGGTCAGCAACAACGGCTTTAACCCCGCTATGGACGAATTGCGCCGGGGAATTGCCGCAGACGTTCAACTGCTGGACAGCACCGCAAAGGCCGCAGACAAGGCCGCAAAGACAGCGTTTGACGAAAACGGGGACTTTGTGACCGTGACCGCAGACAAGGACGCAGAAAACGCCGTCAATGCGTTGATTGACCGCACGTTATCGGATGGAATCGACCTTGTGCAAGAGGTAGCTTGCGCCATACTGGAACAGGCCGCAGACCACGCAGACGGCCCCGGTTGGCTTGACCGCCCCTATACCGTCAACCGTCTTTCTCGCCGGGTATATATCAAGCTGGGAGAAAGCGCCGCATATCGGGAGGAAGAAACGGCCCCCATACGTGAAATTTTCCGGGCAGTACGCCGGGCAGTACAGGAAAGCCGGGCAGTACAGACAGACCCCCGGAACGGCTACACCTACATAGAGGATTTGACCGTTGACGGACTGGACACAATTTATTACAGGCTCCAAAAGTACGCCGATTTGGGCGGATATAACGCAAACGGCAACTATACCGCAGATATGCGGACAGCGGCGGACTACGACACGATTTTAGCGCATTTGAACTTGACTGCAAGACAGACATAGGTTTTATACTTGCGTATGCAAGGCCGGGGATATAAAGCGATTGCTTCCTATTTGGGAGTAACTCACCACGCCATAGAAAAGACCGTGAAACAGATTCAGCGCAAGGCGCGGGATTTGGGCTTGACCCCCGGCGGGGAAAACTGAACAGACCGCAAAAGGCGGGGCCGTCAAGGCCCCGCCTTTTCCTATGCTGGACAGGCAGACCATGCAGACGGCCCCACAAGGCCGGGGGAATATCAGGACACGTAGAACAGCGCAAGAGCCGTTGTAGGCCCCTTAAAACGCCGTGTAGAGGGCTTGCGGTTTTCTTGCGGTCAAGGGCGAAGGGACAGCACCAGCGGCCCCGGACAGCCCCGCAGACCCCGCCGCAGACAGAGGGTAGGCCCCTTGCGGTCAAGGGCGAAGGGACAGCACCAGCGGCCCCGGACAGCCCCGGCGGGGCAGACAAGAAAAGAGGTGAACTATGGATTTTATGCAAGGCGTGCGTGTTTTCACGCCTGCAAAAAACGAACCGCAGTATCAAATATCGGTGGCTTGTTTGGCGGATATTTCCAACGTCGTCAAACATGAAATGTCCAAAAGAGAAGATATATATAAGGCGGTAGCACGAAAAATTTTGCAGGATGTGGAGGACATAGCCCAAACCGGACGGCTTGACAGCGTGGGGGAAATATGCGAGTTTCTCCAGGAATACTATGACCTCTAACACAGACCGGGGCGGCGAAAAGCCGCCCCGCTTCTAAAACAATCAGGGCAAGCCCTGTTTACATACCGTTCCCCACCCGAGGGTGTTGCGCTCCGAGGAGCCGGAAACGGTCAGCACTTGCCACGCCCAGACGGTCAGACTGCCCAGCGTCGGCATGATACCCCAGCTTGCACCACGCCCACGCAAGCGCCGCTTTGCATCCCACGCCCCTTATGCACGGCGGATTTTCCCAAAGGGGTTCACATATATGCTCTTGCGATAGCGGCCCCGCCCAAGCGATAGCGTATATCGACCCCGCAAAGAACCGCCCAACTGCTCTGATAGCTTCTCCGATTCAGCAATAACCGTCTCGC
>ERZ808051.1962-NODE-1962-length-11719-cov-14.195843_pt1 | contig 11719 bp, 13 predicted proteins | sample MGYA00380199_ERZ808051 | MGnify/ENA primary metagenome ERZ808051 (study PRJEB31490, sample SAMN06133391) | mouse gut metagenome | isolation source: J11 | host: mice | place: China: Chengdu | collected 2015-05 ...
CCTTCCTCCGCCTTGTCCTGTCACAAATATCAGGCACTGTTTTTCACTGTTATTTAGGCAACGCTGTACTAGCTCAATGGCGATTCCATCCTGATAAAGATTTGTGGCTCTGGTCCGGCGGAACATATGACAGTGAACCGAATCCGGAAGGCTAATCCCTGATTCACTGACCAGAGCTGCATATTTTTTTATAATCCGCTGGACATTTCCAACGGACATCCTGTCTTTTATGGTTGTGGAAAATAAGTATGCTTCTTTGGAAGAATTACTGTGATATACACGTATATATTCCCTAAGGTGTTCGACTGCTTTAGCTGTTAACTGTATGGTTCTCTCTTTATTACCTTTGCCGGTTATGAAAATGTTGGGATATTTTGATTCCATTGCGATATCACATAAGCGAATACTAAGTAGCTCACTGATTCTTACAGCTGTATCGTAGAGAAGAATCAAAATAGCACGGTCTCGTACACCGAATTTCGTATTCGGCGGTGCGGACAGTATTGCAGCAAGTGCATCATCGGACAGAACAGGCTTTTCCTTTTTTATGGTTTTGCATGGTGAGATCTGACTGATTGCCAGGGCAACTGACTGGATTGATATGTCCATATCCGAGGCATAATTCAGATAGGCACGGATAGCCGCGACTCTTACATTTACAGTTGATGGCTGGCTGCCATTTGCAAGCAGATATTCTCTAAAATTATAAATACATTCTTTGGTGCAATCGGAAAACTGAAAGGTGCTTATAGGCTTACCTAATTCACCTACAAGGTAGTTTTTAAATATTGTAAGGGAATCTCTGTAGGATTCTGCTATAGCCTGACTGCGTCCAACCTGCTTTGCCAAATAAACATTTAGAAAGTTCCATGTCTGAGAAAAGAACAGCTGGTCAGTCGATATCTTTGCTGATTTATTCTTCATAGGGTATCACCTCCGGAATGACCTTTCCAGACACTGAATCTTTCTCTCGGATGGTATCAAATGCCTTTTCTACAAGATGATAGTAATAATACGTTTCATCAGGGCCTTTGTGTCCAAGGTATCTGCTTAAATATGGGAGCATAGTGTTTGTGTCAATTCCCTGATGCATCCACTCATTAAATCTCTCTACTACAAAAGCATGGCGTAAACAGTGGGGCGTCGGGTGTTTATCAAGTGTCCTGGCAATCGGAAGCATAGCCCAATGGCGGTTAAAACTTGACTCTACTCCGGAGCACGAAACAGGCTTACGTGGATCTTTTCCCGGAAAAGCCCAATCAATTCCGGGGAAAAGCTTTTTCTGACGTTCTTTATAGTTTTTAAGTACCGGAAGGCTGTCCTGTGGAAGATATACAAGACGGTCCCTGTTACCTTTTGAGCCAAGGACAGTAAGTATTCCTTTATCCAGGTCTATGTGCTCCCATTTTATCAATCGCCCTTCTGACAGCCGCAGACCACAGCAAAAATATAGGTGAAAAAGAATTTTGCACTCTCTATCGAGTCTAAATTGCTCTGAATTATGAGACGTGCGGATATCCATTTTCTGTAGCAGTTCCTTAACTTCCTCTTTTGATGGAATGTAAAGAACAGGACGGTAAGCCTTGCAGAAAAAATTAGGAATGTATGCTTCCTGACCAGGGGAAAGGATATATTCACTCAGCACCTTCACTATCGACATACGGCGATTATGATAGGCATCTCCTTCGCCTGGTCTGGCTTCAGACCATTTGGCTGCCATTTCATAGGTGACTGTTGTCAGTTACGGATAATTCTGTACACAAAAGGTATCAAAGCGTTTTAACAGCTTTTCTTCGGAATTATGGCATATCCATCAGCTCGTTTTTGCTGTATAAGTCCTTCGATATGATGTGCCAGACCGCTCTCAAAAATGTATGTCATGATAAAACTGCATTTTTACTTTCCGGGGTCGAGTGGACATCATGGTTATGAAACGCTTTCACTACATGAGGTGTTATGGACAATGGGTTGTCTATTCCATTATCTTCAAGATATTTGAAGAAACCGCATCCGGCAGCCCTGCACATGGTAAGTGTATTATTAGTCATTCCATCCAGCCTTCGGTTCTCTATAAAACCATCAAGGATGCTTTTGCTCCATGGCGGAAGATGATCGGACGCACGCTTTGGATCAGCAGTCATTTTAGATTCCATTGTGCCCTGGAGATACTTTTCAAACATTTTGATCGTGTGTGAACGGTGGGCCGATACAGAATTGCTGGCTTTGGACTGATTCGGACAATCCGGAAGTATATCTATCCATAGGGCTACAGTTTCTGCCGAATGTTCCAGGCGGTTAAGTTCCAAAAACATGAAATACCATGTGATATCATTGCGGTAAACAGCTTTTGATGATTCCGTGTATTTCCAATCGTCCAGGGCGTCAAGATACTCTTCAGCTTTATGTTCAAGAGGTACACTGGGATGGAATGCGGCGCCTGTTTTGGGGAGTTTCATACCGGGCAGTATTTCAGCGTTACCGCCAAAAAGAACCAGCTGATAACACTCCGGCACATCACCCCGGAGGTGAAGGTATTTCATAAGCGCCGTCATGGCACATACGGCGTTCTGGCATCTGTCGGGAGAGCCACAGGATTTGCAGTAAGTATTCCAGTATTCGATAAGAGTATCTATGGTGATTGCTTCCGGCTCTGTAATTCCAAGGGAAGTCGCAAGCTTGAAAAACTCTTTTGTGGCAACGGAATACGTATGATAATAGCTGGGATTCTGGTTGGACGCATAGTATTTCTCCAACTCATATGTCAGGCGGAAAAAGGATTCCGACATCCCGCTACGGCAGAAAAAACTGTCTTCTGAGCGGCAGAAAGGACTTTCGATATCTCCAAAGAGCAGGCAATGCTCAAGGCGGAACAGGGCGTTTCTATATTGGGAACATGTCTCATAGGAAATTTCCTGTTTCTTAATCTCAAGCCAGTCCAGCGTGGCATCCACTGAAAAAGGAATGCCCTTTTCCATCAGGTGTTTGAAGAGCGTGGTGTAACAGGTTCTGTGCATGTCTATATTCTTGCAGGCACTGTCTGGCTGCTTCATCATATTGAGGACTGATGAAACAGCATCTAAATAGTTTATTTGCATATCAAATGCGCTCCTTTCCGGCTTCCCATTCGAGGGAAAACCTGAGAACAGCGTATCTGATAATGCTCATCTTTTGTACAAGAAAGTGAGGATTTATGGGAGATAATATAAAAAATCAACATTATAAAAACATGGGTATAAGGCTTCCACCTCTTTGGTGTTCCTGTCTTTTGCCTCCAGCTCCGGGATTGGCTCCCCCGATGTCTGCTTTACATCAAAGATGGACACGGCACGGAAAGCGGGGATTTTAACCTCGACTTCTTCCGTCTGCGGCATACCGTCCTTATCCAGCATGACCTCCCCGGTCACAGGGTCTAACTTATCCCGTTCCTCTTTGATTTTGTACGGGGCCGGGGCCAGGATACGGATTCCCTTTTCCCCCTTGTTTACATGGCGGTTGAAATTCTTCTGCCATGCCTGGTAGCCATATGCTTTGTTCATAGTTATCTTCCTTAATCTTAGGTTTTATATCAAATTCGGGCATTTAATGTATGGTTTACTCGGATAACTTTTTTGCTGCGGTATAATCCTATGTATGGTCTTTGATTAAGATCAAATCCATTTCATAGGAGGTTCAAAATGAACGAAAAAAACAGTTACTGGTATCAGCTAAAAGATGACTTTATAGATTTTTTACGGGAAAAAGGCTATAGCAAATCATCCTTTACACATTACAGGGGGCAGATTGACTTTCTTATCCGTTATGCCAATGCATTGGGTTATACAGAATACTCCCCTGAAATCGGTCAGGCTTTTTTAGAGTCCGAAGCCTGGCTGAGGGAATGGAACCCAAAGGCGCTCAGCTTTAAAGCTACCGTGATCCGCCGCCTTGATGAGTACATAAACGGCAGAAATTATACGTTTGCCCGTCTCAGGATTTTTTACCAATGCCCCGAAGGTTTTGAGAGTGTACTGGAGGCTTTCCTCCAGACCCTCCGTGATGGAGGTTACAAAGAGATTACCATACGCCAATACCACACTCAGCTTGTAAAAATGCTCCGCTGCTTTTCGGAAAACGGCATTACTTCCTGGGAAGCTGTCAATGCTGACTGTGTGCAGCAGGCTTTTGGGAAGTCGGCAAACAGGGCGATATTCGCTACATATGCCAGAAAGTTTTTTGCTTATCTTGTGGAACAGGGAATTACTGCCGCCAATTATTCAGGCATACTCCCTACGGTACGCTGTCCACAGAGGGTGCCATCCGTCTACACATATGAAGAAGTAGAAAAACTGCTGTCATGCGTGGATCGCAACACCCCGATGTGAAAACGGGATTATGCAGTCCTCCTGCTGGCTGTCCGACTGGGCATGAGGGCTTCCGATATCCGGCTGCCATGTTTCCCAAATGTCGATTTTAAAAACAGGAAAATTTCTTATGTCCAGTTTAAAACCGGTGTCCCACAAACCCTTTCACTGCTTCCGGAAGTAGAGGAAGCAGTGCGGGATTATGTTGAGAATGGACGCCCGGAAACGGATGAGCCATACATTTTCCTGACTTATAGGAAAACGCAGCTGTCACGGTCTGCCGTTTCATTGATTGCTGACAAATATTTTAAACAGGCTGGGATTGATCTGGGAGACCGCCATCATGGCTCACATTCACTGCGCATGACTTTTGCAAGCGAACTGGTTGCCGAAGATGTACCTTTTGAAGCTGTCAGCAGGCTTCTCGGACATGAGGATAATGTATCAATATCTCATTATGTAGCACTGGCAACGGAAAGCCTGCGTTCCTGTGCACTCCCGGTGCCGGGAGCGACTGGAAAATTTGCAGATTACCTTAAGGAGGAATGAATTTATGGCGTATATATTTCAAAGCATTTTTGCATCAGAATTTAAAAGTTTCCTGGGCATGATCCGAGATGCCGGACAGCAGACACGGGGATATGAGGCGACATTTAAGTCCCTTGACGCCTTTCTCTCGGAAATTCCCGGACAGGAGAAGGCGCTGGCAGAGGAAACCGTGGGCAGCTGGCTGGATTCCCTGTCCTGCAAGCCGCAGTCAAAAAACCGGCGTATAACCCATATCCGGGTATTCTCCAGATACCTGACGGCATTGGAAATCCCGGCTTTTGAGCCTGAGTACATGAGGGAACATTCTGATTTTATACCTTATACTTTTACTGATGACGAGTTCCTTGCAATCATCCATGCGGCGGATGAATTTTTAGGGAACCAGCGTGAAAGCACAAAGTCATCCCGGGCATTCCCTATGCTGCTGCGCATTCTTTACGGATGCGGGCTGCGGCTTGGGGAAGCGCTTGCGCTCCGTTGGGAAAATGCAGATCCTGGGACAGGGATCCTGCACATCAGGAAAGCGAAAAATGATAAGGAGCGTGACGTCCCGATGGACCCGTCCCTGACAAGCCTGCTGGAAATATATAAAAAACGCAGGCTTTCTGAAAACCCGGATTCTGTTTATGTTTTTGAAAGCGACCGTGTTCCCGGTACACCTTACCTGGGATGGACTTTCCGTAACTGGTTCCTGTCAGTCATGGAACAGGCGGGAATAAGCAATGGGCGGCAGGAAAAGTATGGGCGTGGAATATCCCCGCATACCCTGCGGCACTATTTTACTTATAAATCCTTCCTTCAGGCAGAATCGAAAGGGCGGACGCTGGAGCAGTTTGTCCCATACCTTTCTGCATACCTGGGGCACAGGTCGCTTTTGGAAACGGAAAGGTATCTTGCTACAGACTATACTTTATATAAAGATTCACAGGAGAGGATGGAACAGTCCATAGGAGATATTTTCCCGGAGGTGGATTTCGAATGAAAAAAGGATCAATACTGCCATTATTAGAGGGATTCTTCACAGATTATCGCCCATCCTCCAAAGGGGTCAGCGCCAACACCCTGGAAGCGTACCAGTATGCATTCCGGCTCCTGTTTGCATATTTCTCAGATGAAAGAGACATCCAGCCGGACAAAGTGACTTTTGAGCTGCTCGGCGGCGGGACTGTTGACAGTTTCCTTGCGTATCTGGAGGAGAAGCGGCATTGTACGGTGAAAACCCGGAACCTGCGGAGGGCTGCGCTCATGGCATTTGCGAAATATGCGGCGGACAAGGATTTTACGGCATCCATGCCTTTTTATACGGCAATGGTAAAAACCCCGAAAAAGAAAGAACCGAAAAACGCTTCCATCAAATATTTTTCCAAAGAGGAAGTGTCCATCATCCTTTCTGCGCCAAATACCAATACATTGACCGGACAGAGGGATATAACCCTGCTGAGCGTGCTTTATGCAACTGGCGCCAGGGCACAGGAACTCTGTGATATCACAATAAAAGATATTTCCTTCTCTGTACCGACAAAAATAAAACTTACCGGAAAAGGGAACAAGTCAAGGATTGTCACCATCCCCCAAAACTGTACGGTTTTGTTAAAAGGCTATATGAAAAGCCGGGGTTTCTGCCCAAATGATCCCGGCGTACAGGACAGGCATCTTTTTTCAAGCCGCACAAATGAGCATATGTCCATATCGTGTGTGGAGGGGATTGTAAAAAAATATCTGGCTGTCTGCAGGCTGGAACATCCGGACAAATTTCTTGAAAAAGGATATTCCCCCCATTCATTCCGGCACTCGATAGCAGTCCATATGCTTGAGACTGGCGATTCGCTTGTAACCATAAAAGCCTTTCTGGGGCATGCCAGTATTGTAACAACAACTGTCTACGCACAGGTAACGCCTGAACTGGCAAATAAATATCTTGATGAACGGGGGAAACCTATCCCGGAAAAAAATATGGAAACATCACCAAAACCGTTAGCACAGGCATTACCATTTTTATATAAGTAGAATCAAGTGATGTGTAAAAAGTTATCCGAGAAAACAGTTTTTGTTTTCTCGGATTTCTGCATAAATAAATCATTTTAAGGATAACTATGAACAAAGCATATGGCTACTTATCCGATTAATCGGATAAGTAGCCTGCCACTAAGGTTGCGTCAGGGCGCTGTAAGGCTATCAGAAGCGTGTTGTTGACACTGTAATTATGGAATTTTGACATAGTGGAGAGATAGCTTTTGTATTTCTCGCTCCCGAAAAGCTCTTTTAAGCCTTCCTCCAGTTTGTCAGTGATCTCTTTTACTTTCTGCTTTTCTGTTTTTGCATCTGCCATATTTGATTTCCTTTCTTTGCATGAAAAAAGACAATCTGTTATGACTGTCTTTCTTCCTGAAAACGGAAAAAGCAGCGAATTGTTTTCTCTAACAAAAACAAATCCACTGCTTTACTGTATGTGTTATTTAGTTGCTGTAATTATGCCAGTACAGGCTCACGCTTTTTGATGATAGCACTAACTTCCTCTACGCTTTTTTTTGTCGCAACGGCTATCTGTTCAAGCGTAAAATTATTCTCATACATGGTCATTATAACATCTGCTAAAGTGTTATCCCTAATTCCCTGTGAAAGATTACACAAAGCGCTCACATCCTTTCTCAATTCATCATCTACTGGAACATGATACTCGGTTTTTATAATCTCTAATTTTTCATCAACGGTTAATTCCATTGAAAGCAACGTACTCAGCAGACGGTGAAGCTCATACTTCTCATCATGCTCCGGAAGTTCATTTGATATACCGATCAGGACAATATTCAGCAGGTCAAGCCTGCCTTTCCACGGATAAGAACCTATCAGCTTATCAGCTGTCAGATGTATATAATCCATACTGTTCTCATCCATGTTCATACAAACCCATATGGAGAATACACGTTTTATGTCATTATAATTCTGATTGACAAAATCCCGTTCCTTCTGCGAGGATACAAGGCGGCTCACATAAAATACTGCCCTGTTTAAGATATGGTAGCCTGTCGGGTTATCTTTTTGTGCCTCTAAGTTCACGATTACTTGCGAGATGCCGTCTTTCATCCGCACATAAAAGATAATATCAAACCGTACAAGCCCCTCGTTTATCTCCGCATTTTCCGTATTCATCCCAACAATGCGCTGCCCGTTTTCTTCTTTTTCCACATTGGTCAACCCAGGCTCCACCGGAACCACGCTGATAAATGGCTCTCCCTCGATATAGGATACCACGTCTTTCGGGTTCATTCCCCGAAACTCGTCAACCGTCTTTACCAGGATATGCGCCAGGATGATCTTATTCCCCAAGAGGCGTTTTGCCTTATCATCATACTGTGCGTCCTGGTCTGTTGCGCTGACCGCATTTTTTATTTCCGTATCCATCAGCCATAAACCTCCTTTTTGTATAGTAGGAAACGCAAAAGCCATTCCCAAAAGGTATATGACCTCAATACCATTATACCCCGAAATCCCGGCTAAATCAATCAGATTTTTTTGAAAGCCAGCCCGGACACAGTTGGAATTTCATTGATTTTGTGATGATTGCAGCGTTTTCTCTCCTCCCTGACATATCCGACTCCGGCGCTTTTTCTTCCAGTCTGCGCTTTGGATTTAATAATCAATGACTTCTTTATCCGGAAACCTCCTGATGATCGCCTTTACCGCCTCCTGCACTTCTGGATTCCAGCAAAGCTTCGGTATCAGGCTGATAAAGCCCGTGTCTATCTCATCACCGGAGAGTATGTCCGCCTGCACGTCCTCTTTTTTATCTGTTCCCATTACATGGAGATTGATTCCAATGGCAGGGATACCGTTCATGCGCTCTGGCGGTATCTGCTGGTAAAGGCTGGCCGCTTCCTCCAATGTCTGGATGCCCTCATAATATTTTCCAAGGCTGTGGTATTCCCCGCATTCCGCCACCGTAAATGTAAGGACTGCCTTCCCTGTTTTCTGATCCGCTTTCTTTTTTCCCATTTTGGTTCTCCTTCCCAAACTTTCATTTATGCTGCAAGAAACTTCTCCGTATCTTCCGTCATATACCGCCCAAGATAGTCCTCCCGGTGCGGCACGACAATATGCAGCTTCCCATGCACGTTGATCCACTCTGCCACAAACCAGAAGCCAAGCCCCCGGTCATCCGGCTTCCAGATGCCTTTTTCATCAAACGCCCCTCCACGCATCATATAATCTATGATCGCTGGGTTTGAGAGCTTCTCGGCAAGCTCCCACCGGTTCGGTGATTTCTCCCGATGGCAGCCGAAGCCGCAGTAGACGCACCCTGTCCTGTTGCATCCGGTAGTCTCAAAGACAGGCTTGCCAACATCAAAAATCCCCAGGTCCATCGAATTGCCCTGCGCCTCCCCTTTCCCATGATCTGCCACTACCTCCCCATATACATCCGCAATCGGGATACCGTTATGGTAGATGTATTCCAATACGTCCTGTTCCGTCCAGAATGACATGGGGTTGCTGATCGGGCTTTTCATGTCAAATCCGTTACAACCATTTTTCAGCCAGTTCATTGTCCGGAGCCTGCTTTCGCTGGCCATCTGCGCTGTCATCGGCACTTTCCCTGTTTTCTTTGCGTAATTGTGCATAGGCGCTTTTTTCATAATGGAACAGCAATGGTCTGATATTTCAAAAGGCGCATCCAGAAAGAACTTGTACCTCTCTTTGTTATACATCTTGGAATATTCCTATGTTTCCACCCCGTTCTCTTTATGTATATATTTCCCCTGCAGGATAAGGTAACGGACAGGCATCTTAATGTCCGTACTCGGTATCTCTCCCCGGCTCAGGCTCCGGTATGCGGTATTCCCTTTATCCTCCCGGCGGTCTATGCCCACCAAGTCCGCCATATAGCTGTAATTGGGAATGATCTCACCGTTTCCTGCCTTTTTCTCCTGTTCTGCCAGTTTTTCCAGATACCGCCTTGCGCCATATACGCAGGCGGCTACTTCCTTTCCGATCATCGGGTATCCATATTTTATGATGATCTGGCGGAAGTTCATCTTGGGCTTGATGATCTCCACATTCCCATGCTGTTTCACAAACTCCCTGACCTCCGGATATTCCAGCCCGGTATCCACGTAGACCGCCCCAATGTTCCGGTACATCTCCCTTGCGATATGCAATAAGACAGTGCTGTCCTTGCCCCCGCTGAAACTGATATAAACGCCGTCATCCCCATAATAGTCCACCCATTCCCGGATACGGTACTGTGTCATCCGTATTTTGGCGGAAAGCGGGAGTGACTGCATCTGATACAAGTCACCGATTGTATGTTTGTTCATCTTGACCTCCTTTTCCCTGAAAGAACGGAAACAGGCAGTCTTTATCCGCTGCCTGTTCTCCACACTGTTATAAAATTTCTCCTTTTTCCTTTCCCTTATGGTTCTCCTGCTTTTCAGCCCCCGCAGCTTTCACTTTGAACGCTTCCAGCTTCTCTTTTAACGATGTCTTCTGCACAAGCTTGTCAGCCATTGCCGCCACAACTCTCAACCCTCTGCTGTCCGCTGTATAATCATGCCTTGCATTCTCTACCGGGTAGGGTATCAGTACATTGGCGACCTTTTCACCTGTTTCCGGTTTTTCAGAAGTATTTTCCTCCTGCCCCAGCTTCTGGACATCATGTCAATGGCTTTGATACGCTTCTCGCTTTTTTTCACGCTCTCCATGACAGAAACGGCGGTCTGGCTGATTTCGTCCAGCCGGGTGTCAAGGCTCTCCACGGTGGAGATTCCTTTTTTCCGCAGAAAATCCATTGCCGCCTGTACCTTGTTGAAGTCGGCAACTGTGCCTTTGAGCTTCCCTCTGGAAGTCCAGTCGGCACGCTGTCCGCTCCGCAGTTCTAAATACTGTGAGAGCAGCTCCGGTATGGTCGGTTCCTTCGTCTGCTCCAATGCTTCCATCAGAGCGGCTTTTTTCTCCTTTAAATCGGCAATCCAGCCTTTTAAGTGGCGCACCATCTGGCGGATGGACTGCATGAGGGAGTTGGCGGCTTTGATGTCCCGGTTCAGGTTGCCGATGTTGGTCTGGATTCCCTTTTTCTCCATCTGGCAGACGGCTGGCCCCATATGGACGGTAGGGATTTTATCAATCCCCTGTCGGGCATAGGAGCGCAGGTCAAGCCGTTCCGGGCGGTCGTTTGCTTCGAGATAGCGGTTTGCCGTGTCCGCCCATCCCTGCCGCCAGATTTCAGCGTACTTCCGGTCATTCCAGTCTACGGTATTCTCCTTGTGGCTTTTCCATCTGCCGGACGGGAGCCGGATGCGTTCCCCGTTCTTGTCAAGGTCATACACTTTCTGGAAGTGCTGCGGGAACAAGTCTTTTCCCAACATCAGCCGGTAGAAGAAGATACTGCTTTAAAAGCATTGGAAGCTATGCAGGTACAGGAAGAAGATTATTTCTGTCAGGTTACGCACCGGACTTGGGACGCTATCCTCCATGACATAAGGGAAGCGCACAAAGACGATATGGACAGTGCGCCGGATGGCTCCAATGCTCTGAACTTAATCAAGGATGCGAAGAAAGCATTGGCTGTGCCGGGTTCCTATCTGGATGTGTTCACCGCCCTTATGTGTACGCAGCTGCAAATCCGGTATGAGAAGCTGTCGGAGCAGGAGCGCACGGTTCTGAAAAATGTTATGAAGAAAACTCCGGCATATAGGGATTCACCGTTGAGCAGGATGAAACGGAGATAAGGAAATGCCGCTGCTTGGGTTTTATCCATGCAACATGAAAGTGCGGGTTAGGAATACCGCCGTCCTCCTTGTCCGGCTGGTGGATGGCAAAGTCGGCAATCATGCCCC